>Ga0208300_100015_pt1 | contig 334596 bp, 307 predicted proteins | sample 23_taG_FD_184096 | JGI IMG/M metagenome (GOLD analysis project Ga0208300, IMG submission 184096) | Marine viral communities from Cariaco Basin, Caribbean Sea - 23_WHOI_OMZ (SPAdes) (version 2) | ecosystem: Environmental > Aquatic > Marine > Oceanic | place: Caribbean Sea: Cariaco Basin...
CGAAAAAATGGCTGATTGGCTAATTGATTACAATACAAAAATCCCCCATCATTCTCTTCAAATGAAATCTCCGGTACAATATCTTTTAAATACTAATCCTCAGTGCCATATGTATTGGACTAATACAATAACTTTACAAAGTTGCCTACTTTAGCTATAATCTTGACAATTTTGATTATGGAGAGAAAAGTAGGTTTACTTTCGAAATAGTAGTTTGTTAGAGTTAAAAATTCCCAAAGAGATAAAAAATTTAGAGATTAGTAGAATTAAAGAGAATCTTTTTTATTATAAATATTGCACAAAAAATATAAAATCAATTTTAAAAAATAATAAATTAGAATCATTAGATTTAGAAAGTCTTGCCTCATATAATAGTTTTGTAGGTGAGGTTTATGAAAATATTATATATGAACTTTTACTTGATTATGCTTTAGATAATGATGCTATCACACGATTTGTTTTAAAAGGTCCCCACCAAAATAGAATAGATAAGTTTTATAAAACAGGACTGATGATAGATAGGTCTTTACAGATTGTGTATAAATCAAATTATAAAGATATAAGTGAGTTTGATGCTCTATTTTTTACAAAAGATGCCTTATATTTTGTAGAGATGAGTACTTCAAAAAAAACAGTTAGTTTAAATAAAAGATTAGATAAAAAATATGCCCTTTTAAAGGTTTTATTTCCAACTTACAATATAAAAGCCTTAATAGTATTAACAGAAGGTTCAACAGGTATTAGAAGATTTCCCTCTTATTGTACTATTTGGATCACTAAAGATTTAACAAATAAAGATTTGTTAAATAAACTAATCTACAGTAGAAAAAGAAAAGGTTTTGCAACTACATATAAACAAAAAAAGTTTATAGAAGCCTGTACAATAAAACCAAAAAGATTTATCTATTTTCAAACTTTAGAGTGGATATTAAAAAGTGCAAATAAAAAAGTTGATGGGATAATTAATTTAGAGTTTTTTAAATCAAAAAAACTATTATTGTATTTTGATATATATACGAAGCTTTATATTGGCTTTTTATCAATTGAAAACTTTTTAACTCTTGTAAAAGAGTATGATAGTCAAATTGAGAATATATTTGTAACAATAGAGAAGATAAATAGTAAAGAGTTTGATATTGTTTATTATGTTAAAAATACAAATGGAAAACTAAGAAGGGTGAGAATAACTTCTAATGGCGTATCTATAAAAGAGAAAGAGTTAGATGGTTTCACTAATGCAGAAGTTAGATTTATGAAGTATCTAGTGAAAGATAACTATTTTATAGAACCAAGTGAGATAGAGCTTATTGAGCAGAAGCTGAAAGAGTTTTAGGCTCTAAAATTTTTCTCTCATAATTTGGGTTATACAAGATATTTGCTTGTATCTCATCAAACCCATAGATATCTTCTGCAAAGTAGATATCTTTGTTTTCATCTAGCCAAGTTGTTAAATATACTATATGTACCGGTACTTTATCCATTAGTTCTAAATCTATTTTTTCATCCAAACTAAATAGTTGCTCATAATTTAACCCCTCATACTCTTTTTCATTTTTAAGAAGACTAATTAAAAGATCATTTGGCTTATCAACTCTTATACATCCATGGGAATAAGCTCTATAATTGTTTTTAAATAGGTATTTTTGGGGAGTGTCATGAAGATATACAGAATACCTATTTGGAAATAAAAATTTTATTTTTCCAAGGGGGTTTTTCTCATTTGGGAATTGTATAAATCTCATAGGAGCTTGCTTATCATCCCCAATTAAATCGTTTTCTAAATACATACTCCAATCTACAGCAGAAACATCATATTGCATAGAATCAATATCCCAGTTTTCAAAAACCTTTATATTCTCCTCTTCCAAATAATTAGGGTTTTCTACCAATTTAGCAATTAGCTCTTTTTTAACTATACTTTGTGGGATTCTCCAATATGGATTTAGAACAACTTCTGATAACCTATGACTGAAAACTGGAGTAGGGTTTTGCTTTTCTCCAACAATTACTGCCGTTTGGAACTCCTCTTTATCCTTATCAAAAACTCTTAATTTAAACTCTGGAATATTTACAAAAATAAATTTTTCTCCAAAATTACTTGGAAGAAGTCTTATCCTTTCTAGGTTAACTCTTATCTTTTCAATTTTCTTTTCAACAGGAGTGTTTAAAGCATTTATTGTATTTCTACCAACAATACCATCTATATCTAAACTATGCCTTTTTTGAAACTTTTCAACCCCTTTTTTTAACTCATCATCAAAAAAATCACTGCAAAATCTATTGTCTAAATAACAATATGGGTCATTTAAGTCTAAACTTTGAACTAATCTTACTCTAATTTGAGAGATTTTTTTATTTTTATCACCTTTTTTTAGTAGAGTTGTTATATTTCTTATTTTTGTAAAACCACCATAACTTTTCACCTCTTCAAAGTATTTTATTTTTTTTGAAAGCTCAGTAACATCAAAAAAATTATTTTCTACCTCTTTTTGAATTAACGAAAAATCATTATCTTTGTTTATTGCATAAAGTAGTTTTCTATAACTGATAAACTTTCTATATTTTTGCCAACTTATATCTATCTTTTTATCCTCTTTGAAAAATAGAAGTTCATTTTCAAAATCTTCCCAATTTATATAACCGTTTGTTAGTAGTTTCATATAATTATGATATAAGTCTGTAAGTTGTAAATCTAAATCAATAATAGTATCCAATGAGCTATCTAAAGACACCTTGTTGATCTCTTTTGTTATATCAAAAAGTTTTGGAAAAAGTTTTTCTTGAACAGGTTTTATAACTTCATCGTTATCAATTTTTGATAATAATTGTTTTGAAATATCTTTAGGGGTGTTATCTTCAAACCAAAATAGTTGATAATCAAAACCTTTGTAGTAATTATTAAGAAGTTTATTTGAGATAGATGGACTTAGATAATTTTTAATATTTGTTTTAAGGTGCTCTTTTATTATTTTTTCATTATTTAACTCTTGTGCATTAAGAAAAACACAAGATATAAAAATGAAAAATATTATTTTTACTTTCATATTATTTTTTGTCCATAATCATAGTTTTAAGCTAATTATATCCAATATAGCTTTATTTAAAATTTGTTACCTTTGTTACTTTAAACTAACTTTAAGAATTGTGTTGATATTATTAGTTATTATTAATAAGGAGTATGCTATGGGTACTTTAGATTTAAATATCTCAAATGAGTTGTATTTTTCTAATAATAGCTCTTCTGTTGCTCAAGAGGTAAGTTCGTCAGAAAATGCTTCTAAGTTTCAAGAACTTGAAAAAGAAAAAATAGACAGTAAAATACATAATTCTGCTGTAAATGTTTCTATCTCAATGGAGAGTATAAAAGTTTTTCTAAATATTAAAAGTGTAGAGATTTCTCAAGAGAATACTAATGCACAAAGTTCATTAATGAATATTATAAACAATACTGAACTTTATGACTTTTTATCTGGAAGAGAGATCGATAATGGTTTAAGTCTTGCATCAATAGGATATGAGGGAAAACCAATTACAGAATTATCACCTGATGAAGCAAAAGATTTAGTTTCAGATAATGGTTTTTTTGGTATAGATAAAACTTCTGAAAGAGTTAGTGGTTTTGTTATCTCTTTAGCTGCAAATGATGTAGAATCATTAAAAGAGGCTAGAAGAGGTGTTGTACAAGGTTTTGAAGAGGCTGAAAAAATGTGGGGTGGTGAACTTCCAGAGATCTCTTATCAAACACAAGAAAAAACACTAAAAATCATTGATGATAAAATTGCAGAATTGCTTAAAACAGATTCAGAAAAACATTTAGATGATAATATAAAACCAGATAGCGCAAAAGAGGAATAGAGGTATCTACTTGTATCTTATGATAGATAACTCTTTTGCACAATTTAATTGAAACTCCACCATTTTAGTAAATGGTGTAATAAAACTATTTAATTTACTATCTTGAATCTTTTCTATATTATATTTATTTAATAATTTTAAAATCTCTTGTGTTGACTCTATTGTAGATAGACAGTATTGACTTGGCTGTTTTTTAATTGAAAACTTTGAAACTATATTAGAATCAAAACTAATCTTCTTTAGGTTTTGTAGATTTTTGCTTACCCTTAACATCTTTTTAGAGCATGGCCATGTAGAGTCAATTATAAAAATAACTAGTGTTTTTTCTGTTTTGATTTGTGTTGTTGTTAAGTTAATTGAATCCTCACCTGGATATAGTAAATAGCAATCATTTGAAGCATCATTTAAAATTTTATTTATGTGTAGATGGTTACTAAAATCTATACCAATATATAAGTGGGAGTTTTTTAAACCTTTATTAGTAAAGTGTCCAGTACCATTTTTGGTTTTTCTATACTCTTTGGGGTGCATTAAGATTATAAATTTAGTCTTAGTATCTATAGGTTTTATATATTGGCTCATACAACTATTTAATGGTCTATAACAGCTATAACAAAACTCTCTACTATCCATTAATTATCTTCATGACCCTTTACATTTTTTCTATCAAGTAGTGTCTCACAAGTTTTCCCACCTACATCGTAAGCTTTTCCAAAACCAAAAACTGCTTCACCTTTTATTGGTGTAAATTCAAATATAGAAAAATCTTTCATCTTCTTTAACATAGGTATAATTTGTCCATGTTTTACTTCAAAAACCTCCATAAGTTCCTCAAACTCTTTTGTATCTCTTGAAAGTTTTTTACAAGTAGTTTGTAATACTACTCTTCTTCTTGCAAATATATTTTCACAAGTTTTTTCATCTTCTATGAAAAATAAAGATGCTTTAGGATTTAGTTCTAGGTTTTGTGAGTGTTTAGCAATAGCGCTTATATAAACATAATACTTAAAATCTTTTTTTATAAATGGTGCATAACTAGTAAATGGAGTATTATCTTTATCTAGGCTTGAAATAGTAACGCTTTTAAAGCTATCAATGAAACTTTTTAACATAATGAAAAGTAAGAAAGAACTAAGCTTCTTTTGAAGCTTTTTTCTTTCTCTTTGCCTTCATTTTATTTAGTGCTAATCTTCTCATATCAGCAGTGGTGTCAGATTCATCCATGATCTCTAAACCTAAAAGTGTCTCGATACAATCTTCTAAAGTAACTAAACCTTCAGTTTGATCGTAGTTATCAAGAACTAAGAAAAGATGCTCTTTTTTCTGGATAAATTTGTTTAATGCTTTTCCAACTGGGATATTTTCATTTAATGCAAAAACTGGTGCCATAATAGACTCCACTGTAGCATTTGCATCTTTTACCGCTTGTTTGAAAAGTTTTTTTGTTAATACTATACCAACAATATTATCGATTGTACCCTCATAAATAGGTACTCTTGAAAACTTATATGTTCTTTTATCTTCAAGTATATCTTTGATTGCTGTATTTTTTTCAATAGCATACATAACAGATCTTGGGGTAAGAATATCTTTTATTTTTATCTCATTTAAAGTTAGTGTATTCTCAATAATATCAGATTCCAAATCTCCAATAACACCTTCCTCTTCACTTAAAAGTGTAGTATGGATTAACTCTTCTCTTGAGATAGTATCACCATTCTCTTTCCCTTTGATTTTATTTGTTACAAACTGAGTTATTAGTATAATAGGATAAGTAACAAATACAAATATATTGATTAGTGTTGCTGCAATAGTTGCTAGTTGTTTCCAATAAACTGCACCAATTGTTTTAGGGATAATCTCTGCAAAAAATAAAATTGCAAAAGTTAATGCAACAGAAACTAACATAACAATAGTACCATTACCTGGGAATACTTGTTCAGCCTGAACACCAATTAAGGTTGCACCTAAGGTGTTAGCAATTGTATTTAAAATCAAAATTGATGAGATAGATTTATCAATATCATTTTTTAATTTTCTTAGAAGTTTTCCTGCTTTTGGATTATTTTGTTCAATAACAGGTATATATGAAAAGTTCATAGATAGAATAACAGATTCTAAAATAGAACAAAGAAACGAAATACTAATTACAAGTACGAATAGAAATATTAATAGTTCCATATAGAACCTTTACCTGTAAAACTGCACCTCTGGGAATTGTCTTCCAATAATCACTCCTTAAAATATTTAAATTTAACAACGTATAATATCAAAATAAATCTTTATTTATATTTTTTTTGACAAAAATATTAAAAATTTTGTATAATATTATTAAAGAATGGATAAGGAGGTCGTTATGGAATATGGATTAATGCCAACAATTGATCAATATGCAAACAATAATCAATTGTTAATTCAACAAGTACAACCTTCTGATGAGATTTCAAGTGCAAAACTTCGAGAGGGTGAAGAAGCAAAACAGATTGCAAAAGCAAATTTTCTAAAACCTGAAGAGGCAGAAGAAACTAAAGAGGTTGACCCACAAAAAGTCTCTAGATATCAAGAGGTTGTACTTACTAATTTAAATTTTGGTTTCAATGATGAGTCAAAAGATTTTTATGTAAAAGTTAAAAGGGGAGATGTTGAAAATCAGTTTCCTACAGATGAAATGATGCGATTAAAAGCTTATTTTATAGCACAAAGTAAAGCAGAAGCTGAGCAAGAGATTTCAGCAAGTTAAGTCTATAGTTTTATTTATTTTTTCTAGCAAGTCTCTTGCTTCATAATATTTTTCTTTCTCATTAAGCTCTACACAATCAAGTAATGGCTTATATTTTTCAAAAACTTTCCAGATTTTTTTGTAGCTTTCAGGTCTTTTTTTTATAAAAAGAAGTGCTAAAGCAGTAGCTCCATTTATCAAACCTTGTACTGCTTTTGCTTTTTTCCTATACTCTTCATCTTGAGTATCTTTCCATATTTTTTTGTATTCTCTCCAGTCCTCTTCCAAAAGTTCATGGGCTTGAACATACATACCATTTTCAACTGCAAAAATAAATCTATCTATTGAGGTTTTTTGTGTAAAGATAGATTTATCATACATTAATTTATCTCTTTATCTAGATAGTACCCTGTGTATGAACCAGTTTTTTTATGCTCTTTTGCTAAAGTTTCAGGAGTTCCTTCGGCGATGATTTTTCCACCTTTACTTCCCCCTTCAGGACCCATATCTATAATCCAATCAGAGTTTTTAATAATATCAAGGTTGTGTTCAATAACAAGCACAGAGTTTCCAACTTCAACTAAGTGGTGTAAAACTTTTGTAAGTCTATCAACATCAGCAAAGTGTAAACCTGTAGTAGGCTCATCTAATACATAAAGAGTGTTTCCTGTATCTTTTTTACTTAACTCTTTACTTAGTTTTATCCTTTGAGCTTCTCCACCTGAAAGTGTAACTGCATTTTGCCCTAAAGTGATATAGCCAAGCCCTACATCACTAAGTGTTTGAAGTTTTGCTTTTATTTTTGGAACCTTTGCAAAAAACTCTAAGGCCTCATCAACACTCATATTTAATACATCAGAGATATTTTTACCTTTATATAAAATCTCTAAGGTTTGGGCATTATATCTTTGACCATGACAATCATCACATTTAACCATAATATCTGGTAGAAAGTGCATCTCAATTTTTATCTCACCTTCACCTTGACACTTCTCACATCTTCCACCTTTAACATTAAAAGAGAATCTTCCTATTTTATAACCTCTAAGTTGTGCCTCTTTAGTTTTTGTAAATAGTGTTCTAATCTCATCCATAAGTCCTGTATAAGTTGCAGGGTTACTTCTTGGTGTTCTACCAATAGGGCTTTGGTCTAGATAGATCACTTTATCAAGTTTATCTAAACCTTCTATCTCTACCCCATCAACTTTTTTTACTTTTCTTGCATGGTTTAATAACTCTTTTGCAACAGGAAGTAGGGTTTGTAGAATAAGTGATGATTTACCACTCCCACTAACACCTGTAATTGAACATAGATTTTTTAGTGGTATTTTTACATCCAAATCTTTTATATTATTGATTGTTACATTTTTTATCTCAATAAACTCCTCTTGAGGTCTATTGTGTAAATAGTTAATCTGTTTTTTCCCACTTATATATTGTGCAGTTAAAGTTTTTGCTTTATTCATCTGTTTTAAAGTACCAGCAAAAACGATCTCTCCACCATATTTCCCAGCATTTGGTCCAATATCTACAATAAAATCTGCTTCTTTGATAGTCTCTTTATCGTGTTCTACAACTATTACAGTATTACCTTTTTCTTGTAAGGCTTTTAAGGTTTTGATTAGTTTATTTGTATCTCTTTCGTGTAAACCAATTGAGGGTTCATCTAATACATACATAACCCCTGTAAGACCAGAACCGATTTGTGAAGCTACTCTAATTCTTTGTGCTTCACCACCACTAATAGTTCTAGCATCTCTTCCTAAAGTGATATATCCTAAACCAACATCATGTAGGAAAAATATTCTTTCTCTAATCTCTTTTAATATTGGTGCAGAGATCATTTTACTTTGTTCACTTAAGTATTCAAAGTTTTTATCATCTTGGAAAAAGGCGTGTGCTTCTTCAATTGGTTTATTTATAACATCAGAGATAGTTTTATTTGCAACAAAAACACTTTGAGATGAAGGTTTTAGTCTATTACCCCCACAATCAGAGCATTTTTTCTCTGTCATAAACTCTGCCATATCTTTTTCATCTTTTATCATATCATAAGCTATTTTTACAATACCTTCCCATTTTCTGGTAAGTCTATGCCTTTTCCAAGTAAATTTAGCCTCTTCAACTCCACCATGAAGGATAGATTTTTGTTCATGTTCAGGTAGCGCTTTAAAAGGTACTTTAATATCTATCCCTGCTGCTTCACAATATGCAATAAGCATTTTAAAATAGAAACCTTTATTAAATCCATAAATTATTTTGATGGCACCATCTTCAAGTGGTAACTCTTCATTGATAACTTTTTTCATATCTAAAGTGTATCTAATACCCAATCCATCGCACGATGGACAAGCACCTTTAGGTGAGTTAAATGAAAAAGATAGTGGTTCCAGTGGTTCAAAAGAGATTTTACAATCAAAACAAGCCATATGCTCAGAATAATGAATATGCTTATCTACACCAACCTCTTCATGGTTCATTACCTCTATTTCAAGTTCACCAAAACTCTCTTTTAGACCCTTTTCAACATCTTGTGCAATTCTATCTCTATTGTCATTTCTAATAACCACTCTATCAATAACCACTTTGATTGTATGCATTTGAGTTTTAGATAATTCGATATCTTCATCTAGCCTTACCATAACTCCATCAATCATTGCCCTTACATAACCTTTGTTTTTTAAAGATTCTAAAAGATCTGCGAAGGTACCCTTTTTTCTATTTACAAGGGGAGCTAAGATAACAACTTTTGAATTATCAGGAAGTGATAATACTTGTTCAATAACGTCAGAAGCGCTCATTTGAGAGATTGGTTCTCCACATTTGTGACAATGTTGTTTACCAACTCTTGCGTATAAAAGTCTAAAGTAATCATAAACTTCTGTGATGGTACCCACTGTTGAACGTGGATTTTTTGATGTAGTTTTTTGATCAATTGCGATTGCAGGGGTTAATCCCTCAATCCTTTCAACATCTGGTTTACCAACTTTATCTAAAAATTGTCTAGCATATGCAGATAAAGATTCTATATATCTTCTTTGACCTTCTGCATATAAGGTGTCAAATGCTAGTGTTGATTTACCAGAACCAGAAAGTCCCGTAAAAACGATAAGTTTATTTTTTGGAATCTCTAAATTTATATTTTTTAAATTGTTTTCTTTTGCGTTATATATCTTAATTGTATCACTCATAAAATGTCCATCATAAAAAAATTAAGCGGACATTATAACATATTTAGTTGTTAAACTAATGAAGGGGTTAACAACTAAATATACAATTTAATAATCTATAAAAGTTAAACTTTTAATTTCCATCCAAAATCATCATGATATATCATTTGTTTACTCATACCACCGTCAATTATGATGTTTTCTCCTGTTATAAAGCTAGAGTTTTTACTACATAAAAACTGTACTAAGTTTGAGATATCTTTTGGTTTACCTACACGTTTTACTAGATGTTGCTCTTTGTCTTCTAAACTAAAATCTTGATTTAGGGTATCTATCCAACCAGGAGAGATTGCATTTACTCTAACTTTTCCTTGTAAAGTAACTGCTAAAGAGTGGGTTAAAGAGATGATTCCACCTTTTGCTGCACTATAACACTCTGTGTTTTTTTGAGATTGAAAGGCTCTAGTTGAGGCTATGTTTATAATACTTGCATTAGCATTGAAGTGGTTTAAAAAAAGTTTTGAGAGTAAAAAAGGCGCAACCACCCCAAGTTTTTGAGTATATAAAAACTTTTCATAATCACTATCAAGAATACCACCATTATCCTCACAAGCATTATTTATAAGATAATCAATATTTCCAAACTTCTTGATTACTTTTTTCACAAACTTATTTAAAATAGATTTTTTTGTTATATCACCTTCATAAAATAAATCGGGTTGATTTTTTGGTTTTTTTATATCAATAATAACTGTTTTTGCACCTAAGTTTTTAAAATCATTTGCAACTCTTTCTCCAATACCTTGTGCTCCACCTGTTATAACAATCACTTTATTTTTAAATTCACTCAAAATAAACTCCTAAATATAAAGATAAAATTATAACAATATTTGATAAATGTTACATTGTTATGTTTTTATTTGACAATTGTTTATATATTTAATTTATATTAATAAATCATTTGCTATTTTGTTACTTATATTATTTTAAGGTAAGATATTGGATATTGTAAATAGTTTTGAGATAGAAAATGAGGTTTTCTATTATTATGATTTAGAAAAGGTTATAAATAGAAATAGTAAATTAAAAAAGCTTCCAATAGTTTTAAAAATATTTTTAGAATCAAATTTAAGAAACTGTAAAACTGTACAAGAGTTCGATTCTATAATCAATATCTTTACCAATAGACTAAATAGCAAAATCAATTATTACCCCTCAAGAGTCATAATGCAAGATTTTACTGGAATTCCTGCAATGGTTGATTTAGCATCAATGAGAGATGCTTTGGCAAAATATGATGTGGATGTAAAAAAAATAAACCCAAAAATATTAGTTGATTTGGTTATTGACCACTCTTTAGATATTACAAGTTCTGGTACAACAAATAGTTCTGATATCAATCTTCAAAAAGAGTTTTTGCTTTATAAAGATAGATTCCATTTTACAAAATGGGCTCAAAACTCATTTTCAAATTTTAGAGTTGTTCCTCCTGGGTCAGGGATTTGCCATCAAGTAAACTTAGAATATCTTTCAACAATTTTACATCTAGAAAGAAAAGATGAGAAGTATTTTTTATATCCAGAAACAATTGTAGGTACTGATTCCCATACAACTATGATAAATTCTCTAGGAGTATTGGGTTGGGCAGTTGAAGGTGTTGAGATAGAATCTATAATGTTAGGCTTACCTCTAATTTTAAATTTTCCAAAGGTTGTGGGTGTAAATCTACATGGAGAGTTAAAAGAGGGGATTAGTTCTTCTGATTTGGTTTTAACTTTAACAAAGCTATTAAAAGAGAAAAATGTTGATAAAAAACTAGTGGAGTTTTTTGGTGCAGGGTTAAAGTATCTAACCTTAGAGGATAGGTCAACAGTTTCAAATATGGCTCCTGAATATGGAGCTGTTTGCTCTTTTTTTACAATAGATAATCAAACAATCTCCTATTTTAATAAAACAAGAGATAATCAAGATTATGGGAAACTTATAAAAGAGTATCTTCAAAGGCAACATCTATTTTTCAATGAAAATGAGATATTGGATTATGATATGGTTATTGATCTTGACCTTTCAAGTTTAGAACCAACTATTGCTGGACCTAAACGTCCTCAGGATATTGTACCTATTAAGAGTTTGAAAGATATTGTTATAACAAATGAAACAAAACTTTTAAAAGATGCAGATATTGTTTTAGCTGCAATAACATCTTGTACTTCAACTTCAAACCCATATCTTTTGATACATGCTGCACTAGTTGCAAAAAAAGCTCATGAGTTTGGCTTAAAAGTAAATTCTCATATTAAAACCTCTTTAGCACCTGGTTCTTTAGTGGTCAAAGAGTATTTAGAAAAGCTTGGCTTATTGAAATATCTAGAAACAATCGGGTTTCATATAGTTGGTTATGGATGTACTACATGTTATGGAAACTCTGGTGAGTTGGATGAAAATATTGAATATGAGATTAAAAATAATAATTTAAATGTATGTTCTGTAACTTCAGGAAATAGAAATTTTGAAGGTAGAATTCACACTTTAATCAAATCAAACTATTTGATGTCACCCTCTTTGGTTATTGTTTATTCAATTATTGGGAGTATGAAGTTTGATCTATTTAATGATGTGATAGGTGTAATAGATGATAAAGATATTAAGTTAAAGGATTTATGGCCTACAAACAAAGAAGTAGGGCAATATATGCAAGAGTTAGATTATACTTTATATAAAGATATCTACAAAAATATTTTTAAAGGGAATCAGTTTTGGCAAAGTTTAGAGCCTGAAAAAACCGATAGATACCTTTGGGATAAAAACTCTACATATATACAACCAGCAGAACTTTTTGATAGTTTTTTTGTAGAAGATATTGAAATAAAAAAAGCTGGGATATTAGCTTTATTGGGTGATAATATCTCAACAGATAATATTTCACCTTTGGGGCAAATACCTTTATACTCTCCTGCTGCAAAGTATTTGGAATCAAAGGGGATAAAGTCTTTTGAATACAACACCTATGCAGCAAGAAGAGGAAACTCTCAAGTTATGATTAGAGGTATGTTTGATAATATCAAACAAAATCTAATGGTAGCAAAAGAGGGTGGTTATACAATGGATTTTGAAACTGGTGAGATCATCTCTATTTTTGAAAAAGCAGAAAAGTTTAAATCACAAGAGGAACCCCTAGTTATAATTGCAGGGGAAAACTATGGGAATGGTAAGACAAGAGATTGGGCAGCAAAAGGGACAAAACTTTTAGGAGTAAAGGTTGTGATTGCAAAATCTTTTGATGAGATTCATAGAAAAAATCTAATCTCTTTTGGAGTATTACCATTAGAGTTTATGGATGATGATATTAAAACTTTAAAACTAAAAGGGAGTGAAACAATCTCTATCTCTAAACAAGAGTTAAAAGAAAAATCTATAATAACTGCAACTGTGCATAAAAAAGATTTAGATATATTGATTGATTTAAAGTGTAAAATAGATAATACACTTGAGCTTAAATATTTTAAATACGGTGGGGTTTTAACCTATCTATTGAAAGATTTGATTAAATAGTTTTATATGTCATAATGGCTAGGATTATACAGTTCATTACTAAAATAGATTTTTTATAGTTTTTTGCTCCAGTTGTGTTTTTTACTTTAATCCCAAAGTGAACACCAACTAAAGAGGCTAAACCTATAATTAACCCCTCTTGAAACAACATTTGACCACTTAAACTTAATGAGATAAATCCTGCAATAGATGAGAAGATTACAAAAAACAAACTAAGTGTAGTTGCCATTTTTAAAGGGTATTTCATAACAGAAACTAAAATTGGAATTAGAATAATTGCTCCACCAACTCCTATACTCATTGCTACAACTCCAACAAAAAAACCAAAAACAAAAAGTAAAGGTTTATTTTGAGTTTTTATTTCACAATTTGGCTCAGCAGGTGAGATAAATATTTTAATAATAGAGAATAAAACAATAATTATAAAAACATATTGTAAAAAAGTATTTGAAACCAATGAGTGTACATAACTATTTAAAAGTCCACCTAAAGAGCCACCAACCCCTAGGATAAAACCATCTTTTAGTACATTGTTTGCTTTTTTGAGATTTAGAAAAGAACCATAAATAGAACTAAATACCATTTGCATTATGGCAATTGAGATTGCCTCTTTCATAACAAAACCTGCTGTTACAAGAATAGGTGTAAGAATAGTTCCTCCACCTAATCCAAAAAATCCTGAAACAAATCCCGCTACAAGTCCAAACAGTATAAGTTCTAAAGTCATAATCTATTTTTTAATAGAGTTCATTGCACCAATGAACTTTTTATAGATACACTCTAAATCATGATCTTCATTTGATAAATCTATTCCATCATGATCTTTTATAGCGTGTTCAAGTAGGGCAACTCTTTTTAGTAGATACTCAAACATCTCTTTATTTATATCTGGTAAATCACTATGATCTAATCTTTCGTTTTTATTCTCTCTTTTTATAACTTTTGCAGGAACACCAACTGCAGTTGAGTTTTTTGGTACATCGCAAATTACAACTGAGTTTGCTCCAATTTTCCCATTTTTACCAATTGTTATATTCCCTAAGACTTTTGCTCCACTACCAATAACAGAGTTTGCTTTTATAGTAGGGTGTCTTTTCCCTTTATTTAAGCTAACACCACCTAAAGTTACACCTTGGTAGATTAATACATCATCTTCAATAATTGCAGTTTCTCCAATAACCACTCCAATTCCATGGTCAATAAAAACTCTTCTTCCTATGGTTGCAGCTGGGTGTATATCCATATTGCAAAAAAATTGAGTTAAACCCATAATAACTCTGGCAACTCTTTTATATCCATTATTATAAAGTCTATTGGCGAACCTATGGTTGATAATTGCCCAAACACCAGGGTAGTTAAAAAAAAGTTCAAGTTTTGAATTTAGTGCCGGGTCATTTATTTTAGGTACAAAAAAATCCTCTTTGATCTGTTTCCACAAACCAATTCTTTTTGCTTCCGCTAAAATATCATCTTTTAGTTCTTCATCTGTTTTCATCATCATATCTCCAGTCTTAACTCCATGCAGTTTTTAAATAACTGTTTTGATCTAAATAAGATTTTAATATTGAGTATGTGTTTTTATCTAGTCCTTTTTTCAGAATAGACTTAATCTCTTTTGTATCATAATCAATATCTTCTAATATATCTACAATCTTTTGAGTTTCTAATATTTTTTCTAGTTTTACTTCATTCTCTTCAAATACAACATTAACCTCTGTAGGGTGAGAGAATAGGTTGTGTCTCATACCTAAAATATCTTGATAAGCCCCCACATGGAAAAATCCTAAAAAGTATTCCTCTTTTTTTAAATCTACATCGTGTAAATATAAAGGCTTATCTTCATCAAATTCAATCTCCCCATCACTATCACAAGTTATATCCCACAAAGAAGCGCTTCTTGTAGGTTTTTTATCTAAATGTGTTATTGGCATTACCGGAAACTCTTGTTTAATCCCCCAAAAATCAGGTAATGATTGGAATATAGAGAAGTTTAGAAGATATTTCTCTTGAATCTTGTTATCAATTCTTTTTAACTCTTCAAAATCATCAACCTCTAAAAGCCAGATTGCTTTTTTAATAATAAGGTTTGTTAAAATCTCTGCATTACTTCTATCTTCTAAATCTATATAACCTAAATCAAAAAGTTTTAATAGTGATTCTAAGTGATCTATACTATCGTGCATATATTCCAATGCAGTTCTTGAGTTTATATCACGATATAGTTCCCTTAACTCCTCAATTAATGGTGGATTTTTATCCTCTTTCAACCTTAAATGCTCAGCTTCATATTCTGCAGAAAATAGTTCTAATACAGGAGCTATAAGTACTGTAGATGAAGCAGAGATAAATCTTCCAGATTCTGTGAAGATATTTGGTTGGTCAACACCTTTTTGTTTTGCAATATTTTTAAGGGTAAACACAACATCATTTGCAAACTCTTGAAGGTCATATTGTGCAGTTCTTTGAAATTGAGAGTATTCAACAGCTAAACCACCACCAATATTGATCGAGTTTAGATTGTTTGCACCTAAATTTTTAAGTTCTGCGTAGATATGACCAGACTCTTTAAGAGCATTTTTTAAGGGTTTAATTGTACCCATTGATGAACCAATATGGAAATGAATCATTGTCAGGATATCTCTTAAACCTCTCTCTTCTAACATCTCAAAAGCTTCAAGAATCTCAGTTGAGCTTAGTCCAAATTTAGAATCTATCCCTCCAGATTTTGCCCAAGCTCCACTTCCACTATTGAAAAGTCTTACTCTTAATCCAATATTTGGTGTAGGTAAATTTGTTTCATCTTCAATCTCTAAGATTGTTTCTAATTCATTTAGACCCTCTATAATAACAGTTATATCGTGCCCCATTTTTTTTGCAATAAAAGCTAAATGGAGCATCTCTTTATCTTTGAAACCATTTACAGTTATTGGTGCACCAATCTTATTATAAGTCATTGCTAAAAATAGTTCTGCTTTACTTCCTGCTTCTAAACCATAATTGTATTTTTCACCAGATTTGATTAGTGGATGTAAAAAGTTTGGTAATTGGTTTACTTTTAAAGGAAAAACTGCATTGAAACTACCATTATAGTCATACTCTTTTATGGCATTATGGTATAGGTTAAATAGTTTATCAATCTGTTTTTCTATTAAGTGAGGGAACCTTAGTAGTAAAGGTCCTTTATAATCTTCTGCTCTAATCTCATGAACCAAAGAGATTAATGCTGGTTTTGAAGCATAGTTTATTTTTACTACACCATCTTCAATTACAAAATTATCATCAGACCAAATGTCAATTCCATAAGTTTCCAAATTTAAAATTCCTCTAATTTTATAGTTTTTTCTTCTTGTGTAACTATATTTTTTGTATATATAGTTCCATCATTTAATTCATTTTCACCAATCAATGCCAGAGTAGTTGCACCATTTTTTTCTGCTATTTTAAAATGTTTACTAAAACCTCTTGGTGTATACTCTATCACTGTTTTATATTTTTTTCTTTTTTCTATTGCAATTTTTGTTAATAAATTCAGAGCTTTTTCATCTAAGGCACCTAAGTAATAAACCTCTTCATCCTCTTCATTTATTTTAACTAACTCTAATAACCTTTCGATTCCAATTGCAAAACCTATTCCAGGAGTTTCTCTTCCACCAAGAAATTCAACAAGTCTGTCATATCTTCCTCCACCTGCAATTGCACTTTGAGCACCAATCTCTGTAGAGGTAAATTCAAAGGCAGTTTGAGAGTAATAATCTAAACCTCTAACAAGATTTGTATCAATCTCATACTCAATATTGTTATAGTCTAAAACCTCTTTTAGCTTTACAAAGTCTGCATCACATTTTGCACACAAATTATTTGTGATTTTTGGAGCATTGTATAATAGTTTTTGACAGTTTTCATTTTTACAATCAAGAACTCTTATGGGGTTTGTCTCAATTCTTCTATCACAATCCTCACATAGCTCTTCTCTAAAGTTTGTTAAATGCTTAACTAGTGTATCTCTATACACTGGCATACACTCTTTACACCCTAAAGAGTTAAGTTGTAATTTAAACTTTATTTGGAAGAAATCAAGTATCTCTTTTATCATCATAATGATGTTTGCATCTTCATAAACAGAGCTAACTCCAAATACCTCACAACCAAATTGGTGAAACTCTCTTAGTCTACCTTTTTGAGGTCTTTCATATCTAAACATTGGACCATAATAGTACCATCTATAAGTTCCACCAGCTCTGTCAAATTTGTTTTGAATAAAACTTCTTACAACACCAGCTGTTCCTTCAGGTCTTAAACAAACGTCGTTTTCACCTTTATCAATAAATTGATACATCTCTTTATTTACTATATCAGAACTCTCACCAACACTTCTTTTAAATAGTGCAGTCTCTTCTAATATAGGGGTTTCTAAGTATGTAAACCCATAATTTTTAGCAATTCTTGCTGCATTTTCAACAAAGTATGTAAATAGTTTACTCTCTTCACCTAGAATATCATTCATACCTCTTAAACTTTGGATATTCTTTTTACTCATTTATAAATTCCTCAATCTCTTTTGCAATCTCCTCAATACTTAAACTAGCATCGATAAATCGGTGGTTTAATTCAAGCATTTGGACCGTTTTTTTCATTCTATTTTGTATATCTAATAAGTAGTCTATACCTCTTGATTCTATTGAATCGTTTTGTTTACCACCTAATCTTTTTGTTAACTCCTCTTTTGTTAACTCCAATAATATAACATGTGATGGTAAAACATTATCTGTTGCTATTAAATTTAGTGATACAACCACCTCTAAAGGTAGGTTTGAAGCATAGGCAATCCCACTTATAACACTTCTATCACTAATAACTTTTTTTGAACTATTTGGTTTAACAATCTCTTCGATATGTTCAGCCCGATCAGCTAAAAATAAAAACATCTCTGCAATTTTACTTTTTGCTTCCCCATTTAAAGCCATCTCTCTTAGCTTTATTCCTATTTCTGTACCACCTGGTTCTTTAGTAAATACTGCTTCTTTAAATTTTTCTTTTAATATATCTAATTGTGTTGATTTTCCAGCAGTATCAATACCCTCTATAACTACATACATTTTAATACCTCTTTAGGAACAAGATGTTCAAATTTCCCATTAAATCTAATAAGTTCTCTTACAATAGTGGAACTAACAAAGGCGTTTTCAAGTGTTGGCATCAAATAAAGTGTTTCTAAACTTTTATTTATTGATGAGTTTGCATACCCCATTTGAAGTTCATATTCAAAATCAGATACTGCTCTAAGGCCCCTAATAATAGTGTTTATTTTTAATTCTCCAGCTAAATCAACTAATAAAGTATCAAATCCAATAACTTTAACACCCTTTATATCTTTAGTAGCTTCATGTACAAACTTTACCCTTTGTTCATGGCTAAACATAGGGCTTTTTAGCTCACTTTGGGCAACTGCAATAACAACTTCATCAAATATATTTGCTGCTCTTTTTATAATATCCATATGACCATTTGTTATAGGGTCAAAAGTACCACTATAAATTGCTTTTTTATATGATGCAATCAAATTTTCATCCCCTTTATCTTCCATTATTTCCATCTTTCGTATAAGTTATGTTCTATTTTTAAAAGATCTAAATACTTCCCAACTAGATAATCTTCCATATCTTCAAGAGTTGATTGATTTGAGTAATATGCAAGAATAGGTGGAGCTATTGTAACCCCAAGATTAGATAGTTTTAGCATGTTTTCTAAAGCTATTGATGATAAAGGCATCTCTCTAGGAGCTAAAACCACTTCTCTTTTCTCTTTTATCATAACAGTAAATGCTCTTGTTACTAATGAATCTGAAATCCCCACTGCACATTTTGCAAGGGTATTCATAGAACATGGAAGAATAATCATTTTATCTGTTTTAAAAGAGCCTGAAGAGATAGGTGCTTCTATCTGTGAGTCTTTAAATAGTCTAGTATTAGGTCTATTTTTTATAATATTTTTATAATCAATATTCTCTTCTAGTTTAAGTGACTTTATCGCACTTTTAGAGATTACAGTAAACACCTCAATCTCTTTAGGAAGATTTTGTATAAGTTTTAGGCCAAGTCTTGTACCACTCGCACCAGTAATAGCAACAACCAATTTCAATTTAAAACCTTTGTAACTCTTATTAAAGAATAGATATTACCTAAAAAAATCTTTATTTTCAAAAGCATCTCAAAAAGAACTGAAAAGATTATAAAATTTGTTGTTCTATTTAAACTAATATTAAGAAAAGATAAACTATCATTTTGTATAAGATTTAAAGTAAATAATATAACAGATTGTTTATTTTTAATTTTATCATATTATTTTTTGTTTAAGGATTAAAGATGTCTAAAATTTTAACTTTCGTGAGAGTAAACAACAACAATGAAGAGTATACAAATGAACAAAGAACTAAAGTTGATTCATATGTATCTAAAAATGGTTTTTCAATTTATCAAGCTATTGAGATAGAAATAAACACTCCCGATGAGGAGAATAAAATTTTGGACTTATTAAAAAGATGTGAGCCAAAATCAACATTGATTGTTTATGATTTAAATGTTTTTGGTAGAACAATAGAAACAATATCAGAGATAGTGAAATTTTTACTTTCAAACAAAATTAGAATATTAGTGATAAAACAAAATTTAGATTTAATTGATGATAAAGATATGTTGACTCAAATGATACTTGGTATGATATCTATGACTTTAAACCTTGAAAAAGATTTAATGAGTCTAAGAACAAAAGAGGCTTTAACTGCAAAAAAACTAAAAGGTGAAAGTTTAGGAAAACCAAAAGGTACAATCCAAAAATCAAAATTTGATAAACAAAGAGATAAAATCGAAGAGTTATTATCTGTAGGTTTATCAGTTAGAAAAATTGCAAAACTACTAGGATATAACAATCACATAGGTTTAAACAATTATGTTAAAAAAAGAAATATTAGAAGCCGTTTGACTAATACTCTGGATATAGCAAGTTAATAATTATGTTTGCCATATACAATAACAATGGACTAAACTTTAGAAGTACCATAGATAATCTTTACAATCTTCCAAACCTTGAGGCCTTATCAAGAACAAGAAATAATGTAGAAGAGGGACTTCCTAAAGATCACTCTCTTAAAAAAAGAAAAAAGCTTTATGAAAACAAAGATTTAAAAGAGGCAGAATCTGTATACAAAAGAATTGCTAATATTGATACGAGTGTACCAATATACAATGTTGCAGATATTATGACTTCGGATGTTATTGTATTAAATGAAGAGAATACTTTACAAGAAGCTTATGATTTGATGATTGAAAATGAGATAAATCAAATACCTATAATAAAAAAAGAGGATGAACAGATTATTGGTATGGTAAGCTATAAGATGATTCTTGAGATATTAATGAACGATTTGGAGTTTACTCAATTTAATCTAAATAAAACTCTTGAAAATCTTGATTTTGAAGATGTTTTAACAGCAGACCCAATCACAGATATTAGAAGAGTTGCAAAGGTTATGGTTGATTTTAAACTAGGAGCTATTACTATTGTTGATCAAGATGATAAGATAAAAGGTATTGTTTCTAGAGCAAATATTTTAAAAGCAGTAGCAAATACTCCACCCTTACAAATTTATAGTTAAGAATTTATATAAAAAACTTATATAATTAAAAGCTTTAATTATAAATATCTTTTATATAATCTTCTCTATGGAAAAACTATATGGAGTTTTACTCACTTTATTTATCTCATTATTAGCAACATTTATCTCAAGCTTTTTACCTTTGGGAACAATTGCAGTTGCCATAATAATTGGTGCAATTTTTTCAAATAGTATTAAAATACCTAAAAAATTCAATGTAGGGGTAAACTTCAGTGAGAAGTTTTTATTATATTTTGCAATTGCACTTTTAGGAATAAATCTAGATTTTAGTGTTTTAGCCCAATTGGGTATTGATACAATATTTTTAATAATTATATCTTTAGTGGCAACCTTGGTATTCACTTTTTATCTTATATCAAAATTAAAAATAGAAAAAAGTTTTGGCTTGATTTTAGGAGTAGGAAGTGCAATCTGTGGTAGTGCTGCAATTGCTGCAACTAAAGATATCTTAAAAGTAAACAAAGAAAAAACTGCAATTGCAATAGCAATAATAAATCTTTTGGGAACATTAGGACTTTTTATTTTACCTTTTATTGGGATGATATTAGGGCTTTCAGATGTAGAACAAGGGATACTTTTAGGAAACACACTACAATCAGTGGGACATGCAATCGCTGCTGGTTTTAGTGTAAATGATACAGTTGGTCAAAGTGCTACAATAGTAAAAATGGGAAGAGTATTACTTTTAACTCCTATTATTATTTGGCTTATATATTATACCTCAAAGCAAAATTCAGATAATAAACTAGAAAAAGCTAAGATAAAAATACCTCTATTTATAATTGGCTTTATCTTTTTTTCTATTTTAGCTTCAACTCAACTCTTACCACAATCAATTGTACAGAGCATCTCATTTATAGCTGAGTTTTCACTTCTTATGGCAATGAGTGCTATAGGATTAAAAATAAGTTTTAAAGCTATCAAAGAGAGTGGTTGGCAGGCTTTTGTTTTTGCTGGCTATATATTTAAATTTCAGATATTATTCTCTATTATTTTAATTGCAATATTTTTAAAATAAAAAAAAGGAAGTTTAATGTTAAAAAAGATTAAAGCAGAATCTCTTTATGAAAAACTTGTTGATGAAGAGGATGCAAGGGTTTGTAAAGCTATTGATGAGAGTGCCTGTAAAGTTGTACCAGGAAATTTCTTTCTAACTATTATTAGTTATTTTTTTAATAAATTAGCAGATTCAGTTGCCAATACTAAAATCGTATTGCCATGGATTATGCAAACACTGAATGTGCCAGTTTATTTAATCTCTTTTTTAGTTCCTATAAGAGAATCAGGCTCTTTACTTCCCCAATTATTAATAGCCTCTTTTGTAAGAAAAATGCCAATTAGAAAAAATATGTGGGTTATTGGTGCATTTATCCAAGCTTTTTGTATGTTTGGAATAGCTGCTGTTGCCTATGATTTAGAGGGTGAAATAGCAGGATTTGCTATAATTTTTATATTGATTATATTTAGTTTAGGAAGAGGTTTGTCTTCCGTTGCAGCAAAAGATGTGGTTGGGAAAACTATACCCAAAACAAGAAGAGGGGTATTAAATGGTTGGTCAGCTAGTGCTGCTGGTTTATTAGTTGTTTTATTGGGGGTATATTTTTTAATAAACAACGAAAAACCTTTTGAGGCTTCAAATTTTGCAATACTTTTAAGTCTTGCTGGTGTTTTTTGGATAATAGCAGGGGCTATATATTTTAATATAGTTGAATATCCTGGTGAAACTGATGGTGGGGGAAATGCTGCCATTGTTGCCTTTAAAAAACTTGCTATTTTAAAAACAGATAAAGATTTTAGAAATTTTGTTATCTCAAGGGCTTTATTTTTATGTTCTGTATTAAGTGCTCCTTTTTATGTTGTATTGGCACAAGATCATATGGGCTCAGAAAATTTTCTTTTAGGACTTTTTATTTTATCAAGTGGATTAGCTAGTTTATTGTCTGCAACAATCTGGGGAAAGTTTTCAGATATCTCAAGTAGAAAAGTTATGATGATAGGTGCTAGTATCACTATTGTAGTTGGTTTTTTTGTTTTTATTATTGATACTTGGTTTACAAACCTTTTATCTTTTGTTTGGGTAATGCCTTTAGTCTATTTTATACTTACTATTGGATATGAGGGGATAAGAATTGGTAGAAAAACCTATCTTGTAGATTTAGCTGGTGGTAATAAAAGAACTGATTATGTAGCAGTTAGCAATACTTTAATTGGTATTATACTTTTGTTTAGTGGTGCCATTGGTGCCTTAAGTAGTGTTTTAACAATTAGTCAAATTATATTAGTACTCTCTTTACTTGGTGTGATTGGTGTAGTTTTAACCTCAAAACTTCCCGAGATAGAATAAAATTTTATTAAGTAAAATATCTTAATACTTACTTCAAACTAATTATTGTAAAATAATCAACTTTTACGATTATAAATTAAATGGAGATTTTATGAAGATATTATTATTAAAAGATGTTAAAGGTACTGGAAAAGCTGGTGAAGTTAAAGAGGTAAAAGATGGATATGGGAAAAATTTTTTAATCGCAAAAGGTTTTGCACTTCACGCAACTGACGAGGTAATAGCAGAATATAAAGAGAAACAAAGAATTCTTGCAGAAGAGGAAGCAAAAGAGATTGCTGCTGCAAAAGAGTTAGCTGAGAAATTAAACTCAACAAAACTTTCAATTAAACACCAAGTGGGTGCAAATGGTCACCTAATTGGGTCTGTTACAAATAAAGAGATTAGCGAAGCGTTAAAAGAGCAATTTGATATTGAGATTGATAAAAAAGCTATCTCATTGGCTACTAAAATCAAAGCAGTTGGTATTTTTGAAGCTGATTGTAAATTGGGTCATGGTGTTCACGCAACATTAAAAGTTGATGTAATTGGACGTAATTAGATGTTTGAAGCTACTACGATACTTGCTTATAAAGGTCAAAACCAAGCAGTAATAGGTGGGGATGGACAAGTTACCTTTGGAAATACAGTTTTAAAAGGTAATGCAACAAAAATCAGAACCTTATATAAGGGTCAGATTCTTGCAGGTTTTGCAGGAAGTACAGCTGATGCTTTTAATCTTTTTGATATGTTTGAAAGCCATTTGGAAACAACTAAGGGTGATCTACTTAAAGCTGTTATCGCTTTTTCAAAAGAGTGGAGAAAAGATAAGGTTTTAAGACGACTTGAAGCTATGATGATTGTTTTAAATAAAGAGAATATATTTATCTTAAGTGGTACTGGTGATGTTGTAGAACCTGAAGATGGAATGATTGCTTCAATTGGTAGTGGTGGAAACTATGCCATATCAGCTGCTAGAGCCTTAGCAAAACATTCAAACCTTTCAGCTGTAGATTTAGTTAAAGAATCTTTAATGATAGCGGGTGAGCTTTGTATTTATACAAATCAAAATATAAAAATTTTAGAGATTGAGGAATAATAGATTATGGAGATGACACCAAAGCAGATTGTAGCATATTTAGATGATTATATTATTGGTCAAAATAATGCTAAAAAAACAATTGCCCTAGCTTTAAGAAATAGGTATAGAAGAATGAGGGTAATTCCTGAACTTCAAGAAGAGATAATGCCTAAGAACATCTTGATGATAGGAAGTACTGGGGTAGGTAAAACTGAGATTGCCAGAAGATTAGCAAAAATGATGGGTTTACCTTTTATAAAAGTTGAAGCTTCAAAATATACAGAGGTTGGTTTCGTTGGTCGTGATGTTGAATCTATGATTAGAGATTTGGTTTATGAATCAATAAATTTAGTAACTAAAGAGTTTGAAGATAAAATCAAAGATAAACTTGATGATGAAGTGATTAAACAGATTGTAGAAAAACTTGTTCCTCCATTACCAGAAAGTGCAAGTGATAGTGCTAGAGAATCCTTTATCAAAACTTATAATAAAATGGAAGAAAAAGTTGTTTCTGGTGAAATTGATGATAGAAAAATTGAGATTGAAGTACCTAAAAAAGCCCATGTAGAGATTATTGATTCCTCTCTTCCTATGGATATGACCTCTATGCAAGAAAGCCTAAATAAAATGTTAGGTGGCCTAAACAAAGAGAAAATAAAAAAAGAGGTAACCATCAAAGATGCTAAAGTGTTGCTAAAAGAGAGTGCAAGTGATAAACTACTTGACAAAGAAGCGATTAAAATAGAAGCACTTAAAAGAGCAGAAAATGGTGGAATTATCTTTTTAGATGAGATTGATAAAATTGCAACAGGTTCTAAAACTCAAAATCAAGACCCAAGTAAAGAGGGTGTACAAAGAGATCTTCTTCCAATAGTTGAAGGAAGTAGTGTACATACTAAATTTGGTCAAGTTAAAACTGATCATATTTTATTTATTGCTGCTGGGGCATTTCATGTTAGTAAACCAAGTGATTTGTTACCTGAGTTACAAGGAAGATTCCCTTTAAGAGTTGAGTTAGAAAACCTTGATGAAGAGGCACTATATAAGATATTAACAAATACTAAAAACTCTTTATTAAGACAATACAAAGCCTTATTGGAAGTTGAAGAGGTGGAGCTAGAGTTTTCTGATGAAGCTATAAAAGCTTTTGCAAAGTATGCAGTTACTGCAAATCAAAAAACAGAAGATATTGGTGCAAGAAGACTACACACTGTTATAGAAAAAGTTATTGAAGATATCTCTTTTGAAGCAGATGAGAAAAAAGGTGAAAAAATTATTATTGATGAAGAGCTTGTTGAGAGCAAATTAGATGATATAATTGTAGACGAGGATACAGCAAGATATATTTTGTAATAATTTAATTTTTTTTTTGATAAAATGGAATCGTTTCCTAAATAAAAACGGAGTAATTTATGAAAATAGTAACTTTTAATGATATAGATGAGTCTGTATTAGATAGTAAGCATACAGTTGAACATTTCCAAAGTGGTTGTAGTGGTGGAGCAGATATTGCGATTTTAGATATCAACACTATCTTTGATTATGAAGAGAATAAACATGAGGCTTGTTCAGCTAAATATGTTTCAATTGCAATAATTGATGATGATAGTGATTATGATGCTTTTAAAAACTTTGGTATTGATGCTTGGATTAAACAAGAGGATTTATCTGATATAAATGGATTACTTAATTTAATAGAAAAAAGGTATTTCTCATAATTATCGATACCCATTGTCACTTAGACAACAGCCAATATTATGATGATATTGATGAAGTAATAAAGCGTGCACTAGAAAATGGTGTTAAAGGTTTTTTAATACCAGGTGCAGATATTGATGATATACCAAGAGCAATAAAGCTTTCAGAGAAATATGATGAAGTATTTTTTGCTGTTGGTACTCACCCTTATGATATAGATAAACATGATCAAGCGCTTATGGAACAATATATAAGTCATCCTAAATGTATCGCAGTAGGTGAGTGTGGTTTGGATTATTTCAGACTTCCTGAAGATGAAGAGGAGAAAAAAGAGAATATTAGAAAACAAAAAGAGGTTTTTATAGCTCAAATTGAGTTTGCAAAAAAAGTTAATAAACCTTTAATTGTACATATTAGAGAAGCTTCAAACGATTCTAGACAAATTTTAATAGATTATAACGCAAAAGAGGTTGGGGGAGTTTTACATTGTTTTAATGCAAGTGAACATCTATTGCCTTTAGCTGATCATAATTTTTATTTTGGAATAGGTGGGGTTTTAACTTTTAAAAATGCAAGAAAACTTGTGGAGATTTTGCCAAAAATTCCCCAAGAAAAATTGATTTTAGAAACTGATTGTCCATACTTAACACCACATCCTCACAGAGGGAAAAGAAATGAACCTTTTTATACAACTTTTGTCGCTTCTAAGGTTTCTGAACTTTTAGATTTTTCTTTAGAAGAGGTTGAAAATCTAACTACAAACAATGCACAAAAATTATTTAAGCAGTTTTCTACCATAATTTAGATAAAATCTTACCTATTTCAAAAGATAGGATTTTATTTGAGGGTATTTATTTTATTTTTATTTGTATTCACTTTCAATCTTAATGCATCGCTTATTGGTTCAAATTTTTCTCAAAGAGATTTACAAATACTTGAAGACTTAGATATTAAAGCTTCTTTTATAACAGATTATAAACTACAAGAGTTATATAATAGGTTATCTTCAAAAAGAAGTACAAATTATTATGTTGAAAAGTTAAATAAAGCCTCTTTATTTGTTCCAAGAATAAAAGATATATTAAGACAAGAGGGTATTCCTGATGTTTTTATATATATGGCAATGGCAGAATCATATTTTACAATTGATGCCAGGTCAAGAGTTAGAGCAACAGGTCTTTGGCAGTTTATGAATAGTACAGGAAGAAGATACGGGTTAAGAAACGATTTATATGTTGATGAGAGAATGGATTTAGTAAAATCAACATATGCAGCTACAAAGTATTTAAACAGACTACATGATCTATTTGGTAAATGGTATTTAGCTGCAATTGCATACAATTGTGGTGAAGGAAGAGTTATAGAAGCTATAACAAGAGCTACAATCGATATGTATGTAGCTAGATTTCCTAAAATGAAACACGATAAACAGATAAGAAAATATAGAAAAACTATTAGTGATTATCAAAGAAAAAGAGTTAGATTTAGTCAAGTAAATAAAATCTATAAAGAGGTTTCAAAGTGGAATCTAAAACCTGATATTGATTATCTACTAAGGGAACAAAAAGGGCTTAGTAGACAATACTTACCAAATGAGAGTAGAAAATATATTAGAAAAATCATCTCACTTGCTATTTTAAATTCACAAAACTTTATTAAACATGAGGATAATTCACATCTTTTAAATTTAGGGATCTCAACTACAGTTGCAACTGTTCCTGTTAAAGGTGGAACTCATCTAAAAGATATCGCTACAAGTATTGGTATGGATTATAAAGATTTATATAGATTAAATAGTCATGTAAAACAATCAATTATCCCACCAAATGAAAAATATTATACTATCAATATTCCATATAGTAGACTTAATAGATTTAATCAAAACAAAGATAAAATTAAAACTACAAAGTTCGCAATACATGTTGTAAAAAGGGGAGATACCCTATATGGTATTGCTAGAAAATATAAGGTTCCATTTAAAATCATAAAAAGCTATAATAAACTTAAATCAAATATGTTGTCTTTAAGGCAAAAGATAGTTTTACCTATTCCTGAAGATATGATTGATAAGTTAAGTTTAAATGGTGAGAATGGGAAACAATATATTGTAAAAAGTGGTGATTCTTTGTATTCAATTGCAAGAAAATACAAAATAAATATAAAAAAGATTATGAGAGATAATAATCTTAAAAATACTCAACTAAGAATTGGAGATAAACTTGTTATTAGATAAAAAAATTTTAATTTTACCTCTTGCATTAGCTGTTTTCACAGGTTGTTCAACAAAATCAGTTATCTCGTATTCTGGTTATGGAAATAGTAGTAACAATAACACCTATTCCCAACCTGCAAAAGAGGAGATAAGAAACTCTAAAGCTATGCATAGAGCAACTATGAGACCTTATCAGATTTCAGGAAAGTGGTATTATCCAACATTGGCAAAAGTTGGAGATGAACAAAGAGGTATCGCTTCTTGGTATGGACCAAACTTTCACTCAAAAAAAACCTCAAATGGTGAAATTTATAATATGTATGCAATGACAGCAGCACATAAAACTCTACCTATGAATACAATGGTTAAAGTTGATAATTTAGAAAATGGAAAATCTGTTATTGTTAGAGTTAATGATAGGGGACCTTTCGTAAGTGGTAGAATAATTGATCTTTCAAATAAAGCTGCCCACTCAATAGATATGGTGAAAAAGGGAACTGCAAAAGTTAAACTTACAGTTTTAGGTTTCCATGCAAAAATAGCTACTACAAAAGAAGAGAAGCAAGAGACTGCAACTGTTGGTAAATATTATGTTCAAGTTGGAGCCTTTAGAAGATATGAGGGTGCTAAAATTACAAAAAGAAAATTTGAAATGGTTTTAGATAGTAGATATAATGTTGTAATAAAAGAGGGTGTATATCTAGATGAACCTATCAATAGAGTTTGGGTTGCAGGATTTAGATCTGAAGAGGAAGCAAAAGATTTCAAATCTAAAAATGGCTTAAATAGTGCTATGATTATTGCAGAATAGGAAAATATATGACAGAGTTAAATAGAAAAACAAAAGAGACAGATATCAAGTGTAAAGTTGATATTTCTGGTGAAGGTAAATCAAATATTAATACTGGAATAGGTTTTTTTGACCATATGCTAGAGGCTTTGTCAAAGCATAGTGGTATAGATATAACTTTGGAGTGCAAAGGTGATTTACACATCGATTTTCACCATAGTGTAGAGGATTGTGGAATTGTTTTAGGAAAAGCTTTAAAAGATGAGATTTTCCCTATTGAAAAAGTTGAAAGATATGGAAATGCAACAGTTGTTATGGATGAAGCTGCAACAACATGTGCTTTAGATTTATCAAATAGACCTTTTTTGGTTTTTGAAGTAAATGTAAGTGGAAAAGTTGGAGAGTTTGATACAGAACTTGTTGAAGAGTTTTTTAATGCAATAGTTATGAACTCTGGTATCACTTGCCATATTATTCAAGATAGAGGAAGAAATAAACACCATATTATTGAAGCTACCTTTAAAGCTTTTGCAGTAGCACTTAGAAGAGCTTTATCAAAAAATGAAAAGCTAGGTATTCCAAGTACAAAAGGTGTATTATGATTGAGTTAATTGTACTTGATGTGGATGGTACATTAACAGATGGTAAAATAACATATACAAATAGTGGAGATGAGACAAAGTCTTTTGATGTAGCTGATGGTTTAGCAATTGCAACTTGGACCAAAAAACTTGGTAAAAAAGCTGCAATTATTACAGGTAGAACTTCACAAATAGTTGAAAGAAGAGCAAAAGAGTTATCTATTGAGCATTTTCATCAAGGGGTTCATAATAAAGATGAAGTTTTAGAATCTATACTAAAAGCTGAAAATTTATCATGGAATCAGGTTGCTGCAATTGGTGATGATTTAAACGATTTTAAGATGTTAAAAAAAGCTGGTATCTCATTTACACCTGCAAATGGTTCAAAATATATAAAAGAGATTGTAAATGTACAATGTAATAGTTTTGGTGGAAGTGGTGCTGTAAAAGAGATGATTGAATATATCATTAAAGAAAATGGTATAGAAGAGGATTATTTAAACGCATGGTTATAAGAGTTTTTGTTTTATCTTTACTTCTTATCTCTATATTATTCTACTTTATGCCTATTGAAAATAGAAAAAAGATGGATAATCAAGAGGATATTGCATTATTGGAGTTTAATGAAGCTACAATGTATACTCTAACAACTGAGAGTATGAATAGAGTTGTGTATACAAAAAAAGCTTTAAGATATAAAACAAAAGATATGTTGTATTCAGGTGCTTTAACATTAAAATCTAAAAATAGTCAAAATCTAGAAATAACAGATGTTTTATATGCAGATTTGATTGTAAGAAGAGATAATGAGTTTAAGTTCATCAATAATGTTACATATAAAAGGGGTGATTATATCACCTTAAATACAAATGAATTAATATATAATGCAGATAAGAAAATAGCTAAAAATGATGTGGCATTTGATGGTACATATTATGAGAATATTTTAAATGGTAGAAATATCTACTTAGATTTAAATAAAGACAAATTTAAAGCAAACAATACACATTTTGAAATTAATTTAAAATAATGAGGAATTTTATGAAATATTTTATTATACTTTTGTTTTTAATATCTTTTTCTTTTGCACAAGAGTCGCAAAAACTGATAATTGATGCTAAAAACTTTGAAACAGATGATAAAAAAGGTATCTCTGTATTTACTGGAAATGTAAAACTAACACTAGGAACAGATAAATTAAGTGCAAACAAATTAGAAGTTTATGTGAATACTAACACCTCTTCAAATAGTAAAAAGCCTTTTAGATATGTTGCTATAGGTGAAGTAAAGTTTGATATAAATTCCAATGGTAAACACTATACAGGAAACGGTAATAAAGTTATATATAATCCAATAAAACAAGAATATATTGTAATGGGTAAGGGTTATATAAAAGAGACTGTAGAGGAAAGAGAGATCTATGCAGACAAGATTTTTATTAATCAATTAACTGGTAGTGCAAAAGTTAGTGGTAGTGATGAAAAACCTGTAAGATTTATCTTAAATATTGACAATAGTGGAAAAGCACAATGAAAATAGTTGATGCAACTTTTTTAACTTCAGCCCAAGGGATAGCTGATTCACCAAGTCCAGATTGTGCAGAGGTGGCTTTTTTAGGTAGAAGTAATGTTGGTAAGTCCTCTTTGTTAAACACTTTAACAAATAGAAAAGGTTTGGCAAAATCATCTTCAACACCAGGAAAAACCCAGCTTATAAACTATTTTAATATTAAGTTTAAAACAGAAGATGAATTAACTCCATATCTTTTTGCAAGATTTGTAGATTTGCCAGGTTTTGGGTATGCTAAGGTATCTAAAAGTTTAAAAAAAGAGTGGAATCGAAATCTAACAGGATATTTAGAACAAAGGCCAAATCTTCAAGTTTTTGTTCATTTGATTGATGCTAGACATCCCCAGTTGGATATTGATAAAAATGTTGATGAGTTTTTGGATAGTATAAAAAGGGGTGACCAGATTATAGTTCATGCTTTTACAAAAATAGATAAGTTAAAGCAAAACGATTTGGCAAAACTTAAAAGAGAGTATCCAGATGGAATTTTTGTTTCAAACTTGAAAAAAAGAGGGATGGAACAATTACAAAATAAGATAACGGAGTATCTATTTGGAAATTAATTTTTTTAAACCTAATGTAACTCATATCTCTGCGATGCAAGCTTTAGTAAAAGAGGAAGTTGAAAAAGGTATTATTCTTTTACGAACAGAAGATGAGATGGCAAATACTATTAGATCATACACTGTAGTTGAAGTTGATGGACAAATTGCTGGATTTACAGCTTTACATATCCATTCAGCAAGATTATCAGAAGTAAGGAGTTTAGTAGTATCAAAAAATTACAGAGGGTTAAATTTAGGCAGAAAATTGGTAGAGGCATGTATTGAAGAGGGTAAAAGACTTCAATTACAACAAATTTTATCATTAACATACCAAAGGGAGTTTTTTGAAAAACTTGGGTTTGTTGAGATAGAAAAAGAGAATATACCTGAACATAAAATATGGGCAGATTGTATTCGATGTAAACACTTTCCTATATGTGATGAAATTGCAATGGTTTACGACTTGTAAAAATATTTTTATATTTTTTACAGTAATAGGATTATACTTAAATCCTTTAATTGCAAATGATAAAGAACTAAATCAAAACGATATAAAAATAATCAATTTAACTCCTGAAGAAAGGGAGTTTTTGATTAAAACAAAAATCAAATGTGTAGTTGCCACAGATTGGAACCCTTTTAACTATATGGATAATGGTAAGTTAGCTGGGATATCAATCGATTATTGGGAGTTAATAAATAAAAAAACCTTAATTGATACAAAGTGTGAAGGGGTAAACTCTTACAAAAAAGCTATTAAGATGGTTCAAGAAAATAGGGCCGATATAGTATTATCTACTTCTATTACAGAAGACAAGGTTGGAACTGCACTTTTCTCAGTACCTTATATCTCTTTTCCTATGGCTATTGCAACAACAAATGATAAAAGATATATTAGTGATATAACCGTTTTAGATGGTAAAAAAGTTGCTCTTAGAAACTCATATGATTCTTATACCTTTTTAAAAACAAAATACCCCAAAATAGATTTTATAGAGTATGCAGATACTATTCAAGCACTTAAAGCCTTAAGTAGAGGGGAGATATTTGCAGTAATTGATATCTTACCCTCTTTATCTCAAGTTATTGCTGATTATAGTTTTAAAGATATTAAAATCTCTGGTACTACAGAGTTCAATTTTGATATTAGAATTATGCTAAGAAAAGATTATGATGAGTTATTGCCAATTTTAAATAAAGGGATTATTTCAATATCAAAAGATGAAGCTCAAGCTATAAAAAATAGATGGTTTTCTGTAAGAGTTGAAAAGGTTGTTGAACTAGCTTACCTTTGGGAAACTGTTACTGTTATAATGTTTTTTATATTTATACTTTTTTATAGGCAATATATTTTAAATAAGCATAATAAAAAGTTAAAACAAGCTAATGACGAGGTGGAAAAGAAAAGTTTTGAGTTAGAGAAAAAGACAAAAGAGTTAGTAAAACAAAAGATTCTTTTTGAGAAGATTTATTATGAATCAACTGATGGTATTATTTTATTAAAAGCTAACGATATGACAATAATCGATTGTAATCAATCTGCATATAGAATGTTAGAGTATGAAACAAAAACTGAGTTTATTATTGAGGATATATTTAATTTTTTCCCAAAAAATCAACCAGATACTCTTAACTCAAAAAGTAGATTTAAGCAGATGGTTCTAATAGCTGTAAAAAGTGGTTCAAATCTTTTTGAATGGGTACATAAAACAAGAAAGGGTAACAACATCTGGATAGAGGTTGTAATCACTGCCATTTCAATTAATGATGAAAATATTTTACATATAGTTTGGAGAAATATAGATAATAGAAAAAAAATTGAGCAGAAACTAAACGATTTGACCCATACTCTTGAGGATAGAGTACAAAATGAAATAAAGAAAAATGAAGAGAAAACAAAACAGCTTATGCAGCAATCTAGACTTGCTCAAATGGGTGAAATGATATCGATGATAGCTCATCAGTGGAGACAACCTTTAACAGCTATCTCTGCAACAGCAAACAATATGTTAATAAGGTTTATGATTGATGAGGATGTAAAAAAAGAGGATATAGAAAAAGAGTTAACCCTTGTATCAAACTATTCACAACACCTATCTTCTACTATTGATGATTTTAGAAACTTTTTTAAAACAGATAAAAGAAAGGTTGAGACCACTATAGAATCTATAATTGAGAACTCTTTATCTATTTTGAGTAATTCTTTAATCTCAAACGATATTTTTATAAAAAAAGATTACAGATGTAATAAAACTTTGGTTTTAAATGCAACAGAGATTAATCAAGTTGTTTTAAACCTTTTGAAAAATGCAGAAGATGCACTTTTAGAAAATATAATCTCTACTCCATTGATTGAGATAAAGACATATGTGAACAATGAAAATGTTTATATATTTATTTCAGATAATGCAAAGGGTATACCTGAAGATATCATTGATAAAATCTTTGATCCATACTTCTCAACAAAAAGTGAAAAAGATGGTACGGGATTAGGTTTATATATGAGTAAGATAATCATAAATGATCATTGTCAAGGAGACTTAAGTGTACAAAGTGGTCCAAATGGAACCACTTTTAAAATAAAAATACCAATTTTGGATTAATCTCTTAGTATCTTTTTTATTTGATTTTTTATTATCACTGGTACAAAAAACATTGATACCACATAAGAGATTAAAGTACCACCAATCAAAGCAACACCCAAGCCTCCAAATACTGCATCTGTAGCCAATAATGAAGAGGCAAATACCATCGTTAAAACAGTAAGAATAATTGGTTTTGATCTAGTTGCAGTAGCTTTAGCAACAGCTTCATTTATACTTAGTTTCTTCTCTTCAACTAATTGTTTTGTAAAATCAATAATAAGTGTAGAGTTTCTAGAGTTTATACCTATTAAACCAATAAAACCAATCAAAGAGGTTGCAGTTAGATAAAAAGTATCTGTAGTGATAATATCCATAATAAAGTGTGCAAAAATAACCCCAATTATTGAGATGAAACTTGCTAAAACTATCCCACCAGAGATAGCAAAACTTTTATAATACATAACCATTAAGAAAAATATCAAAACAAGAGCAATAATAAAAGCTCCCCCTAGGTCAATAAAGGTGTCAATAGTTACTTTTAATTCTCCATCCCAAATAAGTTCAAACTTCTCACCTGTTTTTTTATCAGTAAACTCTAGGTTTAAAAGGTTTGATTTAGTTACTATATAGTTATTATCAAAAGAGTTTAACATCTCATCTCTTGCATCTAATAAAGGATATATTTGACTATCTTTATTGGTTTCAGCTATTACATTAATCATAGGTGTTAGGTTTTTTGAAGTTATTGTTGCCTCTTTATTTGTCTGCTTTACAACTACGAGCTCATTTAAGGGAACTAAAAAGCCATTTTTATTTATAAGTTTTAAAGCTGAAAGCTTTTGTATTATAGCCTCTTTTTTATTTGAGTCAAAAACTCTTGAATCATCTAGTCTTAAGAAGATAGGTACTTGACTTTGTGTATCTGCTTCATTAACTGCAGCAACTTCTACACCCTCATATGCCATATATAAAATATCTTTTACTTGATCTATTGATACAGCACTTTTTATGATTTTGTTATTATCTAAAATAATTTCAAACTTCTTAACATCATCATCTGCAAGGGTATCAATATCAACCAAAGTCTCTTGGTTTTTTAATACTGCTTCAATCTTTTTTGCAAAAGCTCTTCTTGATTCAAAAGAGTTTCCACCATATATCTCTGCAACAATTGAGGCTAATACAGGTGGACCAGCAGGTAGCTCTATTAGTTTGATATTTGCTTCATATTTGTTACATAATGATTGTAACTCATCTCTAATTGAACTAACAAAATTATAACTTCTCATATCTCTATTGGAAGCTTTTTTAATATTTACCATAATCTCAGCTTGAGATTGTTTGTCTTTTAAAGCACTTTGTTTCACTAATGCAGCAAAATCCAAAGGTTGACCCTCTGCTAAGAATACAGAAACATTTCTAATCATCTCTTTTTTTATTAGAATTTCAGAGATACATGAGGTTACCTCTTTTGTCTCTTCTACTGCTGAGCCATCCTTTAAGTCCACATATACAGAGAAAGTATCAGAATCTTTTCCTGGTAACATCTTTGCTTTTACAATTTCGCTTGGAAAAGTAGCAACTGAGAGGATAAATAGTCCTAAAGTTATAAGATAAACCATTAAGGATTTAAATGGGTTTTCTAAAATACTATAAATAAATTTTTCTAATTTCATTGTAACCCTTATAAAAACTTTTTAACTAAATATGGAGTAAATACATAAGCAACTACCAAAGATACAACAAGAGCAATAGGTACAAAAACAGGAAGAGGGTGCATAAATTGTCCCATCATTCCCCCAACAAAGAACATTGGGATAAAGGTCATTATTATAGCTATAGTAGCAACATTTGTTGCATTTCCTATCTCATTTGTTGCATTTATTGATAAGGTTTCTAAATCAGTTTTTCCCTTATCCTCTTTTTTATGCCTTACAATGTTTTCTATTACAATAATAGCTGCATCAACAAGCATACCTAAACTTACAATTAGGGCAAAAAGTGTGATTCTATTTATGGTTTCATCCATTAAAAAACCAATAAATAGTGTTAATGACAAGATCATAGGGACTAAAAGTGATACAATCATTGCCTCTTTTAATCCAAGTGAGAAGATCAATAAAACTGCAATAATCAAAATAGAGATTAAAAGGTTTTGTACAAGTGAGTTAACTGCATTGTTTGCAGTATATCCATCATCTCTAGTTATAACATATTTAATATTTTTATTAGCAAGTTCCTCTTTTATAGAGTCTACATAATTAAAGATATCTTCATTTATTGTAACTGAGTTTGCACCTTTTAGTTTAGATACTGTAAGAGTTAGTTGTTGAATCCCATCTTTATGCTCTTTAGTATAGATGTAAGCACTTTTTTTATTTTGTATATCAAAACTTCTTGTTATTTTTGCAACATTTTTCAGATAAATTGGTGTACCAAAATTATATGAAACTATAATATTCTCTAAATCTTTTTTTGATTCAATTGCATTTTTAATACTTAAAATAGTAAGACTATTCTCTTTATTGTTACTATTAATATTTGGCATTGTTTTTGCTAAGGCTTTTATTTGTGTGGCAATTTGTCCCAAAGATAGATTGTATGCAGATAGTCTATTTGGGTCAATCTCAACATTGTATTGCTCTTTTTTCTCCCCTTTTAAGTCCACAAGTGCTACTTGGTCTATTTTATTAACCTCATAGGCTATTTTGCTTACTTCATTATATAGTTGAGTTTGGGAGATTTTATTTTCATTAGCATAAAAAGCTATGGTAGCAATTGGAATATCGGTATCTATATCCATTGTTTTTATAATAGGTGGCATGGCTCCTTTAGGGAGTAGGTCCATGTTTCTCATAACTTGGTCATATAGCTTTAGATTTGATTCCTCTTTATCTTCCCCTATATAGTACTGAACTTGGACTATACCCATTGAGTCTTTTGCAAAAGAGTAGATATGTTCTACACCCTTTATCTCTTTTATCTTTTTCTCAAGGGGTTCTATTATCACTTTTTTTATTTGACTAGGTCTTGCTCCTGGAACCATAACTATAACAGCACCACCACTGACTTTTATTTGTGGATTCTCTTCTCTTGGCATAAATTCTAATGAGATTATCCCTAAACATAAGATAAATACACTAATGATAAAAGTTAATGGATGATCGATAAAAGTTTTTGCTAATCTTCCTGCAATATTTAGATTATTGTTCATTTACCTCACCTGTATTTATCAAAACCTTACTATACATACCTGGATATATCTTTTTATCTTTTGTATCAAAAGAGATTTTTAAGATAAAAGAGTGGGTCATGTTTTGAATATTTGGGATTATTGCTTTGATTTCACCTTTGGTTTTTAAAGCTATCGATTCAATATATATTTTAACTTCTTGACCAAGTTTTACTGAGTTTAGAAAACTTTCTGAAATCTCTGTTTTTATTTTTAAACTTGAAAGATCAGATAGTATTAGTGCTGGCATTGAAGGCATCGCCATCTCTCCACTTCTGATACTTTTCTTCAAAATAAGCCCATCATTTGGAGCTTTTATTTTTAGGTATTGGTATTGTTGATTTACCTCTTTTAGTTTTGCTTTTGCAATATTTAGCATATTTTCTACATTTGATAGTTTTAATTGTAGTTGTTCAAGGTCATATTTAGGTACTAAGTCTTTAGCATAAAGTCTTTTGTATCTTTGAAGATTTATTTTTAGATTCTCAAGATTGTTTTCTTGAATTTGGATATTAAATAAAGCCTCTTTTTTACTGCTATCAATACTTGAAGAATCAATCTCATATAAAAGTTGACCTTTTTTTACAAAATCCCCCTCATTTACATACACATTTTTTATAAAACCCATATATCTACTAGTTATAACTTTTTCATTATCTGAGATAACTGTACCGCTTGATTCAAGTGCATAGGCTTGTTGTAATGATAGTAAAATAAAAAGTAGGGTGATAATATTTTTTTTCATTTATAGATTTCCTTTATCTTCTAAACTTTTCCCTAGGGCTAAATATAGTTTTCCCAAGGCTATAGATTTTTCATATTTTGCATTTAATAAAGAGGCTTCAGTTTCCCTTTGTAAAGCCTCCTGTTTTAATAGATCTGTCATAGAGATTAATTGATTTTTATACATTAGATTTGATTGTTCTAAAACCTCATTTGCTAATTGAAGTGCTTCAGTTTTTTCTTTATATATTTTTTCTTTTGTTTGTAGATTTAATAAAGCCTCTTGAACTTGTAGCTTTACTGCATCTTTTAATTGATTGTGGTTTAGTACAGTTTTTGCAAACTCTATTTTACTTTTTTGTACATCATATTTTCTAGTTTCATCAAATAGGGTGATTTTAACCCCAACCATAGCCATATAATAGTCTTTATCATCATTGAAGTTTACAGAATCATCATTAACCCCATATTCAAGGTGTGAATATATATTAGGATAATATGACGAATTGTTTAAATCGATATTTTTTTTCATACTTTTTTGAAAAATATCCATCATCTTTAAATCATCTCTGGTGTTTAAAGCTAAAGAGTATAGTGAATCTAAATCATCTTTTTCAAAACCTATAGTTTTTAACCCTTTTACATCATCAATATCCTCATTTGAACTTAAAAATCTTAGATATGCAATAGCTAAATCAAATCTATTTTGTGCTTCATTTAATCTACTTTGGATATTTAGTTCATAAACCTTTGCTTGTTTTGTATCTATTTTAGTAACTAATCCCTCTTTATGAAACTCATTTGCAGATATTACAACCTTTGTCATAGCCTCTTTTGCTTTTTTTACAGCCTTAATAAACTCTTTTGCTACAACAGCTCCATTATAAGCTTTTAATACCTCAAACTCTAAGGTTTTTTTATCTGAGTTTAGTTTTAATAGTTCTGCTTTATGTTTTAAAGATAAGATCTCTTTTTGATTGGAGAGTTTAAAGCCTGTGAAAAGTGGAATATCATAAGTGATTTTTGAGTTGAAATTGTTTCTATCATCTGGATAGTTTAAATCAACTGGTTGAGTATCAATCTGACCTATTTGTGAAAATCCAAAATCTCTAAATGAAGCTTCCCTTGAAGAGAGTTTAGAGTTGAAAACATAACCTGCATGATTGGTTCTACTAAACTCATTTACAAAGTTTAATTGACCATATGAGAGCGAGTCAACTTTGTTTATATCTGTTTTTATCTCTTGAGTATTTAGTTCTTGAAGTTTTAATTTTTTATTATTTTTCAATGTTTCATTTAAAGTCTTTTCAAAATCATAACTTTTTGAATATAAGTTAACCAATAGTAATATTAGTAATAATAAAACCTTATACATCTACTATCCTATAGCAATTTTGATAGATATTATACATAAAATATTATAAAAAAAACTTATTTTAAAATATTAGATTAATTTATTATACTTTTAAAAACAAATATATATAGAATCTTAATAATTGATTATTAATTAAAAAACATCCAAGTTAAATTATTTAGTGTCTAAAATATTGATATAATTATCAAAAAGGATAGACATGTATTGTAACAACTCAAACAGTTTTGAAAAAAATGATATACCAAAAACAAAAGAGGCACAAATAGCAGTTTTAACACCAAGTGAAGATAAAGATTTTATTGTAAGAAAGATTGTTTTAAAAAATGGTGGATTTATGCCAAATCATACAAATAAGATACAACATCAACAATATGTTTTAAAAGGAACAGCAAAGGTTGTTGTAGGTGAAGAGGAGTTTAAAGCAAAAGAGGGTGACTTTATCTATATCCCTGCTGGGGTTAATCACTATTATGAAGCATGTTTTGATAGTGACTATGAGTTTTTATGTATGATTACTACAAAAGATGATGAGATCACTATGTTGTGATATATAGTTAGATAACAATTTTAGTTTTATTTTTAATAGTAAATTAAGTCTACTTTAATATAATTTAGTAATAAAATATTACTAAAAGGTATAAAAATGAAAAATTTACAATATTACGATTCAAGTTTTAATTCGAAGTTTAGTTCGGGTGATATTATCAATTTTGGAAAAATAGAGATATTAATAATAGTTGCATTTTTAATAGTGTTTTTATAATTCAGATAAATCATAGATTTAAAAGATTATAAAAACACCTACAAAAACTAGATAAGGTTTTTAGTATCTAATTTTCAATTATATTGCATTTAGAACAGTCTAGTTCTAACTCATCTATATCACACTTAATACACTTATGCATTAAATCTTCTTCCGAAAAATCTCTACTTTGAGAACAGCATTTATTTTCAGAAACAAGATATGAAACATTTAAACATGGGTCAAATATTAATAAACTTGCCACAGTATCTTTTAAGTGGGGATTTTTTGCCAATGCTCTTCTAACATTTATATTACAAGAATACATCAACTCACATTGAGTATCTAAACTTTCTGTACTTTTCGCTAATCTAATCTCTTCGTCCATCATCTGCCTTATTTTGTTTTGTAAATTTATTTTATAGGAAAAGTGTATTAAAAAAGTATCATTTAATAATTTTTTTATTATTTAAACTTCATAGTAATAAGTTTTTTATTTATATATAATATAAAATATTTTTAAAATCAGAAGTAAACTTAATTGAACAGAGTAATTGATTTTTAGTGATTTGGTGTCTATATTGTCACTTAAAGGACTGGGCCAGGTTTCCAATAATTAGTGCCCAACCATCAATTACGATAAAAAAGATGATTTTGATAGGTAGGGATATCATTACAGGGGGTAACATCATCATACCCAAAGACATAAGTATAGAAGCCACAATAATATCAATAACTAAAAATGGCAAGAAGATTAAAAACCCTATCTCAAAGGCTGTTTTTAATTCACTTACAATAAATGCTGGCATTAAAAGTGTAGTTGGTACATCATCAATGTTTTTTGGATTTTCTTCATTTTTAATTCTATAAAAAAGAGCTAAGTCTGGTTCCCTTGTGTTTTTTATCATAAACTCTTTAAAGGGTTTGATACCTCTTTCTAGGGCAACTTCATAACCAATTTGTTCATCCATATATGGTTTTACAGCATCATCCCATGATTTTTTTGCGTAGGGTTCCATAATAAATATTGTTAGAACAAGTGAGATTGAGATAATGATTTGGTTAGGTGGAGTTTGTTGTAAACCCAAAGCTTGTCTAAGTAATGAAAATACAATCATAAGTCTTGTAAAGCTTGTCACCATTAATAATAGTGTTGGAGCAAGAGCTAAAAGGGTTAGTAAAATAAGTATATTTATTGTTTTTACAAATTGTTGTGGTTCATCTAATGCTGCAACTGATAGATTGATAATTGGTGGAGTATCTTGCTGTTGTGCAAATAATGAAACCGAAAAAATCAATAAAAATATGATATATCTCAAAAACTTTCCTCTTGTAATTTAAAAAATGATAATAGCCAAACTATTATTAAATATTAAGAAATCGGGCTATTTTATATACCCAAGTTCATATAGTTTGTTATATATTTTTGTAACCATATGACCAGCAGCACTACCCCCGTGCCCACCATGTTCAACTAAAACAGTAACAACATATTGTGGATTATTATAAGGTGCATATGTTGTAAGCCAAGCGTGAGATCTGTGATAATATTCAAGCTCACTCTCTTTCATCCTTTTTTTCTCAGATTGTGGTATAGAGATAACTTGTGCTGTACCAGTTTTTGCTGCAATTTTGATTTTGACACCTTGGGTATGTCTTGTTGCAGTACCCTCATCCCCATTTGCAACATTATACATACCTTCTCTCACAATTTTTAAATATTTTTCATCCATTGGAACATCAATCGGTTCTTCATAATCAAATTTAGCAAAATGGGGTCTTGGAAGTTTCCCTGTTGCTAGAAATGCAGTATATCTAGCTATTTGCATAGGGGTAACTAACATTTGACCTTGACCAATTGATGTAATAACTGTTTCACCTATATACCAAGGCTCATTGTATTTATCCTCTTTCCAATCTTTATTTGGGTTTGTTCCATAGTGCTCATTATCTAAATCAATTCCTGTTTTTTCACCAATTCCAAGTTTAGACAAGGTATTAGAGATTTTATTTATCCCCACCATTAAACTTCCTTTATAGAAGAAGTCATCACAACTTACTGTAATAGCTCTTTTAAAACCAACTCTTCCATGTCCATCATGTTTCCAACATCTAAAGTTTCTTTTCCCTAAAGTTAAAGAACCACTATCAAAAACAGTATAGTTTGGTTTTATTCCATTTTCCAAAAATGATAAAGCTACACCCATTTTTATAACAGAACCAGGAGGGTAAAGACCATTGATTAGTTTATTTGTAAAGGGGTGGTTAAAGTCATTTATCATTTTGTTCCAGTCTGTAACTGAAATACCATCCACAAACACATTTGCATCAAACTCTGGATATGAAGCTGATACTAAAATCTCACCATTTCTTGCATCCATAACTATCACTGCACCACTTTTGTGATTGAAAATATCTTTTACATATTTTTGTAACTCTACATCTAAACTTATCTGTAAGTCATTATTGGAAGAGGCTAACTTCTCATCTAAAACTTCAAGCTCTTTATTTAAGGCATCAACTTTTACATCTCTATAACCAAGCTTTCCTTGTAGGTGTTTGTTGTAGTATTTTTCAAGTCCCATCTTACCAATAATATCACTATATTTTGAAAATGGATTTTTATTTATATCTAATCTTGAAGCTTTCCCTACATATCCTATTACATGAACACCATTCTCTTTATATGGGTATATTCTTTTTACTTCAGATTCAATTTTAATATTATCTAAAGAGTTAAAAAGTGTATATTTATCAAAAAATTTATCATATGGGATATAATCCACAAGTTTTACATAATCGTGTTTATATGAGGAATCAAGTCTTCTATATTTGTTTAATAACTCCTCATTTGTATATTCTGGGAAGTGTTTATTTATTAGACTTATTAATTTATCTAATTGGGGTCTTTTTCTTACTGATCTTAAGTGGGGTTTTACATTAATAGAAAAACCTAATTTATTCATAGCCAGAGGTTTGCCATTTCTATCTGAGATAATTCCTCTATTTGGTACTGTATAAATCCTTTTAATATAGTTGTTTTTTGACAACTCTTCATAGTAGGTATTTGATTTTATACTTAAAAAATATACTCTTAATAAAAGTGTTAAAAGTACTAGAAATATTACAATTAGTAGGAGGTTTAATCTTTTCAAATAAATACTCCAAAAATTAAAAAGTCAATCAATAGATTAAAAAGTAGTACATAGTTTAATTGTGCACTAACCTCATTATTTAATGACCATAAAACATAAACACCTAGATAAAATACTGACATATAGATATATGGAGTTGCATTTTCAAAAGATAAAACCCTCTTTATATATGGCTTTATAAAATAAAAAGTGAAACCTGCAAGTAGTGAAAGTGAGAATGGTTTAAATCCATTATTTAACTCAATAAATAAGAAAGATAAAATAATAAAAAACAAAGAATAATAATATCCCTGTTTTAAACACATGAAAAATAAAAGTGCTAAAACACCTAAAAATAGTATAGGAAAAAAGTATATAGATGAAACAATATTGATAACTACTGCATAGATACAGATTATAATAATAAAAATGGGACTATCATGGTTTGTGATTTTCATCTGCTATTAGTTCTTTAAAATTTTTTACGGATTATATTCAAAAACTACTTATATCATAATTCAATTTTATCTGTTTAAAGACTCTTTTCTTTTTCTTTCTAGAGTTGTTAGATCATAAATAAATGAAAATATTTCAGATACTGCTTTATACATAGATGGAGGAATCTCCTTATCTATATCAATAGCAGAGAGTAGTTCTATTAAATCTTCATCCTTTTTAATTGGGATATTGTTCTCTTCTGCAATTTTTATAATATTACCTGCAACATCCCCTTTACCTTTGGCAACAACCTTTGGTGCATTGTCAATGTTTATATCATATTTTAAGGCTGCAGCTTTTTTTATCTCGTTTTTGTCCATATTATACCTTTATATCCAGACCAAAACCCAATGATGAATTAATAGATTGATTATTGTATATATCTTGTGGTTTATTTTGTGTAGTTTTCTCTTCCTCTTTTTTCAAATCTATAATTTTAATATTTACAGGGATTAAACCGGCACTATTTAAAGCAACTCTTAGTTTAGAAAAGTGCTCTTTTATTGATTGTTTAAAACTCTCTTTTGAGGCATAAACAGTAAGATCTAGTTTATTTTTATCATACATAGATAAAAGTAGTTGGGTTTCCCCAAACTCTTTTAAACTTAAGTTGATTTCACAATAAAATCTATCCTCTTGAAGTTTTTTCATAGAGATATTTCCATCCTCTAGCATATCCCATAAAAAAGGTATATATACACTATTGCTATTTGAACTTACAGATAAAAGTTGAAAATACTCAATTTGTGTAACCATCTTATCAACATGTTTTAGAGTTTCAGCAGATTTTGGATCTGTTTTTGCAGAAAGCTCCTCTTGCATTTGTAATAAAACTGTTTTCATATCATTTTGCAAAGAGTTTTGAATATTTTGTTTAGGGTTATTTTGGTTTGCGTTAGGGTTTAGATTATTTATTAAACTCTCTAATTTATCAATTGTTTTTAAAACTGTTTGTTGAAGGTTTAAATTGGTTGGATTTGTTGAGGAGTTTATAATGGCTTCTTTTAGATTAACAATAAGATTATCAATATTTGAGCTAAACAAACTTTGGAAATTACCACCTTGGTTTTGTAAAGTTTGTTGCAATGTTTGCAGTTGACTTGGTAGTTCAATCTTTGAGAATAGGTTTTGTATATTTAAAAGTTTATCAATTATTTGATTTGCAAGTTTACTATCTATAGTTTTAGTTGCTAAAAGCTCATTTTTTAGATTTGTTAAACTCTCTTTTATATTTTGTGTTAGTTGGGTTTTTTCTTGAGTGATGTTATTGTTTGAGAGGGTTTTATTCTCCAATGTAGAGATTTCACTTGTTAAGTTTTTTAGATTGTTTATTATATTTGAAAGGTTAGGGTTCTGTTTTATTGCTGCTTTTATCTCATCTAGGTTTGTTAATTGATTTAATAACTGTTTTGGTTCAATTTGTTCATTTGATTTTGTAAAAAGGTCGTTTTTTAGTAATAGATTATCGATCTGTTTTATCAAATTTTGAGAGTTTTCAACCCCTTTATTTGCCAAAAGTTCATTTTTTAATTGAAAAAGTAAAACCTTTGTTTTTGCCAAAACCTCACTTTTAGTTTCATTTATCTCTGGTGAAGTTGTTTGTGTTTGCCCAAGATTTTGGATTTTTGATTCTACTAGTTGGGCATCTGAGCTTATGTTTTTTAATTGGTTTGTTAAATTTGTTAAATTTGCAACTTGTTTATCTGGTATGTTTTTTGACAAATTTTGTAAAAGAGTTATCAAAGATTTTAAATCAGCGCTATTTTGTGCAGTTGATGTTTGACTTGTAGTTGATTGATTAGAGTTTTGTAAAATCTTATCTATAAGTGTTTCTACATTTTTAGCTTCAATACTTGGGATATTTTTTAATAAAGTTTTTATTTGATTTAAAAGTTGATCTAAATCTTGTGTTGGTTTGCCACTTTGTAAAGAGCTATTTAGTAGCTTTGCTTCATGAAAAACCCCAGATTTGTTTATCATCTCCTTTAGGGTTTTGTCATCTAAAGAATCAATATTTTTCAATAGGTTTTCAATTGTAGATTTAAATTTTGTTAAACTTGGATCATTTTTTACACTATCCAATAAAGATTTTAGTGAATTGCTAAAATTCCCCAAATCTTTGAATACATTAGAGTTTTTTAGGATTGTTTCAATTGTTGCACTGGTTTTATTGCCACTTTTTAAATCCCCAAAAAGGTTTTTTAAAATATCACTAACGTTTTTATCACCATTTTTTATATTTTCTAATGTTTTAGTATCGGCTTCTTTTAAAACCTCTTTTAAAACTTTATTATCATTTGGTAATAAGATATTTAGTATACTATTGTTTGAAACTTGCATTCTTAAGTATAACATAAATAAATCATAATATAATTGACATGAAAAGTAATTTTTTGTACAATTTTCACTTTAAATAAGGGTAAAGATGGGATTTGAAGTAGTAATACCTATTGAAGGGTGTGAAAATGAAACTGAGTTTAAACTTTCTAAACTCGATGATTTTTTTTCAATGATAGAGGGAGTAGAAACAGGAGTAAAGCTAAGACTTATGAGTTTTGGTGCTTTAAAATCTGTTGCCTTTGAGATGCCAGAAGAGTTCATGCAAAAACTAGAAATTGAATCTATGGATGATATCTCAATCTACTATATCTTTGTATTACAATCCCATGTATCTGATTCTTCATTGGATATCGCTTCACCTATTATTATCAATAACAAATCAAATAAAATCGGTCAAATACATATAGATTTATCAGAACTTGGAATCGATTTATTAAATGGAAATCTACCATAAACAAGGAAAAAGATTGAAAAATATTATAATTTGGCATAACCCTAGATGTTCAAAATCTAGAAATGCTTTAAGCTACTTAGAGGAGAAAGGTTTAGATTTAGAGGTTGTAAAATATCTAGATACTACACCAACTTTTGAAGAGTTAAAAGAGGTTTTAAAACTATTAAATATGAGTGCAAAAGAGCTTATGAGAAAAGGTGAAGATATCTATAAACAGTTAAAGTTAAAAGATGTTGAGGATGAAGATACTTTAATAAAAGCAATGGTAGAAAACCCTAAACTTATCGAAAGACCAATTATTATAAATGGTGATAAAGCAGTGGTTGCAAGACCATTAGAAAATATAGATACTATTTTATAATGCATGAAAAACAATTAAGAATTAGATATATAAGGGTTTTAGAAAAATTTTTTACAAGAACCCTTTCTTTATTGAAGTTAGAAAATTTTGATAAAAATTTGTTTGTAGAAAGAACTTTAAAAAACTATGAAGATATAAAAAGAGTGAAAGCAGTTGATTTAAATTCACCTTATCTCTCAGGGTTGATAGCCTTTATAAATAAAACTTTAGAATATACACAAAATTCATCAGATAGTTTTGAAAACGAAAGATCAACACTTTTAAAAGATGCAAATCTTTTGCAAAAAGAGAAAAATAGAAGCTCATATAAAAAAGAGAAACATAAAAAAGCAAAATTTGATGATGGTTATTAATGGAAGATTCTACAAATAATCAAGAAGAGAAACTTTTCAACCTCACGGGGGTTTTGAAAAAAGTTTTATATTTAAATCAAGAAACAAAATATACTATTGCAGTTTTAGAAAACAATCAAAAAATTTGTGGAAACTATTTTGATACAGATATTGAGAAGATTGTTGGAGAAGAGATAATCCTTACAGGAAATTGGACAACCCATAAGAAGTATGGGGTTCAGTTTGAGTTTCAAACCCTACAACTAAAAGAGGCAGAGCTTTTTTTCTTTCTTACAAAAATAGTAAAAGGTGTTGGTAAAAAGTTTGCCCACGAGCTTTTAGAAAAATATGAAGAGGCTGAGCTTATTGAGATTTTAAACGAAAGACCCAATGAGCTTTTAAATTTCAAAGGGATAAAAGAGAAAAAGCTTCAAAAGATAGTTTCCTCATGGCAAAAGTTTAAACACCTAAGGGAATTAGGAAGTTTCTTATCTAAGTTTGGAGTTACCTCAAATCTTATAAATAAAATATATAGTCATTATAGTGAAGTTGATAATCTAATTGAAAAGATAAAAAACAATCCATATATTTTGATAAATATAAAAGGGATAGGTTTTAAAAGGGCAGATGAGATTGCAAAATCATTAGGGATAGATCCAAAATCAGATTTTAGAATAAATGCTTGTGTAAACTATACCTTAAGAGAGTTTTGTGATAACAATGGAAACTCATCTATAGATAAATCACACCTTTATAAACTACTTGATGAGGCTTTGCATTTCCAAAATGAAGAGGTTTTATATGAAGAGGTAGTTACTAAAATGTTAGCTGAAGAGGATATTTTTCAAACTACACAATATAGAGTCTCTCCCCATATGTTGTATTTTGCAGAGAGAAGAATTTTAGAGTTTTTTCAAAGAAGAGAAAATGAGTTAAACCCTAAAATTATTGCAGATTTTGAGGAATATATCACAAAAAAAGAGACAACTTTAGGTTTTAAGCTAAATGAGGAGCAGAAAAAAGCAGTTGAGTTTATAAATAATGGTCATAAAACACTTTTTTTAATAGGTTATGCAGGAACAGGTAAATCAACTTCAAGTAGGGCAATTTTAGAGCTTTTGGAAGAGGTCGTATCTTTTGATGATATTATAACTATCGCTTTAAGTGGGATTGCAAGTCAGAGAATCTCTGATACAACAGGATATAACAGTTCTACTATTCAATCTTTATTTGTAAAATATGAAGATAAAGAGTTTTTCCCCCATAAAGTTATACTTTTGGATGAAGCTTCAATGGTTAATTCAGTTATGTTTTATAATCTTACAAAAAAAATTCACGATGATACAATATTTATTATAGTTGGAGATGATGGACAACTTCCTGCAATAGGGGCAGGGAATGTACTAGCAGATGCAATTAAACATAATCTTGCTTCAATTTGTAAGTTAACCCAAATCTATAGACAAAGTAGTGACCAAGCAATAGCAGTAATAGCAAATGAGATTAGACAAGGTCAAGTTCCTGAATATAACCAAGAGTACAAAGATTTTAAGTTTGTAGATGTATCTCAAAATAACTATTATGCTGTTAAAAACTCCTCTACTAAAACAGAGTTTGCAAGTTTAAGAACACAAATTAGTGAAAATATTTTAAATACAATACTAAATATCTCATCCCATTATATACAACAATATTATGAGTTTATAAAGGAGAAAAAGATATCAAAAGCACTTACTCTTTTTCAAGTAATCACACCTATGAAAGCAGGAAATCTAGGTGTAGAAAACCTAAATATGCAACTTCAAACACTATTTAATCATGTAAAAGCAAAAGCTTATAAAACAAAACTTTATGAGTATAAGATGAGTGATAAAGTTATCCATATAAAAAATGAAAACATGAAAGCTCAAACTATGCAAATGTATAAAACAAACTCAACAGAATATATGGAAAAAAGAGTTTTTAATGGTCAATTAGGGCTTATAATTAAACTAGATTTTGAAGAGAAACAGTGTATTGTTTTATATCCAACTGATGATATGGTTGTATTTTATGATTTTGATGATTTACCTTCATTATTAAGTTTGGCATACTGTTTAACTATTCATAAAACTCAAGGAATGGAGTATGAAAATGCACTTATCCCTATGAGTTTTTCCCATTATATCATGCATAATACTAAGCTTTTATATACTGCAATAACAAGGGCAAAAAAGATGTGTTTTATTGTGGGAGAAGAGGAAGCTTTCAAAACTGCTTGTAAAAGAATTGAGACTACAAAGAGAGAATCTGTAATAAACGATCTACTATCTAAAACAAATTAGTCTATTTCTTTGTTACTTTTACCTAATTAAAAGTAACAATTAAGTAATATATCTAAAATTTTAAAAAGGGTAATATTTTATGATAACTTGGATGCAAAGACACAAAAAATGGCTTGTAATAACTATTTGGATAAGTACTATCGCATTTGTCGGAGCAGGTTTCGTTGGTTGGGGTTCATACGATTATGGTTCAAAAGGTGGAGCAGTTGCTGTTGTAGGTGATAGAGAGATTTCTGTATCAGAGTATCAAAATGAGTATTCTTCTTTATATGACCAATATTCAAGAGTTTTTGGAGAGCAATTCAATAAAGAGGTTGCAGATAGATTAAACTTAAGAAAAGCAGCTTATGATTTAGTTATTCAAAAAAACCTTATTTTATCTTATGCAGATGAATTAGGTTTAGATGTAACAGATGAAGAGATTGCTAAACAATTAGTAAAATATGAAGCATTTAAAAAAGCTGGAAAATTTGACAAAGAGACATATATCAAGGTTTTAAACCAAAATGGTACAACTCCTACAGATTTTGAAGCATCTATTAAAAGAGATTTATTATTACAAAAAGTGGAATCACTTTTCAAAGTTGAAGCAAGTGATACAGATGTTAAAAACCTAAATCAGGTACTTTTTTCTGAAGATGAGATATCTATTAAAATTTTAGATTCAAAAGGTATTACTGTAGATATAAATGATGAAGAGTTGAAAAACTATTGGGAAACAAATAAAGGTAACTATAAATCAGAGCCATCAATTGAGTTACAACTTGATGAAGTAGCAGTATCAAACAATCAATACAGCGAAAAAGAGATTGAAGAGTATTACAATAACTTTAAAACAGACTTCAGAAAAGAGGATGGGAAAATAAAATCTTTAGAGGAAGCAAAAGAGGATATTTTAAAAGTATTAAATGAAAAAGATAGTAAAACTACAGCATTAAAAGAGTATTTAAAACTTAAAAAAGGTGAAGAAAACTTTTCAGAAACAAAAACTTTCTTAGAAAAAGAGTTACCTTATGGTGCTGAAAACAATAAAGAGATACTATCACAAGTTCCAGGTGATATTTTAAAACCAATTTTAATAGATGATAAATATATTATTATAAAAGTTGTAAATAAGAAGCTTCCTGAAACCTTACCTTTTGAACTTGCTAAACCTTTTGTATTAAAAGATTATCAAAAAATTGCAAAATCTTTACAAATAGAGAAAGAAGCGATGGAACAATTAAAAGAGTTCAAAGGTACTAATATTGGTTATGTTTCAAGAAACTCATTTGATAAAGTAAAAGGTCTAGATAAAAATGAAGCCTTAACTTTTTTAAATAAGCTTTTTACAAATACAGAAAAAAAGGGTAAAATAACTATTGGTGATAAAGTAGTTTTATATGAAATCCATGATACAAAGCTTGCTTCATACGATTCAACAAAAGATGAAGCTGTAAAAACTACAATGAATAATTTATTAAATCAAGAACTTATGAATAATTTAATTAAAAATTTGGAAAAAAGATATGAAGTTCAATCTTCTATAAATTTTGAGGAGTAATTTTGAATAAAACTCTCTTAGCAATTGATATTGGTTCGTCAAGTATAACAGCAGTTATTGCAAGAAATAATTTAGAATATAAGATCAATATTTTAGGAACAGGTTCAGCAAAGAGTAAAGGTATAAACAAAGGTGTTATCTCTAATATTGAAGTAGCATCTAAGTGTATAAGAGAGGCTGTTCTAATTGCAAAGAAAAATACTACAGAACCTATTGATTCTACTGCTGTTTCTATTTCAGGTGCTTATACTAAAGGTGTGAGAAGTGCAGGAAGTGTAAATATTCCTAATGGACTTATAACAGAAAGTGAAATAAACCAAGTGCTTCAAATGGCATTATACAATGCTACAATAATCCCAGAATATGAAGTTATCCATGTTATCCCATTATCATTTAAAATAGATGATTCTGCAGATGTTGAGAACCCTTTAAATATGAATGGATCAAGACTTGAAGCTTCTGTGTTTATTGTAACTGCTAAAAAAACTGCACTTACAAATGTTAAATCTGCATTTAAAATGGCAGGACTTGCAGTAAATAACTTTGTATTAGATTCATACGCTTCTGCAATCTCTGTTTTAGATGAACAACAAAAGAATTTCGGAGCTACTGTTATAAATATTGGTGATACAACAACAGAATATGCATGTTATAAGGGAAGTTCTCTTATATATAATGGATTTGTCCCTGTTGGATCACACCATATAACAAACGATCTATCTGTGATGTTACATACTCCACCAATTGCAGCTGAAAAGATCAAAACAGAGTATGGTGACCTTTTAAAGCCAACAGAAGAGATAGCAAATAAAAAAGTTAGAACACCTAGAATAGGGGATGAGAAAAATAGTTCAGAGGTATCAATAGAACATATCCAGACTATTATTCATGCAAGAGTTGAAGAGACATTAGTTTTAGTAAGAAACTCACTTAAAAAAAGTGGTATCCAAGAAAATCTTGGTGCTGGAATTGTTATTACTGGTGGAATGGCTAAACTTATTGGTATTAAAGAGTTAGCAACAATAATTTTTGATAACCTACCAGTAAAAACAACAACTCCTGTAAATATAAAAAATGGATATATGAGTTTTGAAGATGAAAAAATGGCAACTATAGTTGGTTTATTGTTATACTCTTTAGAACCTAATAGAAATTTTGAGTTAGATTCAAACAAAAACTTGATGATGAAAGTAAAAATTGATGAAGCTCCAACTGTAAATGAGGAGTTGATTCAACCTGAGCAAGCAGTTAAAAGAAAAACAGTTCAAAAAGAACAAAAAATGGGTAATGAAGAGCTAACAAAAGGTAATACAAATACAACTATTTTACCTACTATATCTAAGGATAAAAAAGGTAAAGGAGTATCTAGAATCTGGAATATGATCACGGAGTGGTTCTGATGAATGATAATTTATTTAAGGTGGATGATATACAAGTGGAAATGCCAAATCAAACGTTGTCGGATAATGTCGCTAAAATCTCTGTAATTGGAGTTGGAGGTGGTGGTTGTAATATGGTAAATCATATGATAAACGAAGGAACTCATAAGATTGACCTAATTGCAGCTAACACAGATATGCAAGTATTGCAAATCTCAAAAGCTCCAAAAAAGATCCAATTAGGAATTAAGTTAACAAAAGGTCTTGGTGCCGGAATGAAACCAGAGATTGGTAGAGATTCAGCAGTTGAGAGCTTTGAAGATATTAAAAATTCACTAAAGGGTGCAGATATTGTTTTTATAGCTGCAGGACTTGGTGGAGGAACAGGAACAGGAGCAGCAGCAATTATTGCAAAAGCAGCAAAAGAGATTGGTGCATTGACTGTTTCAGTTGTAACGAAACCTTTTACTTGGGAAGGTAAAAAAAGAGCAGGTTTGGCAAGCCTTGGATTAGAAGAGATTAAAAAAGTTAGTGACTCTATAATAGTTATTCCAAATGATAGATTATTAGAGATTATTGATGAAAATGTTGGTATGAAAGATGCCTTTAAAATTATCGATAATATCCTTTATCAAGCTGTAAATGGTATGAGTGAAGTTATCTTAAACCCAGGTAACTCAGATATCAATACTGACTTTGCTGATGTTAAAACAATTATGCAGCATAAAGGTATGGCTTTAATGGGTATTGGAAAAGCTAAAGGTGAAAATGCAGCACAAAGAGCTTTAGAAAATGCCATAGATTCTCCACTATTAGACAAAGTTTCATTAGGTGGAGCAAAGGGTATTTTAATCCATTTCAATATCCATCCACAAGTATCATTATTTGCTATTAATGATGTTATGTCAAGAATCCATGATACAATCGATTCAAATGCAGAGATTATCTTTGGTACAACCTCTGATAATACATTAGAAACTGATGAAGTAAAAATCACAATTGTTGCAACAGGGTTTGAGTCTAAAAACCTATCTTCAGAAGTTGAAACAAAAGAGACAGAAGAGAGTCCACAAAAACTATCTACTGATGATGAGAACTATTTAGATGTTCCACCATTAATGAGAGACTATAAGGTTCAATACCAGATAGTTCAATAGAATCTAACGAAAGTTAGATTTTATTAAACTATTCTTCAAATATCACAATATCATAAGAGCTTTTTTTAATCACTAGAGCTTTAGAGTTTGGCACTAAACCAAATTTATTTATATCTTTTAACTTACCTTTATATGATTCAACTTCCTCTTCTAATGAGGCAATCTTATCATTTAACTGTAAAATTAAATCAACCCCTGCAAGGTTTATTCCTAACTCTCTAGTAAGTGTTAACACATACTTGATATGGTCGATATCTTTTTGAGAATATAGTCTTATCTTTCCATTTGTACGAGAGGGTTTTATTAGTCCCTCTCTTTCGTACTGTCTTAGGGTTTGTGGATGGATATTTAATATCTCCGCAACTGCTGAAATTAGATAAACAGGTTCATTATATGCATTTGTATTCATCAATTATCCTTTTATGCAGTTTCAGGTAGTTTCTCTTGTAATAAAGTTTGTAAATCTTCATCTAAATCTTCTAGTTTAGGTAATACTATATTTGCTTTTAGATATAAATCACCTTTAGTCCCAGAAGCTCTATTTAAGACCCCAAGCTCTTTTACTCTAAACTTTTGGTTTTGTTTAGTATTTTGTGGCACTTTTAAAGTGATAGTTTTGTGGATTGTTTTAATCTCAATCTTACCACCAAATAGTGCTATTTTTAAAGGTATATCAAATATTTTAGTTAAGGTATCACCATCCCTTGTATATTCTGGACTTGAAGCTACATTAACTTTTATAATCAAATCACCTCGTCTACCTTGGTAAGCTTTCCCTTTACCTTTAGCACGGATTTTTTGACCATCTTTTATCCCTTCAGGGATTTTAATATCAAACGATTCCCCATTTAGTGAGATATGTTGTTTACCACCTAAAATAGAGATATCAAAGGCTATGGTGATTTGTGCTTGTGTATCTAAATCTGGTTCATTAAAACCAGCTCCACCATTAAAGCCATTGAATCCATTAAATCCAGAAGAAGAGAAACCTCCACCTCCAAAACCACCTTGACCAAACATTTGTCTTAGAATCTCATCTAAGTCAACTCCATTTCCTTGACCTCTTGCAAAGTCATGGAAGTTTTGACCACCAAACATTGAATCCCCAAATTGATCATATTGTTGTTTCTTTTCTGGGTCTGATAAAACTTCATAGGCTGCATTAATCTCTTTGAATTTTTCCTCTGCACTTGCCTCTTTGTTTACATCAGGGTGGTATTTTCTTGCTAATTTTCTATACGCTTTTTTTATTTCGTCAGCTGAAGCACCTTCACTGACCTCTAGTGTCTCATATAAACTTTTTGCCATTTTCTTATCCTATAATATATTCATTTTTTAAATGATATTTTACCATAAAGTTGAGTCAAAGTCAATCAAGTTAAAATATAAAATTAGCAAAAGATATTAAATACTACTAATATAGGAAAAACTAATTGAGTCATTTTGACTAAGAGAGTTTTGAATTTAACTTATTTTAATCTATATTTTGTAATTATTCTTTTATGTTTGATAAAGATGAATGGACACAACAAGAGTTGTATAAAAATATATTAGAACTTGAAAAACAAGGGATAGAGGTTGTTTTGGTTGATACCATACTAAAACCAATAGAGAATATTGAAACAATTACATATAATCCATATGAATTAGAGAAGATGCCAGAAGGTTCAGTTTTTGTATTTTATTGTGATACTGGTAAAACAACTAAAGAGAGACTTGATTATTATAAAAAAAGATTTCCAAACCATAAATGTATTAGTTTAAGGGGTGGAAGAGGGTATTGGAGACCTAACTTTCAACTTCAGCAAGAGATAAACAAAGATGTCTAAAACCTACGACTATATTATAGTTGGTGCTGGAATAGCAGGTTGTAGTACAGCATACTTTTTATCAAAATACTCAAACTCTGTTTTACTTATAGATAGAAATTGTGATTTAGCCCAAGGTGCAAGTGGTGCAGCTGGAGCTTTTCTCTCTCCACTCTTAGGAAAACCCAATAAGTTCAAAGATCTAGTAACACAAGCTTTAAATTTTTCTACAAAATTATATAAAGAAGAGATATCAAAAGAGATTACAAATTGTGGGGTTTTAAGAATACCTAAAAATGAGGAAGATAGACAAAAGTTTAACTCTTATACTCCATATATGGATTTTGAGTTTGAACAAATAGATGATGGATACTATTTTAAAATTGGTTCGCAAGTAAATTCATACAATATATGTAACTATTTAGCAAAGGGTGTTGAGAAGTTATTTAAATATGAAGTTAAGAGTATAAAACAAGAAGATAGCCTTTGGTTACTAAATGGAGAATATAAAGCAAAAAATCTTATCCTAACAACAGGGGCTGATATCTCTTTGATAGGGGAGGAGTATTTCAATATTAGAGCTGTTTGGGGTCAAAAAATAGATATAACAAGTTCAACTCAAACTCCATATAACTACCATAAAGAGTGCTCTTTGTCATTTAGTAAGTATGATAAAGAGAATAATATAAACTATTTATCAATAGGGGCAACACACAATAGAATTGATTGTGATTTAAATGTATGTAATCATTGTTTAAAGCAATTAACTCTAGATCAGTTTCATCATGATACATATAACCAAGAACTTATCAAAGATGACACCCAAAAGCTTCTAAAACTTGCAAATGATATAAAAAAAATAGAAAATCCAAAGCTTTTAGATATAAAAATAGGTGCAAGAGCTTCAAGTATAGATTATTTTCCTATGGTTGGACAACTAATTGATTCTAATAAAACATTAAATGAGTTTCCCCACTTAGTAAATGGCTCATTTATAAAAGATAAGATGTTATCTCAAAAACAAAACCTATTTGTTTTAAATGGGGTAGGTGGTAGAGGTTATGTCTTATCACCATTTTTAGCTTATAATTTAGTAGAAAACATTATAAATAAAAAACCACTCTCTAGTGTTATCACAAACCAAAGACTTTTTAAAAGATGGGTAAAGAAAATCAAAAAAAATAGTTAAGAGATATTATTTTAAAAATTTTTTTCTAAAGAGACAAAATTGAGACAAAATAATGATAATATTTTTCTATATAAATTACTATAGAGGATTATTCATGATAACTTTTGATTTTGTTTTAAATGTATTACTATTCTCTTGTATAGGTATTGTATTATTAGAAGTGGGAATCACCTATTATGAAAAATATATAAAAATAAAAAATAAATCTTCAAAAATAAAAGATAAAAAAGAGTTTGCAGAAACATAATTTTTTACAAAATATATTATAAGCAACTATTTAGAAACTTTATTTAGATATTATTCTTAAAATTATCAAAAAGGTTTTTTATATTGTTTGATTTATTTAAAGAGTATAAGTATAGTTTGGGTGTTATCTCTATTTTGGTGTTGATATTATTAAATATATTTTTTGATTGATTTTGGGTGGTAACGTTAGTTTTATCTACGCTTATTTTTTGGTTAATTTATAAGCAAGATTTAGAAGAGATTAGAAATCAATAATTTAGCCCCATAAAGGGCTAAACTTTTACTAGAAACCTGCAGAGTATCCTCTACTTGAGTGGCTCTTAATTAATCCATAATAAGTTTTATCTCTAATTTGTTTAATCATATTTCTTAGTGTAAAAATTGATGTGTTTTTATCTCTCCATGCTGCTTTTTTAATTGTATCAACATCTACAATATTTCCTCTACTTTTTAATAGTGTATTGAAAATATTCATTTGAGTTTTAGTTAAACCTACATCTGTATTTTTTCTATCGAAAACCTTTTTTAATACTTTATCGTAATAATAACCTTTTCCTAAATCAATTCTACTATCAATTTGTTGGTTTAAAATCTCTACTAAAGTATCTTCGATTGTTAAATTAAACTCTTTTGATTTACTTTTTAAGAATTTTTCCATATCTTTAGTTAAATCAATTGTAATATTGCTGCTCATATTTTTTTCCTCTTTTTTTATTGTAATTATAACACAATCTATTATAAAAGTAACCTTAAATTGAGACATTTATGAGACAATCCTTATAAAATTTTAAGAAATAACTTTATTTTGTCTCTTTTATTATTTTGTATTTATGTACCAATTGTGTAAAAAATCTTTTCTTGAATAGACTTTTGCTCCAAGATCAATTTTGTATTGTAGGTGAGGATGCCCTAAATTCCAGTAGCTATAGCCATTTTCTTTAAGATAATTGTTTAATAAAACAAGTTGTAGTTTACCCCAGTTATTATATTTTTTCTCCTTATTTGTAAATCCTGATAAAGATGTATAAATTGAGCCAATTTTATAACCAATTTCACCAGAAACTAAAAAATTGTTAGAATTGTCTCTAATTTCCACACAAATTAACTCAAAGTTTTTTATTTTTTTGGATAACTCCTAATATTATTCAATATAGAAATATAATCATCATTTACCCAAGAATCCTTGTGGTAATTTTTAATATTATTTAATACTTTATCAAAATCATTGTTTATCAAAAAGGTATAATTTTGCTCTTTAATTAGTTTTTTTACTTTTTTAGGAACTTTTATCTCATCAAAATCTAAAACGGCATATTCGTATTGAATTTCAGGAAGTAGTATAAACTTATCTTCATAATACATTGAGGTTGTAATAAAACCACACTTTGCAGCTTGGATATAAAACTCAACAGAATAATCATCACTCCAATAGTAGTTTTCATTCATATTTGCATAGATATAGTTTTCTAAAATATTTTTATCTTTTAGATCTTCTAGTGTAAGGTAATATATCATTATATTAACTGCTTTTTAACAAACTCTAAATAGTGTCCCTCTTCCTCTTCTAACTCTTCATGAGTTCCACTTTGAACAATTCTACCACTATTTAGAACATATATTTTATTTGCATTTTTTACTGTACTTAATCTATGGGCAATGGTTATGACTGTTTTATTTTCCAAAACAGGAACCAATGCATTAAAAAGCTTTGCTTCTGTATGAACATCTAAAGCTGAAGTTGATTCATCAAAGATAACAATAGAAGGGTTTGCAATAATCATACGAGCTATTGAGAGTCTTTGTCTTTGTCCCCCACTTAGTCTAATACCATGTTTACCTACAATAGTTTCAAGCTTATCACTCATCTCTAAAACAGTTTGTTTTAATTGAGCTATCTCTAAAGCCTTATAAACCTCTTCATTACTTATATCTTCCCTTCCCATTGTGATATTGAACTTTAGGGTGTTATTAAAAAGTATTGGCATTTGTAGTACTAAAAACAGTTCATCTCTTAATAAATGTTTATCTATCTTATCAGCACTTATACCATTATAGAAAACCTCACCCGCACTTTTTGTGTAGAAGGTACCAAGTACTTGTGCTAAAGTTGTTTTTCCACTACCACTTGCACCAATAAAAGCTATCTTTTCTCCATGTTTAATAGAAAAAGAGATCTCTTCTAAAACATTTTTTACTCCATCATATGAAAAAGATAGGTTTTTTAGCTCTATATCAACGCCATTTGAACTATCGAGTTTTTCAACACCATTTTTCTCTTTTTCTAATTCAAGAAGTTTATTTAGTCTTGCAATGGCTGCATTTGCAGTTGTAAATGAGTATTGAATAGATAAGATATCTTGAACTGGTGTCATAATAAACCAAATATAACCAAACATTGCAAACATCATACCAATACTTAAATCACTATAAGCAACCATCACTAAACCACTTGCCCTCAAAAGTTCAAAGGCTACTAAAAAGATAGTAAAGGAAAACCTCTCATAAGCAACACTTTTATAACTATAGTCGTTTGAAGTCTCTTGGATAGTTTTTGCTTTAAATATAGAGTTTCCAAAAAAGTACTCCTCTTTGTTGCTTGCTTTTATCTGTCCAAATAGTTCTAAAGATTCAGAAATATTATCTTGAAAAGCTTCTATGGCATTGTTTTCTATCTTTTTTAAGGTACCCACTTGTTTAGAGATTTTTTTAGATAGCATCATTATAATAGGTTGAATAAATAGAATCATTAACCCTAAAATAGGGTGGATAGCAATCATCACAATAGATACAGCTATCAAAGTTAAAACAGAAGAAACAAACTTACTAGCAGTTGTAATAATAAAATTGTCTAAAGTATTTACATCTGTGATTAGGTTAGCAGAGATTGCACCACTTCCTAAACTCTCATACTCATTCATACAAACATCTCTTAGATGATTTAAGAGTTTTTCCCTTATCTTAAAGGTTACATATTTTGAGATACTTGTAAATATCTTTGTGATAATTACACTAAAAACAAAGTGTAATACTCTTAATATAATAACAGCCAGGGTAACAATTGCTATATAATAAAAGCTGTTTCCCATACCTATATACTCATTTATTGTATTTAAAAAAAAGTCAGGTTTATTTAATAACACTTCATCTACAAGTGCAGGAAGCATTAAAGGTATAGGGATACTAATAAGTATTGCTATAAAGGTTACAAACTGCCCTAGAATTAACGATTTTTTCTTATCTAAGAGAAGTTTGTATATATATTTGAGATCAATTTTTTCCATAAGCTACAAAATTAGTCGCTTAGTTTCTCACAAATATCTACTTTCATCCCCTCATGGTATTCACAATTTAATCCACATTTAAAATCACCACTTGCAGTTAAGTCAAGTCTTGTAAGCTCTGCCTTTGAAGCCTTTTGACACTCTTGTAAAGTAGGGTAGATACCAAGTTTTTTACTTCTTTTTGTATTTGTTTTATCTGGATAGATTAAAGATGTCCATTCCTGTTTTGAATCCCCTCCACCAAAACAACCAGAAAAAAAGATTGCAGCAAAGATTGATAAGAATAATAGTTTTTTCATTTTAACTCTTTAGTTTTTTGAAGATTTTAGTATAAAGTTAATTAAATTTCTTTTTAAACAGGTGTATGAAAGTGCTAGTTTACGATTATTCTACAATTTTTATGGTATCATAACAAAAATATTTGAAGAGATTATGTATGAAAAAATTTTTAACATCTATTCTAATTGTTGTTTTTTTAGGTTCAAATTTGTATGCTGAAGATTATTCAGAGATGAGTACCCAAGAGCTTATTGCCATAATGGGTTATGTAAAAAATGAAAACAGGCATAAGTTTGAAAGGGAGCTAAAAAATAGAGTTCCAACTATGTCAGAAAACGAAAGAAAAAAATATCAAGAAAACTTGAAAAAAATGAAAAAATGATGAAAACAAAACTACTACTTCTAGAAGATGATTTAACACTTAGTGAAACTATAGTTGACTATTTTGAGGAGCAAGGATTTGAAGTTTTTGCTGTATATGATGGGCAAGAGGCTTTAGAGATTGCTTATGAAAATAGTTTTGATCTTCTTTTATTGGATGTAAATGTACCTTTACTTAACGGTTTTGAGCTTTTAAAACAAATAAGGGAACAAAACAATAATACCCCTGCTATTTTTATCACTTCATTAAACTCTATGGACTCTTTAGAAGAGGGGTTTGAAAGTGGTTGTGACGATTATATTAGAAAACCTTTTGAGTTAAAAGAGTTACTTTTAAGGGTTCAAACTATTATAAAAAGGGAGTTCTCAAATAAAGGTGAAGAGATAAAAATAGATGATAATATCACCTTTGATACTACAAATAATCAACTTATCAAAGATAATCAAGTGGTAGCTTTAAACCTAAAAGAGTTAAAACTTTTAAAATTCTTTCTACAAAATAAAGACCAGCTTTTAGTTCATGAAAGAATCTATGACAATGTTTGGGAATATGATGAACAATATAGTGATAATTCCTTAAGAACATATATCAAAAATTTAAGAAAAATATTGGGAAAAGATAGAATTGTTAGTCTTAAAAAGCTTGGATATCGATTTAACTCAAAGTGAGAAAAGAACACTATTAGGGTTTTTACTCCTATACTCTTTTTTAACTATCATTATACTTTTTTTTATCTCCTTTATGTATTTTAATTTCCAAAAAAACTTAATGCTTCAAGAAAAAAGGATTGTTTTACAAGAGTATTCAAATGATTTGATAAGTAGATTAAAAGATTTGCATATCAACTTTGATAAATACAAGTTTTACCCAAGGGATGAGAAGTTTAACTCAGCTATTTATGATAGTGACAAAAAAAGAATCTTTTCAACTTTAAACTCACAAGATACACAATTAAATAAAGTGGTTTATCTTTCAAATAAGAAAATCCATTTTATAAAAGAACCAGAATCGTACTATTTGGGTGCAAAATATGTTGTTTTAGAGATACCTGATGATCAAACTTGGTTATCAAAAGTAAAAAAAGAGATATTTGTTTTTGTTAGCTTAGCTTTTATAGTGATGATATTTTTTGGATATTTTTTATTGAAACTTTTTTTAAAACCTATGAGGGATTCTTTGCACCTTTTAGATAGGTTTATAAAAGATACAACCCATGAGTTAAATACTCCAATCTCTGCAATCATTACAAATGTTGAGATGATAGATACTTACACTTTAGATGAGAAACTAGCAAGAAAGATAAAAAGGATAGATATAGGAGCAAAAACTATCTCCAATATCTATGAGGATTTAACCTTTTTAACCCTAAATAATAAAATTATTTCTCAAAATGAAAGACTAGATTTAAGCTCAATTGTAAAACAAAGAGCTGAATACTTTAAAACCCTAGCAGAGGTAAAAAAGCTTACACTAAAAAGTGATATTGAAGAGGGTGTTTTTCTAGTTTGTGATAAGAAAAAAATCTCAAAACTTATAGATAATCTTTTATCAAATGCAATTAAATACAATAATATATCTGGTAGTATAACTATAACTTTGAGAAAAAATAGTTTAACTATTGAAGATAGTGGTAAAGGGATGAGCAAAGAGCAAACCTCTCAACTATTTCAAAGATATAAAAGATTTGATAAAAGTGTTGGGGGCTTTGGGATAGGTTTAAATATCGTCTCGATGATTGCAAATGAATATAATCTAAAAATAAAAGTTGATTCAAAAGAGAAAGTTGGAACAAAAATGGAGATATCATGGGAAGAATAGTTTTTTTAATACTTGCAATTACAATCTATCTAAATGGAAATGTTTATGAACAAAACTGCGTAAGTTGCCATAAAAAACTTCCTGTAAGTATTGATAAGTACTTTTATAGATATCTTTTAAAATATAGTAGTGAGAAAGATGTAAAATCCTCTATGGTAGAGTATTTGAAGACTCCTACAAAAGAAAAAACCATAATGCCTGAGGCTTTTATCAAAAGATTTGGTATAAAAAAAGCCACAAAATTAAATGAGAAACAACTAAAAGAGGCTATTGATATTTACTGGGAAAAATACAAAGTTTTTGGTAAATTAAAATAGTTTTTAAAACTTCACAATCTTTCACAATCAATTCACAATTAGTTTTTATACTTCTTCTATAAAAATACAGGAGTATAAAATGAAAGCTACAAAAATTTTAACTGGTTTAATGATCTTAGGTGCAAGTGCCTTATTTGCAAATGATGGAGTATCTTTATACAAAGCTTGTGCAACATGTCATGGAGCAAATGGAGAAAAAGCTGCACTTGGAAAATCTCAAATTATTAAAGGTTGGGATGCAGCAAAAATAGAATCAGCTTTACATGGATATAAAGATGGCTCTTATGGTGGAGTTATGAAAGGTGTAATGAAAGGTCAAGTTGCAAGATTGTCTGACGCTGATATTAAAGCTGTAGCAGAACATATAGCCTCATTTAAATAGTTGAGGCTATATTATTAGAAAAGGATAGATTATGAAAAAGTTATCTTTAGTACTTATTTTTTTAGTAACATCACTTTTTGCAGGTGGAGATAGATTTTATGACTATGCTAAAGTAACTTACAGTGAACCTATTTATGATTATGTTTATGATAGGGGAGATACACGTACTGAGTGTAAAGAGGTTAGAAAAAAAGTTAGAGATTATGATGATGGATATTACTCTGATTACAACGACTCTTTAGGTGTAGATACTTTAGTTGGAGTTGCTTCAGGTGCAATTATTGGTAGTCAAATAGGTAAAGGAAACGGTAGGGTTGCTGCACAAATAGTTGGTGGACTACTTGGTGCAAAAGTTGCCCATGAGATTAGAAATAACTATAATCAAGAGCCTAGAAGATATGCTAGCAATAGTAGATATGTAACAACAACAGAGTGTTATGATGTAAGAGAACAAGGTATTAAAAGAAAAGTTATAACAGGATATAAAAACCATTTTACTTATAATGGAGATAGACACTATAAAATTACTGACAGACCTCTACAGAGGGTTAGAATCTCACATACAATAGATTTTTAAGAGTAGAGAAACTCTCTACTCTTAACTTAGTAGTCTAGTTACTACGTTTTGATTAATATTGTTTGATTGTGCTGCGGCATAAGCTCCAACTTGAGCTAATACATTTTGTTTACTAAAATTTGATACCTCTTTAGCATAATCTATATCTGTTAATATTGAACTAGACTCTCTAGTTTGCGTATATTGAGTTAATAGATTACTTGCAGAACTTTGAAGCTGATTTTGAACAGACCCAAACTCTCCTCTATAATCATTAACTGTATCAATAGCATTATCAACTGTATCTAGATAACTTCTAGCTGTATCTGCATCGAAACTTCCTGCATCTTGATTCAATAATCCATCCAATCCTACACCTGTAGTATTTGATTGAACACTTCCTAAACTTATAGTGTTTTCACCATCAGTTCCTGTTTGGAATTGATTTCCTTCAGTTGCACTTGTATCATCTGCACCATTTTGAAGTAATGTTTCACCATTGTAGTTTGTACTACTAGCTATATCATTAAAATTTTTTAGTAGATCTTGAATCTCTGTTAAAAGTGCTTGTCTACCATCATCCGAGGTAGTATCTGTAGATGCTTGTAAAAGTTTAGATTTTACTGTGTCTAAGATATTTGATTGCCCTTGAATAGCTTGGTCTCCAATTTGACTAAGTGCTATTGCACTATTTGCATTGTCAATTGATTGAGAGATACCACTAGCTTCAACATTTAAGTTTGTAGCTATTGCCAATGCAGAGGCATCATCAGAAGCTTTTTCAACAGCTTGCCCCGTAGCAAGTCTATTAACGCTTTGATTCAATTCTAAATAAGGACTCTGATCAAGTTGTATATTATTATTTACTTGCATAGTATACTCCTTATACTTTGTATATGTTATATTTTAGTACTATTAACTTTAAGCTAAAATTAATCAAAGGAATTAGTTATTTTTTGATATCTTTATTGTTTACAAGCTCAGAACCACTCTTAATGATGTCTATACTGAACTTGTCTCTTAGTTTTTGGATTTGGTTTGTTAGTTGCTTTTTTTTCAAATCACTTTCATATTCAAAAATATTATGGGTAAACTCTTTTGGTTTTGAGAAATTATATACTGTAAGATTTAATTGAACTATTCCATGTGAAAGGTGTGTATCATTCTCAATAAAAAGTTTTTGCATAAGAAATTTAAAATCACCCTCATTGAAAATCTTATTTACATTTATAAATGCTTTTGATTTTATTCTTGATTCATATTTTATCTTAAGGGCATAACTTAAAGGGTTAGCTTCTGCTTTTTTTACTAAAAAACTTAAGTATCTAGATAAAATTATTATTCTTCTTCTTATCTCTGCTCTATCATATATAGCATCAAAAGTTCGACCAATCCCAATAGATTTTTTATCCCTTTGTAAAACTATATTTGTATCATTTATTCCACATACTCTGTTATATAGTTCAATTCCTGGTTTCTTCCATGAATAAAACAACTCTTTTCTTTTTTCTATATCACCTAGCGTTCTTATCCCATAACCTCTAAGTCTTTTTTGATACCCTTTTCCTATCCCTGGAAACTCCTCTATAGGGATATCTTTTATAAAGCTTTTAATATACTCTTTAGGAACATATTTTACCCCATTGGGTTTGGCAAACTCTGTTAAAAGTTTTGAAAGGTATTTGGAGTGAGAGATCCCTATAGAGATGGGTAAATCAAGCTCTTTTTTGATTTTTTTCTTAAGTTTAAATGCAAACTCTTCAACCTCTTCTTCTGGAATATATCCCCTTAAATCTCCAAAAAACTCATCTATTGAAAACTGTTCAACTAAAGGTATCTCATGTTCTAAAAGTTTTTGTAGTTTGTGTGATAGCTCATGATATAAAGGGTAGTTTGGTGGTACCATTTTTAGGTTTGGGCATAGTTTTAAAGCCTCATTAACACTCATGGCAGTTTTTACTCCATAAGCTCTTGCTTCATATGAAGCTGTGGTTACGATACCTCTTATTCTTCCATTTTGGTCTACAAAATACTCTTGAAAAGATTTTTCCCCTTCATTTGTCAAGATGGTACTAACAAATGAGCCACTATTTTGGCTAATCTCTCTTTTCTCTTTTTCAGTAGAGAATATATTCAAGTTGCTTCTTCCCCCTACAGCAACAGGGATATTTTCTAAACTTTTATCAAGAGTTCTATGGGCAGATACGAAAAAACAATCTAAATCTAAGTGTAAAAACATAAAGAGATTATATCACAAAATATTTCAAAATGCAATATAATTTCATTATGTAATAAAATTAAATCTGATAGTCTGGGCTATTATCTTTCCATTCAAAGATAAAGCACATTGGAAGTCTATTTTTTTTGTTTAAGATTACTGCTGCAATTGAGCCAGAGATAAGTATAGAACCAATAGCTACAGCAGAAGCTAAAGCTAGAGTTGACATCCCAGTAAGTCCTTGCCCAACAGTACACCCAATAGATAAAACTCCACCTGTACCCATTAGTGCACCACCAACCATATTAAACTTAACTCTGTTTTCACTTTTTGCAGCAGTACATCCAAAGCTATATCTTTTGTTTGCTTTTGACATCAAAAAGGCACCAACTATTACACCTAAAACTAAACTAATAGAGAAGTTTAGTTGATTTACTTGATAATAAGTAAAAAAGTCAATAGTTCTACCAATAGGGTATACAAAAGTTACACTTTCTAAGTCAATAATTCTTTCCATACTCTCTTGACCAATTATCCCAGTGATATACCAACCAGCAGATACTAAGATACCAATAAGAACCCCATCCCAAAGACTAATAAGTCTTTTTAATTTTTTAACTAAAAATAGTAAAAGTAAAGCTAAAACAATCACAACTGCGTAGATATTCATAGTTACATTTCCAACTACACTAGACCACTCAAGTAGTGTAGGGTTGTTTATAATAGGATTGAAAAATCCATTTAAAAACCCTTTTACTGTAGCATATGCAAAAATACCAATAAAAAGTAGTGTGATTAAAGAGTTTGTATCCCCTTGTGCAAATTTTACAAGCTGTCTATTACTACAACCATCTGCTAACATCATCCCTACACCAAAAAGTATCCCACCTAAAGCGATACTAAAGTAGTTTAGATTTTCTCTGTAGTAAATAGATTCTGTTAAGTCTATCTCAAAATAGTTTGATACTATTGCTGAAGAGATTATAGCTACAATAATAGCCATTATTACAGAAGATCCTCTCATTGTAGATTTTGTTAAGATATAATCTTTTATTGAGCCACTAAAACAAAACTGGTTTTTCTGTCCAATAGCCCCAAGGCTTAGACCTAAAATAAATCCTAAAATGTTAACCAATTCATAAATTTCTAATTCATCCATTAATTTTCCTATCCTATAATTTTCTCTTATATTCTAAATAAAATCCGATTATAAAATAAATTTGATAAATTTAATAAAACTTATAGAAGTTATGGTAATTTTTTAAGAATATTTAAAAGAAAGGTTTACAAATTTGTAAACCTTTTATTTTAAAGTTTCCTCTAAAACCTCTGTAAATCTATTCCATGAACTTTTATCAGCTTTTTCATGATATCTGTTTGAGCCAAATACTGAAAATGCATGGGGTGCTCCACTATAGATAATCATCTCATAAGGGATTTTTGCAGTTTCTAACTCTTGAGCTAAACCACTAAATTCACTTAAAGGAACAACCTTGTCAGCTCCACCATGAAAAACTACAACACTTCCTTGTATCTTTGAATAATCTTGCCCCTCAGGTGTTGCAAGATTTCCATGAAAAGGGATAAATGATTTTAGTTTTGCACCAGATCTTGCCATCTCTAAAATAGATGTTCCACCAAAGCAATAACCCATACCTATAGCATTTGTAACATTGGCATCAAGTGATTTTGCCACCTCTAAACCTTTGTTTAAAAGTTTTCTCATCTTTTCTCTATCTTTATAAAGTGCACCAGTTAATCTTTTTTTATCTTCTATTTTTGTAGGTCTTACCCCTTTTCCAAATAGATCAACTGCAAAAGTTGCGTAACCCAAATCATAAAGCATTTTTGCTCTTTTTATCTCATAATCAGTTAAACCATCCCAATCATGAACCATAAAAACCAAAGGGGCATCTTTTGAAGGTGAGCTATAATACCCCTCATAATTTTTCCCATCAACGTTATATGTTATAAAGTTTTCATTTGCAAATAATAAACTTGAAATAAAAACTAAAGCAGTCAAAATTTTTCCCATAACAACTCCTTTATGTAATAGAAAAAATTATAATAAAATTACTATATTTGTAACTTAAGATTTCTTTTTAGTTTTACTTCTTATAATAGAACACTTTAAACAAAAGGTCTAGCATGGAAACAATATCAAACCTAATACAAGTAAATGAGAAATTGTTTACCTCAGGACAACCAACACAAGAAGAGTTTGAACTAATAGCAAACAGTAAATTCAATCTTGTTATCAATCTAGGTCTAACATCAAGTGTGGGTAAACTTGATAGAGAAGATGATATTGTAACATCTTTAGGGATGAACTATATCCATATCCCAGTAGATTTTGAAAAACCTACAATCAAAAACCTAAACGATTTTCTAAAACTTTTATATACTTTTAAAAATGAAAAAATATGGATACATTGTATAAAAAACTACAGGGTATCTGCTTTTATGTATGTGTATCATAAATATGTACTACAAACACCTTTTGAGGAGATTGATCTAGAGATTTTTGAACAATGGCAACCAAGCAAAGAGTGGCAAGAATTGATGAAGACTCCAATAGAAGAGTTGGATTTAAGCTTTTTAAATTAGTTGCTTAGTCTTTTTTGGCTAACATTATCCCCTTTAAATAAATTTGAATAAATTATAACTGGACTTAAATATTGAAAATAGAAACAAAAGTTGCTAAATTTAAAGAACCACTACGTTTAGAGAGTGGAAGAATCTTAGAATCATACGAACTTATTTATGAAACTTACGGAGAACTAAACGAAGATAAATCAAACGTTATAGTGATTTGTCATGCACTAGCAGGAAGCCATCATGTTGCAGGAAGATATGCAGATGAAGCAAAACCTGGATGGTGGGATAAGTTTATAGGTGATGGAAAAGCTATAGATACAACAAAATATTTTGTAATCTGTTCAAACAATCTTGGTAGTACCTTTGGTTCTACAAACCCTTTAAGTATAGACCCTTCAACAGGAAAAGAGTATAGACTAAAATTTCCAGTATTAACTGTATCAGATGTGGTAAGAGCTCAAATGAAACTTTATAAAAGTTTAGGTATCACAAAAGCAAAAGCAGTTATAGGTGGAAGTATGGGTGGGATGCAAGCTCTTTGTTACTCTATAGAGTATCCAGAGTTTGCCCAACATATCTTTGCAATGGCAACAACAGCATATACAAGACCTTGGGCTATATCTATAAACAAGCTTGCAATAGAATCAATAAGACACGATAAAGCTTTTAAAGATGGCTTTTATAAAAAAGATGATTTGAAAGCTACAGGTTTGCCAGGTTTAGCAATAGGTAGAATGGCTGGACTTATAGCCTATCTTAGTCCACAACTATTTAATAGAAAATTTGGACGGGATTATTCAAGAACAGATGGATTATATGAGTTATTTGGAAGATTTGAAGTGGAGAGATATCTAGAATACAACGCTTACAACTTTCCAAAAGTTTTTGATCCCTTATCATATCTATATATATGTAAAACAATGAATATCTTTGATGCCGGAAGAAATGAAGACACCTTAGAAAACTCATTTGCAAAAGTAAAATCAAAACTACACCTTATCTCTTTTAGTGATGATATGTTGTTTTTCCCAGAAGAGATGGAAGAGATAAGAGATATAATGATAAAACTAGGAAAAAAAGATCAAATGACATATAAAATGGTAGAAAGCCAATCTGGACACGATTCATTTTTGGTAGAAGTGGAAAAGTTTGATAAATATGTTGTAGAATTATTAGAAGGAGAATAGATGAGTGAAACTATAGAACAACTAGAAGAGAAACTAAGTTTTGAACAAAAAATCCTAAAAGCAAAAGAGCTTTTAGAAAAACTAACAAATCCAGAGATAACACTAAGTGACTCACTTGAAGTGTATAAAACAGGTATAAAAGAGCTAGAAGAAGCACAAAAAGAGCTTGATGAAGCAAAACTTATCTTCACACAATTAGAGAAAAAAGAATCATAAACTAAATAAAAATATTGCAAAATGTTATATTTTTAAATACTACTTTTAAAACCTGATAAACTTCTTCCAAATTTTGGGAGAGGTTTATGAACTTTGATGATAAAAATACAAGAATTGATACATGGAACAATAAAAAAAAGATAATCAACAAAAAGATTGGTATAAACCATAAAAAAGATGGAAGTATAAAATTTAGAATACAACCATGGAGTTTATGGTGATTTGAAGTTGGTGAAAATATAGGAACCGAAACCAGCTGTCACTTCACAAATAAAAAATTAGTCACCTTACGACCTTGTGTCATAATCTCAACAAACAATTTTAATCATGCAACATACAACAAAAAAGTAATAGTTATGCCAATTACTTCAAAAAAAGATAATTCTAAAATTAAACATTTTCATTATGAGTTAAGATGTAAAAATTATAAAGGTTTTTTTGATAAACAAAAAAAAATAAAGTATTTGGGACTAGAAAAAGATTCTTTAGTTATTTGTAATGATATCAAAACAATAGATACAAAAAGATTAGAAAATTTAATATATCATGAACTTAAAGTAGAAGATATTAAGGAATTAAAAGGGTTTATTAAAAAATATTTAGGGATATAAAAAAAGGAGAACTTAACACGCTCCCCTAGTTTAGCCTGACCTAAAAAGAAAATCTTTTTAGCGGTAGCTTCACAATATGTGAAGTAATTTAATAGACCTACTTAAAAAGTAGGTATGCCATAGGCAAATAGTAAAAAAAGTATAACATAAGCAACTATTTTTGTCAAACAAAAGGATATATGATGAAATCTATAAATCAACTACACACTATCGATAAACCAAGGGAAAGACTTCTAAAATATGGGCTAAGTTCTCTTAAAAACTATGAGCTTATAGCTATAGTTTTAGGAAGTGGAGTAAAGGGAAAAGATATAATAAAACTCTCCCGTGAGATAGAAAGGTTTTTTGATACAGATTTTGAAACCATAGATTTAAACTCCTTACAAAATATACACGGACTAGGAGTGGCAAAAGCTTCCCAAATCCTAAGTGCAATAGAACTAAGCCGTAGATACCTCATAAAAGAACCCCACAAAAAAATATCTTGTGCCAATGATGTTTTTGAAGAGTTAAAACCATACAAAAACAAACAACAAGAGCATTTTTTAGCTTTATACTTAGATGGAGCAAATAATCTATATGAAACAAGAGTGATAACCATAGGAACTCTAAATCAAAGCCTAGTTCATCCAAGAGAAGTTTTCAGCCAAGCAATAGAAAAAAGATGTGCCAGCATAATAGTAGCCCACAACCACCCAAGTGGTATCTTAGAAGCTAGCCGTGAAGATATAGAAGTAACACAAAGACTAAAAGAATCCGGGCAAATTTTAGGTATAGAACTACTTGATCATATAATCTTCACAAAAGACGCCTTTGTGAGTTTGAAAGAAGAGGGTGTTTTATGATAGAAAATGATTTTGATAAATGGAATAATGTGAAAAAAGAAACAAATACAGAAAAGGTTTTAGTAGGGTTTAAAACTAGAGATATTTTTAATATAAAAATGGGACACAACATTGGGGTTGAACAAAATGGCAAAGGAGAAGAGTTTGTACGACCTGTAATTATATATAAAAAGCTGACAAAAGATATGTTTATCGGAATACCTTTAACTACAACGCAAAGAGAAGGAAGTTTCTTTTTTAAATTTAAATTTATACCTCATAAAATAAGTACTGCAATATTGATTCAAACGAGACTTTTTAGTACTAAAAGATTACTTAATAAAATTGGTGTGATAAATAAAAATGACTATGAAATATTGAAAAAGAAGTATTTAAAACTCTTAGAATAGTTTTACCCCGTCATAAGACGGGTCGTCCCGAAGGATAATTGTAAAAATATTATATCTAAGAATATTTGTTTTGTCAATTTTTTGTATTAGTCCAATACATATGCCCCAAATTTCTAATTAAATCAACTACTCCTTTAAATCTTTTCTGTTTTATCCAATATAGTGCAAACTTTTTGTAAAATAATATTTTTAAATACAAACAAATAGGTTTTACAAAATATATGACAACACAAGAGTTAAAAAAGTTAGAAGACAATTTATGGGCAAGTGCCAATAGACTAAGAGCGACAGGTGGTATCAAATCAGCTGATTATGCAGTACCTGTACTTGGAATCATTTTTCTAAGATTTGCTGATAATAAATATTCACTTTACGAAGAGCAAATTTTAAAAGAGTTTAGTGAGAGTCAAAACACAAGAAATCCAGAGAATATAGAAAAAATAGCACTTAGAATTTGTGGATTTTATCTGGGTGAAAAATCAAGATATGAGTATCTTTTAAATCTTTCAGATTCAAACAGTATAGCAAAAGCTATAAAAGAGGCTATGGAAGATATAGAGTCATGGCAAGATGAAAAGTTTCAAGATATACTTCCAAAAGACAACTACTACGCTATAGAAAAAGAAGATAAAACTATCCTGCCTGAGTTGCTTAAGACTTTTTCAGATATTCCAAAAGATGCTAGTGGAGATGTTTTTGGAAAGATATATGAATACTTTTTAGGAAAGTTTGCACTAAGTGAAGGTCAAAAAGGTGGAGAGTTCTTTACTCCAACTTCAGTGGTAAGATTTATAGTTGAAGTTATAGAGCCATACAGTGGAAAGATATTTGACCCTGCTTGTGGTTCAGGTGGTATGTTTGTACAATCTGCAAACTTCTTAGATAAAACAAAACACAAAAGAGAAGAAATCTATGTATGTGGTCAAGAAAATGAAACATCAACTGTAAAACTTGCCAAGATGAACCTACTTGTAAATAACTTAAGAGGTGAGATCAAAAAAGCTAACTCTTATGAAGAGAACCCTTATGACTCTAAAAATAAATTTAATTATGTGATGGCAAATCCCCCTTTTAATGTAAAAGGTGTAAAAGAAGCCACTGTAAAAGATGATGATAGATTTAACTTCTATGGCTTACCTAAAAATAAGGGTAAAAAAGATGACAAAATAACAGATGCAAACTATCTTTGGATATCTCTTTTTGCCACATCTTTAAATGAGACAGGAAAAGCAGGGTTTGTTATGCCAAACTCTGCAAGTGATGCAAGAAATAGTGAATATGAGATAAGAAAAAAGATAGTAGATAGTGGTATAGTTGATTGTATGGTTACTATTCCATCAAATATGTTTTATACTGTAACTTTACCTGCTACGCTTTGGTTTTTTGATAAAAGTAAGATAAAAACACCAAGAGAGGATAAAATTCTTTTTATAGATGCTAGAAATGTTTTCAAGCAAATTGATAGAGCTCATAGAGAGTGGAGTGAAGAACATATCCAAAACCTAAGCACTATAGTAAACTTATACCATGGAAGTGATGAAAAGTATAATAAAAATATCCAAAACTATACTGAGAATTTAAAAGTGAGTAAAAAAGAGCTTGAGCCAATATTTAAAGAGTATGAAAATTTTTACAATGAATTAGCCAATAAAATCGAAGAAAAAAACTTAGAGATAAAATACTCTACTGAGCCAAAAGAGATAGATGAGTTTTTAGAACAAATCAGAAAGCAAAATCAACTCTTACAAGAAAAACTAAAACCAGATTTAAAAAAACTAAAGCTAACAAAACAGGTAAAAGAGTTAGATTTTAAATTAGAAAGTTTTGAGGAGAAAATAAAAGAGATAAACTATTGGGATGAAAATATCTCATGGCTTCAAACAAACTTCCCAAATGGAAAATATCAAGATGTAGTAGGACTATGTAAAGTAGCAAGTAGAGTTGACTATATAGATGAACACGACTACTCACTAAATGCTGGAAGATATGTTGGAGTAGCACTTGAGGATGACAGTTTAAGCGAGGAGGAGTTTAAAACTCTTATAAAAGAGAAGCATCAAGAATTACAAAGCTTAAATAAAGAGGCAAGTGAACTTGAAAAGCTTATTGATAGTAATTTTTTTAAGGTATTTTAATGGCTTGGGAAGAGGTTAGACTAGGAGATATAATTCATGTAAAACATGGATGGGCTTTTAAAGGTGAATATTTTTCTGATAATGGAAATTTAATAGTAGTAACCCCCGGAAATTTTATTGAAAAAGGTGGATTTAAATACACTATTGGAAAAGAAAAATTTTATACTGATAGTTTTCCTAAAGAGTATCTATTAAAAAAGAATGATTTAATTATTGCAATGACAGAACAAGCTGATGGATTATTAGGAAGTCCAGCCTTAGTCCCTGAAAATAATAAATTCTTACATAATCAAAGAATAGGTTTAATTACTAAACTGGATAATAGTAAAGTTGATGAAAAATTTATTTATTTTCTTTTTTTTGATAAAAAATTAAGAATTGATATAAGTAATTCATCAACAGGAACAAAAGTTAGACATACTTCACCTAAAAGTATTTATAAATTAAAAATAAATTTACCATCTTTAGAAACTCAACAAAAGATAGTCAATCTAATTTCAAACTATGATGATTTAATAGAAAACAATAATAAACGAATAAAACTTTTAGAAAGTATGGCAGAAGAGCTTTACAAAGAGTGGTTTGTAAGACTTCGATTTCCAAACTATCAAAACACAAAAATAGAAGATGGAATACCTCAAGGGTGGGAAGAAAAAACAATTAATAAATTATGTGAAGTTACTTCAAGTAAAAGAATATTTTCTAGTGAATATATAGAAAAAGGCATTCCTTTTTTTAGAGGGAAAGAAATTACCTTAAAAAGTAATAATAAATCAATAGATGATATTTTATATATTAAACAAGAGAAATATGAAGAGATAAAAAAATCTTTCGGAGTTCCAAAAGAAAAAGATATACTGTTAACTGCTGTAGGAACTATAGGTTCTATTTATAGTGTAAAAAAAAGTGATGATGAATTTTATTTTAAAGATGGTAATTTAATTTGGTTAAAAAATTTCAATAATGAAGTAGAGTATTTTATATATTATTTTTTGAAAAGTGAAGAGATACAAAATAAACTTGAAAATATTTCTATAGGTTCAAGTCAAAAAGCATTAACAATTGATTCTATAAAAAAAATAACTGTAATTGTTCCTACTAATGACATAATAATATTATTTAATAAATTAATTGAACCAATATTAAAAGAAATTGATATTTTACAACAAAAAACTCAAACCCTAAAAGAGACAAGAGATTTACTTCTTCCTAGACTACTAAGTAGAAAACTAGATATTGAAAAGCTGGATATAAACTAAAGGAAAAGCCATGGCAAGTGATATATTAAATACTAAAATCATAGAAGATATCAGAAATTTACTTATTCTTTCAAGGCAAAACCTTGCCCAAACAGTAAATAGTGCCATGGTTCAAACCTATTGGAATATAGGTCGTATTATAGTTGAAGATGAACAAGCAGGTAATCAAAGGGCTCAATATGGCAAAAAACAGTTACAGTTTATATCTGATAAACTCACAACTGAGTTTGGAAAAGGTTTTGATACTACAAACTTACGAAAGATGAGACAGTTTTATTTACTTTTTCCAAATCAAGACGCAGTGAGTCTCAAATTAAGCTGGACACACTATAGAACACTTTTTAGAATAGAAAAAGATGAAGTTAGACAATGGTATATGCAAGAGAGCATTGCAAACAATTGGAGTGCAAGAGCCTTAGATAGACAAATAAGCAGTCTATATTATGAAAGACTTATTTCAAGTAAAGAAAAAACTCCAGTAGAAAATGAAGCAAAAGAAAATACAAAAGAGTTACAACTAACACCCAAAGATGTTTTAAGAGACCCTTATATTTTTGACTTTTTAAATCTTCCAAATCAATCTTTATTAGAATCAGATATAGAACAAGCTTTGATAGACAATCTTCAAAAGTTTTTACTAGAACTTGGTCGTGGTTTTGCTTTTGTATCAAGACAAAAAAGACTAAGTGTAGAAGAGCAAGATTTTTATATCGACTTAGTATTTTATAACTTTAAATTGAAGTGTTTTTTACTTATAGATTTGAAACTTGGAAAATTAACTCATCAAGATGTGGGGCAAATGGATACTTATGTTCGTATTTATGACAAGTTTGAAAAAAGTGAAGATGATAATCCAACTATTGGACTTATTTTATGTAGTGAAAAATCACAAGCAGTAGCGAAGTACTCAGTTTTGAGTGATAGCAAACAACTATTTAGTTCCAAGTATTTACCATATTTACCAAGTGAAGAAGAGCTTAAACAAGAGTTGTTAAGAGAGAGAAGTATTTTACTTGAAGATTTAAAATAAAAGGTTTACAATGGCATATATAAATGAAAGTCATATCGAAGATGCAGATATAAAATTTTTCTTAGAAAATCTAAAATATGATGAGCATATCAATGCTTGGAGGGATGAACTTATAGGAAGAGACTCTCTAAAAGAAGTAGTGCTAAAAAAAAGAGTTTTTAAAGCCATAGAAAAATTAAACCCAAATATCCCAAAAGAGTGTTTATATGATGCCATTGAACAACTAAGCAAATCAAGAGTAAGTCAAGGTGAAATAGAAGCCAATAGTGAGGTTTATGAGCTTTTAAAAGATGGATACTATACCACATACAAAAATGATGAGGGAAAAGATGAACCCGTTCAGATTAAGTTTATAGGCTTTGATGAAAATAACATTCATAATGAGTTTTTAGTAGTATCTCAACTAACTATTGAAAAACTAAGCTCCACAGGAAAAAGAAGACCCGATATACTTCTATATGTAAATGGTTTGCCCTTAGTTATGATAGAACTTAAAAGACCTGATATTAAAGTAAAAACAGGATATGACAAAAATCTTCAAGACTATAGAGAGGATATTCCACAACTTTTTTACTATAATCTTTTTGTAGGTATCTCAAATGGTCATCAAACAAGAGTTGGAAGTTTTAATGCTCCTTGGGAACACTTTTTTTCTTGGACAAAACTAAAAGATAACGTAGAAGATAAAACTCAAGATACACTTTTAGAACTTGAAAATAAAAGTATCCATGAAAAACCAAGACTCTCTTTACAAATACTTTGTGAAGGATTATGCAGTAAAACAAACTTGATAGACTATTTTGAAAACTTTGTTTTATATCATAAAAAAAGAATAAAGATTATCGCAAAAAACCATCAGTTTTTAGGTGTAAATAGAGCAATAGAAAATCTAAAAAATAGCCAAGATACAAAACTTGGGGTATTTTGGCATACCCAAGGAAGTGGAAAATCATACTCTATGATTTTTTTCTCTAAAAAAATAAATAGAAAAGTTGAGGGTAACTGGTCATTTTTGATTATCACAGATAGAAATGATTTGGATGACCAAATCTTTAAAAACTTTGTTGATACACAAACCTTAAATCTATCAACCAATCAAAATATGAAAAAGAATGAATACCGAGCTAAAGGAAACAAAAGTAGGGTTCAACTAGAAGAGGCACTAAGTCAAAATAAAAGTTTTTATTTTTCTACTATATTTAATTTTGGACTGGATAAGGGAAAAGTATATAAGAAGAAATCTGACAGAGATGATTGGATAGTCATAGTAGATGAAGCACACAGAAGTCAATATAAATCATTAGGTGAAAATATGAAAATAGCATTGCCTAATGCTAAGTTTATAGCTTTTACAGGAACACCTATTTTACAAAATGGCTTAACCGAACAATGGTTTGGAAACTATGTATCAGAGTATAACTTTGCTCAAAGTATAGAAGATGGAGCAACCGTTCCTTTATACTATAGAAAAAGTGTTCCAAGTGTGATTTTAGAAAATGAAGATTTAAGCGATGAAGCGATGGAGATTTTAAATCAATATGATTTAAATGAAGAGCAACTTGATAATCTAAACAGTGAATACACAACCCTTTTCCAAGCAGTAAAAAGAGATGATAGACTTGATGAAATAGCAAAACATATAGTAAAACACTTCCCACAAAGACTTGATGTAAGAGATGATGAAGGTAAAAGAAAACCTATGAAAGCCATGGTTATCTCTATAGATAAGTTCACAGCAGTAAAAATGTATGACAAAGTACAACTAGCATTAAAAGAGGAAACAAAAGAGCTAATAAGAGCAAAAAATAAAGCAAAAGGGGAAGAAAAAGAGCTCATACAGAGAAAACTTGACTTTATAAATGAAACGAAAATGGCAGTTGTTATCTCACAAGAGGGAACAGAAAAACAAGAGCAAGAAAAGTTTTCTGCTCAAGGTCTGGATATTGCTCCCCATAGAAAACTTATGAATGAACCAGATATAGATGGTAGAGATATAGAGGACTATTTTAAAGATGCTAATAATCCTTACAGAATAGTTTTTGTAACTGCCATGTGGATGACAGGTTTTGATGCACCTAGTGTTTCAACACTCTATTTAGATAAGCCTATGAAAAACCATACTTTGATGCAAACAATAGCAAGAGCAAATAGAGTCTATGAAGCAAAGAAAAATGGAATGATAATCGACTACTTTGGAGTATTTAGAAATCTAAAAAAAGCACTTAGTGATTATGCTGAGGGAAATACAAGCAGTGAAGATGAAGCTAATATGCCTGTAAAAGAGTTTGGAATGCTAATAGAGCTTTTACAGGAGTCTATAAATAAATGTAAAAGCTATCTAAAAGAGTTTGATATCGATGTAGATAAAATACATGAGATAGGTGAGAAAGGGTTTAAAGAGATAGAACTTTTCAAAGACTATGCAGATATTATACTTAAAAGTGATGATAGAAGAAAAGAGTTTAATCTATTTGTTAATACTATAGTTTCGCTTTATGATTCGGCTAAACCTGAAATATATAACTATGCGGATATAAAGCAAGAGAGAGATCTATTTACCTATTTAAAAGAGATTGTCAATAGAAAGCTTGATAGAGATGAAGAGATAAATAATGCTAGACGTGAGATTGATGAACTTTTAGATAGAAGTGTATTAGGAAACAAAGATTTAGAAGATGATACAAAAATCACTATAACTGATTATAGACAAATTAACTTAGGTGAAATAGATTTTGAAAAGTTACGAAAAGAGTTTCCTAAAAAAGCTCACAAAAGTATAGAGTTTACAGACTTAAAAGAGTTTATGGAAATAAAACTAAAACAGATGACAGCAAGAAATAAAACAAGAGGAAACTTTTTAGAAGATTTTGAAAAAATAATTGATGAATACAATAACGGAAGTGTAGAAGTAGAAGAAGCTTATGAAACTTTACTAAAACAGATAGAAAAACTAAATGAAGAGGAAAAAAGATATATAAAAGAGGGCTTTAGTAGTGAAGAAGAACTTGAAATATTTGATTTACTCAAAAAAGATAAACTAACAAAAGATGAAATAAGCAAAGTAAAAAAGACAGCTAAAAGTTTACTAAAAACACTGAGTAGTAAAAAGAGAGAACTATTTGTTTATAATTGGTATAAAGAGAGACAAAAGCAAAGTGAAGTAGAACACACAATAGGAAAAGTATTAGATGAAGAGTTACCAGAGTCTTATGATGTTAAAATATTTAGAGAGAAAAAAGAGATAGTCTTTGAGCATATATATCATTTAGCAGAGTTAGGTGATGAAAGATTTATTTATGAGACAACAAACAATAGTGAGTATTTATCAGAGCTTTATGAATCAGATTTAGTAGCCCAACCCAAACCAGAGTATAATTAAAAGTATTACATTATGAAATATTTTTATAAAAATCTAAATCATCATGTTATCATAAAATAAAAAAGTAAAACTATGGAAAATCAAAATATCTTAATCTATGAAAATCAAAATGGAAATATCAAAGTTGATGTAAGATTTGAAGATCGGGAGTTAGATAAAGATTCAGTTATCCGGAATTACCGGATAACTGCAAATGATGGCAAAAACTATGATGTCTTGCATTATAACCTTGATATGATAATAGCTTTAGGCTTTAGGGTTCGTTCAAACACTGGTACAAAGTTTAGAATTTGGGCAAATCAAAAGCTAAAAGAGTAACGATTAAAATAGTTAGGTAGAATTTGAAATTTTTCAAATATATGTTATAATACACAAAATATTACGTAAAATACCAAGGAAAATATTATGGTGCAATATGGAGCAAATGAACTAATACCTTCATCAGAGTTTGCTAAAAAGTTTGGTTTTTATCTATCTCAAATAAGAGATAATACTGTAGAAAAGCTTGCAATTTTAAAAAACAATAAAGTTGAAGCTGTACTTATATCAAAAGATGAATATGAGGCTATGAGTGAAGCTTTAAAACAAATCGAAGCCCAAAGATTGATTTCTTCTATAAGTAAAGGTTTAGATGATATAAAAGAGGGCAAAACTAAACCTATAGATAAACTATGGGATGAACTTGATGATTGAATATAGTGAAAATTTTTTAAAAGAGGCTAAACAATTATCTAAAAAATTTAAACAGTTAAAAAGTGATTTAAAAAAAGCTGTTAAAGAGATAGAAGATTTTGAGGATTTAGGAGTCTCTTTGGGACATAACCTTTTTAAAAAAGGAGTTCCAAACTCTTCAATCCCTACCGGGAAAAGTGGTGGTTTTAGAATTATCATTTATAAAAAAGTAGAAGAAAAAATAGTATTAATATCAATTTATTCAAAATCATATATTGATACCTTGAGTGATGATGAGTTAAAATCAACATTAAATAACTATCTAAATAATCAATAAATATAACTAATTTACTCAAGATTATTAATTAATCCAAGTCAAGATTTTTTAACCTAAATCTGCTATTATTATACCCATAGATATAAAAAATATACAACTAATTTACTAAGGATTATGCATGAGTGAGATTCATGAGTTTTTTAATAGACAGATAAAACTTTGGGGAGAGCAGACTCAAGATAGTCTTCAAAATAAAAAGGTAGCTATTATTGGAAGTGGTGGACTTGGGTGTTCTGTTGGGATAGCTCTTGGGGCTTCTGGTATTGGTGAGTTTGCACTTGTGGATTTTGATGAGGTTGGTGTTCACAATATCCATAGACAAATAGGTTTCAAAGTTGGTGATGATGGCAGATATAAAAGTGAGGTTTTAAAAGAGCTTTTAGAGTCACGTTGTCCATATACTAAAATTACAGCTTATACAGAAGGGTTTGATGAGTTTGCCAAAAGAGACTTGGATTTTGATTTGATTATTGATGCAACTGACAATCTACCAAGTAGGGCAGCCATAAATGAATACTGTATCAAAAAAAATCAACCTTGGATTTATGGAAGTGTTGAGGAGTTTCATGGGCAGGTTTGTTTCTTTGAAAAAGCTTCTTATGAGGCTGTTTTTGTAGTAAATGATAGAAAACCAAACGGTATAGCTTGTCCTATTGTTATGCATATCGCCTCACTTCAAGCAAACTTAGCTATAAGATATTTAGCAGGACTTACAGTTAAAAAAGATGTTTTATATTATCTATCTTTTGACCAAGATGGAGTATTACAAAACCAAAAATTTAACCTACCTACAAACTAGTTTATTACAAAGAAGTGTATCTTTTGATACTCTTCTTGACATCTTTCAAAATCTTTACTTTACAAAATTGAAACCTAACGAATTTTTAAGCACCAATTAGATATACTATCCAAATTTTTAAGACTACAAAAAAACTATACGGGGAAACTTTTTATGCCAAAAAGAGAAGATATAAAATCTATTTTACTTATAGGTTCGGGACCTATTGTTATTGGACAAGCATGCGAATTTGACTACTCAGGTACACAGGCTACGAAAACATTAAAAGAGTTAGGATATAGAGTTGTTCTTATCAACTCAAATCCAGCTACTATTATGACAGATCCTGAATTTGCTGATAAAACATATATTGAACCTATCACAGAAGAGGTTGTGGCAAAGATAATAGAAAAAGAGAATATTGATGCAATCTTGCCAACTATGGGTGGACAAACTGCACTAAATGTTGCTACTACAATGTATGAAAAAGGTATGTTAGAGGGTGTTAAGTTTCTAGGAGCTCATCCTGATGCTATCAAAAAAGGTGAAGATAGACATCTATTTAATGAAGCGATGATAAAAATAGGTATGGATTTACCAAAAAGTGCAAACGCATATAGCGTTGATGAAGCTATTAAAGTTGCTAAAGAGATTGGCTTTCCTGTTATCTCAAGAGCTTCATTTACCCTTGCAGGTGGTGGTTCTGGTGTTGCATACAACATGGAAGAGTTTAAAAAACTTGCAGAAGCTGGTATTGAAGCCTCTCCAATCAATGAGATTGAGATTATGGAATCAATGCTTGGATGGAAAGAGTACGAGATGGAAGTTATCAGAGATCACAAAGATAACTGTATCATTGTATGTTCTATTGAAAACTTAGACCCAATGGGTGTACATACAGGGGATTCTGTAACTATTGCACCTGCACTTACTCTTACAGATAAAGAGTACCAAAATATGAGAAATGCCTCATTTGCTATTTTAAGAGAGATTGGTGTTGATACTGGTGGTTCAAATGTTCAGTTCTCTATTTGCCCTAAAACAGGTAGAATGATTGTTATTGAGATGAACCCAAGAGTTTCTAGATCTTCAGCTCTTGCTTCTAAAGCTACTGGTTATCCTATTGCAAAAGTTGCAACACTTCTTGCAGTTGGATTTACACTTGATGAGATTACAAACGATATTACTGGAACTGCTGCATCTTTTGAGCCAGTTATTGATTATATTGTTACTAAAGTTCCAAGATTTACTTTTGAAAAATTCCCTAAAGCTGACTCAACACTAACAACTGGTATGAAATCAGTAGGTGAGGTTATGGCTATTGGTAGAACATTCAATGAATCAATCCAAAAAGCACTTTGTTCTATGGAAACAAACCTTGTAGGGTTTGACCCAATTTGTAGCGATTTAGAAAAAATCAAAGCAGAGATAAGAAGACCAAATGCTGATAGATTAAGATATCTTATGGATGGTATGAGACATGGACTTACAAATGAAGATATCTTTGAATTATCTGCAATAGACCCATGGTTCTTAACTAAATTTAGAGAGATTTATGAATTAGAAAAATCTATCGATGAGTCAATTTTAAGTGATGAAACAAAAATGAGAATCATCAAATCAAACGGTTTCTCTGATAAGATGATTGGTAATTTAATTGGAAAATCAGAAGAGGAGATTTACAAAGCAAGAAAAGCATTAGATGTAGACTTTGAGTACAATGAAGTTGATACTTGTGCTGCTGAGTTTAAAGCCTTGACTCCATACCTTTACTCTACAACAAATATCTCAAAACTACCAAAAGTTGAAAAAGAAGATAAAGAGAAAAAAGTACTTATTATTGGTGGTGGACCAAACAGAATTGGTCAAGGGATTGAGTTTGATTATTGTTGTGTTCACGCTTCATTTGCACTAAATGAAATGGGTGTAAAAACAATCATGTATAACTGTAACCCTGAAACTGTTTCAACAGATTATGATACTTCAGATATTTTATATTTTGAGCCAATCGATTTTGAACATGTTAGAAGTGTAGTTGAAAAAGAGAATCCAGATGGTGTAATAGTTCACTTTGGTGGACAAACTCCTTTAAAACTTGCAAATGCACTAACAGATGCAGGAGCAAAAATCATTGGTACAACAGCAGCTGTTATTGACTTAGCAGAAGATAGAAAAAAATTCTCAACTTTTGTTGAAAAAGCTGGACTTTTACAACCAGATAATGGTACCGCAGTAAAAGTAGAAGAGGCTATTGAAATAGCTGAAAGAATTGGTTACCCAGTTCTTGTAAGACCTTCATTTGTACTTGGGGGACGAGGTATGAGAATTGTTTACTCAACAGATGAGTTAAAACAATATATGGATGAAGCAGTTTCTGTATCAAATGATGCACCAGTTTTAATTGATAAATTCCTTGATAGAGCAATTGAGCTAGATGTTGATTGTATTTGTGATGGAAAAGAGGTTTATATTGGTGGAATTATGCAACATATTGAAGAAGCAGGGGTTCACTCTGGGGATTCAGCTTGTTCTTTACCTCCTATCTCTATTGCTCCTGAACTTATCAAAGAGCTTGAAGAGAAAACAAAAAATATGGCACTAGGTCTTGGTGTTGTTGGTCTTATGAATACTCAATATGCTATTCATAAAGGTCAAATTTACCTAATCGAAGTTAATCCTAGAGCATCTAGAACAGTTCCTTTTGTATCTAAAGCAACTGGTATGCCTTTAGCAAAAGTAGCAACAAGAGTTATGTGGGGTGAGAGCTTAAGAAGTGCACTTGATGTATATAACTCAGAGATTGTTTATGAAGACAATGGAGTATTAAAACCAATCTTAAAAGATCACATAGCTATAAAAGAGGCAGTTTTCCCATTTAATAAACTTAGTGGTTCAGATATGATCTTAACACCTGAAATGAAATCAACAGGTGAGGTTATGGGTATCTCTGAAAACTTTGGTATCTCATATGCAAAAGCACAAAGTGCAGCTAAAAATGACCTTCCAACAGAAGGTAAAGTATTTATCTCATTATGTGATTTAGATAAAGAGTTTGCTGCTAAGATAGCAAAAGGACTAGTTGAACAAGGTTTCTCAGTAGTTGCAACAGGTGGAACACACAAAGCTATCTCTGATGCAGGTGTTGAGTGTGAAAAGGTGCTTAAAATTAGTGAGGGAAGACCTAATATTACAGATTCTATCACAAATGGTGAGATTGCCCTTGCAATCAACACAAGTGATGGAAAAGAGTCATCTAAAGATGATGGTAAAAATATTAGAAGAGCAGTGTTAAAAGAGAATGTTCCTTATGTAACAACAGCAGCTGCTGCTTTAGCTTGTGTAGAAGCTATGAAAGCTCTAAAACAAAAAAATGGTATAGGTGTTAAATCTATCCAAGAATTCTTACATGATAAATAATGGATGCTTCATTAGTTTATCTAGTACAAACTGATACAACTGTGGGTTTTTCATCATCAAATGATGAAAAACTCTCAAACATAAAACAAAGACCTACAAGTCAAAAAATCCTTCAAACAATAAATAGTTTCAAAACTTTAAAAGAGAATACTAGAGTTCCTAAAAAGTTTAGAAAAAGAGTAAGAAACTCAAAGAAAACAACCTTTATCTATCCAAATGGCAAATCTTTTAGAATAATCGACAAAAATGATGAGTTTTACCCTTTTATAGATAAATTCAAAGCTTTATACTCAACCTCTGCTAATCTTACAAAAAATAGTTTTGATTTAGAGTTTGCTACAGAAAATAGTGATATTATAGTTTTATCAAAAGAGGGGTTTAGTGAGAAAAGTTCTTCTAGTATATATAAGATATCTAAAGAGCAAATAAGAAGGATACGATAGTGTTTATTCAAAGAGAAGAGCAGATAAAAAATCTTGAACAAAATTACAATAGTGCAAACTCAACTATACAGTTTATTTTTGGAGCAAAAAATAGTGGAAAAACAACACTTTTAAATGAGTTCTCAAAAGATAAAGAGAAGTTGTATTTTTCAAATTGTGAGATGATACCTTCACTGTTTTTTACTCAAATGGCCAATACTATTAGTAACTTCTTTCATGGTATAGATACAGTAGGAAAGCCTTTTAATAGTTTTTCTGAGCTTTTAGCCTTTTTAGAGGAACAAAAAATTGAAAAAAAGTTATTGATTGTTTTTGATGATTTTCAAAATGTACTAAAAGTTGATAAAAACTCATTAAGTGATCTAATCAAATTTTGGAAAACAACTCTAAAAAAGAAAAATATCCAGCTTTTAGTCTCTTCCTCTTTACTTTTTAGTGATGAGTATGAAAAAGAGTTAAACTCAATAAGCACTTCAAATATATATTTGAAATTTTTAGACTTTTTATCTATAAAAGAGTTTTTCCCAAATATGAATAAACTTGACCAATTATATGTATACTCTTTACTTGGAACAAGTCCAGCAAACCTAAAATACTATAACCCAAAAATAGAGTTTACAGAGAATATATATAATCTATTTTTATCCTCAAATTCATATCTTTTTGAGTATGGAATAAAAATACTAAAATCTGAACTTTCAGATATTGGTACATATTGTTCTATCCTTTATGCAATTGCTAAAGAAAATACCAAAGCAGGGGATATAGCAAGCTTTTTAAATGTAAAGTCAACATACCTCTCAAGATACTTACAAAAGCTTATTGATATGATGATTATAGAGAAGGTTGTACCTATTGGTGAGGATAAAAAAAACTCAAAATTTGGAAGATATGTAATAGTTGACAATACCTTGAAATTTTGGTTTTTGTATATATTTCCAAACTATACAGCCTTGCAACAAAACAATGTAAAAGAGGTTAGTAGAGTTATTCAAGATGAGTTTATACGAAAAACAGTATTTATAAGCTATAAAAAGTGTATAAAAGAGTTTATAAATAGAAAAAAAGAATCAATCTTTACCTATGAACCAAGTTCAATAGGAAGTTGGTGGGATAATCAAAATAACAATATAGATCTAATAGCATACAATAAAAAATATATAACATTTATCCAGATATTATGGGAAGATAAAGATATGGCACAAATAGCTTATGCCAACCTAAAAAGTGCTTCAGAAAAATTTGAAACTTCACTTGAAAAGAAGTATCTTATTGTAACAAAAAACACCTTCTTAAATATGAATTAATAGTAATTATTATGTTATACTACATAATAAAATAAATATCTATAAATACCTTAAAATAAATACTTTCAATTAAATATGTTTTTAAACATAATAAAATAAAATTTATATAACATTAGTTAAATATTAAATCTTTTTTTGGCTATAATTTAGGTTATTAATGTGGATTATTAAGGAAAAATTATGGCTGATGAAAACAAATACGTACAGTATCAGAATAAAAGTGTAAAAATTCTTGGAAAACCTGTAAAGGGTGAGAATGTATCAGTATATGTAAGACCTGGGGATTTGGTAGATTTTAAAATCCCTGGAGTAAACTTAGAGGAATTAGAATACAACCTTGTAGGTGGGGATATTGTTATTGACCTACCAGGACAAGGAAGCTTCACTTTTGTATCTATGGCCTTGATGGGGTATAGTGATACACCACCAATGTTTGCAAGTAGTTCAGGAAAGCAACTTACACTTGGAGATATTTTATCAGAAGTTGAAGAGATAAATAACTTACCAATTGATTCTTTAGTATCAAATATGGAAGTTAATATTCCTGATAACACAGCCAAAAAAAATGAAGATGGAGATCAAACAGAAAATAATTCACAAACAGCCCCACAAATAATAATCCAAGAAGTGGTTGCAGAAGATGAAAATGAGTTTATCTCAGAGCTAGAAGAGGAGGATGACTTTGAGATTCCACCAGAAGAGGCTCCTGAAGTTATCGAAAATGATTACACTAGTAATGAAGATAATAGCTCTTCAAAAACTGAAGAATCAGTTACAGAGGGTACAAAACCAACACTAACTTTTGATATAGATATTCAACATATTGATTCTGAAACTTCAAGATCTATTGATGGTACAGAAAGAGTTTATAATGTTGAAGGGGGTGGAGGTGTAACTTATGGAAACTACTACCCTGCAACAGAACAAACAATTGAAACTTTAGATATCCCAGAGATGTTAAAACAAACTGATGCTGAGATTTTAGACTTTAGAAATATCGATAACACCTTAGCTGACAAAGTTGTGATAAACGCAGATGACAGTAATTATTTTACTGATAGCTTAACCTCTAGAACAATCGAACTTACCCCTGATAGTCCAGATGGATATGCAATTGAAACCATAACAATAACTTCAGATAACTTTCCAGACAATTTTGTAGTTGAAAATGGTGTTTTAGATGGTGATACTTGGACTTTAGTAAAAGATGATCCTGAAACAACCGCTATTGAAGGGTTTAGTATAAATACCTCTGGGGTGATTGAGATAAACTTTACAGTAAGTAGCCAACAAGCTGAAAATTTCTCTTTTAATATTGAAGCTGTTGCACAATTTGATATCGAAAATATCCCAGAAGATGATAGAGCTGGTTTTGATACACCTGTTGAAACTGAGCTGACTTTTGATAAAACATATGGGATAAATTTTAGAGATGTAAATAATCCAGATAGTACTGGTGAATATATGTTTCAAACCTTTACTGATGCAAATGGGGAAGTTATCTCTTCAGGGTTTGTAGTAAGTACAAACTTAAATGACAATATTATTTATGGTTCTGAAACTTTAGTAAATGAGATCAATGGTGGCTTGGCTAATGATACTATAGTAACAGGTGTAAATGATGATACAATCTTAGCAAATGATGGTGATGATACAATTACAGCTGGTTTAGGTGATGATAGTGTTGATGGTGGAGCTGGAAACGATACTTTAGATTACTCTTCAATTGATAAAGATACAAATATAGGTATCGATGCAAACTTAACAACAGGTAGTGTAACAGGTGATGGAACAGATACTGTTTCAAATATTGAAAATATTATAGGTACACAAGATAACGATACTATAGTTGGTAGTGCTGTTGCAAATATCATAAAAGGTGAAAATGGTTCTGATATATTAAGTGGACTTGCTGGTGATGATACAATTGAAGGTGGAGTTGGTAACGATACTATTGAAGGTGGTTTAGGTGATGACCTATTAAGAGCTGGTTCTGGTAGAGATACAGTAAGTTATGAAAATGCTACTGGTGGAGTTACTGTAAGTTTAGAAAGTGATGAGAACAACCCAGGTCTTGGAAGTGCAACTGGTGCAGATGGTATCGATACACTTTGGGATTTTGAAAATGTTACGGGATCTGATTATGATGATACAATTTATGGAAATACACAAAACAATACAATCTTAGCTTTAGATGGAGATGATTATTTAGTTGGTGATACTGGAGATGATTATATCGATGGTGGAGATGGAATAGATACTATTGATTTTTCAGGTGTTGAAAGTGGTACAGGTGAGATTGTAAACTTAGAGCTTAATGAAGCAACAGGTGGAGATGGTGTTGATGATATATACAATATCGAAAATGTTATTGGTACAAAATATATCGATACAATTATTGGTGATAGTGAAAACAACTACCTTGATGGTGATAGAGGAGATGATACACTTATAGGTAATTTAGGTGATGATACTTTAGTTGGTGGTTCTGGTAATGATGTCTTACAAGGTGGACTTGGTGATGATGTTATAAATGGTGGAGATGGTTCAGATACAGCGGACTATAGTGATATTGCAGCTGGTGGAGTTAGTGTAAATCTATCAGTTCAAACTCAACAAGATACAAAAAATGCAGGTTTAGACACAATCTCAAGTACAGAAAACCTTATTGGTACCTCTTTTTCAGATACTATTTGGGGAAGTACTGGAAACAACGCCATAGAAACAAGAGATGGTAATGATACAATTTACGCTTCAAGTGGAACTGACTCTATAAATGGTGGAAGTGGGGATGACCTTCTAAGTTTTGCTACAAGCACTAATAGTATTAATGTTGATTTGGCTTTAACTACAGAGCAATCAACTGGTGATGGACAGACTACTATTTTAAATATAGAAGATTTAGAAGGAAGTAATCAAGCTGATATCTTATCAGGTAATGCACAGGGTAATGAGATTTATGGTTTAGCTGGAAATGACACAATCTCAGGTAGAGATGGAAACGATTCATTATATGGTGGTGCGGATGATGATACTATTATTGGTGGAACTGGTAATGATATTATTGATGGTGGTACAAATACAACTATTGGTGATACAGTAGATTATAGTAGTTCAAATGCAGTTAACTTAATCTTGGCAAATGATGGTAGTGATGCAACAGCTAATATTGGAACAGAACAAGATACAGTAAGAGGTATAGAAAACATTATTGGGTCACAATATGATGACTCTTTTGGTGGAAACAATCAAAACAACACAATATCAGCAGGACTTGGAAATGATACAATCTTTGCAAGTGATGGAAATGATAATTTTGTAGGTGGAGCTGGAAATGATACTGTTGATTATAGTTCAAGAACTGAGTCAATAAGTGTAACTTTGGATGCAAGTGCTCCAACAAACTTAACAAATGGGGCTTTTACTGACACAATTTCTCAAATAGAAAATGTTACAGGTTCTCAAGCAAACGATACAATAACAGGTGACCTACAGACAAATATTATAAGGGGTCAAGAGGGTGATGATACTATCTCTGGTGGAAAAGGAGCAGACTTTTTAGATGGGGGTGAGGGCTCTGAAACCAATGGAGATACAGTTGATTATTCATATATAAATAGTGTAATTACTGATACTTTAGGTGTAAGTGTAAACCTAGAAACAAATAGAGGTATCGATTTAAATACAAACGATAGAGATACTCTTACAAATTTTGAAAATGTAATAGGTACAAACTATGCAGATACACTTTATGGTAATAGTGATGATAATACCTTAGATGGTGGAGCTGGAAATGACACCCTTAAAGGTGGAGCGGGTGATGATCTATTTATTGGTGGGTCTGGTATAGATACTGTTGATTATAGTGATGTTACTCAAAAATTAAATATCGATTTAAAATCACTTACTCCAACTGAAGTTGCACCAGGTCAAGGTATAGATACTTATGATTCTATTGAGGGTGTTATTGGAGGAACAAATGATGATACGCTAGTTGGTACAACTGGTTCAAATATCATCAATGGTGAAGCTGGAGATGATATTTTAGTAGGTTTTGGTGGAGATGACACTTTAGATGGTGGTAGTGGTACAGACTTATTAAGCTTTGGTTTTACTACAAATAATATTTCACTTGACCTTTCAAATACCTCTTCTCAAGTATCTGGTGTAGGTTCATTGATTGTTACAAATATTGAGAATGTTGATGGTGGCTTTGGAGATGATACTTTAAGAGGAAATAACCAAGATAATATTTTAAGAGGTGGTTTTGGAAACGATACTTTAGTAGGAAATGGTGGAAGTAATGTATTAGATGGGGGAAGTGATTCTGACTCTCATAGAATCTCTATAACTAATACAGGCCTAGCTTTTACAATTATTATTGGTGCAATTACCCTAACAACAAATGCAGCAGCCCAAGATGTAATGTTAGATGATATTATATCTCAATTTAATGCAGCAAATAGTGATGGAAGTTTAGGAACAATTATTAAAAATGGAAATGAGCTTTTACTTCAAACTTCACAAAATGTAAATGTAACAAATGGAACTGATACACCTTCATCATTTATTGATGTTGCTGATTACTCATCTTTAGGATTAACTTCAATTGATGTTGATTTAACAGATACAACTGAACAAGTAAATATCTCAGATGGATCAAAAGATACTTTAATAGATATTGAAAAAATAATTGGTACAAACCAAGATGATAATATTAGTGGTGATGGGAACAATAATATTTTCGAAGGTGGAGCTGGAGATGATACTCTTTCTGGTTTAGGAGGAGTTGACAGCTTATATGGTGGAAATGGAAACGATATCATTAATGGTGGAGCTGGAGATGATATTTTAGAAGGTGGAGCTGGAAACGATACTTTTATCTCTAGTGTAAATGATGGTATTGATACTATTGATGGTGGAGCAGGAGAGGATACAGTTGATTATAGTTTAGAGACATCTAGTGTAAGGGTGACTTTAGATGGAGCTAACACCTCAACAGTATATATCAATGGTACTGCAAACGATAATATAGAAAATATAGAAAATATCACATCAGGAAGTGCAGATGATACTTTAGTTGGTGATGATAATAACAATACATTTATTGCAAATGGTGGAGATGATACTTTATATGGAGCAGCTGGAGATGATTATTTAGATGGTTCAAGTGGTGATGACTGGGCTGATTATTCTACTGCTACCTCAACAGGAGTTGTAGTTGATTTAACAAGAACTTCATCTCAATTAATTAGTACAACAGAGGGTAATGATACACTTGTAAATATTGAACATATAAAAGGTTCAAATTATGATGATACACTTATTGGTAATGATGCAGACAATATTTTAGATGGTGGATCTGGAAATGATACCTTAAAAGGTAATGCTGGAGATGACTCTTTTGTTGGTGGTGATGGTGTTGATACAGTTGATTATAGTGATGTAACAGAGAAATTAAATATTGATTTAAAATCACTTACTCCAACAGAGGTTGCAGTTGGACAAGGTATTGATACATATGATTCTATTGAGGGTGTTATTGGTGGAACTAATGATGATACTTTAATAGGAACAGCAGGAACAAATGTTCTTGGTGGTTTTGATGGTGATGACACTCTAACTGGATTTGGTGGAAATGATACTATTGATGGTGGAAATGGAAATGACTTTATCAATTTTGATTATACTTCAAACGATATAGTATTAGATTTATCAAATAGTTCATCACAAGTAACTGCAGAAGGAAATCTTACAGTAACAAATATTGAAAATATTCAAGGTGGATCAGGTGATGATGTATTCACTGGTAACTCAAGCCAAAATACACTTTTAGGTGGAGATGGAAATGATACTTTAATAGGTAGTGCAAATAACAATCTACTTAATGGTGAGGGTGGAATTGATACAGCAGATTACTCAGATATCTCAACTGGTGTAGGGATTAGAGCAGATTTAAACTCAGGAACAACTGACCAAGTAGAATATAACCTAGTTTCTGTAGATACTTTAGAAAATATTGAAAATATAAAAGGTACAAGAAATAATGATGAGATTATAGGTGACACAAGTGATGGTGTAGCCAATCTTTTTGAAGGTATGGGTGGTTCTGATATAGTTTCTGGTGGAAGTGGTGATGATACTATTTATGGTAATAATGCTACAAATGACACTTCAAAGGGTGCAGATAGTGGAGACACTCTAAGTGGTGGAAGTGGTGATGACTCTATTTATGGTCAAGCTGGTGATGATACCCTTACAGGTAATAGTGGTGCAGATATTTTAGATGGAGGGATTGGTAGTGATACAATAAATTATACCTATCTTGATAGCTCTTCAAATGGTGTAACTGTAGACTTAACAGCAAATGGTGGAGATGGTACAGCTAATGATGGAAGTGATACAGATTTATTAAGAAGTATTGAAAATGTTATTGGTAGTACAAATAACGATACTTTTATTATGAAAGAGGGAACAACTGCAAATAGTATAAATGGTAGAGATGGGGTAGATTTAATAAATTACTCTAATTATACAACTTCTATAAATGTAGATTTAAATCAAACAACTGCACAAACAATCACTACAGGTGATAGTGATACTATTTCAAATGTTGAAAATCTTATAGCAACTACTTTAAATGACACAATCACTGGTTCATCAGGAAATAATAGTTTAGATGGTAATGAGGGTAGTGATACTTTCTATTCAAGTGAAGGTAACGATACCATTAATGGTGGTGTTGATGCAACATCAAATGATGTAGATATAGCTGATTATTCAAATAGTACACAAAAAATTGTAGTAACAAGTGGAAATAGTGTAGATAAAAATGATGGTTCAAGTGATACCTTAATAAATATTGAAGAGATTCAAGGTACAGATTACCTAGATACTATGACAGGTTCTAGTTCTACTGATATCTTTAAAGGTGGAGACTCTAATGATACACTTTATGGTGAAGCTGGAGATGACACTTTACATGGTGAAGATGGTGATGATATCTTAGTTGGTGGAACAGGAGATGATGAACTAAGAGGTGGAAGTAACTTAACAACAGGTGATACAGTTGATTATAGTTCAAGAAATGAATCTGTAAACTTATCATTAAATGCAGGAAATGGAACAGCTTTTGTTGGTGCAACAGAACAAGATAGAATTTATGGAATTGAAAACATTAGAGGATCACAAGTAAATGATATATTAACTGGTGATAACAATGTTAATACAATCAGTGGTAATAGTGGTGATGATATTATTGATGGTGGAGCTGGAAACGATTATCTAATCGGTGGAGCAGGAGATGATACTCTAACAGGTTCTGCTGGAAATGATAATATTTTAGGTGAAGATGGTGATGATTTATTTGTAGATACAAACTTCACGGGAGATACAATTGATGGTGGAGACAACACAACTATTGGTGATACTATTGATTACCATAGTTTAATTGAAGGTATTCAAGTAAATCTAAATGATGCAGATACAAGTTCAGTTTTTGTTGCAGTTGGTTCAGATATCACAAATCATAGAATAAGAAATATTGAAAATCTTATTGGTACTAATGAACTAGATATCATCAGAGGAAATAGCTCAGATAATACCTTTGAGGGTAGAAATGGTAACGATATCCTTTATGGTGAAGATGGAAACGATTATCTAAGTGGTGGAAATAACGATGATACATTATTTGGTGATGCAGGTGATGATATCTTATTAGGTGATGCAGGAGATGATGTACTAAAAGGTGGAGCAGGTGATGATGAGCTTCATGGTGGAGCTGGTAATGATACAGCAGACTTCTCAGATGCAACTGCAAGTATAAATATTGACCTTGGAAGTGTTGCAGGGGCAGTTGATATTGGTGCTGGTTTAGGTTCAGATACTTTTGATTCAATAGAGGGTGTTATTGGTGGAAACTATGATGATACCTTAAGAGGTACAAGTGGGCAAAACACGCTTATAGGTGGAGCAGGAAATGATACTCTATATGGATTAGGTTCTACTAGTGGAGCTGATTATTTAGATGGGGGAGAAGGAACTGAAGACTTTGTAAGTTTTAATTATTCAACCCCTGTTAAAATCAATGTTGACTTAGGTGATGAAACCGCACAAGATACAGATGGTGTAAATGGTGATGACCTAATCATTAAAAACATTGAAAATGTTGAGGGTGGTGCTGATGATGATACAATCACTGGTAACTCGTCAGACAATACAATCCGTTCTTTAGAGGGTGATGACACTATATTTGTAAGTGGTGGAGATGATTATATTGATGGTGGTGAAGGTTCAGAAACCACTGGAGATACAGTTGATTATACAAGAGCAAATGGTATTAGTGTAACTATACAAAATGATGATTCAATACAAGTAGTAAAATCAAATGGAACAGATACTTTAATAAATATAGAAAACTTAATTGCTTCAGATGAAGATGATATTCTTACTGGTAATGACAATGCAAATGTTCTTTATGGTGGAGCTGGTGATGATACCTTTGATGGTAGAGGTGGAGATGACACACTTTATGGTGAAGCCGATGATGACCTTTTTGTTGGTGGTTTAGGTAATGATACAATAGATGGTGGTACTGGTATTGATACAGTTGATTATAGTAATAGAACAGATGGGATCGATTTAACCTTAGTAAATGGTGATGGTACAGCATATATTGATACTTTAGATAATGGACTTAAAGTACACTCTGTAGGTGAGGAAGAGGATACTTTAGTTGATGTTGAAAATATTATAGGTTCTCAAGATCATGATAGTATTGTTGGTGATTCAAATGTTAATACTATTTTTGGTGAAGATGGAGATGATTATTTAGCTGGAGCAGCTGGAGATGATAGACTAGAAGGTGGTGTTGGTGCTGATACCTTTGTTGGTGGAACTGGTGCAGATACAATGCTTGGTGAAGAGGGTGCAGATAGTTTTATTTTAAATCCTAATGAAACAAATGGTGATTTAGTTTATGGTGGAAGTGAAACTGACAATAGTAGAGGTGATGATACTGTAGATTACTCTGCTGGTAATCAAGGAGTTGTAGTAGAGTTAAACGATTTAGGTTTATCAAGTGTTACAATTGGTTCTAGTGTAAATGATCATTATCTTTCAAATATTGAACATGTTATTGGTACAAGTGGAAACGACACAATCTCTGGGGATTCAGCAGATAATACTTTAAATGGATTTAATGGTACAGATACAATCTCTTATGTAAATACCTCTTCATCTGTAACAGTTGATTTGGAAAATGGAACAGGAGTTAGTACAACAGGTGGAAACGACACCTTATTAAACTTTGAAGATATAGTTGGTTCTGCAAACAATGATACACTTATAGGGGATTCAGGAGTTAATACTATCAATGGTGGTATTGGAAATGACTTATTACAAGGTGGAGCAGGAAGTGATAGCTTTATAGGTGGTATTGGAAACGATACAGTTTCATACCAAGCTGAGGGTTCTGTTATCGCTTCATTAAGAGATGGTACTGCAAATCTTGGAGCAGATGTAGACCAATTTAGTGAAGTTGAAAATCTAACTGGTTCAGATCAAGATGATACAATTGAAGGTGATGTAAATAACAACACTTTAATAGGTGGAGCAGGAAATGACACCCTATCTTATGCAGGAGCTAACTCTTCAGACTCTAGTGGGGTAACTGTTGATTTATCTTTAGACACTGTAGTTACGGTAAATGATGGTACAGATGTAATAAGTGGATTTGAAAACCTAATTGGTTCTGTAAAGAACGATATATTAACAGGTGATTCACAAGATAATATTATTGACGCTGGAAATGGTGATGATACTATTAAAGATGGAGCTGGAACAGATATATTAAACGGACAAAATGGTAATGATACCTTTATAATTGATGATACAAATGTAGATAATGCAGATGATACCATCAATGGTGGAAGTAATACAGATACAATCAATTATAGTGCTATAAACTCATCATACCATATAGATGTGAATCTATCAACACCAACTGCAAGGGTTTTAAATGGTGCAGTTGAATTAGATAGTGATACTATAAGTAGTATAGAAAATATTATCGGAAGTTCAAACAATGATATTATTACAGGGGATGCTCAAAGTAATGTTTTCCAAGGTTTAGCTGGAGATGACACCTTAGATGGTGCCAGCGGCGCTGATACTCTTTTAGGTGGAGCTGGTGATGACCTATTTATCCAAAAAGATGGAGAAACAACTGGTGATGTTCTAAATGGTGGTACAAATACACCTGTAGGTGATACAGTTGATTATAGTAATGTAAATTCAAATATCAATGTTACTTTACTTAATGGTGTAGCTTCAACAGTAAATTTATCAAGTTTTGCTGATCATACAATTCAAAATATTGAGAATATAACAGGTTCATCTTTAAACGATACCTTAACAGGTAATAACTCTGTTAATACTTTACTTGGTGGAGATGGTGATGATACTATTGATGGTGGTTTAGGTGCTGATTATTTAGATGGTCAAGGTTCAACTTCAGTAGGAAACACTTTAACTTATGATAGCTCAGCATATTCTGTTAGAATAGATTTAGAAAATAATAGTGCGATTACAGATTTAAATGGTAATGGTTTCACTTTTGATGGAAGTGGAAACAATACAGATAGTGGAGATGAACAAGATACAATCTTAAACTTTAAAACAGCACAAGGGTCTAATAATGCAGATATCTTGATAGCTGGAAGCACTGGAAACACTTTATTAGGTAGTGGAGGAAATGATACACTTATAAGTGGAGCAGGTGATGACTACTTAGATGGTGGAGAAAATATTGACACCTTTATTTTAGGTGGAAATAATGCTGATAATGGAGTTGATACTGTTGTTGGTGGAACTGGGAAAGATACTGCTGATTATAGTGGAATAACAGACCCAACTAGAAGTATTAGTGTTGAGTTAGAAGGCTCAGAGGTTAAAACTGTAACTATTAATGGTGCTGCTAATGATACTTTGCAAGATGTAGAAAATGTTATTGGTGGAGCTGGAGATGATACACTAATTGGTGATGGTAATGTAAATACACTAAGTGGTGGTAGTGGAGATGACTTCCTTGATGGTGCAGATGGAAAAGATTTATTATATGGTGGAGCTGGAGTAGACTCAATCCTTGGTGGAGATAAAGAGGATACTATATATGGTGATGCTGGAGATGATATTTTAAATGGTGAAGATGGTGCAGATAGTTTATATGGTGGAGCAGGTGATGACACCCTTTCTGGTGGAGCAGGTATAGATTATCTAGATGGTGGTTCACAAGATAGTGTTGGGGATAGTGTTGATTTCTCAGCTGAATCTGGAAAACTAGATATTAATTTTAGAAATGTAGATTCAAATGGGTATTCTCATGCTTTTATTGATAATGTAGGTGATGATTATCTAAAAGATATAGAAAATATTAGAGGTACAAACCAAGATGATTATATTGGTGGAAATGCTTCAAGAAATACAATTATAGGTTTAAATGGAAACGATACAATTGTTGGTGATGCAGGGGATGATTATCTAACTGGTGGAGAGGGTGATGATATCTTCAAAGCTGGATTAGATACAGATGGAAATAAAGTATTAGAAGATGGTGATGATGGTGCTGATTTTATAGATGGTGGTTCACTATCTGAGACTTCTGGAGATACTGTTGATTATAGTGCTATTTCAAAATCTATAAATGTGACACTAAATGGTTCTTCAGACTCTACTGTTTTTGTAACAGATTACTCAAACGATACTATTAGAAATATAGAAAATGTGATTGGGTCAACAGTTGATGATACAATCTCTGGTGATAGTAACAATAATACACTTGAGGGTAGAGCTGGTGCTGATACACTTTATGGTGCTGGTGGTAATGATATTCTTGATGGTGGAGCAGATGTTGATACCGCAGATTATACAAGTGCTACAAATAAAATTATTGTTGATATGTCTTTAACAAACGGTGAGGTTACACAAGATGGTGAAGGTGCTAGCGATAATCTAATAAGCATAGAAAAAATAGTTGGTTCTACACATAATGATACTATGAGTGGTTATGACCAAAATGACACCTTATATGGTGGAGCTGGTAGTGATACTATTTCAGGTGGAAGTGGAGCTGATGATTTAAGAGGTTATGGCTTAAGTATAGGTTCTGATAGTGCTTTAGATACGGTTTCTTATGCTTATGTTGCAAGTGCAGATGAGGCAAATATTGATTTAACAGCTGGTACTGCAACAGTAGATGTATCAGGTGATACCTCAGATACTGATACATTAAGTGGTTTTGAAAATGTTATTGGTGGAGCTGGTGATGATACTATTAGAGGTTCATCTGTAGCAAATATTATTCAAGCTGGAAGTGGTGCAGATACAATCACTGGTGAAAATGGAGACGATAACCTTCAAGGTGAAGCTGGAAATGACACTTTTGTTGCAACGGGAGTAAATGATGGTGTTGATACTATTGATGGTGGTATAGATAGCGATACTGTTGATTATAGTATTTTAGGTGTTGGTAATGAAATCACACTAACACTAGCTGAAACAGGAAGTACAAACCAAATCACTATTGCAGGTGCTGGAGATGCTGATAGTTTAAAAGATATAGAAAATGTAATAGCTTCACAAGGTGCTGATAGTGTAACAGGTAACAGTGAAGTTAATATTATCTATGGTCAAGCTGGTAATGATGAAATTGATGGTAAAGCAGGAAACGATTCACTTTATGGTGAAGCTGGAGATGATACTTTAAAAGGTGGTTATGGTGATGATTATATCGATGGTGGAGCTGATGAAGATACAGTAGATTATTCAGATGCAACATCTGGTGTTACTATCGATATGTCAGGAAACTCTGTTTCTGTTGGAGCAGGACTTGGTACAGATACTTTAGTTGATATAGAAAATGCTTTAGGTTCTGATTATGATGATACTTTTATTACAGATGAAACTGCTGATAATAAATTCTATGGTGGAACCAATGGGACTGTAGGTGATACAGTAGATTACTCTTCAAGATTAACAGATGCCAACGACAAGATTGTTGCAGATTTAACTTCAGGAAATGTTGATATATACAATGATGGAAGTTCAACAGTAAATGCAACAGATACTCTTTTTGATATAGAAAATATCACTGGTGGAACTGGAAATGATACTATCACAGGTGACAATAACAATAATACCTTAAGAGGTTTAGCAGGAAACGATACAATATCAGGTTCTGGTGGAAATGACTACTTAGATGGTGGAACTGGAAGTGATGATAGGGTAGATTATTCATATAGTTCAAATGCAGTTACAGCAAACTTCCAAAATGGTACAGCAATAATTGATGCAAGTGATAGTGATACCTTAGTAGGTTTTGAAAACTTCACAGGAACATCTGGAAATGATACTATTATCTTAAAAGCAAATAGTGGATTAAAAGAGAATATTGAAAATGAGATAGATGGTAATGGTGGTACTGATGATACTGTAAGTTATGAAAACTACACTGAAGCTTTAACTATCGATTTAGGAGCAGGAAGTACTCCAACTGGTGATAATGATATTTTAACAAATATTGAAAATGTAGTTGGTGGTACTGGAGATGATACTTTCATGACTAACCTTACTCAAAACAACGATTTTGATGGAAATAGTGGTGAAGATACAATTGATTATAGTTCTATAAACTCTAGTGTAAATGTGATTTTAAATGGTTCAACCTCAGCAAATGTTACCCTTGGAAATGGAACAGTAGACACAGTAAAAAATATAGAGAATGTATCTGGTGGTACAGTAAATGATACTATAGTTGGTGACTCAAACAACAATACTCTATTAGGTAATGCTGGTTTAGATACTTTAACTGGTGGTCAGGGTGCTGATTTCTTAGATGGTGGAGCTGATAATGATAGTTTATATGGTTCTGCTGGACTTGATACAATTTATGGTGATGCAGGGAATGATTATGTTGAAGGTGGAAGTGATGCTGACCTTATCTATGGTGATGACTTAGCAAATAGTGTATCTGGAAACGATACTTTACTTGGTGAAGGTGGAGATGATACTATTTATGGTGGTCAAGGTGATGATACCTTAGATGGTGATGTTGGAAATGATGTTCTAAAAGGTGGATATGGAAATGATACTCTAATTGGTGGACAAAACAACGATGAACTTGATGGTGAAGAAGGTATTGATACAGTTGATTATAGATATGCAAGTGGAAGTGTAACAGTTGATTTAGGTGATGATGGAACAACTTCTCAAAATATTGGAGCTGCTGAAGGGTTTGATAGATTATTAAATATTGAAAATATTATTGGTTCAAACTATGATGATACTTTTTATGGTGCCAATGATATAGCAAATGTGTTTAATGGTGGAGCTAGCGAAGCTGGGGAAACAAATGGAGATACAGTTGATTATAGTGATAAACTAGATCAAAATACAGATAGTATCTCAGTAGATTTATCAGTTGATGGAACTGTTACAGTTGTTGATGATGGAGTAGCTCAACCTAATGATACTCTAATCGATATTGAGAATATTACTGGTACTGCTGGTAATGATTTTATTGGTGGTGATAGTGATAACAACACTTTAAGAGGTGCCGCTGGAAACGATACCTTAAGAGGTGATGGTGGAGATGATTATCTTGATGGTGGAACAGGTAGTGATACAGTTACATATGCAAATGAAGCATTAAATGTAACAGTTGATTTAAATAATGGAACAGCAACTGGTACAGGTATAGGAGATGATACTTTAGTTGCTATTGAAAATGTTATTGGTGGTGATGCAAACGATACAATAAAAATGAGAGAGGGTGCAACTTCAAACACAATTGATGGTGGTGATGGAATCGATACAATCTCATATGAGTATTATAGCTCTTCAGGTATAGATATAAACCTAAGTACAGTTGCAGCACAAGCAATAGCAGCAGGGGACAATGATACAATCTCAAATATTGAAAATGTTATTGGTTCAAGTTTAAATGATATCTTTATAGGGGATTCACAAAACAATACTATTACAGCAGGAGCTGGATCTGATACATTTATAGCTGGTACTGATACAAATAATGATGGAACAATGGATGTTTGGTCAGATGATGGTGCTGATAGATATGATGGTGGTAGTGGAGTTGAAGATTGGGTTGATTACTCAATCATAACTGATGATGGTATAAATGGAACAAATGGTATAGAGGTTTCTTTAGATACTTTAAACCCTTCTACTGTAACAGTTAGAGGTCAAAGCGGAACTGATACTATCTTAAATGTAGAGCATATCTCTGCAACACAAGACTCTGATACTATCCAAGGGGATTTAGCTAATAACTCTATTTTAGGTAATGATGGTGATGATTTAATCCGTGGTGGAGCTGGTGCAGATAAACTTTATGGTGGTAATGACAATGATATCTTACAAGGTGAAGCTGGAAATGATACACTTTATGGTGAAGCTGGAAATGATACTTTAACAGGTGATGTTGGAAATGATATCATCTATGGTGGAGATGCAACAAGTGACTCTGGAAATGATACAGTAGATTATACAAATGCTTTAGAGAGTCTTACAATCACTTTAGATACTAATTTAAATATTGATAATGAATATGGTTCATATGATGCAGTTGGTACTTCAGATGGTGCAAGTGGAGAACAAGGTCAAGGGGATGATACCCTTTATGGTATTGAAAATGTTATTGGTTCAAATTATGCTGCTGATATAGTTTATGGAAGCCATGCAGATAATACAATCTCAACTTTATCATACAACGATACAATCACAGCATACAATGGTGATGATGTTATAAATGCAGGAAGTGGTGATGACCTAATTTTTGCAACTTCAAATAGCGATGGTAGTGATACTATTGATGGTGGAATAGGTACTGATACCTTAGATTATCAAGCTGTTACAAATGTTATAACACTAGATTTAGCAGGGGCTAATACAGATAGTAATTTAACTATAGCTTCAGGGGATACAGATACAGTAAGAAATGTTGAGAATATCTTATCTGGTAGTGCAAGTGATATCTTATCAGGAAATAGTGATTCTAATACAATAGTTGGAAATGCTGGTAATGATACAATCTCTGGTGAAGAGGGGATTGATAGACTTTATGGTGATGCTATTGATGGAACAGGTACAGGAAACGATACAGTTTCTTATGAATATACATCAAGTGATGCACAAATAAACCTAAGTACTGAAACAGCATATATTAGTGTGACAGACAATGACACTATTAGTTCTTTTGAAAATGTAATAAGTGGTAGTGGAGATGATACTATCACAGGAAGTAGTGTTGCTAATACTTTACAAGGTGGAGATGGTGATGATACGTTTAGAGGAATGGGTGGAGATGATGTTATCTATGGTGGAACTACCTTATCAGATACAAGTTCACAAGATACAATCGATTATACCTCTCAAAACAGAATTATCACTACACTTGGTGAGGGAGCAACAGTTACAGTTGGTACAAGTGGTGAACAAGATACTATTTATGGAATTGAAAATGTTATAGGTTCAAATACTGGAAATGATACTATTACTGGTGATGCCTCTAATAATATAATTTTAGGTCAAGGTGGAAACGATACCTTAAAAGGTGCTGCAGGTGCTGATACACTAGATGGTGGAGATGGAGATGACCTATTTATAATTGATACGGATGGTGATGCTACTGGTGATGAGATTATTGGTGGAGATAACTACGATACAGTTAGCTATTTAGGTTTATCAAGTGGAGTAACTGTGGATTTATCTACAGGTTCAGTTATAACTGTTAATATTGATGGAGAAGAACACACTCTAACAGAAATAGAGCATTTAAGAGGTACAAATAGTGCTGATATTTTAACTGGTGATACAAATATCAATAGAGTTGAAGGTATGGGTGGTGATGACACAATTACTGGAAATGATGGATCTGACCAAATCTTTGGTGGAGCAAACGAGGCTAATAGTGTAGGTTCTGGAGATGATACTTTAGATGGAAAAGCTGGTGACGACTTTATTAGAGGTGGTGATGGAGCTGATGATATTTATGGTGGAGATGGAAAAGATACTTTATATGGTGAACAAGGTATAGATAATATTGAGGGTGAAGCTGGAAATGATACTATTTATGGTGGAGACTCAAATGATGCTTTAAATGGTGGTCTTGGTGCAGATACAATCTTTGGTGAAGATGGTGATGATTATATAACTTTCGAACAAGCAGATAATAGTACTGACTACGTTTATGGTGGTACTGCTTCGGCAGATAGTGATACAACAAATGGTGATACAGTTGATTATTCACAAGCTATTACTGGTATGACTGTTAATTTAGCAGAAGGAAATGCTCAAGGTACTGCAACAAGTGCTGACCAAGGGACAGATTATCTATATGGAATAGAAAATATTATAGGTTCAAATCTATCAAGTGATACTATTACAGGTAATAGTGAAGTTAATACTTTAAATGGTATGGGTTCTAATGATACACTATATGGATTAGCAGGCGAAGATACCCTATTAGGTGGTGAAGGTGATGATGAACTTCATGGTGGAGATGATGCTGATTCAATTGATGGTGGACTTGGAAATGATACTATTTATGGAGATGCAGGTGCTGATACCTTAGTTGGTAATACAGGTGCTGATCTATTTATTGCTACAGATGCTAATGATGGAGTTGATTCAATTATTGGTGGAACTGGAAGTGATACAGTTGATTATAGTGTTATAACAGACAATACAAATAAAGTAGTAGCTACATTAAATGAAATAGGTGATTCTACAGTTGATATTTTAACTGGTGATGATGATATTGTTAATGGAATAGAAAATATCATTGGTACAAGTGGAGATGATACTTTTACAGGTAGTGCCCTAGTAAATACTCTAGTTGGTGGAGCTGGAGTTGATGAGGTAAGATATGATTATGACAATGGTGCAGGGGTATTTGTAGATTTACAAGCTGGAACTGCAACAGAAAATGGTGGAATTGTAGATACTTTAACTACAATAGAAAATGTAGTAGGATCTTCTTATGATGATACATTTGTTACAAATAGTGGGGTAGTGAATACAATTGACGGTGGAGCTGATACAAATGGTGACTTAATAGATTATAGCTCTAGAAATAGTGCAATAAGTGTTACATTAAATACTTCTACCCAAGCTACAGTTGATATTGCTGGAACTACAAATGATGATATTATCTCAAATATTGAACATGTAACAGGAAGTACTGCAAACGATACAATAACAGGGGATAGTGCAAATAATACACTTTTAGGTATGGCTGGAAGTGATACTTTATCTGGTGGAAGTGGTGCTGATTATTTAGATGGTGGTCTTGGAAATGACACTTTAGATGGTGAAGCAGGAGCTGATAATTTATTTGGTAGTGAAGGAGATGATTTATTTATAGGTAGTGATTTTACAGCTGATGTAATAGATGGTGGAAATGAAGCAGATAACTCAAGGGGAAGTGATACAGTAGATTATAGTAATGTAAGTGTTTCAACTACTGGTATTGATGTTACCTTGAATGATAATGTTGTATCAAGTGTAACTGTTGATGGAGATGCGAATAATCATACTATCGTAAATATTGAAAATATCTATGGTACAAACTTATCAGATACTATTACAGGTGACTCATACAACAATAGTTTAATTGGTAATGATGGAACAGATATTATCACAGGTGGAGCTGGTGATGACTACATTGATGGTGGAGCAAACGCAACTGGAACAGAGAGTTTATTTGGTGGATTAGGACTAGATACTATTTATGGTGGAACTGGAATTGACTATATTGATGGTGGAGATGATGCAGATATCTTATATGGTAATGACCAAGATGATACCTTAGATGGTGGAGCTGGAAACGATACCTTAGATGGTGGAGATGGTGATGATACTTTAATAGGTGGAGCTGGAAATGACAATTTAGCTGGTGGAATAGGAAGTGATACAGCTGATTATAGTAATGAAAGTGCCACTGTTAGTGCTGATATCTCTAACTTTTTCGCAGTTGGTACCTCAATTGGAACAGATACCTTTAATTCAATAGAAAATATTACAGGAACAAATTTAGGTGGAACTGGTGATAGAATAACTGGTAATAATGAAGCAAATATTCTTAGAGGTTTAGCAGGTAATGATACAATCTCAGAAATGGGAGGAGATGATACTGTTGAAGGTGGAGCAGGTGATGATTATATTATAGCTGGGGCTGGTGATGATATTATTGATGGTGATGATACAGATGCTGGAATTGCAAATGGTACAAGCGATACTTTAGATTATAGTTCAATAGCAATAAGTGATGATACAGGTGATGATAGAGTTATTGATGGAAATGATGGTGATGCGACAAGTGGTGGAACAGATGCTTACTTAGGTATAGAGGTTGATTTATCAGTAACAACTGCACAAAGAATCCATGCTGAATATGGAACAGATACAATAACAAATATTGAAAATGTAATTGGGTCTGATAAAGACGATTTCTTATCTGGTAATGGTTCAGATAATATTCTTGAAGGTCGTGCTGGAAATGACTACTTAATTGGTCTTGCAGGACAAGATAAATTAATTGGTGGTAGTGGAGTAGATACAGCAGAATTCACTGCAGGAGGGCAAAATGTAGTTATTGATATGACTAAAGCTCAAACTGATGGAAGTGAAAATACTTATAGAATAGAAAATGATGGTTATGGAAATGCTGAATATTTAGATGGTGTAGAGAATATTATTACAGGTGCAGGAGATGATACTATTTATGGTGATGCTCAGGCAAATAGTATCTCAACAGGTAGTGGTGATGATACTATTCGAGGTGGAGCTGAAGCTGATGTTATAGAAGGTGGAGCTGATGAAGATACAGTTGATTTCTCTGATTTAGCTTATGGTGTTACTGTTGATTTAGATACAGATAACAATGGAGCTAATGTAGCAGATGGTACTGCTGTTTCAAATGGTAAAACAGATGTATTAAGAGAGATTGAGAATGTAATTGGTACTGAAAGAGCTGATGACATAACTGGTGATGATAAAAACAATACTTTATATGGTGGAGCAGATAACGATAGTTTTAAAGGTTTAGAAGGTCAAGATTATATTGATGGTGGAGATGGTACAGCAGATACAGTTGATTTTAGTGATGGTACACAAGGTATAGAGGTTGATTTAAGTGCAACTCAAACTCTAGGTACGGATTCAACTTATAGAGTTCAAGATGATGGTTTTGGAAATGCTGAGTTTATTGCAGGGGTTGAAAATATCATTGGAACATCTGCAATTGATACAATAATAGGTGATGGAAACAATAACGTATTAGATGGTGGCGCTTCAGGTGATACCCTTTCAGGTGGAGCAGGAAGTGATACTTTAATTGGTCAAATTGGAGCTGACACTTTTGTTGGTGGAGCTGGAGATGACTTTATTTATGGAAATGATTTTAATGTAGCAAGTGTAGATGGCGATAGAGATGTAGTTGATTACTCATCAGCTTCAAACTCTATAATATTAAACTTATCATCATCAGTTAGCACAATTAATCTTTTAAATGAATCAACTACAATCATTGCAACTCAAACAGCAGTAGGTGAGGGTACAGATAGACTTTATGATATTCAAGATGTTATAGGTTCAAACTTAGCTGATACCTTAGTAGGTGATAGTAGTGACAACTCTTTACTTGGTAATGCTGGAAACGATATCTTAATTGGTGGAGTTGGAGAAGATGTTCTTTTTGGTCAAGGGGATAATGATACTATATTAGGTGGTTTAGATGGTGATACAATTTATGGTGGTTCTGTAAGTGGTGGAATACACACAGATAGTGGAAATGATACAGTAAACTATAGTTATATAACAGATGCAACAGCAATCAATGTAGACTTATCTTCAGATGATGGTGATGCAAGTACAAATAATGAACAAGAGATTACCGTTATTGGTAATGCAAGTCGTTATGATAATGTTGAGGGTATAGAAAATGTTGTTGGAACTAGAAACAATGATATTATCAAAGGTAGTGATGATTTTGCAGAAGTAAATATCTTAGATGGATATAAAGGAGATGATACTTTCTATGCATCACAAGGTGTAGATACCTTTATAGGTGGAGATGGAGTTGATACTTTAGATTTTAGTGGAATTAATGTTAGTAATTTAGGTGAAAATGCAGTAATCATTGACTTAGGCTTAGAACAAGCTACCGATGATGGGTATCGAAATGATGAAAGTGCTGTAGTTGATACTATTAGAGATATTGAGATTGTAATTGGAACAAATGGTAATGATCAATTAAGAGGAAGTAGTGAAGCTAATACTTTAATTGGTGGGGAAGGTGATGATACAATCTATGGTATTGCAGGAGCTAATTTACTTCAAGGTGATGACGGTGCTGATACTATCACTGGTGGTTCAGAGGTTGATACTATTGAAGGTGGTATAGGAGATGATATCTTAGCTGGTGGGATTGGAAACGATTCAATTGATGGTGGAGATGGAAACGATACTATAAACCAAACAAATGGTACAGGTGATGATTCAATTTATGCTGGAGATGGTGATGATACAATCTATTCAGGTCAAGGAGATAACACTATTACTGGTGGAACTGGAGTTGATACTTTAACTTATGAACAAATTACTTCAACTGGTATAATTGCAGACCTTGGTAGTGGTGCAGGTAATGATTATGGTACAGTTACAATTGGTTCAGATACAGATACTTTACAAGATCACTTAGAGGTTATTAAAGGTTCAACGGATACAGATACTATTTTAGGATTTAATGGAACTTCTGTTGTGGGTGTTGATTATGATGATACTTTCTATGGAAGAGGTTCAGCTGACTCAATCTATGGTGGTATTGGTGATGATACTATTTATGGTGAAAATGGAGATGATACCTTAAGTGGTCAAGCTGGAAACGATCTAATTGATGGTGGTGCAGGAACCGATACCTTAGATTTTTCAGATGCAAATGTAGCTGTAAATGTTTACTTAAATCAATCAGATGAAAATAATATAGCAGTAGCTCACCATGTTATGGAAGATGGTTTTGGTGGACAAGATGATGTAACTTCTATAGAAAAAGTTATAGGTTCTTCACATGATGATATTATCAAAGGTACAGATAGTTGGAATGAGATAAATTCTGGTGCTGGGGATGATACTATTATTGCAACTGATGGTGGTGATACAATTAATGGTGGTTCAAATACAACAGGAGTTGGTGGTGGAGACTGGTTAAGTTTCCAAGCTTTAGGCTCAGCTGTTAATGCAAAAATGCAAGATGGACAAATTTCTGGTGGTTTAGGAAGTACAACAATTTCAGAGATTGAAAACCTATTAGGATCTACATTTGATGATACTTTAACAGGTGATACAAATAATAACTCTCTTGATGGTAATACTGGAAATGATACTATAGATGGTGGTGCAGGTTCTGATTATTTATATGGTAATGATGGTGATGATACATTAATAGGTGGAGATGGAATCGATACTTATGATGGTGGTGATGGTCAAGATTATATAGACTTTTATAATGTTGCTGCTTCTGTTGATGTGAATTTATCAACCTCAACAGTAAATGAAGATGGATATGGAAATACTGAAAATGGTGCAATTAGTAATGTTGAAAACATTAGAGGTACATTAAATTATGCAGATACCTTAACTGGTGATAATAATGACAATATCATCTATGGTTTTGGTGGAAATGATAATATAAATGGCTTAGGTGGTTTTGATACTATTTATGGTGGTACAGGAAGCGATACAATCAATACGGGAACTGATACAGATGATACTAGTGAGGATGTAGTATTTGGACAAGAGGGTATTGATACAATTACTGGTAATTTTGATAAAGCTGTTATGTTTGGAGATGCAATTGGTGGTTCAAATGCAGAAGAGGATTGGATAGATTATTCAGGTTCAACAAGTGGAATTACTGTTGATTTGAGTGGTAACTATACAGATTCAACATATACCTTAGATAGTGCAAATGATACATTAGATGGTACATATGTAAAAGTTATAAATAATGACTCACCAACAGATTTTGACTTAATTTCACAAATTGAAAATATCATTGGTACAGATCAAGTGGATATTTTAGGTGGTACAGCAGGGGAAGACAACTCAATCTTAGCAGGAGATGGAGATGATACTATTTTCCATTCAAGTGCTGTAGGAAACAATTATGTTGATGGAGAAGGTGGAAGTGACTGGCTAAGTTTAGAGTATTATGCGGTTAATATTGACCTAAATTCAGGTACAAATGGTATTTATGATATTGAAAATATTCTTGATAGACAAACAGGTTCAAATAGAACAATTTGGGGTTCTAATGTTAATAATACCTTTATCATGTATGATGGAAATGATAGAGTTATAGGTAGAGGTGGAGATGATGTTTACGATTTAGGATCTGGAAATGATAGAGCTGAAGCTGGTGGTGGAAGCGATACTCTAATAGGTGGAGCTGGAGAAGATATTTTAGATTATAGAAACTCTTATACTGGAAATAGTGTAAATATTATTTTACAAAACAACATCTCTATAGACTTAAATGATGATGGCGTTGCAGATACAACCGTAGATGCTGTAACAAGTACAATTAATCTTAGTGGATTAGATACTGTAGATGGGGATCAGATATTTTTTGAAGTTACCGATTCACAAAACCAAACAGATTATATCTTAAGAGAGGGTGATGGTACAGCAGATTTTGAAAGATTTTATTTAAGTAATAGAAATGATCTTTTTGTTGGTGATGAAGATAGAAACTATGTAAATGGAAATGAAGGTAATGATACACTACTTGGAATGGGTGGAGATGACACTTTAAATGGTAATAGTGGAACTGACTTGATTTTTGGTGGTGATGATAATGATGATATCGATGGTGATGATGGTGATGATAGATTATATGGTGATGCTGGTAATGATAGAATAACTGGTGGTGAAAACAACGATACCCTATGGGGTGGTACTGGTGATGACAATCTATATGGAAATAATGGTACTGATATTATCTATGATGAAGAGGGAACTGATTACATCGATGGTGGAGCAGATGAAGATACAGTTATTTTCAAAGAGGGAACACAAGGAATTGATGTAGATTTAGATGCTGGAAATACAACAGATGCCTTTGGAAATACCCAATCTATAACAAATGTAGAGAATGTTACTGCAACTTCAATGGATGATACTTTAAAAGGTGAAGATGGTGTTACAAACATCATCTATGGACTTGGTGGAGATGATACTTTTACAGTAACAACAAATGAAACTGGAAAGTCTGATTATCTATATGGTGGAGATGGTACAGAAGATAAAGTTATTTTAACAAACAATGCAGATGGAACAGCAGGAGATGCAAATAGTAATATCTTAGTTGATCCAGATAGTGATTCTACAAACTATGATATTACAGTAGATATGTTGATTGACAATAACATTGAGTTTGTTTCAGGTGGAGCAAATAATTCTACAAAAATCTATGATATTGAAAACCTAGATGGTAGTGATAAAGATGATTATATAAAAGCTGATGGTGAAGACAATACTATAAATAGTGGTGCTGGAAACGATTATGTTCAAGGTTTAGCTGGTGCAGATTATATTGATGCAGGAGATGGTGACGATATTGTTGAAGGTGGAGTTGGAAACGATGATTTAAATGGTGGAGCAGGTCAAGATACTCTTGTGTATACAAACTCTACTTCAGGTGTAACAGTTAATCTTGAGGCAGGAACTTCTACAGGAACAAATATTGGTAGTGATACTATCTCTAATTTTGAAAATATCGTAGGAAGTTCTTCTTCTGATACTCTAACAGGAGACAATAGTTTAACAGTTGGAAATACTATTTATGGTCAAGGTGGTACAGATTCTATTTATGGTTTAGCTGGTGATGATGAACTACATGGTGGAGACAATGACGACTATATAGATGGTGGTGCTGGAAACGATGATATGTATGGGGATGCTGGAGATGACACCTTTATAACAAGTGCAGGTGATGATACTATTGATGGTGGAGACAACAGTGACACAGTTGATTATAGTACAGCTACAGGTCCTTTAGATGTTACTTTACTAGATAGTGGAGCAACTACAATTACAATTGATGGAACAGATTCCTTAACAAATATAGAAAATCTTATTGGTACAAATGCAGATGATAGTATTGCTGGAGAATCAAATAATAATACTTTCTCAGGTGGAGCTGGAGATGATATCTTAGTTGGTGCTGGTGGAGATGATAATCTTTTAGGTGGAACTGGTGATGATACTATTTATGGTGGAACAGGCACAAATGTTATAAATGGTTCAGAAGGTGGAGAAACAACTGGTGACTGGGTAAACTATACTGATGTTGTTGGTTCTGTAAATATTGACTTATCAACTGGAAATGCAACTGGAGCAGTTAGTGATACCATTTCAAATATAGAAAATGTTGAGATGGGTGATGGAGATGATACTGTACAAGGTGATATTTACAATAACAGTTTATTAGGTGGAAATGGTAACGATACCTTAAGTGTATCAGCTGCAACAGGAAGTGTTACTTTTAATGTTACAGATAATGATGGAACAACAAATGGTATAGGTGTAGGTACAGATACTTTTGAGAGTTTTGAAAACTTTATAGGTTCAAACTATGCAGATACATTTAATACAGCAGCAGTGGATAATATCACATTTAATGCTTCAGGTGGAACTGATATTGTTGATTATACAGGGATGACTACAACTTCTACTGTTACAGTAAATAATAGTAGTTCAATAACTGTAAATGATGGTACAAATGAAGATACCTTAACAAATGTAGAGCATTTAATCTCTGGTAATAATGATGATCTATTTGTATTAAATGGAGTAAACAATATTGATACATTAGATGCAGGTGCAGGAAGTGATACTTTAAGAGTAACTTCAAGTATGGATTTATCAGCTGTTGAATTAGTAAACTTTGAAGAGATATTAGCTCAAAACAACCAAGTTATAAGAGTTAGTGCAACAGCATTAAATAATGAAAACCTTACACTTCATACACAAGGAAATGGTCAAATTATAGTTGAAACAACTTCAAATTTAAATGACCATAATTTTGATAATGTAAGTGTTAACAACGAAGGTGGAACAGGAACAATCACTTTAAATGTTACAAGTGATATTGACCTTAGTACAAAAGATATTGAAGGAACAGGTGGTAATATTTTTAATGAGTTTGATGTAAATGGTGGAGTTACACTAACTATTGAATCAACACAAATAGATGGGGATACATTAGATGCAGTTGGAAATGGTGATATTATTATCAACGCAACAACAACTGCTAGTGACCATGATTTTGGTAATCTAAATAATACTGGAAATGGTGATATTACTTTAAATGTTGATTCTAGTATCAATTTAACTTCTCAAAATTTAGGTGCAGTAAATAGATATGATGTTGCAGCATCTCAAACATTAACACTACTTAATACTCAATTAACAGGTGTAATGATTATTGCTGGAGCTGGAGCGATTGATTTAAACAGTGCCACAGCTACTGAAAATGTTGATTTAAGTTCAATAGATAATGATAACTTTACTGGAACTGTAACATTAAATGATGGAACAGGTGATAATAACATCATAATGAGTGATAAAGTAGATATTGTTAATCTAACTACTGGAAATGATACTGTTAATCTTGGTGCAGGTGATGATATTGTAAATATCTCTAATACTAACCTTGATAGTTCAGATACAATTGATGGAAGTGGAGGAAATGATACTTTAAATATCACAAGTGCAGGTAATGTTGATTTAACAACAGTTAGTTCAATTGAAACAGTAAACTTAGCAAATGGAACAAATAGTGTAACTGTAGGAACTTTAAACACAACACTTGAGGGTGGAAGTGGTGCAGATACCTTTAAATTTACAATTGCCCAGTTATCAAACGCTGATATTGTAAATGGTAACGGTGGAATCGACACTTTAGAGTTTTTAGATAATGGAACTATTACAGCAACTCAATTATCAAATGTAGATGTTGAAAATATTGTTTTAGCAAATGGTGGAAATGATATCACAGTTGGAACAAAAGATTTCAATATTTTAGGGGGAAGTGGTGATGATACTTTCAACTATGCAATAAATGATTTAAGTAGTGATGATGTTGTAAATGGAAATGGTGGTACAGATAATATCACCTTTACAACAGCTGGACAAATCACAAGTGGAGATTTTTCAGGAGTAACTAATATCTCTGATGTAAACTTCTCAGATGGTGATGATCAAATCACATTAAGTGCAAGTGATTCATATCTTGATGGGGTTTCTTTAAATCTTGGTGCTGGAAACAACACTGTAATCTTTAATGATATTGATACCCTAACAAATTCAGATATAATTGTTGGTGGTGGTACAGATACAATAAGTTTCGCAAATAGTGGCTCTATTAATAGTGCAGATTTTGCAAATATTTCAGGTATAGATACAGTTGATTTTTATACTGGAAATGATACGTTAACTCTAAGTGACAACACACTTGATGGCGTAAACTTTATATTAGATAATGGTAATGATAATCTAAATATCTCATCTGCAAACCTAAGTAGTAGTGATACTATTAATGCAGGTAGTGGAACAGATAGTTTAAATATTACAGATACAAGTGGTACTTTAACTTATAACGATGCAGATTTCACAAATCTTAGTGGCTTTGAGACATTAAACTTAAGTGATGGTGGAGCTGATACTATAACAGTAGGTACAACTCAACTTGCTGGTGCAGGATTTACAAACTACAACGGAAGAGGTGGTGATGATACCTTTATTGTTAACTCAACTGCTTCACTTGATAGTATAGATGGTGGTAGTGGAACTGATACCTTAACAATAAATACTGATAATTTAGATTTTAGTGGTGTAAGCATTACAAGTATTGAGACTTTAAATATTAATGGAAATACAAACCTAGAAGGTTCATTAGATGCAAGTATAACAACTGTTAATGTATTAGCTGGAAAAACTTTGACAATTGATGCAGCTAGTTTAGACGGAGTAACTGTAAATAACAGTGGAACACTAAATATTACAAACTTAGAAGCTAATCCAAGTTTTGATTTATCATCAATTGGTGGAACTGTAAATGCTTCATGGAGTGGTGATGCTTCATTTACAGGTAATATTGGAACTGCAAACTTAACAGTTGAAAGTGGAGTTATGACTGTTACAACTGGAACAATAAGCTCAGCTTCTTCAATTGTTGTTAGTTCTACATTAGTTGCAGATGCTTCAAAACTAGTTGGTAGTACAATCTCTGGAACTGGAACATTAAATGTTAATAACTTAGATGCTGTTACAAATATGAATTTTACTAACTTAACAGTTAATACAATAAATGCAGATTGGTCAGGAACAGCAACTTATACAGGTAATCTAACAAATGTAGACACTTTAAATATTAGTTCAGGTGAGATGACAGTAAATGGTTCACCATTTACTAATCAAACACTTCAAGGAAGTGGAGATTTAGTAGTAAATGCAAGTGGTACAACAGATTTATCATCACTTACAAATAATTTAACTGGAAATATAACAATCAATGATTCAGCTGGAACAGATACTATAACTGCAACAAATGCTGATGAAACTATAAATATAACTTCAGGTGGAAGTGATAGTCTAAATGCAGGAGCAGGGGATGATACAATTAACCTTTCTCAAAACGCTACACTTATCAATGGTGGAAACAATAACGATACCTTAAATGTTACAAATACAGTTACAATTGGAACTCTTTCAAATGTTGAGACACTAGATATCCAAGCTACAAATGATATCTCTTCATGGAGTTTAACTGATGTTAATACTTTAGATGTAAACAATAATGACAATGGAGTATCAATTGAAGCAACAATGAGTTTAAGTCAATACACAACTTTAGGAAGTGCAAATATCACAAGGGGAACTGATGATGAGATTACACTTACAGATGTTACAGGAGATATAAGTTCAAATAACTTAAGTGATGCGACAAGTTTAGTATTAAGTGGAAATACAACTATTTCAGCTTCACAAGCTACACAATTTGGAACAAACATCTCTAAAAATGGCTTTACCTTAACAGTTGAAGATACTTCATCAAATATTGAAGGGAATATTGCAACATATGTAGCAAATGGAATCGATAGTGTAGATGCAACAGACAATGCATTAGATGTTACAGTTTCAGAAGCAAACTCTGGAATCAATTTTGATGGAAGTGATACTATTACAGTATTAGATTCACAAGCAAATATCTCAGCTGCAGACTTTACTACACTTCAATCAAATGGAGTATCAAGAGTTGATGTAAATGGAGCTGATACTATAAGTGTAACAGTTGCACAAGCTACAGCTGGCTTAACTTTTGTGGATGGTACAGTAAATGTTGTAGATAGTTCAACAAATATCCAAAATGCAAATTTCAATACATTAGCTACTGCAGGTGTTGATAGTGTAAATGCAGGAGGAGATAGTTTAAATATCTCATTAGCTCAAGCAACTGCTGGAATAGACTTTACCCTTGCAGATACAGTTACAATAACTGGTTCAAATGGGGCAACATTAGTATCAAATATTGGAAACTATGGTGCAAATATTGATTATCTTGATGCAACTGATAATGTAGCGACATTAAGTGTTTCTCAAGCTTCAACTTTAGATACAGCTGGAACTGAGTTTGTTGCAGGAGATACTGTAACAATTAGTGATAATGGGTCAAATATTAGTAGTGCAGATTTTACTACATTTAGTTCATATGTTGATGCTATAAATGTATCTGATAACAATGTAACAATCTCTAAAACACAAGTTGACGAGTTAATCTCAAATAATATCTCTTTTGATAGTGGTGATAGTGTTACATTAAATGCAACAGGTGCACAATTAGCTGCTTACGATTTTGCAAATTTAGAAGCAGTTGGAGTTGATACTCTTGACGCAAGTGATAATACTCTAAATATCTCATTTGAACAAGCATCAGGAAACTTAGCATTTACAGCAGCTGATACCGTAACAATTGTTGATAGTAGTACAAATCTAAATACATCAACAGATTTTACAACTATTAACTCAAATGTAGATGGTATAAATGCAACAGATGCAATAACAATTGATATAAGTCAAAAGAACTATTTAGATAGTAGAAGTATAGGTTTTGATAGTGGAGATAATCTATCTTTAACAGATGGTACAAATGAAGATAGCTTTACCCTTGATAGTTTTAACTATAACTCAATAGATATGGGAAGTGGTAATGATACTCTAAATGTAGATGGTAATAATCTAAGTAGTGCAGATACAATAGATGGTGGAGCTGGAACAAATACATTAAATGTAACTTCAAATGGAACATTAACAGATGTTGATTTTACAAATATTAGTAATTTTGACACCTTGGATTTAACTTCAGGTGATGATAGTGTTGAGTTGTCATCAAATGCTGCAAATACCTTCTCTTCAAATGCAACTATTACAGCAGGTGCAGGTGATGATAGTTTTGTATTGGATTTTAGTAACCTATTAAATGATGAGTTCCAAATAGATGGGGGAACTGATAATAATACAATAAGTGGAACAAGTGGTAATGATGCTACAAATAATACTGATGGTGATGCCGTAAGCTTCTCTAGTGGAGATAATACGGGTTCTAGTATCTCAGTTGATACACTATTTGGTGATATTGATGATTTCTCAAATATAGAAACTTTAGATTTAACTAATCTAACATTGAATACAGATAATTCTGCTACAGAGTTTACTTTAACAGATGATTTAGTTAGAAACTGGACAGATTCTGATAATTCATTAACATTGAAATTAAATTCATCACAAGCAGATAGTATTAAGTTTACATTAGAAGATGGAACAACAGTATATGACGGAGATTCAGAAACTGCAGTTGATGGTGCAACTTATGATTTAGGTGATTCAACATTAACTATAGATTTTGTTGATGTACCATAATAGGTTGCACAAATAGTTGGTATGATAATAGAATTAGTATAAAAATTTAGGAAAAAATATGGATAATAAAATGGTTTATACACCACAAGTTTTTGAAAAAAATGATTTAGATGATGCAAAAAAGATTATATTAACAAAGGAGGGTGATGTCTCAACTGAAGAGAGATGGGATAAAGAAACTCAATTTGTAGTTGATGATATAATTAGTAAGTTAGAGCTTAATAAAAACAAAACTGTATTGGATTATGGGTGTGGAATAGGAAGAATAGCAAAGGAGTTGATTAAAAAAACCTCTTGTAAAGTTATTGGAGTAGATATTTCAGAGTCTATGAGAAAATTAGCTACAGAGTATGTAAACAGTTCAAACTTCAAAGCTATATCACCTGAGGAATTAAAAACCAAAATAGAAGCTGGTGAGAAGTTTGATTTTGCATACTCTATTTGGGTGTTGCAACATTGTATAAAACCACAAGAAGATATAAAATTGATAAAATCATCTTTAAAAGATGATGCCTTAATCTATATTTTAAATAATGTTAAAAGTGCAGTCCCAACAAATAAAGGGTGGGTAGACAATAAGATAAATATCCACTCACTTTTAACTAAAGAGTTTAAGCAGATAAATCTATCAAAATTACCAATTGAAAACTCTAGTGAAAAAATATCTAATAATACCTTTATAAGTTTGCTAGAAAATAGTAAATATAAACTTATCCCTTTATTTAAAAAAGCTCATAATGCCTATACTGAAAATAGATTAGATGAGGCAAAAAATCTTTATGAAGAGATTTTAAAAGAGGATGAAAAAAATGTTCAAGCTTATTGTAATCTAGGTGTTATTTATAGAATGGAAAATGAGAATCAAAAAGCTTATGATAGTTATATAAAAGCTATAAATCTAGATCCAAGCTATGAGATGACTTATAATAATTTAGGAAATCTTTTAAAAGATACAGGAAATTTAAAAGCTGCATTAAAAGTGTATTCAGATGGGATTAAAGCAAATCCAAAAAACCACCTAATGTACAATAATCTTGGAATGGTTTATGAAAAACTAAAAGCTTATGACAAAGCTATTGAAGCCTATAAAGGTGCAGTTAAAGTTAATCCAAAATATGATAAAGCTGTAAACAATATAGGGGTTGTGTTATACAAACAAAAAAAATATAAAGAATCGGTAGAGATTTTTAAAATTGCTTTAAAATTAAACCCAGAGTATTATGAACTATATAGCAATATTGGAGCTTGTTATAATAAATTAAAAATGTATGATGAATCTATTGAAGCTTTAAATATAGCAATAGAAAAAGACCCTAAAAATGGTGGTGCTTATACAAATCTTGGGAATGTTTATAATAAACTATATGATTATAAAAAAGCAGCAAAACTACATGAAAAATCTATTGAATTAGAGCCAAATGGTTCAAACGCTTATAGTAATGTAGGAAACTCTTACAAACATTTAGGACAAGTAAAAAAAGCTATTGATTCATATAAAAAAGCTATTGAATTAGACCCAGGCTTTGTAAATGCTCATTTTGATTTAGCAACAATGTATTTATCAAAAGGGGATTATAAAAACGGTTTTGAAGAGTATGAGTGGAGATTTAGAAAAGAGGAGATGATTTCACATATTGTTAGAAATAAAGATATCTTTTCTAAGCCTATGTATGATGGTAAAGTAGAGATAGAAGATAAAACAATACTTTTACACTCAGAGCAAGGTTTTGGTGATTCTATTCAGTTTGCAAGATTTATAAAACCATTTAAAGAGAAGTTTTCTTGTAAAATTGCAGTTAAATGTAGAGATGAATTAAAAGAGTTGTTTAAATCAATTGAAGAGATTGATACTTTAGTTTCAAGAAGTGAAGAGACCCCAGCTTTTGATTACCATTTGCCAATAATGAGTCTAGCGAAAGCTTTAGGGGTAAAAACAACAAAAGATCTACCTAAGAGCTTCCCTTATCTAAAAGTTTTAGAAAAAAATAGTTTTGATATAAAAAAAGAGAAAGGGAAAATCAATATTGGTATTTGTTGGAGTGCTTCTGTTACAGGAGAGAGTTATGAGGGGAAAGTGTTTAGTTTAGATTATTTCATACCTCTTGCTAATAATCCTAAAATCAATCTTTATTCTTTACAGGTTGGACCTGAAAATGAGGATATTAAAAAACTAGAATTAGAAGATAAAATCGTAGATTTAACTTCAAAGTTAACAGACTTTTCAAAAACAGCAGCATTAATGGAAAATCTTGATTTAGTTATCTCTTCAGATACATCAGTTGCACATTTAGCAGGAGCAATAGATGTACCGGTTTGGGTACCACTACAAAAAATACCTGATTGGAGATGGGGAACAAAAGGAGATACGACTCCTTGGTATGCAAGTGCAAAACTATTTAGACAAAAAAGTGCAAGGGTTTGGGATAGTGTATTTCAGTCTATTTATGATAAACTCTATTCTAATTTTAAAATTAAAATAGATAGGTAGATATTTGGACGAAGCACTACAACACGACGATTTAAGAAAAGAACACCCACTTCTTTATTCTTTAAAATATGTATTAGATTTTTACTTTGGTGAGATATCTATAGATACAATTTTAAGTCTTTCTGCTACTTCAAATAAAGGCTTTACTTCAGAGATTGCAATAGATGTTGCCAATGAAGTAGGGCTTAGCTCTGTAGAAAAAACAATTGATGCCACAGATATCCCTACACACTTTTATCCTTGTATTATTTTTGATAAAGATAAGAAGCCTTTTGTTTTACTAAAAAAGGATAAAGATGTTCATATTTATGATCCTATAAATAATGAAAAAAGAAAAGAAAAATTAAGTTATTTAAAAAACTTCAAATCGGCAATTTTGATATTTAGAGACCCTAAAAAAGAGAAACTTTTAGAACAAACTAGAAATAGAGATTGGTTTTGGTCTCCTGTAAAAACCTTTTGGCGTTCATATATAGAGATTGGGTTTTTAACCTTTTTTATTAATATCTTTGCTTTGGCTGTACCTTTATTTACTATGAGTGTTTATGATAGGGTTGTTCCAAATAATGCCACTGAAACACTTTTTGTTTTAGCTTCAGGGGTTATTATTATTTTACTTTTTGATATCTATTTTAAAAGTGTAAGAAACCATATAATAGAAAATGTAGGTAAAAAACTTGGTATCTATTTAGAAGAGGAGTTGATGAAAAGGATGCTTTGTATCAAGTCAGAGTTTGATACTATGCTAGTTGGTTCTAAAGCAAACCTTTTTAGGGAATTAAATCAGATAAAAGAGTTTTTTGCAACTAAATCTATTCTTCAAGTGATTGATTTACCATTTTTCTTTATCTCTATTTTTGTGATATTTTTAATCTCACCAGCAGTTGCAGCTGTTCCTTTAGTTGTTGCAGTTTTAATTATAATCTTTAATATCATAATGCAAATACCAATCTCAAATCTTAGTAAAAAAAATATTGATAATATCCAAGCTAAAAATAGTTATTTAGTTGAAACTATACAAGGAAGTGAGATAATAAAACTTTCCAATGCAACTTCAACAAAACTTTTTAACTGGAGAAATCTAGTTGCTAACACTGATAGTGTAGGTAGAAAAATCCAATCATTAAATGTGTTTTCAATGAACCTTTCTCAAACAGTAGTGCAGTTTGTAACTATGGCTGTAATAGTTGTTGGTGTATTTGAAATAGCAAATAAAAACTTAACTGTTGGTGGACTTATTGCTGTTACAATTCTTTCAAGTAGAGGGATGGTTCCAGTGATACAAACCTCTATGATGGTTATAAGGTTCAAAGAGATAAAAGAGTCACTTAATAATATAAATGAGTTTTGGCATCTACCTTTAGAGAATGATAAAAATATTGAAATTGGTGTGGGAAAACTAAAAGGTGAAATAGAGTTTTCAAAAGTTAATTTTTACTACAAAAATAGTAAATATCCATCATTGCAAGAGTGCAATCTTAAAATAATGCCAGGTGAAAAAGTTGGTATTATTGGACAAACCGGTGCAGGAAAAACTACTTTTTTAAGACTTCTTACTGGTTTAGATAGTGCAAGTAGTGGTAGTATCTATTTAGATGGACATGAGATATCAACACTTCATCCAGTTGAGATAAGACAAAATGTTGGTGTAATGCCACAAGAGCCATTTTTATTCTCTGGTACTTTAAAAGAGAATATTGAGTTATCAAACCCAATAAGTAAAGAAAGAATGATGGACTTGATAAAGATTACAGGACTTGATGAACTTGTTAAAAAATCTGGTCAAGGTGATGGTTTACAAGTTGGAGAAAGGGGTAGTAACCTATCTGTTGGTCAAAGACACCTAGTAGCATTAGCTAGAGCGATTTTAAATGACCCCTCAATAATAGTACTAGATGAACCAACAACAGGTTTAGATGTTGGTTTAGAAAAAACCCTTGTGACACATGTTAAACAGGTTTTAAAAGATAAAACCTTAATAGTAATAACACACAGGTTTGCAGCTTTAGAGTTAGTAGATAGAGTGATAGTTTTAAATAATGGTAAGATTGTTGCAGATGGACCTAGAGATAAAGTTTTAGCTGCATTGCAAAATAAAGGTAAAAATACTAATGAGTAATCTATTGTTTGAAGAGAAAAAATGGAACTATTACGTTTCTGTTGTTCCAATTATGCTTTTTTTTATTGCCTTTTTAACATGGTCATCTTTTAGTGAGATTGATGAAGTTGTTAGAGGTTCAGGAAAAGTAGTTCCCTCAGGTCAAACAAAAATCCTACAAAATTTAGAGGGTGGGATTATTTCAGATATAAAAGTAAAAGAGGGTGATAGAGTTGCAAAAGGGCAAGTTATATATACTCTATCTAATGAATTTTTCAAAGCTGATTTAAGATCAAAAGAGATAGATTTATTAACTTTTCAAGCAGCTGCTCAAAGACTTGAAGCTTCAATCGCTGAGAATGATAATATTGTCTTTTCTGAAGAGATGGTTGAACAAATTCCTGAAATTATACAAAATGAAAAAAGGATATTTTTCGAGGATTTAAAAAATAGAAATACTAAAATAGCTATTGCACAAGATCAGCTAAGACAAAAAAAGTATAAACTAACTGAGGCTGAAACAAAGTTTGAAAACTTAAGCCTAGAGTTAAATCTTGCCCAAACAAATATGAAAATACTCGAATCTTTATATAAGAAAAAAGTTGTTTCAAAAAAAGAGTATATCTCTGAATTGGCAAAAAAACAAAATATAGTTACTAAACTATCTGAAACAAAAAATAGTATACCAATTATTAAAGAAGAGATTGAAGAGGCAAAGAAGAAGATTGAAACTGTAAAATCAGAGATAAAATCAAAATATCTTGAAAAATATTCAGCACTAAAAGCAGAGATAAATAAGCTAATTGAAAAAAATAAAGCAAATACTGATAGAGAGTTAAGAAAAGAGGTTGTTTCACCTGTTAATGGAGTGATAAATAAATTATACTTTTACACTATTGGTGGGATTGTAAAATCTGGAGATAAATTAGCAGAGATTACACCAGTAGAGGACTCATTAACCATAGAAGCAAGAGTTGCTACAAGTAATAGGGCACAAATTTGGGCAGGGCAAGATGTATCTGTAGAAATTACAGCATATGACTTTTCAAAATATGGACTTTTAGATGGGGAATTAATCTCAATTTCTCCAGATTCTTTTGAAGATAGAACAGGAAATATCTATTATTTAGTAAAAGTTAAAGTGGATACTAACCAGTTTGCACCAGATTTACCAATTTTACCGGGGATGATTGCTAATATTAATATTCTTACAGGTAAGAAAACCATACTACAATACTTAATAAAACCATTAAAAGATATAAGTAGAAATGCTTTAAATGAACAATAATTGTTATAATTTTTATTATTTTTAATAATTTTTGAAATTTTCATTTATTTAAAAGGGATTTTTCACTAATATTGTACTTATTTTCTAATTTATTTATTTAAGGGTTAATTAATGTTTAGCTTTTTCAAGTTTCTCCAAAAATTTATAAAAGATCTTAAATCTAACAAAGGTTTATGGTTTACAATTTTAGCTGTTGTTTCAGTAACTGGTATTTTCTTATCACTATATCTTTTAACACATATGACTGAGAGTGTTTCAAAAGATGTTTATGTAAATATGTCTTCAACTTACACAAAAAACTATAAAAATAGGGTACATAAAAAAGAGGAAGCCTTTAAAAAAGTTTTATTATCTATAAAATCAAATAATACTTTTATGGATAATATTGCAAATAACAATCTCTTGGAAGTTGGTAATAGTGTATCTGAGTTTAATAACAACTTTAAAACAAACGGTTTCCCAACTTTTCAACTTAGTTTTTATCCAATATTTAACCAAGTAAATCAATATAGAAACTCAATTAACTCTGTAATTAATTCAAAAAATAAAATTTTTGGTATTGAGGTGTTACAAGATGGGGTATATTATGAGTATATAGAACCTCTATTTATAGATGATAGATTGATAGGTATTTTGGAGTTAAAAGAGGAGCTTCACGATTTTAAAAACGATTATATTAAAGATGATTTGATTTTTCTATTTTTGATAGAGGAAAGAATGTTAAATAAGCTTTCAATTGAAGCAAGAAATGGAAAATATAGAGAAGTTGTTGAAACCTTATATGTAGAAGAAGAGAGATATGATGGACAATTCTATGGGAAAATAATAGAAGCTGGAAAAGAGGGATATACTGAGATGCTTTCAGATGGGTATTATGTTGATGATACATACTTTAGAGCTGTTCAAAAAGTGGCTGATATTGATGGTAATATTATAGGTTTAATTGCAATAGGTGAACCAGTAGAGGGTAGTGGTGCCTTTGTTAATATAGTTGATAATATGACTAAAACTGTTACTACTGTTGCATTAGGATTAGTTATCTCAATTCTATTATTCATGTTTTAAGGTTTATTTATGAGACGTATTAAAATATTAAAAATATATTTTATTTTTATATTATTCTTACTATTTTTAGTTTTTTCAAATATTAAATTAATTACTGGCTTTTTTATGGCTACTTTGACATTTAATGTTGCAATTTTAACTATATTTTCTATTGGATTATTGATTCTTTACCAAGCAGCAATAAAACTAACTATGTTATCTGGTACTTTTGGTATTTTAGCATATAAAAAAGGTAAGTCACTAGAGTTTTATTTACATGGTATTACAGGGGTTTTCCCGGCAACTATTGCCCATATGTTTAATAAAAGAGCACAAAAAGGTGTTTTATATTTTACACAAGATGAAGCAAAAAATGTTAGTGAATGGCTAAATGAACAGTTTTTTAACCAAAAAGGTTATACAAACTTTTTCGTTGGTACTTCTTTAATGTTAGGTCTTTTTGGTACCTTTACAGGTCTTTTAGTTGCAATTGATCAAATGGGTGCAATTATTTTATCATTTGGTGGAGATGATATCGATATTGGTGAAGTTATGACTAAATTCTCAGGTCCATTAGGTGGTATGTCTATTGGGTTTGCCTCATCATTATTTGGAGTTGCTTCTGCTGTTATATTAAATGTAATGCAATATATTCTTACAAGAAATCAAGCTGGTTTTTTACAAGATGTTGAGGATTGGATGAAGGGTAAAATTATCGACTCTCAAACATCTGAAACACTTGAAGAAGCAAGAGCTGAACTTGGAATTTTAGCTTCTAATATGCAAACTGGCTCTGGTGGTGGACAAAATATGCAAGGGTTTCTTGATGTATTTATCGACACTATGGGAGACTTTACAGAGAAACTTGATAAATCATATCAATCATCAGAAAATGTTTACAATATGATAAGTGAACATTTTGCAAATACAAATAGAATCAATGAAAAAGAGTCTGTTTTATTAGAAAATGTTGTGACAAATCTAAGAGAGCTAAATGTAAATCAGTTCTCTAATGCTTCTATGATGGATGAATCTTTACAAGAGATATCAAATGTAATCTTATCTGAACATAGAAGTATTAAAAAGAGTGTTGAGTTACAAGAGGAGAATAATAAGCTTCTTTTAGAGTTGATTAACTCAATGAATAGCAGACTAGACAAATTAGAAAGAAAGTGATAGGTTTATTGAATGGCAAAAAGATGTGAAGATGAGTTTAACCCTTGGCCTTCATTTGTTGATATTTTTTCATCAGTAATCCTTGTAATGCTTTTGTTTTTACTAGTTTTACTTGTAAACCTTGGATATTATGCTCAGTTTAAATATAAAGTATCTTATACCGGTTCAATTGCAACTGATGATTTAATAGTAAATGATAATCCAAGTGAAGGTACTGAAAAACTTTTTCAAAAGCAACAAGCAACACCTGTTACAGAGATTGAAACAAAAACAAAAGAGCAATCTGAAGCCGTTTCTCAGATGCAAACTGAGATTATTCGTTTAAAAAAGATTATAGAAGAAAGAACAGTTAAAGCTGTAGAGAAAAATGAATCAGAGATTGAAGCTGGTGGTATTGATGTAGCTGATAGAAAAGATGATGACAATACAACAAAACAGGTTTTATTGAATACAGATGATTACTTTATAGTTACTTTTAAAGGAAATGAGATATTTTTTGATAATGCAATTACTAAACAATTAAAAACTTTCCTTGATGAGATAAAAACAAAGTATAATGATTTTAAAATCTCAATTAACGCTGCTGATGTTCAAGGGCAAGCTAGTGCAACAATTGCAAAACAAATCTCTTTAGCAAGATCAATAGGGGCTAGAAACCTGATAAGAAAGTTTGGATTTGAAAAAAATGATGTTAGGATTGATCTATTATCAAGTGTTGATGTGAAAGAAGAGATTAATAAACAAAATGGATATTTAGTGATTAGGATAAAAAGATAGTGTTAAACAAGTTTTTTAAATATATTTTATTTACTCTTTTTATTGTTACCTTTGCTTTTGGTTTAAATGATGAAAATAATTTAAATCTTATTGCTCCTAAGAAATTGAAACAAGTTGAGGGTAGTAAGGGACCTTTAAAGTCTCTAACAAATGATTATATCTCAGAGATGCCAGCATTTAATACAAATGCAGTAGATGATAATAGTGATGGTGATGGTGTCGATTCAAACCTATATAAAAAAGTAAAACTGATTGATGTGGTTTTAGAAACATTATCAAGAAGTGAGGTTTTAAAATCGGCAAGAGAGAGTGTTATTCAATATGAATTAAAAGTAAAAAGTGCCTTTGCAGATTATTATCCAACTTTAAACTTTAGTTATGAGTTAGGAAGAGCAAGAAAAAAATTGGAAAGTGCAAGTGATTTTACTTATTATACAGATAACAATTATGAGTTTATTTTAAAACAAAATCTATATTCTGGTAATGCTACAAGCTATAATGTTCAAAGCTTAGTAAAAAAACTTGATGTAGCAAAAAATCAATATAAAGTTACATTAGATGAAGAGATAAAAAAATCAATTAAAGCATATTTTGATGTAGTTTTTGCGAAACGTTCAATGAAAGTCAATGAACGAAATATGAAAAAACTAAATAAGATTTTGCAGATTGTTACAACTAAATATGAAAGTGGAGCAGCTTCAATTGGAGATATAACCTCTATTAAAGCTAGTGTAGCAAATGCAATGACTAAACTAGTTAGAATAAAGTCTAAATTTGTAGAGTCTTTACGATACTATGAGTATATAGTAGGGGATAATTTTAAAAAGACACTTCCTTACGAGATGAACTTTGATATCTCGGTTAAAGATTTAGACAGTTTATATGAACATGCATTAGCAAAAAACAAAAATCTAATTAATTATTATGAGAGTATCGAAGCTGAAAAGTATTCTCAAAAAAATAAGAAATCTGCTTTTAAACCAAAAGTTGATTTTGAGTTAGCTTATGGTCAAATCTTTGAAAGTGAAGATACTACAGAAACAGAAACAGACCTAAGTGGAAAAGTTAGACTTACTTATAATCTATTTAATGGTGGAAAAGATAAAAATAAAGTTTTAGAAGCTAATAGTAAAATCAGAGATTTATATTATAAACTAGAAGAAGAAAAGAAAAAAATAAAATGGAATCTATCTAAAATACACACCTCGATGGAGAGTATTGATGAGGCTTTACAAAGTACGAAAGATGAGATTATAGCTTCAAGAAAGATGGTTTCAGCATATTGGGAAGCATTTAAGTTAGGGGAGCAAGATTTACCAACTCTTTTACAAGGTCAGAGACAATTAAATTCAGCAGAGACAGAATTGGTTAATTTTGAAAAGAATCAAATGGTTAACTTTTTTAATGTCTTAGAGTTGACAGGAGAGTTAGCTTCTTTCTTTGATGTTGATCCTCAAAACCCTAAATTTATTGACTTTTCAAAAAGTGATTATGGAAAAACAGTTATTGCAAAAGATGGTGATACTATCTCTTTAAACCTTGAAAAAAAGAAAGAAAAAGTTAAAGAGAAGATCAAAAAAGAGGAAGAGCCAAAAGAGGTGGTTTTACCTACGATCTCATTAGAGGAAAAGATAAATAAATATTTAGAAAAATTTAATAGCTTTGATGAGAATAGTTATATGGTAGAAATAGGTGATTTTGGATCAATTTATGATGCCTTTGAGTTTATGGTAAAAAATAAAATTGATGAAAACTCATTCCCTTATTCTGTAGTTGATAAATATAATATTAAGACAAAAGTTGCACATAACAACTTTGAAACAATAGAAAAAGCAAATGAGTATATTACAACTTTAAAAGAGAAAAATTTAGATAAAGAGTATCAGGTTAAAAAAGTTGTTGATATTAAAAAATTATATGATAGTTATATTAAAGGTTTAGAGGTAAAAGTTCCTAAACCTAAAACAAAAATAAAAATAGTAGAGAAATTAATAGAACCACCAGTTGAAAAAGTTTTTGAAACAGACCCTGTATTTAAGGATAGGTTTTTAAGTTCAAGTGATGATTTTTATACTATAAATGTATCATCTTTTACAGATTTAAGAAAACTAGAAGCGTTTATAAAGAAAAACGATATCTATGAAAAATCATTCTTCTTTAGATATGGAAATAGTGGGGAGCTTATTAAACTTGTAACTGGTGTTTATGAAAACTATTCTAATATTGGTGATGAGATAAATACTCTTATTTTAGAAAATGAAAATATCTACCCAATAGTAGAGAAAATCTCTACAGTAAAAAAATTATATAAAGATAATCTTATATTTAATGAAGAGCAAGCTGAAGAGAAAACACTTGATAAAAAAGTTGAAAAAAAAGAGATAAAACCAATAAAAGTAGAAGAGAAAAAGCTTGAAGAGGAAAAAACTGAAATATCATCAGAATACACTTTAAACGATTTTGAAAAAGACTTTTTAAGTGCACCTAGAGATTATTATACAATCACCCTTGCTTCATTTACTTCATTTGAAGAGGCAAAAACATTTACAAAAGAGAATAATATAGAGAGTAGATCAGTTTTATTGCTTTCAGATAGTGGAAAAGTAGTTGTTCTTTTAGGTATCTATTATAAAAGAGATATAGCTTTAGATACTATTAAAGACCTACCAAAGAAATTAAAAGATAATAATCCATATATACAAAGAATATTTAGAGCACAAGATTCATTTAAAAGAAACAATGTAGAAAACTCATCATTAATAGATAAAATGAGATTAGATGATGATTTAGAAGCTAAGAAGAAAGTAGAAGCTGAAAGACTTGCAAAACTTGAAGAAGAAAGAAAAGCAAAAGAGGAAGCTGAGAGACTTGCAAAACTTGAAGCAGAGAAAAAAGCAGAAGCGGAAAGACTTGCCAAAATCGAAGCAGAGAAAAAAGCTAAAGCAGAAGCTGAAAGATTAGCGAAACTTGAAGCAGAAAAGAAAGCTAAAGAAGAAGCAGAAAGACTAGCGAAACTTGAAGAAGATAAAAAGGCTAAAGAAGAGGCTGAAAGATTAGCGAAAGTTGAAGCAGAGAAGAAAGCTAAAGTAGAAGCTCAAAGATTAGCAAAAATCGAAGAAGAAAGAAAAGCAAAAGAGGAAGCTGAGAGACTTGCAAAACTTGAAGCAGAGAAAAAAGCAGAAGCGGAAAGATTTGCCAAAATCGAAGCAGAGAAAAAAGCTAAAGCAGAAGCTCAAAGACTAGAGAAACTTGAAGAAGAAAGAAAAGCAAAAGAAGAGGCTGAAAGATTAGCGAAAGTTGAAGCAGAGAAGAAAGCTAAAGCAGAAGCAGAAAGACTATCGAAACTTGAAGAAGAAAGAAAAGCAAAAGAGGAAGCAGAAAGACTTGTAAAACTTGAAGCAGAAAAGAAAGCTAAAGAAGAGGCTGAAAGATTAGCGAAAGTTGAAGCAGAGAAAAAAGCTAAAGAAGAAGCGGAACAAAAAGCAAAGTTAAAAGCTGAAGCTATTAGAAAGGCACAACAAGAAGTTGAGAGACTAAGAAAAGAGAGACTTGAAAAAGAGCAAGCTTTAAAAAGAGCACAAGAAGAAGCTATTAAAATGGCACAAAGAAAATCAGAAGTTATTGAAGAAACAGAAGCAGAGAAAATAGCAAGAATGCAAGCTGAAAAAATTAGAAATGAAAGATTTGCCAAAATAGAAGCACAAAAAAAGGCTCAACAAGAAGCTATTAAAAAAGCACAAGAGAAAGCTCAAAGACTTGCAAAACTTGAAGCAGAAAAGAAAGCTAAAGAAGAAGCTCAAAGACTTGCAAAACTTGAAGCAGAAAAGAAAGCTAAAGAAGAGGCTGAAAGACTTGCTAAAATCGAAGCAGAGAAGAAAGCTAAAGAAGAAGCTCAAAGACTAGAGAAACTTGAAGAAGAAAGAAAAGCAAAAGAAGAGGCTGAAAGATTAGAGAAAATCGAAGCAGAGAAGAAAGCTAAAGCAGAAGCAGAAAGACTATCGAAACTTGAAGAAGAAAGAAAAGCAAAAGAGGAAGCAGAAAGACTTGCAAAACTTGAAGCAGAGAAAAAAGCTAAAGCAGAGGCTGAAAGATTAGCGAAAATTGAAGCAGAGAAAAAGGCTAAAAAAGAAGCTCAAAGATTAGCGAAAATCGAAGAAGAAAGAAAAGCAAAAGAGGAAGCTGAAAGACTTGCAAAACTTGAAGCAGAAAAGAAAGCTAAAGAAGAAGCTCAAAGAGTTGTAACAGTTAAAAAAGATATTGAAGATGAAAGTAAAAAAACTGAATTTATATCTACAAAACAACAGCTACTTTCAAATCAAGCTATCCAAGAGATTGATTTTGGTATGGATGGGAAAAAAGTAGAAAAACTACCACCATATAAACAAAGAGTTGAGGAGTTTAAAAAAGTATTCAATAACGCATCAGCTGAGCAATACACAATAAAAGTTATAACTTTAAAACTAAGTGAAGTTGATTGGTTTATAAAAGCTAGAGGACTTGGGGCAGAGCATATTGTTATTGTTAAAGATGGTAAAAAAGCAACAATTTACTATGGTGTATATGATGAGATCTCTCAGGCAAAAAAACAAATTGATTCCTTACACCCTATTATTTATGAATCTAATCCTCCTGTTGTAAAAATAGGAAGTGTAAGATGAAAAGAAAGTTTAATAAGTTTGCAAAACTAAATAAACTTACTGACACAAGTTCAAGTAATACAACTATTCTTTTAGTTATATTTGCAATTGTTATATTTTTTACATCTTATGTTTTTTTTCAAGATTATAGAAAAAGTTTTATTGAACAAAAAGTTAATAGTTATAAATTAAATGTTAATTATTTAAATACAAAACTTAAGAATATTGTATTAAATCATGATAAACAAGCTATTGAAACTGAGATAAAAAATAGTTTTGAAACATCAAATTTTAGTTTAATAAGTTTTAAAAGTAATAGATATATATTTGATAAAAATAGTTTAATTAAAAATTCAAAAGATTTTGAAGATATTACATGGAGTATTGGTGAAGTAATAGTTGATATTAGATTTGGTTTAATAAAAAAACTTCCTAATAGTGAGCTTTATGAGTTTATAACATCAAATACTTTTGATATAAATCAACCTTTAAAAGTTAGATACCAAGTTTATAAAAATGGTGAGATAAAAAATATCTTAGCAGAGTTTGATTTTACAGATTTAATAGAAAAAAGAAAAGTAGAAACAAACCCTAAAAGTCTATTTATAGGTAGTTTTATTAATACCTTTGAATTAAATAAATCATACGAGATAAAAAAACAAGGTTATACTGTATCAACAATAACTTATAATATAAACCTTTATGAAATAAATAATCAAATACAAAATTTTATGTTTAAATTAGTAATTTTTACAATAATCGTATTTTTACCATTACTATTTGTTTTAGGTTTTTATCATAAATTCTTATTTAAAAAATTTGTTACAAAACCTGTTACATATTTGAATAAATACCTTGATAATGTACTTGATAATAAGTTTTCAATAATGGATAAGAGTAATTATAAAGAGGGAACATCTGAAATATTAGAGCTTGTAAAAAAGGTTTCAAAAGTTTCTACAAAAATTGCTGCATTAAGAAATGAACTAAATATAAATAAAGAGACTTTGGAGTTAAATGCTTCAGTTGATACATTAACAAACTTACCAAATAAAAGTGTTTTTGACTTTGATATTAAAAGTATGTATGTATCTACAATCCCTGGTTATGTATTTATTGTAAAGATTGAGAAGCTTACACAAATTAGTGAAAAATTTGATTCTGGATATATAAACAGTTTTATTCAAAGTTATGTAAATGTACTTAAAAATGTAGTATACAAGTATGGAAAAGAGATAAAGCTTTATAGGTTTTATGGTTCAAAATTTGCAATTGTTGCAAGAGAGATTGATATGGAACAATCTAAAACAATGTGTGAAGATATAATAAAATCAATCTATAGTGAGTTAAGTGATATATACACTTTACCTGATGATTATGTACAAATTGGTGGTACATTTTTTGATGTTTATGGAACAATTGATGGTTTATTAAAAGGTACAGATAAAGCTTATGAAAGTGCAAGAGCAAAAGGTAAAAACTCTTATCATATAACAGCTGAAGAGGATATAGAAAGAAACTATACCAAACTTGACAGTAGTGTTATAGAGGTTATAGAAAAAGCAGATTTTGAATTAGGGTTTGTTTTAGATACATACCTTTTTGATGATGCAAATAAACTTGTTATGAAAGAGGCTTCACCACAACTATTTGATGAAAATAAAGAGAAAATATCAATTGGTTCATTTATCTCAATAGCAGATAAACTTCATATAGCTGATAAGTTTGATAAACTTGTAGTTGTAAAAGTGTTTGCTTATATTAGAGGAAATGAGATTGACCATAAAATAGCAATAAATCTTTCAATGACCTCAATTAAAAACAGAGATTTTATGACTTGGCTTATCTCGGTATTGAATGCAAATCATGATATTATAGATAAAGTTGTATTTAGTATCACCTCATATACAGCATACTTAAATAAAGAGGTCTTTGTTGAGTTTGTAAGTGAGATTCATGAGACAGGTGCAAGTGTTCTTTTAAAAAGATATAAAACAACAGAATACCCATTAGATGAGTTACAAAAGCTGAATTTAGATTTTATTAGAATGTCAAATGAATATACAGAAAACTTTGTAAACGATATAGTAAAAAAACACAAAGTTAAAAATATTGTAATTTTTGCTGAGTTGAATAATATAAAAGTTATAGCTGACACAGTTAAAAATGATGCAGATTATGACTTATTAGAAAGACTTGGAACATATGCAACAAGTAGATAGGAAGAAGTGATGTACAAATATTTATACCTTTTTATATTGATTTTTTTTAGTGGATGCTCTTTTTCTAGCGGGAATGTTACAAAAGATAATATTGAAAACTATACAACAAAAAGGGAATATAAAGATATCTCAAAAGATGCTATTTTTGAAGCAGCAAAGAGAGTTTTTATAATCTCTGGCGGCAATGAGTTTAGAATAGATTCATATAGAAATAATTTGCAAGTTTCAAAAACGAAATTTACACATTATCCTTTTTATGTTTATACTACAAATGATATTTGGAATATCTCAATAAAAGAGGAGAATAATACCTCTTATGTAAAGGTAAACTTAAAAAGAATAAAAGATTTTGATAAAGAAACTCTTACGTATTTATCAAAAGATTTACATGAGTTATTATTAGATAGGGTAGAGTACCTTTTAGGTTTAAGAGATTCATGGCCTTGGTGTATAGGCTATATGACATTAGATGATGGGATATGTGATGTTGTTGATTTAGAAGCATATACTACCCCTACAAAAGATGATATGGTTAAAAACATATTAATATCAGAAAGAAAACAGAGTAAGTCATTAACCCAAATTGATGATATCTTAAATGATGATGTTGTTTTATCTTTAGATAATGCTGAAAATGATATTCTAGAAAAAGCAGATCAAAAGATTCAAGAGAACGAAGAAGAGGATCAAGCTCTTGATGACAAGATATTACAGTTAAACGATAAAGTTAATACAAATATTGATAAAACATTGGATAATATAGAAAAGAATATAGAAGATGAATAGGATTATTTTATTACCATTCTTATTAGTTTATTCACTCTTTGCAGCCACAATAGAAGAGGCTGTAAAAAATATCGAACAAAAGAAATATACACTGGCAATAGAGCAATTAAATAGTTTAGCTTTAAATGATAATGCTCAAGCTCAATATAACCTTGGACTTCTAAACTATAATGGTTTAGGTGTACCACAAAATAAGAAACTTGCCCTGTTTTGGTATAAAATGGCTGCAGAAAATGGAAATAAAGAGGCTCAAAACAATCTTGCACATATGTATTTTATTGGAGATGTTGTAGAAAAAAATCTTCATACTGCAAGATTATGGTATGAAAAAGCTGCAGAGCAAGATTATGGATTAGCTCAACTTAATTTAGCTCTTATTTATGAAATGAATCCAACAGAAGAACATTTGAAAAAAGCATTTGAACTTTATGAAAAAGCTGCCCAAAAGGGTATCATAATGGCTCAAAATAATCTAGCTTCAATGTATTATTATGGTAAAGGGACTAAAAGGGATAAAACAAAAGCTTCATACTGGTATGGAGTTTCAGCAAAAGCCAATGATAGTATTGCCCAATACAATCTTGCAATGATGTATCTATATGGAGATGGTGTTGAAAAAGATATCGAAAAAGCTGTTGTTTTATTAGATAAGTCTGCTAAACAAGGTTATAAAACCTCAATGTTAAGATTGGCAGATTTATATAGACTAGGAAATAAAATCGACCAAGATTATAAAAAAGCTTTTTTATTGTATGAAGAGTTATCAAAAAAGCATAATAATATAAAATCAATGTATTATCTAGGTTTATTTTATTACAATGGTTATGGAGTACAAATAGATAAAGCAGAAGCAAAAATCTGGTTAAAAAGAGCAGAGTTGTCAGGTCATGAAAGATCTAAAAATTTTTTAGAAACCCATCAATTTTAAAATATTATAAAAATCACTTTTTATATAACTTTCTTCTTAAATTTAAGAGTAAATCAATTTAGTTTTAATTATAATTTCAAACTCATTGACCCTATCGTCTAGTGGCCAAGGACGACAGGATTTCCTCCTGTAAACGCTGAGTTCGAATCTCGCTGGGGTCGCCATTATTTTATACAATAAAAATAGCTTTTATTTATATCAAAAAACTTTAAAATTATTTAATTTTGCATCAATAATAATCTCAATAGTACCACAAAAGTATCATTTTTGTTTTAAAATAATTTTTTTTGTGCTATAATTAGAATGTAGGAATTGTATGTTGCCAAACCTAAAGCGATTTAGGGACGGAAAGCCACGAGTCTCACGAAGATAGTCGGGTTGCCAAAACATTATTAGTCTTTATGTTTTGTCTATTTAGACCTTCATGAGCTTCTTAAATATTTAAGGAGATGTCATGTCTAGCTTTGATATTACTTCAAAAATAAAATTTTTAGGTAATACTTTTTTTATCTGGAGTGTACCTTTAGTTATTGTTCTTTTAAATATTCTAAATCAAAGGGATATTTTCAATTATAATCTATTAATGGGTGTATTTTTAGGGTTAATTATTAACTTTATTTGGAAAATGATTTTTTACTTCATTGACCTACATCAGATAAGAGAGCCAAAAAGATTTTATAAATTGATTTAAAGTAGAAGAGTTTCTTCTACTTTAATACTTAATTTAATCAACTAATTGTATTTATATAAATTTAGTTTAGTTTTTAGGAGTAAAATTAAAAAAACTGAAAAAGGGTATATTATGAATATCTCAGTTACTTACTCAAAAGATGAAGCTTATCTATCTGAATACTTTGGTGATGATGCACAAATAATTGATATAGAGTATAAAGAGGATCTACACCTAGTTGAACTCTATTTTAATAAAACAGTTTATAGAGGCTTTGCAAACACTAGAAAAAGAGCTATAAACAATGTTTTAAAATCGATTATAAGGTTTGAAAAATAGTTTTATTTTTTTAAATACTGTTTAATTACATATTTGATTAAAGATTCATTTGTTCTATCTTTATTTGATACTAAGATCTTTAGTTTTTCTATGCTGTTTATTTCTATTGTATTACTACTCATATTTATCCTATATATTTAAGGTATAAATATATTATGCAATTTTGATTCCATTTGGGTTTCATATAATTAGATTTTAAATTAAACTAAGTAGAATAGGGGAGTTTTGAGATAAGTTTTATCCCAAGAAGGGATATAATCAAAAAGTATCGTCTAACCACCTAGCGATTCTAGGTTTAAAATATGGTGTCAAGAGAGAGACTTGAACTCTCGACCTCCGGCTTATGAGACCAGCGCTCTAGCCAGCTGAGCTACCTTGACATAAGACATCATACTTTTGATTTGGTTGCGGAAGCTGGATTTGAACCAACGACCTTCGGGTTATGAGCCCGACGAGCTACCGGACTGCTCTATTCCGCGTCTCGATATACTAAAAGTGGATGGGATAGCAGGATTCGAACCTGCGAATGACGGTACCAAAAACCGTTGCCTTACCACTTGGCGATACCCCAACCTTTTAAGTCTCGAAATTATAGTAAAAAAACACCATCTTGTCAAGGGTTTTTAGAATAAATTTTGAAATTTTTGATATAATAAGAGATATTAAATTAAATACAAATTATGAAAAGTGAAACAATGAATGCAATACAAAGAGTAAAAGAAGCAATAGAAGAGATACAAAAAGGTAACATGGTTATCATGTTAGATGATGAAGATAGAGAAAATGAAGGTGATTTAGTATATTCTGCGGCATTAAGTACTCCACAAAAAGTAAATTTTATGGCTACACATGCAAAGGGTCTTATTTGTGTATCAGTTACAAAAACAACTGCTCAAAGATTAGAACTATATCCAATGGTTGCCTCAAATACTTCTTCATATGAGACAGCTTTTACAGTTTCTGTAGATGCTGCAAGTGCTGCAACTGGGATTAGTGCAGGGGAAAGAGATGATACAATAAAAATTTTATCAAATCCGATTTCTAGTTCTGATGAGTTAGTTAAACCTGGTCATATTTTTCCACTTATAGCAAAAGATGGTGGAGTTTTAGTAAGAACAGGACACACTGAAGGTTCTGTTGATTTATGTAAACTTGCAGGATTAAATGGTGAAGCTGTTATTTGTGAAATTATGAAAGAAGATGGAACAATGGCTAGACGTGATGATTTAGATATTTTTGCTGAAAAACATAATCTAAAACAAATCTATATCTCTGATTTAGTTGAGTATAGACTTTCTCATGAAAAATTAGTAGATGAATTATATTCTAAAGAATCTAAATTCTTTGGCTCTGATGTGATTAAAAGGGAGTTTAAAGATCATCTAGGACATATACATACAGTTATTCAATTTGGAGATTTAAAAGAGATTACTCATGTTAAATTTCATACAATTATTCCAGATTTAAATCTATTTTTAAATGATGAAAAACTACACTCAATGTTAAAAACAATCAATTTTCTACAATCAAAAGGTGGAGTTTTAATCTTCTTAAATGAAGACATGTCTCACAAAGAGTCACAAAAAGACTATGGAATAGGGGCTCAAATTTTAAATAGTTTAGATATTAAAAAAATAAAACTTATGACAAGTGGAGGTAAACACTCATTTGTTGGTTTAAATGGATTTGGATTGGAGATTCTTGAAGAGATTCAAATAGAGTGTTAAGCTATAAAAAGTTTATAAAAAAAGGGGAGTGAAACTATTCACTCCCCTTTTTTATTTAGATAAATTTAATATTATAGTTTTGGACCAGCTGCTGTAAAGTCATAGTCACTTTCTAATGTTAAATATTTTTTGAAGTTTGCTATGTACATACCAGCTAGTTTAAATGCCATATCATCATAAGCTTCTTTATCTTCCCAAGTATTTCTAGGGTTTAATACTTCAGTGTCAACACCTTTAAGTGTTTTAGGGATTTCTAGGTTAAATATAGGTAATGTTTCAAATCTAGATTGATTGATTGAACCATCTAAAATTGCATTGATACAAGCTCTTGTATTTTTGATACTCATTCTTGAACCAATACCATATGGACCACCAGTCCATCCAGTATTTACTAAGTATACATTTACATTGTGTTCATCAATTTTTTCACCTAATAGTTCTGCGTAAACTGTAGGATTTAGAGGTAAAAATGCTTCACCAAAACAAGAACTAAATGTTGCTACAGGCTCTGTAATACCTCTTTCAGTACCAGCAACTTTTGCTGTGTATCCACTTAGGAAATAGTACATCGCTTGTCTTTTATCTAGTTTTGATACTGGTGGTAAAACACCAAAGGCATCTGCACATAAGAAAATAATATTTTTTGGATGTCCACCTCTCATTGATGGAGTGTGGTTTGGAATATGATCAATTGGGTATGAAACTCTTGTGTTTTCAGTTTTTGAATTGTCATCAAAATCAACAACACCATTTTCATCAGCTACAACATTTTCTAATATTGCACCTTTTTTAATAGCATTATAAATATCTGGTTCAGATTCTGCATCAAGATTGATAACTTTTGCATAACAACCACCTTCAAAGTTAAAGATACCTTGGTCATCCCAACCATGCTCATCATCACCAATTAAAGCTCTGTTTGGATCTGTTGATAAGGTAGTTTTACCTGTTCCTGATAGTCCAAAGAATAGGGCAGTGTCTCCATCTTTTCCTATGTTAGCAGAACAATGCATTGGAAGTTTCCCCTCTAGTGGAAGCCAGTAGTTCATCATAGAGAAAACACCTTTTTTCATCTCACCAGCATACCAAGTACCACCAATAAGTGCTAAGTTATCCTCTACATTAAATACCACAAACACTTCTGAGTGTAAACCATGACTAGCATAAGCCATATCTACTGTTTTACAAGCATTATAGATTGTAAACTCAGGTTCAAAGTTTTCTAACTCCTCTTCTGGAGGAACTATAAACATATTTTGAATAAAGTGTGCTTGCCAAGCTATCTCTGTAATAAATCTAACAGATTTTCTACTATCAAGTGATGAACCACAATAAACATCAGTTACATATAAATTTTTATTACTTAACTGTTTTTTTGAAGTTACAAATAGATCTTCAAAAACTTGCTTTGATACTTTTTTATTAATTTCACCCCATGCAATATATTTATTTGATGGATCTTGATTAACAAAGAATTTATCCCTTGGACTTCTTCCTGTAAATATTCCTGTATCAATCATTAATGCACCAGTTGAAGAGACTTTAGCCCCTTCATTTTTAACTGCATGCTCTATTAATGTATCAACATCAAGATTCCTATATACTGTACCTACATTTTGTAAACCTAATTCGTCTTTAATTTCAGACATTTCTTTCCCTATTTTGCAAATTATTTAAAATATTGATAAAAGTACACCAGCAGCTACAGCTGAACCTATAACTCCGGCAACATTTGGACCCATCGCATGCATTAATAATACATTTGATTTATCATATTCTTGCCCAACTTTACTTACAACTCTTGCTGCCATTGGTACAGCAGATACTCCTGCTGCTCCAATAAGTGGATTAATCCTATTCTCTTCAGAAGAGAATTTATTCATAATTTTAGCCATAATAACACCAGCAGCAGTACCTGCAGCGAATGCAATAAGACCAATTAACATAATTCCTAAAGTTTCTAATACTAAAAACTTATCAGCAGCTAACTTAGAACCAACCCCTAATCCTAGGAAGATTGTAACTATGTTGATTAATGAATTTTGCATTGTATCAGAAAGTCGCTCAACAACTCCTGATTGTTTAAAGAAATTTCCTAAACAAAACGCTCCAATCAGTGGAGTCGACTCTGGCAAGAATAAAATTGCTAAGAAAAGTATAATTACTGGAAGTGTTAAGTTTTCCAATTTATGAACTTTTCTTAATTTTGGCATTTTTATTTTTCTTTCTGCTTCATTTGTTAACGCTTTCATAATAGGAGGTTGAATTACAGGTACTAAAGCCATATATGAATATGCAGCAACTGCAATTGCTCCAAGTAGTTCAGGAGCAAGTCTATTAGCAATGAAAATAGATGTTGGTCCATCAGCTCCACCAATAATAGAGATAGCTGAGGCACTTTGTAAATCAAATCCAATTGCAACTGCTCCAACTAAAGAACCAAAAATACCAAATTGTGCAGCTCCACCTAAGATTGCAGCTTTAGGGTTTGCTAAAAGTGGTGTAAAGTCTGTCATAGCCCCAACACCCATAAAAATCAATAAGGGAAAGAAACCATTAGCAATCCCCATATTATAAATTATTCCTAACATACCATCTTCACCAGCAATACCAGCTAAAGGAATGTTAGCTAAAATCCCACCAAAGGCGATAGGTAATAACAATAATGGCTCAAAACCTTTAGCAATAGCTAAATAAAATAAAACTAAACAAACTGCAAACATTATTAGTCTTCCCCAAGTTTGTTCAAATGTTGACATTGGTCTTGCATCTTCTTTATGTGCTTCTGATGTCATCACACTATCTCTTGGGGTTGTAAATGCATATACACCTGTTGTCTTATAAAAAGAATCTATTAATTCAGGGATCGTTTTTGGTTTATATTCATGTTTAACTTCAGCTGTGATTTCTGTTGATTCATGTGTTTTGTCACTTGCAAACATATTTGTGCTAAGTGCAAAAAACAAAATCAAAACAGAGGCTATATATTTTTTAATCATTTAAAATACTCCAAATTTACAATTAGCTAATTGTAGCTATTGCTTGACCCTCTTCGACAGCATCACTAGGGTTTGCTAAGATTGCTGAAACTGTACCATCACAAGGAGCTTCAACATCAATCTCCATCTTCATAGCTTCTAAGATTGCAACAACTTGACCTTTTTCAACTTTATCTCCAACTTTAACAAGCATTTTCCAGATATTTCCACTTACAGTTGCTGGAACTTCTGCTCCACCTGCTGGTGCACTTGATGCAGCTGGAGCTGGTGTAGCAGCTTCAGTTACTGGTGTTACTTGAATATCTGCATTTCCTTCTGCTACTGATACATTAAATTTTTGACCATCTACAACTACAGTGTAGTTTCCTGTTGCGTTACTCATTGTTTTATTTTCTCCTATTACACATTCTTTATCGTTTTCGCATGCTTTATCTTCCACTTTTCTAACATTTAGTGGACTTTCACCTTTTAAGAAAGAGATACCTTTTTCATCACAAGCAGCTGCAATGAAAATATTCTCTTCAGTTGTTTCAATATTCTCTTCTTTTAATCTACCTTCCCAATATGCCATAGTTTTCTTTTCATCTCTATCAGCAATATCTAGTGGGTTTTCAGTAGTTGGCTCTAATTTTAGTTTTTCAGATGCTAGTTTTACAATCTCTGCATCTGGTTCAACTGGTGTTTTACCAAAATATCCAAGAACCATCTTCCCATATCCAGGTGCAATTTGTTTCCATGGTCCAAACATAACATTTGCATATGCTTGTTGCCAGTAAAATTGTGATACAGGTGTTACAGATGTACCATAACCACCCCTTTCTACAACTTCTCTCATAGCCTTGATAACTTCAGGAAATTTCTCTAAAGTTCCATTATCTCTCATCATTTGAGTATTTGCAGTTAATGCTCCACCTGGCATAGGTGAGAATGGGATTAATGGTGAAACTTGTGTAGCTTCTGGTGGCATAAAATAGTCTTTTAATTGAGCATTTAATACCTCTTGGTATTTTAAGATTTTTTCAATCTCTAATCCACCTAAATCGTAGTTCATACCTTTTACAGCATGCATCATAGTTAAAATATCTGGTTGTGAAGTACCACCTGATACTGGTGAAGCAGCTAAGTCAATACCATCAGCTCCAGCATCTAAAGCAGCTAAGTAACAAGCTACTGATACACCAGCAGTTTCATGAGTATGAAGTCTAATATGAGTATCTTCCCCTACAAGATTTCTAGCCATTTTAATAGTGTCAAATACTTTTTGTGGAGATGAAGTTCCAGATGCATCTTTAAATGCAATAGAATCAAAAGGAACACCACTATCTAAGATCTTTCTTAATGTTTTTTCATAAAAAGGTACATCATGAGCACCTTCACAACCTGGAGGTAAATCCATAAGAGTAATTACAACTTCATGGTTTAATCCATATTTTTTAATACATTCAGCAGAATACTCTAAGTTTTGTACATCATTTAGAGCATCAAAGTTTCTGATTGTTGAAACTCCATGTTTTGCAAACATTTTTGCATGCATCTCAACAAGTTCTCTTGAACCTGTATCAAGCATAACAGTATTAATACCTCTAGCAAGAGTTTGTAGATTTGCTTCAGGTCCTACAATTTCTCTAAATCTATCCATCATCTCAAACGCATTTTCTTGTAAATAAAAGAAAAGTGATTGAAATCTTGCTCCTCCACCAAATTCAAAGTGTGTAATACCAGCTTCTTTCGCAGCTTCTACAGCAGGAAAGAAATCTTCCATTAAAACTCTACCTCCGAAGACAGATTGAAATCCATCTCTAAAAGTAGTATCCATGACGTCAATATATTTTTTTGCCATTAAAGTTAACCTTTTAAATTTTTGTGATGTTGTACTGCTGCTACGATTGCAGCTATTTTTGCATTGTTTGAAGTTTCGTTATTTGAAGTTTTTGGAATTTTTGGTTTAGGTTCCTCTTTTATAGGAAAATATTTTCCAATAAGCCTGGCCTGAAATTTTAATGCATAGACCATGACAATTAAGAAGGTAAATACTATTCCCATTCCTAAGACCATAAATTTAAATGCCTCAACGATTAAGTTTGTTTCCATATTACTCCCTGTGGTAACCATCTGTGTAATTTGTGATACAATTTTATATCATTTTAGCTTTAGTAAAATTTATATTTATGTCAAATTTGTGTAAATTTTGTAATTTGCTTATTTTATTAAAAAATTATAAAAAATTATAATATTTTTGTACCAAAATCTAGTAAAAAATTGTCAATTCTTAGTAAAATTTTTGTTATATTATTTGTTGCTTTAGCTATTTTTTGTGACATTTTAACATCCTTTTTAAAAAATATTTCAAATTTTATAAAAAAAAATCAAAACTATTGAAAAATATTGCAATTTGTAATATAATTCTAAAAAGGAGTTAAAATGTTAATTGTAAGTGAAATAATTGAAAGATTAAAAGATATTTTGAGTAAAGATGGAAAAGATGGTAAGGTTTTTGACAAAGATGTTGCTGGTGCATTGGATTTAAGCCAAGTAAATTTTGCAACAATGAAAAATAGAGGCAAAATTCCCTACTCAAATATATTGGATTTTTGTGCAAGAAAAAAGATCTCAATTAACTGGTTACTATATAATCAAAATCCAGGATCACTAGTAGATTCTACTGATAAATATTGGATTAGATATTATCCTGAAATTAATGTTAGTGCAGGTGGGGGAGCATATGATGCAGAAGATTCATATGAGAGTTTAGAAGTTCCACCTTATTTTATCAGTATGTTAGGTGGAAAAGAGAACCTAAAAAATATTGATGCTATAAATGTAGTAGGGGATTCAATGGAGCCAACTTTAAATAGTGATAATATAATTTTTGTAGATAAAACAAAAGTTGATGTGGCAAGGGATGGGATATATGCTTTTACCACAACTCATGGGCTTTTTGTAAAAAGGATACAAAGACGAGTTGATGGAAAGCTTGATGTGATTTCAGATAATAAAGATTATCCCGTTCAAGTTTTAAGTAAAAGTGAACTAAGTGTTGTAGGGAAAGTTATAAGCTCTTTTGGTATGGTTTACTAAAGTAAAGTTGGTTCATCCAACTGCTTGGATATCTCTTCATGAAGCTCTTTGTAGCTTGCTCCTATAAAATAAACAGCATTAAATCTTAATTTTTTTAAATAACTCTTTAGTTCTTCTAAAGAGTTAATAAATGTATAATCTATATCTCTATGGTCATCAACCTCTTGAGTTGTCAAAAATAGAATTTGTGCATATTTATATTTTTCTTTTAAATACTTAATCTCTTTTTCTACTAGAAGCTCATTTTCTTGGGCAATTAGAAACTTATCTGTTTTTCCAAAATCTGTATGGTTTAAAAGTTTATCAACAAATATTGGTTTTAGATTATGAAATTTTTTTAATCTATTTAAATCTGAATCAAACCCTAAGTAACTAAAAACATCTAAAAATTCAGTTATATATAAACTTGAGATTTTAATTTTTGAGAAAAATCTCTCTTCATAACTAAAGGTTGTTTCAAAAATTGAGTGTTCAATTAAGTTATCAACCTTGTATGTTTTTGTATTAAAGCAAAAGTTTACTGGATAGATTGCATCTAAAAGATTTTGACTTGAACAAATAATTGTATCATTCTCCTCTAAGTCATCAATGGTTTTAAAAAACTTTGAGATTTTATGGGGAACTAGTTTGATATTTGTATGAACACTATTTTTTTTCAATATTTTAAATAGATCGTAAGAGACATCATTACAATAAAATGCTGTTAATCTTTTATTTGATAGAAGATATCTTATTAGTTTCTTCATTGCCTCTTCAATACTAACTACCTTTATCCAAGCAACCTCTACATCAGTGATTTGTATATCTTCACTAATTATTAAAGCAAAGGCACCATTTTCTAGAGCTAAAGGGATATCTTCAATATTTTGAACTATAAAAAGATCAGATTCTTTTACTTTATGTGGATTTGTTTTTATTGAATAGATAAAAGATATTGATGGAGAGTTTAGTAACTTTCCATCAACAATATCAAGTATAGATGTTATTTGCACTAGCTTATTTTTGTCCCAGATTTTTTAGGAGTTTCTGGTCTGATTAAAGATAAACCATTTTCATCCTTTGCTGCCATAAGCATACCTTCACTTAACATACCCATTAGTTTTGCAGGTTTTAGGTTTGCTACAACACAAGCTTGAGTTCCTACTAGGTCATCTGCATTATAAAACTCTTTTATCCCGGCTAAGATTTGTCTATTTCTTCCTTCACCTAAATCAACTTGTAGTTTTAGAAGTTTTTTAGATTTTGGAACTTCAACTGCTTCAACAATTGTTCCTATTTTTAATGTTGTTTCAAAGAATTTGTCAATAGTGATTAGGTTATCCTCTTCTACTACTTCCTCTTTTTCTTCTTTTTTTGAACAAGATTTCTCTTCAGGTTCTGTTTTTGACGCATCTGAAACCTTTGGTTGTTCTAATAAAATCTCTTCAACTCTAGGGAAAAGTTGTTCAACTTTTGTAATAGTTGTATCTTCTAATAAACCTTTATTTACTAGTAGTTTATTGTATGTATTAGTATTGATTTCAATACCAATTGATGCAGAAATTTTAGCTATTTTTTCTGGCATAACTGAATCTAAAAGTAGGGCAACTTTAGCCATAATATTTGTGATAAGTGCTACAAGTGCCATAGCCTCTTCAGTTTTTCCCTCTTTCATCTTTGCCCAAGGCTCATAATCACCAATAGCTTTATTTGCAATAGTTAAAACCTTCCAAATATCTTCTAAAAATCTATTTAGTTGCATTTTAAATATATACTCTTCAACATTTTCTAAAATAGCATTAACTTCATCTAACTCTTTTTGGTGATATTTCTCAACATCTTTTGAGCTAACTTTAAAATCAAAATATTTTCCACTCATACCAGAGATTCTATTTAAAAGGTTTCCTAAATCATTTCCTAAGTCTGAGTTGATTCTATCGATTAGTGCTTTTTGTGAAAAGTCACCATCTTGTCCAAAAGGAACCTCTCTTAACATAAAGTATCTAAAGGCATCTAAACCATAAGCATCGGCAACCTCTTTTGGGTTTACTACATTACCTTTTGATTTAGACATCTTTTCTCCATCTCTTGTCCACCAACCATGAGCTGCAATATGATCAGGTAAAGGTAGATCTAAAGACATTAAAAAAGCTGGCCAATAAATAGAGTGGAATCTTAAAATATCTTTTCCAACTAAGTGTAGTTTACATGGCCAAAAGTTCATGTTTTTTTCATCTGAACCATAACCTAAGGCTGTAATATAGTTCATTAAAGCATCTAACCAAACATACATAACATGATTTGGTTCATTTATAGATTCTGGAAGTTTTACACCCCAGTCAAAAGATGTTCTTGAAATTGATAAGTCTTTTAATCCACCTTTTACAAAGTTTACAATCTCATTCTTTTTTGATCTTGGTAAGATACAGTCTTCATTCTCTTCATACCATTTAATAAGTTTATCTTCATATTTTGATAATTTAAAGAAAAAGCTTTCCTCTTTTACAATATTTGTAGGTTTTCCACAGTCTGGGCAAAACTGTTCATCTACAAGTTGCTTTTCTGTAAAGAAAGTTTCACAAGATACGCAATAAAAACCTTCATACTCACCTTTGTAGATATCACCTTTGTCATACATCTTTTCAAAAGCTTTTTGAACTCCAAGTTTATGCTCTTCATCTGTTGTTCTGATAAACTTATCATAACTAATATCAAAATCATCCCAAAGTTGTCTAAATTTTCCAGATACTTCATCTGCATACTCTTTTGGTGTTTTACCTCTAGCTTCAGCACTTTGAGCTATTTTCTGTCCATGTTCATCTGTTCCAGTTAAAAAGTAAGTGTTATATCCAACTAACCTTGAATACCTAGCTAACATATCTGCAATAATTGTTGTATACGCATGACCTATGTGTGCCACGTCATTTACATAATAAATTGGTGTAGTGATATAAACATTTTTACAACTGTTTTCCATTAAAATACCTCTTCTATTTAATTAAAATTCAAATCCACCGCCAGAGCCTTTATTCATCGACTCATATACGGCTAATACATATTTCTTTCTTAGTTCACACTCAAAAAAATTTTCACAAAAATTTTCATTTGGCTTACAAGATTCTACCCCTAAAGTATCAACTTGACACTTTTTTAACTCTTGAATAACCTCTTCAAGGTTTTGTTCCCATTCATCTAAAGTTTCATTATCTTGCATTATTGCTATAAACTTTTAATACTCTATTAATTTCACTTTGTGAACCAAAAAAGCATGGTGTAGTATCGTGTATGTGTGTAGTTTCAACCTCAAGCACACTTTTTTGACCATCAACTGCATCTCCACCAGCACATTTATAAACAAATGCAAAAGGGAAAACCTCAAATAGTTGTCTTAGTTTACCTTTTGGCTTATCTGATGTTCCTGGGTATGAGAATAAACCACCACCTTTTAGTAAGATTTGGTGTAAATCAGGAACCATTCCTCCTGAATATCTTAAATAGTAACCATCTTTAAACATCTCATTTACTAAATCTTTATGTATTTGAGTCCAATTCATTTGTGTTGAACCTGTAGCATTTAGGTTTCCTGAGTTGTTTAGTTTAATATCTTTTATATAATTAAACTCACCATTTGATAACCTAAATAGCTGTACTTTATTTTCATAAGCAACAACCATCTCAACTCTAGGACCAAAAACTACATATACAGATGCAATTATGTTTTTTGCAGTAAAATCGTTTTCATAAATACCATAAATTGAACCAACTGATAAGTTAACATCAACTAATGATGAACCATCTAATGGGTCATATGCAATTAGATATTTACCATTGTCATTTAAAGGTACAATATCTTCTTGCTCTTCACTTACAATCGCCTTTATTGATGGGATAGTCTTAAAAATCTTTTCAATAATAATATCACTGGCAATATCAAGTTTCAGTTGAGTATCTCCTGTAGAGTTTTCATTTTCACTCTTTGCAGTATCACCTAATAATATAACTTTTTTTATCTCTTTACTAGCTTCTTTTATTGCTTCAAAAATCTCTTTCATTAAACTCTCTTTGCATTTTTTTCAATCCAGTCAATTACCTCTTCTGGATTGTTTAAATCTAATTTTTGTATATGTTTAGGAATCTCATCTGATGAGATTGTATTATCGTGTGCAATTGCATCTGTAACATTAAAGTATTTTTCATCAAGTTTATTTCTAAAAATAGATACTCTTGGTAACTCTAAAGTTTTTAATCCCTCTACTAACAGATAATCAAAATCACCAAATAGAGTGATTAAGTCATCTATAGAAGAACCATTTTGTTTAAACATAGTTGTTCTTGTAGGACTAACAACAGCAACATCTGCTTTTGTTTCACTAAATTTATAACTATCTTTTCCCTCTTTGTCAAAAATAGCTTTGTCTTTAGGGTCATGTTTAATAATGCATACCTTATAACCCTTATCTTGTAAAATATTTGAAATCTTTACAATAAGAGTTGTTTTTCCACTATTTGATGGTCCACTAAATGCAACTACAAGTTTTTTATATTCTTTTATCATCGTCAATATTTTATCTAAAGCATATTTAAATCTATCTTTACAACTATTCCTAAAGATAATTTTTGTACACTATAGTAGATTTACAAAATTTTTAGAGAATATTATTATTTTTTTTGTATAATACAAACTTAACTCCTTGAATAAGAGAAGAATAGAATGATTGGTACATTATTTAAAAAAACAGATATGGAAGATGCTATAAAAATATTAGACACAAAAGTGTTTAGTGATACAAAAGCAGAATCTTTATTTAAAAAAATAGAAAACATCAATATAACCGATAATAAAAATCAAAATCTTATTCATAAAATGGCAGAAAAAAATAGAATTGATGCAATAATTTGGTTAAAAGAAAAAGGTGTTGATATCAATTTGGAAGATAATGAAGGGCAAACTGCTTTAATCATAGCTGCAAAAAGGGGTTATACTGAATTAATTAAAACACTAATCAACCTTGGTAGTGATCCTGAATTTAAAAATAAAGAGAAAAGAATAGCTTTACAAGAAGCAGCCGCTTGTGCGAATATAGATGCATATTGTACCTTAAGTAGAATAACTCAAAATAGAAACAATATAGATTCTGAAGGGAAAAATGTATTTTTTGATGCCCTTTATAGTAATAATGAAGGTATGATAAAAGAGATACTTTTAGATGAGAATATTGAAAAAGATATAATCGATAATGATGGAAATAGGGCAATCTTTTTAGAACCAGCCTATAAAAATTCAGAAATCACAAATATGCTTTTAAAATATGGAATTGATCTAACACATAAAGATTATGATGAAAGAAATATACTATTTTATCTTTTAGAAAATCCAGAGGACAAAATAGACTTATTTAAAAGAATAGTTTTAAAATATGATGGAATATTAAATGAAAAAGAGTTGTATGGAGATACATTATTACACCATGCTGTAAAACTTTTATTGGAAAAAGAGACTATTAATCCAAATGATCCTATTTGTCAAATGGTTAAAGTGATGTTTGATTATGAGATTGATGCAGGTGTTTTTAATAATGAGGGATATAGGGCTTTTGATTATGCTTTGGAGTCTGAAAGAAGTGAAATAGTTGAATTGTTTTTGAAGAACTTTTTTGATCCAAATATTGTAGATAGAAATGGGGAAACCCCTTTAAGTATTATGGCAATAAAAGGGAAAAAATATAAAGATATTATCACTTTACTTTTATCATATGGAGCTAATCCTAATATTAAAAATAATGAAGGTGAAACAGTTATAGAGAAACTTATAAGTGTTGAGCTATATTTTAGTGATAATAAAAAAATAACCTCAAAATTAAGACAAGAGATTCCTGAAAAAAATGAAGGTTATGTTTCAATTTTAGAACAAGTTATTTATAATTCAGAAGCAAATCTTAGACAACTAAACTCTCAAGGAGACCCATACTTTTTTGATGCAGTTTTACATGGAAATATGGAGATAGTGAAGATTCTTACTTATTTTGGTGCAGATATTAATCAAACTGGTAAAGATGGCTTAAATATAATCTATATTTTGATGAATAAATATAAAGATGTAACAATTAAAAACAATGTATTGAAGTTTCATGATAGTTTGAGAAATGTACTGTTTTTAGGAGCTAATGTAAATGCAAGGGATAATTATGGTGGGATCACTTTACACAAAGCAATCTTAGACCATGATCTTAATGTTTCAAAGATATTATTAACTTCTGGTGCAGATATTAGGGCTATTGATAATAGAGGTAGAAATATGATACATAATTGTATTTGGAGAGTTAAAGTCAAAACTCTTAGGTATATCTACTCTCAAAATAATAAACTATTAAATCTTGAAGATAAGTTTGGTGTTTTACCTATCCATTATGCTGCATTTTTAGGATATACAGACTTAGTTTTAGAGCTTATTAACTTGGGTTCACATGTAAGTTCTTATACAGTTAAAAGTGAATATATAAAAAAATTTCTTGAAAGATTTCATAAAAATCTAAATAGTTTAGAGGAAAATGCAAAAAATATTGCAGAAAAAAATAAAATTGCTACCTTAGTTGGAAATATGAAAGAGGAGTTTTCAATAACCAATATATAAGTATCAAAGTATTTTTTATGTACAATCTTTTCATTAAATTATAGGATATTTTATGAGGATTTTACTATTTACTTTTTTAACTTTAATATTTTTTGTAGGGTGTTCTCAAAAGGGCAATGCGACTAGATATTTTGAAAATTCTGAAAAAGTTGTAAACTCAATTCAGTATACAAAAAAGATAGACTTTAATAAAAATAACGAAAACAAAATAGCGATTATAACTTCTTATTTAAACAATATAAACAAAGTATATAAAAGTGATAAGTTTGAAACTTTTTTAATAGCAATTCAAAACTTAGATGATAGAGACTTAATCCAAGAAGAGATGACACTAGAGTTAAATGGGAGAAAACCTTTGGCTTTCACTCTTGTAGATAAAAAGTCAAAATTCTTTGAAAATATTGCTATGAAAAATCATTGGGCAGAGTATTTTTTAGTTAAATTTCCAGCTGAAAAAGAGGAAAAAGTTTTGGAATTAAACTTTTTTTACAAAAATTTTGGGGAAGAGATTATAACATTTGAAAAATAGTATCAGTAGTGATTTGTTTATCTTTATTGAGCTTATTGAAATAGATAAAATAGTTCACTAAAAAAGAGTCTAAATCTTTATTTAAAAAGTTTAAATACTCTAGTTTTACAAAGCTATTTATATCTTTACTAAAATCAAATTTATCTCCATAAACTTTTAAGTATAGCTCTATAACGCTATCTTCTGGCATTTTTATACTTGAGATATATTTTTGAAAGTATTCTATATTTGTTTGTGCTTCTAATTGTGTTATTAAACTATCTTTTTTTTCTACATCTTGAAGTTTTTTTAATAAATCTATATTTAATTGGGTTAAGCCTAAATCAAAATTTGAAGAGATAAAATCATCCTTAAAATCTGATTTTGTTTTTATTACTGCATAGATAAAAGCTTTTTCTTCATTGGAAATCTGCTCATTTTTATCAATAAATTCTAGAGTTAATAATTGTTGTTGTGTATATCTATTTTCTAATAATTCGTTTTGATAAAATGAGTAGATATTTAGTTTTTCCATTGTTGTAATATCTTCAAGGAAACTAGCATCTTTGGTGATATAGTATTTAAAAAAGTTTAACTTCTCTTTATAAAGAAAACTTGTAGTTGCTTTAATAAGATTAATAGTCTCATAGGCTTTATTTAAATCGTTTTTATTTATATAATAAAGTGTAAGTAGAAACTTTGTCTCCTCATTTAACTCTTCTAGGTTTATAGTTTCTAAATTTTGTTCTAAATTAGTTAATTTAGAGTCAAGAATAATTGTTTGGATAAACCTATTATATAACTCATTGTTTACCTTTACTCTTTCTAGAGTTCTTGATGGTATTTTATAGTTAAAATATTTTTGTCTAAACTCTTGTGATACATTTAAAAATAGCTCATAAAAGGTGTTTATATCACTTGTTATTAGTTTTGTAAAGGGTATTGCTGAAGAGATAACCTTAACTTTTTTTGAAAAATCTGGATATTTATCTTGTAGGTTTTGTAAAACAAGTTTTAAATCATAAGTTGAAAGTAAAGAGAGTTTTTTTGTATCTAAACCTATTTTGATACAATCAGCATAAGAGTATATAAGCTCTTTTATTGGGGCTTGCATACATTGCATAACTGCTAGAGTTTCATCATTTTGAAATTTTTTAGCAAAGTTATAAAATAAAGGTGCATTCATATAATCTATTTTTGATAAAGTATTATATGCATCTTCTGAACTAACTTCTGAAGTTTTAAGGTATTCATTAATATAGAAGTCTCGTTTGATCCCTTTTTCTAAAGAATCAATCTGTTCTACTAAAAGTGGTTTCTCTTCTATTGTTTTAGAGTTTTCTTTTAGCTCTTCACCTTTAAGTAAAGATAAGAAAATAGATAAAAATAGAAGAAAAAACCTCATACTACATCCCCATGAAAACTCTTCCTAAAAATGTTTCTAGAAAGATTAGAATAAAAATAACAATTATTGGAGCTAAATCCATTCCACCAAAAACTGTAGGTATAAATCTTCTAACAAGTGCATAAGCAGGCTCAGTAAGTCTATGTAGCATTTGTACTATAGGGTTATAAGGATCTGGTCTAACCCAACTTAAAATAGCAGAAATAATTATAACCCATTTGTATAAAAAGATTACACTCAATACAACAGTGAAGACAGAACTTAATAAGGCATCAATCATTTTACAATCTCTCCTAGATAGTTTTTAATTAAAGGGTAAACTTCAGATATCTTTGGCCCATTATTAGTACCTGTTAAAAGATATTTAAGGGGTTTTTCTAAAGCTTCACCTTCAAGTTTTGTTTCTTTTGAAAGATACTCTTTGAGTTTTTCAAAATCATTAAAAAACTCAGCACCTTGAAGTGCAAGTTTTAACTCTACAAACTCCTCTTCAAAGCCTATACATGTTGATTTAGGAGAAAAAATTAAATCAATTTTTTCTTTTAAGGCTTTTATTGTAGATACTTCATCTAAATATAGTTTTGCAAGTTTTCCAATATCTGCATCTGCAAATCCTAGGATTTTTGAAAGTCTCATCTCTTCAATAGTCTCAAGATGTTTTTTATTTATATCTTTTAACTTGTCAATATCAAACTTTACAGAAGTTTTTGAGGTTTTTTGTATATCAAACCAGCTTATAGCATCTTCAAGAGTGAAGATCTCCTTTGGAGTTTCATTTCCTAAAAAAACTAAATAGTTTGCAATGGCACTTGGTAAAAAACCTTCATCAATAAGAGAGTTTACTGAAACTTCATCATCTAAGATAGCTGGAATATGTATATACTCAATCTCTTTTGTATAGTTTAATAAAGCTCTTATATATATCTGTCGTGGTGTTTCGTCAAGAAACTTCTCATCTCTTATAACAGTAGAGATATCATACAACATATCATCAAGTGCACAAGCATAGTTGTATGTTGGTGTTTTATCATGTTTTAACATAATAAAAGAGTCAATTTGACTAGGGGTGTATTCAAACTCACCTTTAAATGAATCATTAAATTTAATATTTTCATTTGGTTTTGAAACCCTTACTGTAAAAGGTGAATTTACATTTAAAACTGTTTCATCAGAAAGTTTTTCACAAAAACCATCATATTCAAAAGGTTTTTTCTCATCTAAAGCTTTTTGTTTTAGTTCCTCTATTTTCTCATCACTACAAAAACATGCAAAAGCTTTTTTCTTTGCCATTATTTGCATTGCTAGTTTTTGATGATATTTTAAATTCTCACTTTCATATACAACTTGTTCATGCTCAATAGAAAAAAGATTAAGAATCTCTAATATCTCTTTCTCTTTACCTTCAATATTTTTCTCTTTATCTATATCTTCAATTCTGATTAAAAGTTTTTCATTTTTTTGTTTTGCTAATATATAATTAAATATTGCAACACGTAAACTTCCTATAGTCATATCTTTAGTTGGACTAGGGGCATATCTTAACAAATCTATTTCCTTACAATTGAATATGATAAATCAATAATCTCTTTATGAGATTTTATATAATCATTTAAATCTTCTAACTTAAGATTTTCAATATTTTCTAACTCTTTTTGGGGATAATCTTGCTCTAAACCTCTATAAAATAGAGTAAAAGCTCTATGCAATCTTTGGCTTAAAGTCTCTGTTCTTAGTGGTTCACTACCAAGAAGAAAGCTTTTTGCAGAATCTAACTCCTCTTGAGTAACTCCTGATTTTACAAACTCATTTACAATTGTTGAAACTAACTCTTTAGCTTCATCTGCACTTTCTAGTTTTGTTTGTAAGTAACCTGTAAAAAATGAATGTGATTTATTAATAGAGATATATCCATAAGCTGAGTAGGCTAAACCTCTTTTTACTCTTATCTCTTCCATAAGTCGTGAACCAAAACCACTTCCACCAAGAATAAACGAAGCAACTTTTGCTTTATATACATTTTTATCATTTGAATCTATATCAAAAGGACTACCAAAATATATATATGCTTGTTGTGTATCTTTTAAAATAGTATCTACTTTTGCTGTTGAGTTAGCTGTAAACTCTTTAAACTTATTTGCTTTTTTATTTTTAATAGTTTTTACAACTTTTTCAAGCTCTTTTATAAGCTCTTCATATTCAAAGTCTCCACCAGCAACAATAATAAGATTGTTTAAGTCAATTGCTTTAGAGATAAAACCTTTTACATCTTTTAAGCTTATATTTGAGATTGATTCAATAGAACCTGAAGAGGGGTTTTCTAAAGGTGTATCTTTAAATAATATTTTTTTTAAATTACTACTTGCAATAAAATCGTAGTCATTCTCTTTTCTTTTTAAAGAACCAATTGCGATAGTTTTGATTTTCTCTAAAGTTTTCTCATCATAGTTTGGGTCTTCTAAAAGTTGTTTTAGAAGCTTTAGAGCATCTTTATGTACATCTTTTAATGATGATAGTTCTATAACAAAGGTTTCAAAACCATTTGAGGTGTGTAAAGATATAGCTTCATTTTCTAATTTTGTAGCAAATTTAGTGGAACCAAGCTTTTTTGTTCCTTCATTTAATAAATTTGCAGATATAGAAGCTATTCCACTTTTATCTTTATCTTGCATATATCCTGAGTTTTTAAAAACTAATTGTAAATTTAATATTGGTAAACTTTTATCTTGTTCAAAAACTACAGGTACTTTTAAATTGTCTATTTCTACATGTTTTATAGTAGCAGCCATTAAAAATCCTTGTAAAATTGATATTATAAAAATATATTTTATAAATGATACTTTCATAAAATTTTAGAACCTCTCTAAAATCTCATATGCTGTATTTCTTTTTGCAGGGTTTTCACCCACATCACGAATTAATTGTATCATCTCATCTTGATTCATACAATTTGTTGCTCCAGCAGCAGCAACAACATTCTCTTCCATCATTGTACTTCCTAAATCATTTGCACCAAATTTTAGTGCCATTTGACCAATATAACTTCCTTGTGTAACCCAAGAACTTTGGATATTTTTAAAGTTATCTAAGTAAATTCTAGCAATTGCTAGAAGTCTTAAATATCTATTTGAAGATTGAGGTTTTAAATCAGGAATCTCCTCTTTTAGTTTAGTATTTGCACTTTGAAATGACCACATAATGAAAGCTCTAAAACCACCTGTTTCATCTTGCAGTCTTCTAATTCTATCCCAGTGTTCAATTATCTCTTCATCTGTTTCAACTGTACCAAACATCATAGTTGCAGTTGTTTTCATCCCAATTGAGTGAGCTAATTTATGTATTTCAATCCATTCATCTGCATCTATTTTTCTTGGTGCAATTACATCTCTTACTCTATCACTTAAAATCTCAGCACCAGCTCCTGGAATAGAGCTTAAACCTTTTGCTTGTAATCTTTTTAAAACTTCAAGCTTAGAGATTTTAGAGATTTTTGCTATATAGGCAATCTCAATTGCTGAAAAAGAGTGTAGGGTGATTTGAGGGAATTTACTATGAATATGTTCTACTAAATCCTCATAATAATCTATTTTTAGTTTTGGATGAACTCCACCTTGCATCAAGATTTGTGTACCACCAATTGCTAGTAACTCTTCAATCTTTTGATCTATCTCTTCATATGAAAGAACATAAGCATCATCATCTTTACCATGTCTGTAAAAGGCACAAAACTTACAATCAACCCAACAAACATTTGTATAGTTAATATTTCTATCTACCACAAAGGTTGTAACTTTTTTTGGGTGAAGTTTATCTTTTACTTTAGAAGCTGCTTTTCCCAACTCAACTAAAGAGGCATTTTTTATTAATTCTAATGCCTCTTGGTTTGTTAATCTCTTGTCTAATAAATCCATTTTTTTCACCATAATTAAAAATTAGACCCCAATGAGAACTCAAATGTTGATGTATCATCTGTTGGTTCATCATCAAGTGGTTGTGCAAAAATCAATTGTAATGGACCAAATGGTGAAATCCACTCAAATAATAAACCTGTACTCGATCTTTGTGTATCAGAGATATTATCCTCTCCAATCATACCATAATCATAAAAAACTCCCCATCTCATTTTAGAAGCATCTGATAGGGGAAAGCTCATCTCTACTGAGGTTGCTGCCATAGCTTTAAAAGGATCACCTTTTATACCATCTGCATAGTTAGGGAAAGCATAGGCTTTAAACCCTCTTAAAGACTTAGGACCACCAAGATATAAAGAATCCCCTTGGTTTATTTGTCCATTATCAATTAAGAAGTTTGTTTGAAGTTTATATCTTAAAATCCAATCTAGTTCGTATAAGTCTTCTAATGAGTAGAAGTATTTTAGATAAGATGAACTTTTAACATAGTTTGAATCTCCACCAAGTCCAGCTATTTCTAAAGATGAACCAGCTTTAAAACCTTTTCTAGGGTTATAGTAGTCATCTGTATTGTCAAAGTTAATATAAGGTGTGATAGAACTAGTTACATACTCTTCATCATTAAAACGATTTGCTGGTGCAATATAATTAGCATTCCCTAATGTAGTATATGAACTTTCATATATATAATTCTCTTTTATAAAGTCTAATCTATACCTTGCTCCAACTCTAATATTTCTTAGTAGTTCTCTACCAAAACCTACAGAGAAACCTTTTGTTTCTTTATCTAATTCATATACATCATTGTCAATCTCTACTTCACTACTATGAATATCGATATCCCCGTGGTATTTACTATCATTAATAGCAGGGTTTTGGATCTTTATAGATAAATCAGAGCTACTTTTTGAAAGATCAGCACTTAATCCTAAAGTTAAACCTGAACCAAAAATATTTTTATCCTCTATTGATCCTGTTACTACAACTCCATCATAAGAACCATATCCCCCACCAATCATAATATTTCCTGTTGGTGCTTCTTTTACTTCAACAATTAAGTCCATTTTATTTGCACTAATTCTTCTTTGCTCCACTTTTACATCTTCAAAGTAACCAGTTCTTTTTAGTTTTGAAATTGAATCATTATAATCAGTTTGATTAAATAGATCCCCTGGTGCTAAGTATACGTTTCTTCTAATAACTCTATCAATAGTTCTTGAGTTTCCAGTGATCTTTACATCATTTATATATACTTTTTCTCCAGGTATTACATTTATAATAACATCAGTAGTACCATTTTTTTCATCTTTTTTTAAATCATAATTTACTTGCGTAAAGGCATAACCTAAATCTGCAGTTTTTGTTTTTATAAACTCAATATCTTTTCTAAGTTTTTTAACATTAAAAACTCTCTCTTTTCTTAAGTTTAGTTCTGGATATAACTCATTTGCATCCATAATATCAGAGTTTATATAGATTGTAATATTATTAACAAAGTATTGAATACCTTCATTGATGTAAAAGTCTAAATCCCCTTGGTTTGAAGCAAAATCAACCTCTAAAAAAGGATCTTTTACTTGTGCATCTAAATATCCATGCTCCCAATATACTTCTTGGATTCTTTTACCATCAAATTTTAATTGATCTGCATTTAGTTTTCCATCATGTTGAGTTATAAACCATGAGGCAAACTCTTCCTCTTTATTTAATGTTTCTGGTTCAAAGTCATCTGCTTCTAAGTTTTGAGCACCAAAGTAATTAACTTTTTTTATAATTATCTCATCACCTTTATTTACGTGAAATATTACTGATACTGCATTATCGTTTAATCTTTCAACTTCAACTTCAATAACTGAGTTTATATAGCCTTCTCTTTCTAGTTCTCTTAAGAGAGTCTCTTTTGATTCATTTACCCTTTTTTCTGAGTACATCATCCCTTTTTGTAGACGAATATAGTTTTTAGTAATTTCAATATCTCTATCTCTACTTTTATACCCTACAATATCAACATTTGCAATTGAGGGTTTTTCATCAAATATTAGTTTTAATTTTCCATTTTCATCAATAGTAGTTTTTATATCATCAAAGTAACCGAATTTAAAAAAATCTTTTATAGCTTGGTTTACTTTCTCAACGTTTAGTTCCTCTCCAGCTTTTATGTTTAATGTATCATTTGCAATTGAAGTGGATATTTTTGTTAAATTTTCATATTCAATTGAGGTGATTTTATCAGCATGTAGTAGTGAAGCTAAAGCCAATGATAATAAGATACTTTTCTTTTTCACAGTAATCCTTAATATAATTATAATTGAGAAGAAATAATATATCTAAATAAACTTTATAGGATGTTTAATGTATAATTGCTACTTCAGAAAATTATTATTTAAAGGTTATATATTGAAGGTTGGAATTGTTGGATTAGGTTTAATGGGTGGTTCTTTAGCTATGGCTTTAAGAAAATACTTTATTGCCAAAAAAATCTATGGTTATGCAAGAAGTGAAAAATCAAAACAAGAGATATTAGAGTTAGGTTTAGTTGATCAGTTAGTTGATTTAAAAACTATGAAAGAAGAGTGTGATTTAATTGTTCTTGCAATACCAGTTGATAATATTATATCTATATTACCAGAATTTTTAGAAGTGGATGAAAACACTACAATTATGGATTTAGGTTCAACAAAAGAGTTTATAATAAAAAATGTGCCACAAAAAATTAGAAAAAATTTTATTGCAGCTCACCCAATGACAGGAACTGAAAAAAATGGTCCAAAAGCTTCAATTGATGGCTTATATGAAGGGAAAACTGTTGTTTTATGTAATTTAGAGGATAATGCAAAACTACATGTTGATAGAGCAATTAGAGTTTTCCAAGAGATAGGAATGAGAATAGTACAGATGGATGCACACAATCATGATGTTCATGCATGTTATATGTCTCATCTACCCCATGCAATCTCTTTTTCACTTGCAAACACTGTTATGAGTCACGAAGATCCAAAATCTATTATAGCTTTAGCTGCTGGGGGATTCAAAGATATGAGTAGGGTGGCAAAATCAAGTCCAATAATGTGGAGTGATATTTTTAAACAAAATAAAGAGAATCTTCTAAACTCAATTGATCTTTTTGAAAACCAGATGAAAAAAGTAAGACAGATGGTTGAAGATGAAAAGTATGAAGAGTTAAAAGAGTGGATGGAAAAAGCAAACACCTTGCATGAGATACTTTAGTGTATCTTTGCTGTGTTTATTGCTTCATTTAATTTTATAGCTTGAAAATGCTCTTTTACATCATGACATCTTATTATTGATGCACCATTTTCAATAGATTTTAGATGTATCGCTAAAGTTCCAGGTAGTCTTTGCTCAATTGAAGATTCTACAACACTATTTATCATAGATTTTCTACTTGCCCCAATCAATAACTCATATCCAAAGTGTTTAAAATGTTCTAAGTTTTTAAGTAGTGTTAAATTGTGATCTAAGGTTTTACCAAAACCAATCCCCACATCTAAAACAATATTCTCTATACCAAAACCTTTTGCCTTTTCAACTCTTTGTTTAAAAAACTGATCTATTTCTAATATAACATTTTCATAAGATGGCTCTTTTTGCATATTTTCTGGATCGTTTTGCATATGCATAATTACAACTTGAGCCTCATACTCTTTTGATAGTTTACAAACTTCATCATTTTCTAAACCAGTTATGTCATTTACAATCTTAAACCCATTATCAAGAGCATATTTTAAAGGAAGAGGTTCATAAGAGTCTAATGAAAAATCAACTTTTTCATAAAGTTTCTCTTTTCCTATCAAATCTAGTATAGGTTTTAGTCTATCAAGTTCCTCTTGTGGTGACACTTTTAAACTTCCAGGTCTTGATGAAACCCCACCTAAATCTATAATATCTGCACCATCTTCAATCATTTGTTCTATTTTCTTAATAGCATCACTACCTTTAAATCTACTATTTTTAAAAAAAGAATCATTATTTGCATTTACAACACCCATGATTTTTGTTTTATGTTTTTTTGTATTTACAAAATTTTTTAATTGTGTTGCTAGAGTTTTTAAACCAAAAGGTTGAGCTAACTCTTTTCTAGATAAAATCTCTAAATGTTTTGTTGTTCCTAATAAAACTGCATCAACATATTTGTCTTTTGCAATTATAACTCCACTAGGAACTGCTAAATCAGCACCAATAGATAAGGCATCTTGTTTTAAAATATTTGCAGCACCAACATGTAAATCTTTTATATATATAGAGTGAAGTTCACTTTTTTTTGCAAGAATAGTTGTACCAGTTTTATCGCAACTTAACTGTTTATATAGTTTTTTTGCTTCGTTATTACAGATTTTATAGATTTGCATATTAAAGTTTATGTTTCCTATTTAAAAGTGTTAATAAAAAGCTTGTTAATACATTTACAGGTCTAGAGTTTAGTTCTAGAAGTTTTATAGATTTAGAGAAAATATCTAACTCCTTTTGAGTTAGTTTTATCTTTTGTGTATTTAGTTTGTATAAAGAGGCTTCAATAAACTCTTTAGCATCAGTTTTTGAGATTCTTTGATTTTGTTTTAAAAATGTGTAAACATCTTTCAAATCAAGTTTTATAATATCTAAATCCAATTCTTTTCTCTCTTTTTTATCTCTTACAAAAAGATGGGGCATTCTTGAAAAAATTGTTGGTAAAATTGTTGACTTAGAGTTTGTAATAATTATAAACACTATATTTTTAGGTGGTTCTTCTAAAACCTTTAAAAGAGAGTTCTGAGCCTCATTTCTAAAGGTTTTACCACACAAAAAGATATATTTTGTTTCATTTGAAGAGATATATGCTTCTTTTATAGTTTGATTGGCTTGTGCTATTAAAAAGTCATCTTTTTCACTATTTCTTATAACTCTTATTTCGTGTCTATTATAAAAAGTTAAGAGTTTTGTTAAGGTTTCATCTATATTTGAAACTATTAAAATACAAGAGGTATCTAATCTTTTGTCAATCATTAATGTTCCACATTAATCTCTGCAAAAAGTGCAGCACTTAAAGTTTTATTGTAAAGTCTAAACATTTGAAGAAGTTTCATATCTAAAGCTTCATCATTACTTTTTAGATTAAATGCATCTTGTATCTCTTCATCAAATAGCCACAAAAAAGAGTTTTTAGAGATTTTTGGTAAAACTGCATTCACATCATGGCTTTTACCAATATACCAAAAACAGTAACCATTTGGAAAAGAGATATTTAACATATCTCTAACAAAACTGATATCTTCATCCGATTTGATATCTTCTAAATTTTTGTAAAAAGATTTAAAATCGTAAAATGGTAGGTATGGTCTATTTAGTTTTTGTGTATTTATATTACTTAAAACATATTGTAAAAACCAATCCCTATCACTATCTGTAATTATTAATACAGAACAACCCTTTTCTAAAACATTTAAAATTGATTTAGATGCTAAGGGAACCCATTCAAACTTTTTCTCCTCCAACCAAGGAGAAATAAGTCTGTCATTCCTAATTGTATCAACTGTCCAGTTTAAAAACTCTTGCACTTCTACTTATCCAGATTATATGCATCGTGTAAAGCTCTTACTGCTAGTTCTGCATATTTTTCTTCAATAATCATTGAGATTTTAATTTCACTTGTTGAGATGATTCTTATATTTATATTCTCTGAAGCTAAGGCAGTAAATGCCTTTGATGCAACACCTGTGTGAGACTTCATTCCAACTCCAACAATTGATACTTTACAAATAGCTTCATTATAATCTATATTTCCAGTTTCATCTTTAAATCTATCCATAACTTTTTTACAAGTTTCCCAATCTGTAATTGGAATAGTAAAATCTAAATCTGTTTTTCCATCAACACCAACTGTTTGAACTATCATATCAACATTGATGTTTGCATCTGCAAGTGCAGTAAAAATCGATGAAGCAATACCTGGTCTATCTGTAACTCCATACATACCAACTCTTACTTGGTTTTTATCTAAGGCAATACCACTTACAACTGGTTGTTCCATTATATTTTCTTCCTTTGTTATTAAAGTACCTTCAACTTCTGGCGTAAAGCTGCTTCTTGATACTAGATTTACATTTAATTTTTTCGCCATCTCCACAGATCTATTTTGTAATACTTTTGCACCTAAACTTGCTAACTCTAACATCTCATCATATGAGATTTTTTCTAGTTTTTTTGCTTTTGGTTCAATTCTAGGGTCTGTAGTGTAAATTCCATCAACATCTGTGTATATTTCACAAACATCTGCTTCTATTGCTCCTGCAATTGCAACAGCAGTTAAATCTGAACCACCTCTACCTAAAGTTGAGACTCTACCATCTTCTGCTATCCCTTGAAACCCTGCAACTATGATAATATTACCTTCTGTTAAGGCATTTTTCATATTTGTTGTATCGATTGATTCAATTCTAGCTTTTGTATGTGCATTATTTGTTATTATTCCTGCTTGTCTTCCACTCATAGACGTGGCTTTATAGCCTTGTGCATTTAATGCAATAGATAATAGTGCTGAAGTAACTCTTTCCCCTGAGCTTAATAACATATCCATCTCATTTGCAACAGGGTCTTTTGTATAATGCTCTGCATATTCAATAAGTTTATTTGTTTCACCACTCATTGCAGAAACAACAGCAATTACATCATCCCCTTCATCTTTGATTTTTTTTATGATTTCGGCTACATTTTGAATTCTATCAAGTGTTCCAACACTTGTACCACCAAATTTTAAAACTTTTAACATCTACTAAATATATCCTTCTTTTTTAAAGTATTTTAATACTTGCTTATAAACCGTTCTTTTAAAAAACGTAATATAATCATAAATATTTTTTGTAGGCACAAACTTATATTCGCTAAACTCTGGAATATCAGTGTTTATGTTTATCTTTGCACCTTTTTTTAATTTAACCAAATAGTACTTTTGTATCTGTCCATCAAATGGATACATCTTTTTGGCAATAGCTGGAGGAAAGTCATAACTTACCCATTGTGGGTATTCTGCGATGATTTCTACTTCCCTTGTACCAATCTCCTCTTCTAGTTCTCTAAAAAGTGCTTGTTTTGAGTTTTCCCCTTCATCAATCCCACCTTGTGGAAATTGCCAAGCATTTTCTACATCTGTTCTAGATGCAATAAAGATTTCACATTTTTCAGGATATTTAGCTGATAATACAATGGCTGCAACATTTGGTCGATAGTTTTTCTCGTTTAAATTTTCTTTATCAGTCATAAATAATAATTTCCTTATAATTAGCTTGATATTATAACTTAATTAGGATTAAAAATTGCTTTTATACATTCATATTCCATTTTGTGACAGTAAATGTCACTATTGTGCTTTCAACTCCTACACAGATAGGTTTCATCTTAAAAAAGAGTATATGAAAGCTTTAAAAAAACAGCTAGATTTTGAGTTAAAAAATAGTCTAAAAAACGATTTTATTGAAACAGTATTCATTGGAGGTGGAACTCCTAGTACAATAAAAGCTTCAGAATACAAAGAGATTTTTGAAATGATAAAACCTTTTTTAGTTGAAAAGGCAGAGATAACAACAGAGGCAAATCCAAATTCTGCAACAAGAAGTTGGTTAGAGCAGATGTATAATCTGGGAGTAAATAGGGTTAGTTTTGGTGTACAAAGTTTTAATAACAAAAAACTTGATTTTTTAAATAGAGCCCATAATGAAAAAACAGCAAGGGAAGCTATCGAAAATGCTTCTTGTATAGGTTTTAATGGTATTAATTGCGATATAATTTACGGTGTTGAGAATGATAGCTTTGAAACTTTGAAAAAAGATTTTGATACTGTTTTTTCTCTACCTGTAACACATTTAAGTGCCTATTCACTTACCATAGAAGAGGGTACAAAATTTTATAATAAATCAAGTGTAAAAATTGATGACGAGGAGTTATCATATAAGATTTTTGAATACTTAGAGCTTAATGGTTTTCATCAATATGAGATATCAAATTTTGCCAAATCAAAAAGTTTTCAATCAAAACACAATTTTGGATATTGGCAACATAAAAACTATTTAGGGGTTGGTGCAGGAGCAGTTGGATTTGTAGATAAAAAAAGGTATTATCCTGAAAAATCTTTAGAAAAATATATTGAAAATCCAACAAATTATGAAGTTGAAACTTTAAGTGATGAGGATATAAAAGTAGAAAAAATCTTATTAGGCTTAAGATGCATAAATGGATTTGATAAATCTTTACTAATAAAAGAGGAGTTGATTCGACTTTCTCATTTAATAGAAGATAATAAACTTTATGAAATTGATGGAAGGATTGTTAATAAAAACTTCTTATTAGCTGATGAATTAGCTCTTTATATATTGCAATAATAAACTTTTTACTATAATATCCCAATTTATTAAGGTGTATATAAATAATGACTATAAAACAAACAGTAAAAAAGTACTCAAGTAGATTGAGAAATGTAACACATATACCTTCAAAAGAGATTGAAATATTAATAATGTATCTTTTGGATAAAAATGTTATCTGGTTACACTTAAACTATGAGAGTGAATTTAACAAAGAAAAAGAGTTAGAGAAGTTAATACAAAAAAGGGAAAAAGAGTATCCTTTGGAGTATTTAACTCAAAATGTCTCTTTTTATGGAGAAAAATTCCATATAAATGAAGGGGTTTTAATCCCTAGACCAGAAACAGAGATTTTAATAGAAAAGGTTTTAGAGGTACAAAATTCAGAAAACTGTATAAATAATGTTTTAGAACTTGGTACAGGTTCAGGTATAATCTCTGTAATGTTAGCTTTATTAATAGAAGATATTAAGATTATTGCAGTAGATATTAATGAAAAAGCTTTAGCACTTGCTAAAAAGAATGCAATAAAACATGGTGTTGAAGATAAAATAGAGTTTCTTCATAGTAACTTATTTGAAAATGTAAAGCAAACAGAGTTTGATTTAGTTATCTCAAATCCCCCTTATATTGCCAATAATTATAAACTTCCTAAAAATGTTGATTTTGAACCTCATAATGCACTTTTTGGTGGAGAGATTGGTGATGAGTTATTAAAATCGATTATTGATGAATCTTCTAAAAGGGAAGTTTTATATTTAATGTGTGAAATGGGATATGATCAAAAACAACCTTTAGAAAACTATTTTAAAGGTTTTGATATACAAACGTTAGAGTTTTATAAAGATTACGAAAACTTTGATAGAGGTTTTGTAGCTAAATTTAAAAAATAAAAGGAGTATTAGATGTTTAAAGAGTTTAACTTAGAAAATTTAGAAAATAGTAAAAATGAGTTGGAAGAGATATTAAATAGTAGTAGAAAGAAAATTGATGAGTTGTTAGCAATTGAAGAAAAAACATATCAAAATTTTGTTGTACCATTTCAAGAAATAGGGGAGGGGATTAATGATTTTTTAACTCCAGTATTTCATATTGATTCAGTTAAGAACTCAGAAATAACGCAAAAAGTTTACGAAGATTGTCTTCCTTTGATCTCAGATTATGAAACTGACATATCACAAAATGTAGATATTTTTATAGCATTAAAAGATATACAGGATAAGAGTAAAGGAGAGTTAAATGATATACAAAATAAAGTCTTATACAATGAGATTAGAGACTTTAAACTAAGTGGTTGTGATTTAGAAAATAATAAAAAGAAAAAACTAAAAGAACTGAATTTAGAGCTTAGTAAACTCTCTCAAAAATTTTCACAAAATCTTTTAAATGCAACAAATTCATATGAGATGATAATTGAAGATTTTGATGATGTAAAAGAGATACCAGAGTCTGATTTAGAGTTTGCAAAGTTTGAAGAGGAGGGTAAAACAAAATATAAATTTACCTTACAAATGCCCTCTTATTTAGCATATATGACATATGGTTCAAATAGAGAAAAAAGGGAAGAGATATATAAAGCATATACTACAAGAGCTCCTGAAAATGGAAAAATTATAGAACAAATATTAAAATTAAAAGATGAAAAAGTAAAAATTTTAGGTTTTGATTCTTATGCTCAATATTCACTTGAAACAAAAATGGCTAAAACAACAAATGAGGTTGTTTCTTTTTTAGAAGAGTTAGCAATAAAAGGGAAAGATAGGGCATACGAAGAGCTTAAAGAGATAAAAGAGTATGCTAAAAAAGATGGTATTGAAGAGATTCAAAGCTACGATATGTCTTATTATTCTGAAAAAATCAAAAAAGAAAAATATGATTTAGATGAGGAGTATTATAGACCATTTTTGGAAAAAACTTCTGTATTAAATGGATTTTTTGACTTTTTAAAGGAGGTTTTTGGGATAGACTTTACACTTACAGATGCTAAAGCTTGGGATGAAAAAGTAAATGTATATAATATAAGTGAGAATGGTAAAGTAATAGCAAGAATCTATATTGACCTAGAAGCTAGAAAAGACAAAAGAGGGGGTGCTTGGATGAATAATTGGCATTCTCATTATGTTGATTCAAAAGGTCAAGAACAACTTCCTACAGCTTATATAGTTTGTAATTTCCCACCATCAAAGGAGAATACACCTTCTCTTTTAAGACACTCTGATGTTGTGACACTATTTCATGAGATGGGGCATGCTTTACACCATCTATTAAGTAAGGTTCCTGAACCATTTGTTAGTGGTATTTCTGGTGTTGCTTGGGATGTTGTTGAGTTCCCTTCACAATTCCTAGAGTACTTTTCATACGATAAAGAGGTTTTAAAACTGTTTGCAAAACACTATAAAACAGGTGAGGTTTTAAGTGATGAAGCTATTGATAGAATAATAAAAGCTAGAAACTTTCAATCATCTATGGGGATGTTAAGACAAATAGAGTTTGCACTATTTGATTTTAAACTTCATGAAAAACTTTATAAAACAGAAGAGGAGGTGCAAGCATTGCTTGATGAGATTAGGGAAAAATATTCTATAACAAAACCTCCAAAATATAATAAGTTTCAAAATGGTTTCAGTCATATTTTTGCAGGTGGATATGCTGCTGGATATTACTCTTATAAATGGGCAGAAGTATTAAGTGCAGATGCCTTTTATATGTTTATAGACTCTGGACGGGTGTTAAATAAAGAGTTAGCAACTAAATATAAAGATATAGTGCTTAAAAATGGTGGATCAAAAGATATGGATCAATTATTCTATGAATTTGCATCAAGAAACCCAAGTGTTGATTCTTTACTTAAAATTGATGGAATTATTAGCTAATTTTTGTAATAATATGATTTCTATTCAGAACGATAAATATAAGGAATTTTTACAATGACAAACGCTGAAACTATTACAAAACTAAATGATGCTTTAGAAAAATTAATAAATGCTTACGAAATACTTCAAAACTCATATGATGAGTTAGAGGGTGAGAATAAAAAATTAAATGAAGAGATTAAAAATTTAAAAGAGAAAGTTAACCACTTAGAGGCAGAGAAAAGAGACTTAGAAGATAATGTTAATGTATTAGAGGATACAAAAGAGAAAGATACTAACAATATGAACAATATGCTTACAAAAATTGAGGGCTTATTAGGTAAAAAGAAAGGTTCATTATTGACTCCTGATACAAATAAAACAGATACTTCAAACCCTAATGAATACAAAAAAGAGGAAGAGGGTGAAGAGAAACCCTCCGCTGTAAAAGATGCAAGAGCTGCAATGGGTGAGATAGTAGTGGACTCTAAGTCAAAAGAGGAACCTTCAGATAGTGATACAGAAAAAGGAAACTCCTCTTCAGAGAATAAAATAGATCTAAATAGGATGGCTTCATTACTAAACGGATTTAATAGTAACTAAATATATGGTTTTAGTTCTAAATAAAACTTCTTTATATTCAACCTTTGGGGTTGAAGATTTTACTTCCCTTGATAGTGCTATAGGTAATATGGCTCCATCAATGGTGGAGTATTATCTATCAGATTTATCAAGTGGTAATGATGACGCATACTTAAATAAAAGAAATATCCAAAATACAATTAGTATAGGAGAGTACTCTTTATATCTTGACTATGATGATGAAGTGTATATTGAGATCGATGATAGTGTTAATGATGATTATGAGACAGGCTCTTTATGGTAGAGTACAAAATATATAATAGTTTGGAAATTATAGTTTCCAAAACTAAAATATAGGTTTTTTATGAAACACCCATTAGATTGTGAAAATAGCTTTGATAAGAGCTTATTGTTTTGGTTAAGTAGATTTCTTAGAAACAAAATAACCTCTTTGTCAAATCGTCAAGTTAAAGATAAAGATAGGCTTGCTCAAATATTACAGGCTTTAGTTAAAGGTTTTGATTCTATTGATAGTATAAAACCTGTGATAAAAGAAGCTAGAAATATTGGAATGAACTCTATACATGTTTATTTTATACCTTTAGAGAAACTTTTTCATTTTTTGGTTAATTTTGGTGCAAATTCATTAAGAGAGATAGATGAGGAGCTTTTAAGTGATTTTTTAGCAACAGAAACCTCAAATCTATCTGATGCAACAAAAAAGAACTATAGGATAGCTTTAATCAGCTTTTTTGGTTATATAGACAAACAAAATGAAGAGCAAAATGGTTTTGTATATAGATATGGAATTGAGCTTAAAAACTGGGGTGGTTTAGGTGGACAAGGTGGTAAGAAACTACCCTCTTTTATGCATAAGGAGGAGGTTCAAAGATTTATTGAAGCAATAGACACCTACCCTTTTAGTTCAAAAATAGCTGCAAGAAATAGACTTATAATTAAAATTATTCTATATACAGGTATTAGAGTTAGTGAAGCTATTAATATCCATATGAAAGATTTCAATAAAGATGGGGATGCTTATATTATACAAGTTCGTGGGAAAGGTAATAAACCAAGGGTTGTAATGATTAAAGAGTCTATTATCAAAAAAGACTTAAATGAATGGGAAACAATAAAAACTTGTAATAACAACACCCTATTTTGTAATCAAAAAGGAAATCTTTTATCTCAAGCATATATAAGTGGTATTGTAGAGAAGATACTTTTAAGTGCTGGGATTAGAAAAGAGAAAAATGGTGCTCATATGTTAAGGCATACTTTTGCAACAATGCTTTATCAAAAAAGTAAGGATTTGATTTTAGTTCAGGAATCTTTGGGACATGCAGATATAAATACCTCAAGAATTTATACCCACTTTGATAAAGATAGATTAAAACAAACTACAGATATCTTTTAATTATTTTCTTTTATTCTTAGAAAATTCAATAATATATTGTGCAATCTCATCAAGATGTACAATATCTTTTACAGCACCCGCTTGTATAGCTTTTGCCGGCATACCAAACACTACACAACTTTGTTCATTTTGAGCAACAGTATAAGCTCCATTATCATGTAACTCTTTCATGGCAATGCTTCCATCATCACCCATACCTGTCATCATAACAGCCATAGCTCCACCACCTGCACTATTATTTACAGATCTAAATAGTACATCTACACTTGGTCTATGGTGACTAACTTTTACTGTATCAAGAAGTTTTGTTTTATATACACCTGAAAAGGATTCAATTGTTAAATGCATATTTCCTGGAGCCAAATAAGCATGACCATATTCTAAGGTCATTCCATCTTTTGCTTCACAAACATTTAAGCATGAATTGTCATTTAATCTATCTGCAAACGATTTTGAAAACCCATAAGGGATATGTTGAGTTATTACAATTGGAGGTAGATCATTTGTTAAATCTTTAAACACCTTTAAGAGTGATTCAACACCACCAGTCGAAGAACCAATTGCAATAAGTTTTTTCCCATTAAATCGTGCAGGTCTTAAGGGTATTACTTCATCTGGATGTATTTTTCTTTCAACCTCTTTTGATTTTGAGTGTATAACTTTTTTAGTGGGTTTAGGCTTTTTCAAAGTATATCTTTTTAGTAAAAAAGTTAGATTTAGAAGGTTATCTTTTATCCTTTCTGCAAATGATGCCATTGGTTCACCCGTTTCAGGTTTTGGTATAAAACCTACTGCTCCATCATCAAAAATATCATTACCTCTAACACTCTCACCTGAGATTACTACTGCAGGCATAGGATGTAATCTCATCAGATTTCTTAAAAAAGTTACACCATTCATTTTGGGCATATTAACATCAATTGTAACTAAATCTGGCTCATATTGTTTTATTTTTTCTCTTGCATCATATGCATCTACAGCATCAGCAATAACTTCAAATTCATCAATTGAATTTATCATATCCTTAATTATTCTTCTCATTGAAGGGGAATCATCAATAATTAATACTGTATACATAAAATCTACTTACCTACACCTTTTCATTAAAATAGTTCAATTTCCATCTCTGGTTGAACAATCTCTTTACTTTCCATACCAAATAAGTCAACACCACCAACATACTCTTTGATAACTGGAGCTTTTGTAATCTCTGTTTGTAATGCTTTCTCTTCAGTAAGGATTTTCTTATCTGTTTCAGTTTTTTGTGTAACTTTAATAAAGGTTTGAAACTCATCAGCCAATAAAATAAGTCTACCGTGCTCACCTCTTGTATGTTGACTTACCAATTTAAAACCTTCTGATTTACAAAAATCTTTTGCAAACTCTACATTTCTATGTCCAATTGAGTTTAATGAAGCAGTTAATTGCATAATATCTGCTCCACCTGAGATTTTGGCAACCATATTTTGTTTAGAACAACCTAATTTATACATCTCATTTAGCATCGCCTCAACAGAATAAAGTCCATATTTCATATCATCATTAGTACTATTTGTTGAAGGTAATAAAAAGTGGTTCATCCCTTTTACTTTTTTATTATTATCATAAAACATTATGGCTACACATGAACCTAAAAGTGTTTTAAATGCAACACCATCCATATCTGGACCCACTGCAAATTCACCACCAATAACTGTATGGGTATTATACCCTTTAGTTTTTTGAGTAAAACGTGAGATTGAAGCTTTTTCAATCCCTCCATCTTTATGTCCTATTATAATCAAGGTAGTTCCTTTGTTTTTATAAATATGTTTTGCCCTACTCTTTGAACATAACTTGTTAATTCATGAGGGTTTTCAGAGTGACCTAAATACAAAGTTCCACCCATCTTAAGATGCTTAAAAAGTTTTTTTAAGATATTATTTTGGTCTTGCGCCGAGAAATAGATTAAAACATTTCTACAAAAAATTACATCAAAATAGTTTTTATCATATGGATATGAGGCATCATTTAGATTCATTACTTGAAATGTAACCATTTTTTGAAGTTCTGGTTTTACTTTTATTAAAATCTCTTCATTTGCAAGAGTTCTTTCAACTCTTCTTTTAAAATATTTTTGAGGTTTTATCCATTCTGGAAACTCTTTTGAGGATTTTGAAAACCTATAGATACCATTTGCTGCATATTGTAATACATTTGTATCAATATCAGTTGCTAAAATAGTAGCATTGATTTTTTTACCTAATTGCTCTTGAGTCTCAAGTACAGTCATAGCCATAGAGTATGGCTCTTCACCTGTTGATGAAGCAGAGCAATACATTTTGATTTGATTATTAGAGTTTGCAAAAGTTGGTAATACTCTATCTCTTAAATCTATAAAGTGAAAATCTTCTCTAAAAAAGTGGGTTTTATTTGTTGTAAATGAGTTTATAAACTCCATTTGGTAAGAGCCCTCTTCTATTGCTTCTAGTAACTCTTCTATGTCACCAGTATATTTAGTGTCTCTTTTTAATTTATGAAGTCTATTGGCAATCATAATATCTTTATTCTCTGACAAGGTGATACCTGTCAAAGAATAAAGGATAGTTTTTACCTTTTTATGTAGTGCACTATTGTCTAACATCTATTTATGAAGCAAATTGTGCTGCGTTAATATCTTTTTCTATTTTGATTTGTGCATTTATTATTCCTAAAACATCAAGAATTAACCCAATGCTTCCATCACCTCTTACTGTAGCAGCTCCAATACCTTCAACACTTCTAAAGTTTTTATCTAAAGGTTTTACAACTACTTGATGTTGATTTAAGAACTCATCAATAGAAATAGCAACTTTTGTATTCCCTGATTTTACAACAATCAACATTCCATCTTCTAAGTTATCAAAAGTTGGTTCTACTCCAAATAATTGGTGTAATCTTACAACAGGAATAAACTCTTCTCTTAACATCAATAACTCTTGTGAACCATCACCAATCTTTTTAATCATATCTGGTGTTGGTTGTAACGATTCAACAATTGAGCTTAATGGTAAGATATATTTATGATTACCTACAGCTATATCAAGTCCATCTAGAATTGCAAGTGTAAGTGGAAGCATAATTGTAATAGTTGTACCCATACCAAGTTTAGTATCAAGTTTGATAGCTCCACCTAGTTTTTGGATATTTGTTTTTACAACATCCATTCCAACCCCACGACCAGAGATATCTGTAATTTGATCTGCTGTAGAAACCCCAGCCCCAAATACTAACATAGCTTTTTCGTTGTCATTCATTGTATTGTATTGATTTTCATCAATTTGACCTTGCTCAAGAGCTTTATTTGCAACTCTTTCTGCATCAATACCTTTTCCATCATCTGCAATGGTAATAATCATTTGACCATTTGCTTGTTCAGCTGCAATTGTTATAGATCCAACCTCTTCTTTTCCACTTGCAACTCTAATATCAGGAGTTTCTAAACCATGGTCTAAAGAGTTTCTAATAATATGCATTAGTGGATCTGTTAATCCTTCAATCATAGCTTTATCAATCTCAACATTATCTCCATAATGTTTAAACTCTACTTTTTTACCTAGTTTTCTAGAGATATCTCTTACAACTTTTGGAAATTTAGAATAGATAGATTCCATAGGAACCATTCTAATACTCATAATAGAATCTTGCATATCTCTAATATGTCTTTCAAGTAATTCTAGTCTTTCTAAGACTGCATTTCTTGTTTTAGTCTCTTCTATTGATGTAGAGAACTGAGTTAACATTGCATTTGTTATAACTAAATCACCAACATTATTCATTAGTAAGTCAATTTTATCTAGATTAACTCTAATATTGTTAGATGAGGCAGTTTTTTTCTCTTTAATTTCTCTTTCAGCTTTTTTATCTGAAGAAGGTGCTTTTTTAGGCTCTACAGCTTTTGATTGAGTAGGAGCAGCTGCTGGTTTAGTAACAGCAGTTGGAGTTTCCTTTTTAGGTTCCTCTTTTGCTTTTGAAATCTCTTGTTTTTGATCTTGATTATTTGCTGCAATTTCAGCATCTGGAGAGATCTCTGGCATATCATCAAAAAATCCAAAATCATCACTATCACTATGTTCAATAGTTGGAGTTTGTGCAGTTTCTGAAATTTTATCTAACTCATCATCAAAGAAACCGTAGTTTTCATTACTTTTTCCAATCTCATCATCTTTGAAAAATCCATAAGAAACATTAAATTTACTCTCACTTACATCTTCATCATAAAATCCAATGTTTTCACTTACTTCATGTTCTATTTTTGGTTCAACAGTTGGAGTTTCAACAGCTGTAGGAGCTTCTGTTTGAGCACTAGCAGGAGTCTCACCATTTATATATGCTCTAATATCTTTTAATAGTTCAGTAGTCATCTCTGTAAAAGTTTCTCTTGTTAGCTCTTCTGCTACTTCAAGATCTAATAACTCTTTCATTACATCCAAACCATCAATCAATGTTGATACCATCTCTGGTTTAAACTCTATTTCATGATTTCTTAATTTATCCATCATGTTTTCAACATCATGGGTAAACTCAGCAAAAAGTGTAAGCTCAACAGAAGCACCACTACCTTTTAATGTATGAACATCTCTAAAAAGTTGTCCCATCTCTTCATCAGATAGTGTTTCATTTGTTTCTGCTTCTAGAAGTACATTATCTGCTGATTCAAAAAGCTCTTCAGCTTCTTCAACAAACATCTCTCTATATTTAGAAATATCAAAACCAGACATCTTAAAACCTTTTTATTTTATCTACTTAATACTATATTAACTGCTTTTAATAGTTGTTCAGGAACAAATGGTTTTACAATCCATCCTGTTGCTCCTGCAGCCTTACCTTTAGCTTTCATCTCATCACTTCTTTCAGTAGTAAGAACTAATATAGGTTTTGTAGCGTATTGTGGAAGTTTTCTTAACTCACCAATTAGAGTAAGTCCATCCATATTTGGCATGTTTACATCCGTAATTATTAGATCAAATGCCGCTGATTTTGCTTTCTCAAGACCATCAACACCGTCAATACCTTCAACTACATCTGTATATCCACCTTCATTTAGTGCATAGTTAAGCATATCTCTTAACATTGTAGAATCATCAACAATTAAAAGCTTAGCCATAAAAACCCCTTGTTTTCATATAAATATTATTGTTTTAAACATATTAACCAAAGATATATTAATTTAAGTTTAGTAATTTATAATATTTTGATTTTGCGTAGATTTACTTAAGATTGGGAGATTTTAACCATCTATTATAATTAAATAAAATTAATTATAATAGGGTTTATATTAAGGTAGTAATTAAATTATAATTGAGAAGATGCTAATTCTATTCTATCTTTTTTAACTTTTAAGACTTTTATTTCAACCTCTTGGTCAACACTTAGTACATCTTCAACTTTATTTACTCTTTGTTTAGAGATTTTAGAGATATGTAATAAACCTTCACCACCTTTTGGAAGTTCAATAAATGCACCAAAGTCTGCAATTCTTACAACTTTTCCTGTAAGTACTTCATCAATTTGATAAACTTTTTCAAAATCTATTCTTTTATTCTCTTTTCTTGAAGTAGCATTATTTGAAATAGATTTAATATGTTCGCAAGCATCAAGAACATTTTGTTTATTCTCTCCACTAACTTTTACATTACCACTATCTCTATCTAAATCAATTGATACAGAGAATTTTTCTATAATCTCTTTAATTGTTGAACCAGCTTTTCCAATAACAACCATGATTTTACTTGGGTCAATTGCAAACTGCTCAACTAATGGTAAAGCTTCACTAGGTACAATCTCTATTGCTGCTTCTTCCATAATTCCTAAAATATGCTCTCTACCCTCTTTTGCTTGAAGTAGTGCTTCTTTTAAAACTGAAAGTTCAATTCCACCAAGTTTGATATCCATTTGAAGTGCAGTGATACCCTCTTTTGTACCAGCAACTTTAAAGTCCATATCACCATCATGGTCTTCAAGTCCCATAATATCTGTAAGTACTGAATGATTATCACCTTCAACAACCATACCCATAGCAACACCAGCTACAAGGTTTGAAACAGGTACTCCAGCTGCTTTTAATGCCAATGAACCACCACAAACAGTTGCCATAGATGATGAACCATTTGATTCTAAAATCTCAGAAACTAATCTAACTGTTTCATCATAATCTTTGTCAATAGTTGCTTCAAGTGCTTTTTTAGCTAAGTTTCCGTGACCTAACTCTCTTCTTCCTACCCCAAACATTGGTTTTGCTTCTCCAACAGAGAAACCTGGGAAGTTATAATGAACCATAAAGTTTTCAACAGAAGTTGATTTTTCAGTTAAAATCTCATACATCTGACCATCTTTTGGACCAGCTAATGTTCCTACAACTAAAGCTTGTGTCTCACCTCTTGTAAATAAACAAGATGAGTGTGCAGATGGTAAGATATTTGTTTCTATAGTGATAGGTCTTACATCTTTAAGCCCTCTTCCATCAGCTCTTACTTTATCATAAACAATCATATTTCTAACAGCTTCTCTTTTTACAATAGAAACAGCTTCATAAACAGTACTTAACTCTAACTCTTTTTCAACACAATACTCATCTACAAGGATAAGTTTTGCAAGCTCTTTAAGCTCTGTTGCTCTTTCACTTTTAGCTAGTTTCTTTAGAGCCTCTTTTACATTTTCAAAGTAGTTATCTCTTACATGTTTAATGATTGATTCATCTATTGTAAACTCAACAAGTTTTACATCACAAATCTCTTTGCAGAACTCTTTGAACCCAATCTCATATGTTTCATTTGATTCTTTTAATGCAGCTTGTGCAACACCAATAGCTTCAACAAGTTGATCTTCATTCATCTCATTTGTTTTATGAAGTTTGCTAAAAGCTTCAATATCAACTTCAACCATCTCTTCACTAGAAATAGCTTTCATCTCAATCATAAGAAGTTCCTCTTTTGAACCAGCTACATATAAATCAAGTGTTGAGTTCTCCATTTGCTCTACTGTTGGGTTAACAATATACTCCCCTTCAACTTTACCAACTCTAACACCTGTAACAGATTTTTTGATTGGTAAGTTTGATGTATATAGTGCAGCACTTGCAGCATTTAGTGCAAGTACTTGAAGATCTACATCTTTATCTGCACTTAAAACAATAACAGTAATAGTAGTAGGATATACATAACCTTTAGGAAATAGTGGTCTTAAACTTCTATCAATAACTCTTGAAGTTAATGTTTCAAAATCACTTGGTTTTGCTTCCCTTTTTATAAATCCACCTGGAAGTTTTGCTGCTGCATAAGTTTTTTCAACATATTGCACAGTTAAAGGTGTAAAATCCTCTTCAACTGGATTATCAAATTCACTTACAACTGTAGCTAAAACAACTGCATTTCCTAACTTTGCTAATACTGAACCATTAGCTTGTTTTGCAACTTTACCAAACTCAAAAATCTCCTGTTTTCCATTTAATTCAAACTCACATACAGTTGACATATATTTTATCCTTTATCTTTTCTAATTTCTTCATAAGTTATCTCTTCCAATTCATCATAATAAAACTCAATATCTATAAAATGATCTAAACTTTTTACATAATATAGATCATCAGCAATTGATTCAATAGTACTGATACTTGCTGTGGGAAGTATTGGAACAGCAACTGAAACTGATTTTGCATTTAAATTAATTGCAGTTTTAATACAAGCCATCATCGTAAGACTTGTATTTAATCCCTCATCAATTAATAAAACATTTTTATTACTTAAATCACCTAATTTTTTACCTCTTCTAAATTTATTAACACAATTTGAAAGATCATTTTCAAAAATATACCTTGATCTTGAAAATACAAAATCTAAATTGATATCAAAAGCTTTAACAAGCTCTTCATGTATAACTATCTCTTCTGTTTCTGTAACAATTGCAACTTCGCACTCTTCATTGTTTGGTGCATAGATTTTCCTTGAAAACATAACATCAAGTTTTCCATTTAATTCAGTAGCTATAATCTTTGCAACAGGATATCCCCCATAAGAGGTTGATAGAATAATCCACTCTTCTAATTTCATTTTATTGATGGGTAAAACATCAATTAACCTATATGCTGCAACTTCTCTATTCTTAAAGTAGATTTTATCAGGACTCATATCTAATCCCTTTGTACTTCATATTCTTGTTTAATTCCACCTAATGGAATTAGCATAAGTTCTAAGTATACAATATCTTGGTTAATAGGTGTTTGATTTGTTGTTGATGCTGCAACAATCTCTTTTTCAAATTTAAGATCTAAACTCCAACATTTGTCATCAATTCCAAAAGTAAAGGCTTGTCTATTTCTTAAATTATCTTCTATATTATAGTTTGTATAGTATCCAACTGAATATCTATCTGAAATATTATATTTAAAATCAAGATTATATGAATGTAGTTTCTCTTTACCTGAAGTAGGAGTTCTTTCTGATCTATAATGACCTAAATTTATATCAAACTTATCATATATAAAAGATAAGCTTGAAGAGCTTTCTATAATCTTTTTATCAGGGTGATTATATATAAGTCTATTTTTAAATCTTCCCCAAAGATAATTATAAGTAATAGAGTTAGTTAATTCTCCAAGCTCTGAATTATTAAACTGATCATAAAGAATAGCTTGTGATATTTTATGTTTAATAATTCTCTCTTTTGTTTTTCTATCAAAGAATGATTGATTTAAACTTAACTCTATATTATCTTGATTTGTTGATGTTGTAAATGGGCTTAATTCAAGATTGTTATTTGTTAATTGATATAAATCACCATCTTTTCCCATCTCATTATATTTGTTATAATAAAAACCAATATCCATAGTATGGATAAAATCTTCATAGGGTTTTATTAAATCACTACTTAATCCAACTGTTGTTCTATTCTCTATATATCTTCCATCTTGGTATTTTATAGTACCACCTGCATAGTGATATTTATTAACAGTTGTCTCATTTTCCATAATAAGTGTTAAATAATCACCTAAGAATGAGTATGAATAAGAGATTGGTAAACTTAGTTCATATTGATCTGCTTTTAATCCATCTCTTCTATAATGATTTGTATATTTTATATCAGCAGAGTATAAAAGTTTGTCAAAATATAAAGGATTTTTATATTTGTGAACTTGGAATTTTGGAAGCTCTTGTAGTGTTTTTGAGTTGGAACTATTTTGTGTATCTATATAATATCTAAAATAACTACCTAGATAGTAACTTGGAGTATTGTAAAAGTAGTTTATTTTAGATTCTATGTATCTCTCATTTGAACTACTATAACTATCATCTTGTAAGGTTTTATGTTCAATATCATTTAGATAGTTTAAAGATAGGTATACCCCATCTTTTCTAGAGTCAAGTTTATTAAAAAGGTTTGTTTTCTCATACTCAATCTCTACTCCATAGTGCTCTTGGTTTCTTAAGTTATTTTCAACTTTATAACTATTTTTTTCTTTAAAATAACCAGTGCTTACTTTTAACATAGAATCAATCGAATCTGCATATCTATAATATAGATACATCCCTGAACCTCTTTGGGCTCTAATTTGGGGTATAAACTCTATATCATAGTTTTGTGCAGGTGCTAAATAAATTGGTTGAGAGTATAAAAAACCTTCAGTTTTAGAGTAACCAAAAGTTGGCATCAATAAACCTGTTCTTCTACTTTTATCTGTTGAAAACCCTAAGTAAGGGGTATAAAATACAGGGGTATCTTTTACATAAAGTTTTGTATTGTATGTACTTAACCATTTATCGTTTGTATCATATTCAATCTCATCAGATCTAATACTCCAAGCTGGGTCTATACAATCACAACTTGATAAAATAGAATCATTTAAAAATATTGAATCATTGGTTTTTTTAGACTCTTTAGCATTTATCCAAATAGAACTGTTGTGGTCGTATAATAGGTTTGGTTTTTGATAAGAGTCATTATTTGTAACATCTAAAAAAGTATATTCACTATTTACTTGAACATTATTGTTTTTTAAAACAATAACATCCTCAAATAGTTCAAAGGTACCATTCTCTTTATCATATATCGCTTTTTGTGCAGAGATATAGTATGTTGGAGAGATAATCAGAACATTTCCATTTGCTATTAAGATATTATCTTTTGTACTAATATTATTTGCAAATACTTGAAATTTTTCCTCTTCTGCATTTAGGTTTACTAAGAAAATAAATATTAATACAATTATTGATCTAAGCATTTACTACTAACGTCCTACCTAATTTATCATGAAAAGTTTGTCTTGAATCAGTAAAAAAAGCAAATATAAACCCAATATAAAAAAACATCTCACTTAAAATTCTAAGAATCGATCTTGTCATAGCTGTAAATATTGTAACTCTACCTAAACTATAAAAGTCTATAACTCTTATTTTGGTGATAATTTTACCTATTGTTGCTCCATAATACCAAACAAAAAAAGTTTGATAAATAAATTTTAGGAATATAATTTGTAGTACAAATTGGTTCATAACAGTTAGTACAGAAACCAAATCACTCCCACTTTGAGCAATTGAATCCCAATAGATAGCAATTACAATAAAAGTAACTAGAAAATCATCTATAATAAAAGCAAAGGTTCTTGACCTAATAGATGCTAATTCTAAATTCTCATCGTTATTCATATTCAAAATAATTCTTTATTTTAAAGCTTGATATGCAATATCAGTTCTGATTTTTTTACCAGCAAAATGTACTTGCCCACAAAGTGCATAAGCTCTATCTCTAGCCTCTTTGATAGTTTTTCCAAAGCCAACACAAACTAAAACCCTTCCACCTGTTGCAAAAAGTTTCTCATCCTCTTTTGCAACTCCAGCAAATGAGATATGTGTATTTTCTTTGATCTCTTCATCAACAATCTCATCTACAATGATTTCAGCTGGTTCACTTGAGCCATAAGGATAGTTACCACTAGCCATAACAACACCAACTCCAAACTCATCTTTTATTTTAATATCTAGTTTGTCAAGTTGTTTTGTTGCTCCTTTGTAAAAAAGGTCTGAAACAGGAGATTCTAATAAAGGCATAAGGATTTCACACTCTGGATCACCAAATCTTACATTGTATTCTAAAATAATTGGTTCACCATTTACAACCATTACACCAATAAAAAGTACACCCTCAAAAGGTGCACCCTCTTGTTGCATCCCTTTTAATGTTGGTTTAATTACTCTCTCTTCAACTTTTTTGTAAATATCTTCATTTACTAAAGGAGTTGGCGCATATGCTCCCATACCACCTGTATTTGGACCAGTGTCTCCATCCCCTACTCTTTTGTGGTCTTGTGCTGCTGGTAATACTTTGTAGTTTTCACCATCACAAATAGCAAAAATTGATAATTCGTATCCATCTAAATACTCTTCTACTACTATAGATGTTCCTGCATCACCAAAAGATGAACCAGAAAGCATATCTGTTGCTGCTTGTTTTGCTTCCTCTTTTGATTGGGCAATTATTACACCTTTTCCTGCACATAAACCATCTGCTTTTACAACAATTGGTTCTTTCATTGTATCAATGAAGTCATGTGCTTCTTTTTCATTTGTAGTTTCTATAAATGCTGCTGTTGGTATATTGTATTTTTTTAAAATATTTTTCATATATACTTTTGAACCTTCAAGTTGTGCAGCTGCTTTACTTGGTCCAAAAATTGTTAAGTTATGTTCTTTGAAAATATCAACAACACCATCTACTAAAGGTGCTTCAGGTCCTACAATTGTTAAATCAATATTATTACCTTTTGCCCATAAAGCTAACTCTTTGTAGTCTTTTATATTTATGTTAGTACCTAAGTTTGAAGTTGCGCCATTTCCTGGCATAAAATATAAGTTATGTTCCTCTTCTTCTTTCGATATAGCAAGTCCTATAGAGTATTCTCTACCGCCACTTCCAAGTATTAAAATATTCACTAGATTTCCTTAAAATAAGTAATAAAATAAAATCCAAGTAGTCGTTAACCATCAAATGGCCCACAAAAGCCAACGTTAGTAAGTAAGAATTATATTTCAGGAGCTTGAACGCAATGAAAAGCTGCACACCGTATATTTACATACCTACAAAAAAATAGTAACGGACCTTCAACAATGGAAATCCCGCACTACTCAGATATAGAGATTTTATCTAATAATGATTAAATAATACATTAAATATACAGTTGTTTAGCTAGATTTATACACTCTTGTATATTTACATGGGGTGATACTTTATATTCAAGACCATCAGGTAGATATTTTGCTGTAGTTTCACCTATAACTATTGCATTATATGACTTATCCCATTTATACTTTTTAAAAAAACATTTAATTGAGGAAGGAGAGGTGAAAATTATAGTTGAATTTAATTCAAGTTTTTTATTTAAATTCTCATTACAAACAGTTTTATAGGCGATTAACTCCTCAATATCTATTTTTGAATCCTTTAAAATATCTACTAGATTTGAAACAACCTTTTGGGCTCGAAGATATAAAGCTTTTTTCCCTTTTAGTAAAGGGATTAGTTTTTGTGCAAACTCATCACCATTTTTACAATTGGCATCAAAATAATTTTTACCCTCCAACTCTTCTACTATATTTGCTGTTTTTGTAGCAATTGAGTATGAGGGTATATCTTTCCATAGAGTATTAAAACTATTTATAGAATATATTGCATTTTTTGAAGTGAAAACAAGTGCATCATATTTTGATAAATCAATTTTTGTTTCAATAAACTCAATTTTAAAAACCTCTAGGTTTTCAACCTCTTTATATTTTTGATTACTTAGTAGATATATTTTTCTGTTCATTATTCTTTTCAAATTCTCTTTTTTGTATTGCATTTACTGCTGCATCAATATTGTTAAAAATAAGGGTATTGGTAAAAGTCTTATTCATATCGATTTTTAAGATTTTTCTTCTATGGGTATGTTTCAATAATAATATAGTTTTTATATCTTTTTCATCAAGTTTTTGAAGAATCTCTTCTATCATAAAAATAGCTGATAAGTCCATCATTGATACATTTAGACAATCAAGTATAACAAATTTTGTATCAGCTTTTAATTTATCTATTTTTCTATCAAGTATTGAAGCTGTACCAAAAAATAATGAACCATCAATTTTTAAAATCTTGATATCTTTATTTTCCATATCAATATCAAAATCAACTTTATTTTTTGCATGACTTGTAATCATTCTCGTTTTTTTAGAGATTTTATAAATTGCAAGAATTGAAGCAAAAGTTATACCTGCCCCAACTGCCATAATTAAATCTACAAATATTGTTAATAAAAATACTGTTACCATGATAAGTAGATCTTGTTTCGAAACCTTATTTATAATTTTTAGAAATTTATAGTCTAAAATATCAAAACCAACTTTTATCAAAATACCAGAAAGTACTGCAAGTGGTATTTTTGAAGCTAATGGAGCTAAAAAAAGTACAATTATTAGTAGAGTAAGAGCATGAATCATTCCTGAAATTCTAGAGGTACCACCACTTTTTATATTTATTACAGTTCTCATAGTTGCTCCTGCCCCAGGAATCGCTCCAAAAAGAGAACAAAGTGAATTCCCTATACCTTGTGCTATTAATTCTTGATTAGGTTTATGTTTTGTTTTTGTCATAGAATCAGCAACAAGTGAGGTTAAAAGAGTATCTATAGCACCTAATAAAGCTAAAGTAATAGCAAGGGTAATAATTGTATTAAGCTTTAAAAAATCTATTGATGTTGGGATATGAATACTTGGTAAGCCCATAGGTATCTCACCAATAGTTTTTATATCATAAGCCATAAATATTGTAAAATAGGTTATTAATACTAAGGCTATCAATGCAGCAGGGATATATTTTGTTATGGCTCTTGGCGTTAAAAACATTATTGCTAAAGTTATTGAAGCTACAATTAATGATTCAATATTAGCCATTTGAATACTACTTGGAAGTTCAACTAAGGTTTGAATAACAGAACCATATGAATCAACACCAATAAAAGGGTTTATTTGTAAAACTATAATAATAACCCCAATACCACTCATAAAACCAGAGATTACTGGATAGGGTATATACTTAACCCATTTACCAATTTTAACGATACCTAAAGATATTTGTATAACACCAGCTAAGAAAATTACTAAGATAAATGATTCAAAATCATTGGGAAAGGTTGCAATTGCAGTTGCAGTTACTACTGTCATTGGTCCAGTTGGACCAGAGATTTGTGTATTTGTTCCTCCAAATAGTGAAGCAAAAAATCCTAAGATAATTGCACCATATAAGCCAGCCATTGCCCCTGCACCACTTGCAACACCAAAAGCTAAAGCTAATGGTAATGCAACTACTGCAGCAGTAATCCCTCCAAATACATCATTTTTGATATTATTAAAACTAAACAAGCCTTCTCCTTTTTAAAGGTTAAAACTCTACTAAATCCTCGTCCTGATCTTCAGCTCTTTCATTCTTACCTCTTGCAAGGATATGAATAGGTGTTCCTTCAAAGTTTATATTATTTCTTAAAAAGTTGATAAGATATCTTTTATATGAAAAGTGTAATAATTTTGGTTTATTCATAATCAAAGCCACCCTTGGCGGTTTTGTTTCAAATTGAGTTGTATAGTAGATTCTAAGATATGCACCATTTGGACTAGGAAGTGCATGTCTTATTGTTGCTTCTTCAACAATTTTATTTAGTACAGAAGTTGGTATTCTTTGAGAGTAGTTTTCATATATCTCTATAATTTTATCTTTAAGTCTATCCATACTTCTTCCTGTTTTTGCTGATACGGCAATGATTGGTGCATAATATAGGAATTTAAACTTTCTTCTTACTTTATTCTCCATATCTTTGAAAGTTTCCATATTCTCATCCCATTTATTCAATACAATAATTGTACCTAGGGCATATTTGTCAACAAGTCCAGCAATTTTTTCATCTAGGTCAACTAATTCATCAGAAGCATCCAAAACAATTAGTGCTAAATTTGCTTTTTCTAACATCTGTTTTGTTCTATTTAAAGCAAATTTCTCAATCCCTTCTATTTTACCCCTTCTTCTTAAACCTGCTGTATCAACAAAGGTGATATTTTTATCTTTGTATTCAAAAGATTCATCAACTGGGTCAATAGTAGTACCTGCAATTGGAGAAACAACTGATCTTTCCTCTCCAACTAAGGCATTTAAAATTGAAGATTTTCCAACATTTACTCTTCCTATAATGGCAACTTTTATCTCTCCATCATCCTCTATTGCTTTTTCATTTATATCCTCAATTGGAGATAAAAACTCCTCTAAGTAATCATCGTCATCTTCAATAACTTCATATTGAGCCTCTTCAATTTCCCTTGGAGGCAAAATTGCAGCAATAGTTTCAAATAATGGTTTAGTTCCTCTATTATGTGATACAGAGATACCAAATAGATGATCTTGTTCTATACCAAACTCAAAAAAAGCCCATAATCTCTCTTTTTCTTTGTCGTTGTCAATTTTATTTACTACTAAAAACAGTTTTTTATTTAAGTCTTGAAGCTCATAAAATAGTTCTTTATCTTTTTCATCTGGTAGTTTCTTACCATCTACCATAAAAAGTATTATATCAGCCTCTTTTGCACACTCTACGGCTTTTCTTTTTACATTTGAAAATATTGCATCATTTGTATCATCAATTCCACCAGTGTCTAGAATTATTGCATCTCTATCTAATATCTCTACTTTGTGTTTTCTAATATCTCTTGTAGTTCCTGATTGTTCTGAAACTATAGCGATTCTTTGTTTTGCTATTCTATTAAATAATGAAGATTTTCCAACATTAGGTTGACCAATAAGTGCGATTTTTTTAAGTGAGTTATCCATTAAGTTTTAATCCTTTTAAACTAAAAAAAGGTATTAGCAGTACTTGCTAATACCTTTGATAAATATGTTTTGTATCTTAATAAAGACCAAATTTACCCTCTTGGCTAGATTTGTATAATACTCTCATATTATCGTCTTTGTCAAAGAATACTTTAAATAAAGCATCAGAAGCTTTTAATTCCTCTAGAGCTTCTTCAATATCTACAGGTTTATATGAAGATAATCTAACAGGATAGATCTCAGATTCAAACTTTTCTAACTCAGAAGCAATTTTGTCTTCAATTTCTGAAGCTTCAACTTCTGTAAGTTTAGTAGCTTTATGAGCAGAGATTTTATCATGGTGTCTTCTTAAAACTTTAGAAACTCTATCTACAGCTATATCAATTGCAGCATATAAATCTTTATCTTTTTGTTTTACAACAACAGTATCTAAATGTGCAATATTTAATGTGAATTCAAAAGTGAATGCTTTTCTTCCATTTTTTTCTTCTTGTGAAATAATTGCATTTACAGATATAATATCTAAATTATATTTTTTGAAAATTTCAATTGAACTATTTACATAGTCTTTAATTGGTTCAGTTAATTCTATGTGTCTTCCTACAATACTTGTATTCATAACATACTCCTTTTGCTTATATAATAATTATATTTTAACATAAAAAAAATAAAAGTTTAGGTAATTGTTGTGAATAAATCTAAATGGAGTCTATAAATCATTATAGATTGAGAGTTTAGAGAGTATTTAGCTAATATAAATGTATTATATCAACTAAATAAGTATCTCTCTGTTACCTTTTGCATTTGCTTCAGAGATTACACCTGTTAATTCAAGCTGTTCAACTATAGTTGCTGCTCTGTTATAACCTATTCTAAGTTTTCTTTGAATATATGAGATTGAGGTTTTTCTATCTGTTAAAACAACCTCTTTTGCATCTTCATAAAGTTCATCAAGCTCTGTTACATCATTTGATGAATCAGATGAAGAGTTTGAACTGTTTGTTTTATCTTTTACAAAGTTCATATCGTATTGAACTTCCCTTTGATCTTTTAAGAAATCAACAACTTTCTCTATCTCATCCTCTTTTGACCAAGGTGCATGGATACGAACAAGTCCAGAGGTTCCAGGAGGTGTAAATAACATATCTCCACGCCCTAATAAAGACTCAGCTCCAAGTGAGTCAAGGATGATTTTAGAATCAACTTTTTGACCAACTTTATAAGATAATCTACTAGGAAGATTTGCTTTAATTAAACCTGTAACAACATCAACAGATGGTCTTTGTGTTGCAACAATTAAGTGGATACCTGAAGCTCTTGCCATTTGTGCAAGTCTAGCAATTGAAAGCTCAACATCTTTACCACTTGTCATCATTAAATCTGCTAACTCATCAATAACAACTACAATATAAGGGATCTCTTCATATCCATCTTTTTTTGCTTTTTCATTATAGTTTTCTATGTTTTTTGTTTTTGTTTGAGACATTAAAGTGTATCTTCTCTCCATCTCACTAACCATATTTGATAAGGCATTAATTGCATCTGTTGGTTTTGTAATAACAGGTGTTAAAAGGTGTGGAATATCATTGTACATTGAAAATTCCAACATTTTAGGGTCAATCATCACAAGTTTTAAATTATCTGGTGAGTTTTTATATAAAAGTGAAAGTATCATTGCATTGATACCAACAGATTTACCAGAACCAGTTGTTCCTGCAATAAGTAGGTGAGGAAGTTTTTTAAGGTCTGTTACAAAAGGTTTACCAACAATATCTTTTCCTAAAATCATTGTTAATGGTGATTTTGCATTTTGGAAGATTTCACTCTCTAAAAGCTCTTTTATATAAATTGTTTGTAATTCATCATTTGGAACCTCAATACCTACAACATCTTTTCCTGGAATTGGAGCTTGGATTCTGATTGTTTGAGCTTTTAAAGCCATTGCTAAGTCATCTTGTAGATTTAAGATTTTAGAAACTTTTACATTTGGTGCTGGTTTAAACTCAAATGTTGTAACAACAGGTCCTGTATAGGTTCTAACAACATCACCATCAATTTTAAACATTGATAGTTTTTCAAGTAGGTCTTCAATTTTTCTATCAATTTGTGCTTCAGATACTTTTGATTTTTTCTCTTTTGGTGCTGCTTGGAAAAAGTCGGTATGTGGTAGTTCAAAATCTTTTGGTTTTTCTGTTTTCCCTAACTCTATCTCATCTAATAGTTTTTTATTCTCTTCAAGCTCTTCAACTATAACTGAGTGTGCACCATGCTCCTCTTTTACAACTAACTCACTCTCGATAGCTTCCTCTTCAGCAATAGATTCTTCAATTTTTTTATTCCCATTTTTAGTAGGTTTTGTTTCTATCTCATCAATTTGGTTTAGATCTATAATATTTAAGTCGTCAACTTCAATATCTGCAACATTGTCATCCTCTTCAATAACAATCTCTGCAACATCACCAACCTCTTTGATACTTACTTTTTCCTCTTCTTGGCTGGTTTTTCTTTCCCTTTTTCTATTTTCAATTCTTTTAGGGTTATTCTCTTTTTCTTTAAATTTAAAATTAGGAACTATTCTTTTTGCATTGAAGTTAAAATTAATATCTTCAAAAATGATAAGTAATGAGATGATTGTACCAATAATTACAAATATCCAAAGCCCTGCCATACCAATAAATGGAAGCATAGAACTAACTATAAAGTTGCCTATTTCTCCACTATAAATCCCTTTTTGTACAACTAATGATTGGAAAACCAAGGCTGTAAATAAAAATAGTATTGTGGCAATAGATTTAATAGTTAAATCTTTTTTGTCTAAATCTTTTTTAAAATTTAATATATATAAAAAATATAATAAGAGTAAAAGATAAACATAAGAGATAAATCCAAAATAAGTATGTGAATATTTTGCAAAAATTGAACCAATTTTACCTACACTTATTTTGTCACTTACAAAGGTAGAATATTCGAAATAAACTACAATAAATAGAGAGATTAATGATAAGATTCGCTTTGCTATGGCTTACCCTTTTTTTAATAAATTTGAAATTTTACTTTGAAGTCTTAACCACTGTTTGTGTTCAAACAATGGAAAACCTGCCCACTGTTTTTTAGGCTCTTTAATACTTTTTGTAACTCCACCACGGGCAGCAATTGTTGTAAAAGGAGCTATTTCAAGGTGTCCAGCAGTTGCACTTTGTCCACCCATAATTACATACTCATGAAGTGTTGTAGAACCAGAAAGTCCAACTTGACCTGTTAAGATACACCCTACTCCAAGTTTACAGTTATGTGCAACATGAATAAGGTTATCAAGTCTACAACCATCATTTATGATTGTTGATTTAAAAACAGCTCTATCGATTGAACAATTTGAGCCAATTTCAACATCATTTCCAATGATTACATTACCATTTTGATAAATTTTTATATATTTACCATCTTTAGTATTTGCAAATCCAAAACCATCACTACCTATAACTGTACCTGAATGAATAATAGTATCATTGCCAATTATACAATCTCTATAGATAGATACATTTGGATAGATAGTTGTATTGTTTCCAATTTTTACATTGTCACCTATGAAACTTCCTGCCATAATAGTACAGTTTTCACCAATAATAGTATCTTTTCCAAGATATACATTTGGCATAATAGTTGTATCTCTACCAATATTTGGTTCTCTTCCAGTAGTTTCTATTAAATTAGGTGCAAAAAGTTTTGAACAATATGCTAGGTTTACATATGGTTCCTCACAAACTAAAGCAACAGTATTTGAAGGAACTAAATGTGCAAGCTCCTTCTTTATAAGCACTGCTGCTGCAGTCGTTTTTCCTAAATCTTTTAGATATTTTTTATTTTCAAGGAATGTAAGTTCATTTTCATTTGCTTCTATAAGTGTGTTTAAAGCTGTTATTTCAACATCACTATCACACTTTAAACCTAAATAGTTTGCAATCTCATTTAATGTCAACATCCACTCCTTAGTTTTATCTTTCTATTGCTACAACACCACTTTTTACAACTTCAAGTGGTTTAAATTTATTCATTAGGTTTGTAAAGTTCGCAATTCTATGTGGTTCATCAGTTGCAGAGATAACTATTGCATCATCTGTTACATTTTGGATATGACCATTATACGCCCTTGCGATTACATCTATATCACTTAATGGTTGATCAATTGGTATTTTTATCAATACTGTTTCTTTTTCGATAACATCTTGGTGTTCATTAACTTTTAGTACAGGTATTAGTTTATTTAATTGTTTAACAATTTGATCAATAATTCTTTTATCACCAGTTGTAACAATTGTCATTCTTGAGTATTCACTTCCACTAATTGGAGCAACTGTTAAAGAGTCTATATTATACCCTCTTGCTGAGAAAAGTCCTACTATTCTTGATAGGGCATTATGTTCATTTATGACAATTACAGAGATAACCTGTCTTGTGATGATAGCATCATAATAGTGGTTAAAATTATTCATTGTTTTCTCCTATAAGTGTCATTTCATTTAGTGCATGTCCATTTGGAACCATTGGCAATACTATTTCATCTCTTGCAACTATAACCTCTATCATTGCAACTTTTTTCTTCTCAACTGCATCTTTTAGTGCCTCATCAAACTCTTTTTTAGTTGTAACTCTATAACCATTTCCACCAAAGGCTTCAACTAACATTTTAAAATCTGGTTGTGCAGTTAGATCTGTTTCTGCTAATCTATTTTCGTAAAATAGAGTTTGCCATTGTCTAACCATTCCAAGATAGTTGTTATTTAAAACAATATTGATAACTGGTAGATTGTTTTCTACACAAGTCATCAACTCTTGGATATTCATTAAAATAGAACCATCCCCTGTAAAGTTGATAGAAACTTTATCTTTATTTCCTCTTGCAACACCCATTGCCCCTGGAAGACCATAACCCATTGTTCCTAGTCCACCAGAAGTGTTCCATTGTCTAGGGTATGAAAATGGATAAAATTGTGCAGTCCACATTTGGTGTTGACCAACATCTGTAGAGATAATCGCTTTCTCACCTAAAATCTCTCCAACTCTTTGGATTACCCATTGAGGTTTTACTACAGCATCAGAGTCATTAAATCTTAATGGCTCTTTTTGTCTATACTCTCTAAGTAAGGAAACCCAATTTGTGAAGTCATTAAACTCCATCTCTTTTGCTGCTTCAATCATACCCTCAACTGTAACTTTTAAATCACCAACAATTGGGAAGTTTGTATGAACTAATTTTGCAATTGATGCTGGGTCAATATCAACATGGATAACTTTTGCTTTTTTTGCAAACTCATCTAATCTTCCTGTTACCCTATCATCAAATCTAGCACCAAGTGAGATGATACAGTCTGTATCATATGCTGCCATATTTGCTGCAAACTCTCCATGCATACCTAACATACCAATTAATAAGTCATCATCATGACTCATAACACCTCTTGCCATCAATGTTTCAACAACAGGAATATTTGTCATTCTTGCAAACTCTCTAATCTCATATGAACAATTAGAAAGAATAGCTCCCCCACCAACATAAAGTAATGGTTTCTTAGATTTTGCTATGGCATCCATTGCTTTTTTTAATTGTCTTTTATTGTAGTTTACAGTTGGTTTATATGTTGGCAGATTAATCTGCTTTGGATATACAAAATTTGCAACTTCTGCTGTGATATCTTTTGGGATATCTACATGCACAGGTCCAGGTCTTCCAGTACTTGCAATATGAAATGCTTCTTTAATAATTCTTGGTAAATCTTTTATATTATTTACAAGATAGTTGTGTTTTGTACAAGGTCTACTAATACCAACCGCATCAATCTCTTGGAAACCATCTGTTCCAATGATAGTTGTAGGAACTTGTCCTGAAATTACAACTAAAGGAACTGAATCCATGTACGCATCGGCTAAACCAGTAACAGCATTTGTAAAACCAGGTCCACTTGTAACAATCGCAACACCTACTTTTCCTGTTGATTTTGCATAACCTTCTGCTGCATGAATTGCTGCTTGTTCATGTCTAGTCAGAATGTGTTGAAAAAAACTTTGTTTATATATTTCATCATAGACATTCATAATAGCGCCACCAGGGTATCCAAATACTACATCTACCCTTTCCTCTTTTAATGATTCGATAACCATTTTTGCGCCAGTTATTTTCATTGTCTCTCCCTATTATAAATTAGTTGGATATTGTATAAAAAATATCATTAATAAAAGGTTATAAACCCTTTAAGTAAAAGTTATTCTAAATATAAGCAGTAATATTATAAAATCAATTGTAATTTATATATAATCTATTATAATATTTTTATATGGTAAAAAATTGGAGTTTATATGAATTATTCTATCTCTGCAAGAAAAAATGCACAATTATTTTTGATAACTGTTTAGTTCTTAATACAATAAATAGATTTACAACAAAAGATGAAAAAGGTACAGGAATAGGTCTTTATATTTGTAAAAATATCATTGAGAGTAGTTTTCATGGTGAGTTAAGAGCCTTTAATAATAAAGATGGTGCGGTATTTGAGATTAAAATATTATTATAAATATGATCACTTTTAGTTGCTATTTATAATCAATAAAGTAAAATATTAAACAAATTAAATAAGGGTTTTAAATGGATGTAAATGATGTAAGCAATATAAGTAGTAATTTAAGTGCCTTAAACGATATATCTTCATCAAATCAGTCTATTGGTAGAACTTCATCATCATCTGAAGTTTCAAACGAAAAAGACTCCTTACGATTAAATATTGCTGAATACAATAAAAGAAGAGATGAATTATCAGCTTCATTACAAACTTTTACAAAAGGTATAGGTGTTTCTGTAGTTGCACAAAATGGATTAGGCAATCAAATTGAAAACTTAAAAAATATTCAAACATCATTGACTGATATTAGAGATAATAATATTGAAGTAGATGATAAAAATAGTTTAAAAAATGATATGAACAAAGAGCTTTTATCCTTTAGAAATGAAGCTTTTAATACAAAATACAATAATGAAAAACTTCTTGCTTTAGATGAGTATGAGGAGAGACCAAGCATAATTATTGATGCAAAAGAAGCACATTATAATGTTGGTAAGCCAAATACACCTGTTTTAGCAACTGATATAGCTCAAACATTAAGTAGTAGTGATTTAAATAATCCAGACTCTTTGTTAAATGTTATAGAAAAAGTAGACTCTGGTATAAAAACTATGGAAAATATTAAATCACAATTTTCTGAGTTAGAGGATCAGTTAAAACAAAATGCAAAAGATTCTATTCAAGAGCAAATCTCTCTTTCAAATGAGAACAAAAAGAATAAACAAACAAATTTTGGTAAAGAGAGTAATGATTTTACAAAAAGTAATGTGATGGCAAATATGGGTTATTTAGCAGCTTCACAAGCAAATATCGTACAAGAGCAAAGTGTGAGATTATTGTCTTAATTGACAATAATTGATTGCAACACCCTCTCTTAATCCATCATCTAAAACAATAGATTCTTCTTTTTTTAGTACTTCAAAAATTGTTTTGTAAATATATATTCCAACCTCAATAAACTCTACTCTTCCTTTTCCTACAAGTTTTGTTATTGTTTCCTCTGAAGAGTTTTTAAAAATATTTAAAGAGTTATTTAAGTCATCAAGGTTAACCATTGTACCATTTACTATATTTCTATCATAATGAAAAAAGTCTTGACCAAGTTTAATAGCAGCAATTGTTGTAGGTGTTCCTGCTGTTGCTACAAAAGTGTATTCATCTAGATCTATTTGTTGCTCTTCTAAAAAAGCATTTATATCAACTTTATGCTTTTCTAATTCTAAAAGTAAGTCATCATAAGAAAGATATTTTTGAGTTAAAGTTACAATGCCAAAATTAAAACTATGAGAGAAAAACTCCTCTTCATTGTTAATAATAATCTCAGTAGAACCACCACCAATATCTAAAACAATAAATTTTGAAGAGGGGAGTTTTTCCCTTTTTAGTGCATATTTTACAGCTAAAAGTGTAAGTCTTGCTTCCTCTTGACCATCAATTATTTTAAAGTTTGCACCTGTTTGTTTTTTGAAAAACTCTAAAACCTCTTGATTATTTTTTGCCATTCTCATAGCAGCTGTTGTTACACAAACAGCTTCACTTGGATTATAATTTAGTTTTTGTGAAGAGTTTTTTATAGCATTTATCACTCTTTCTTGAGCTTCTTTTGAGATTAAACCTGTTTGATTTAAGCCATCAGCCATCCCTACAACTTCATTGTATTCATCAATTATTTCGTTGTTTAGGCAATCGTAAATTAATACTCTAAAAGAGTTTGAACCTAAGTCAATAGTAGTAACTTGTGTCATTAAGGGTGTTTTATTCTAATTTTTGAGTTTAATAAATATCCAACAACTATCATAAATACTAAAACCACCTCTTCATTTATAAAACCAGTAAGCCATACAAGATAAGATAACCAAAGTAAAATTGCACCAAGTGGTGTTGGTACACCTGTGAAGTATTTTTCAACTGTTCCCTCTTGGGCATTTATATTAAACTGAATTAATCTTCTAAGTCCAGAGATTACATAAAAAATAAAGGCAAAAGCAACAAGTGGTGTAAATAATATTAACTCTTTACCATCAATAATTGCAAAAAATATAAACATAGTAGGTACAATAACAAAAGATAAGAAATCAGCAAAAGAATCTAGCTGAATACCAAACTCAGTAGAAAGGTTATATTTTCTTGCAATTTTACCATCAACTATATCAAATGCCCCTGCAAGCCACGCGAATAATGCACTTGCAAAAAAATTATTATGTGTTAAAAAGTAGATTGCTAACATCCCTGCTGCAATATTAAAAAATGTAGCTAAATTTGCTAAATTAAAGTGACTGTTTTTATTAAACAAAAATGTCATTTGTACCCTTAAGTTTTAGATTGTATATTGGTTTCTACCATTTTGTTTTGATTTGTAAAGATTCTCATCTGCTATTTTATATAGTTGGTTACATGAGATATAACTATCTGGTTCATATATAACTGCACCAATTGATATCGTTACAACATTTGATATTTTACTATTTTTATGCTCAATTTTTAATGATTCAATATTTTTATTTATATCATTTAGACACTCTTTTAATATTTGCATATCAATATCAAATAAAATAACACCAAACTCTTCCCCTCCTAACCTAAAAACATATTCATATTCTCTGTTAAAATAGTTTTTAAGTTCAGTTGCTACTGCTTTTAGTGTTAAATCACCCATATCGTGACCATAGGTGTCATTGTATTGTTTAAAAAAGTCAATATCAACCATAATAAAAGCTGTTCTCCATTTATTTGCATTGGAGATAAAGGGCATATTATCAAAAATCTTATCAAAATATTTTCTATTATATAGTTTTGTCATTGAGTCAGTAATTGATTCAAGAGCATATTTTTTAGTTAAGATTTTTAGTTGATTGTCTTTTTTTATTATTGAGTATATAATCAAAGATATAAACATAAAAGAAACGACCATCAAAAGTACCATATTATAAAATAGGTAATCTTTCATAGATGAATACTCTTTCAAAAAGGCTCTTCTTTTTTTATAAGCAATATCTTTTTCATACTCTTTTAAAAAATCTATTTTTTTTATCACTTTGGTATATGTTGAAAATTTTGTTTTATTTGTAAGTGAAGATAAAACATCTTTATTGATATCGTTTACAACTTTTCTTTCCTTATCACTTTTATACGATTTGTTGTAATAATTCCAATCTTTTAGTATCTCTTTAAAATATGGAGTTCTATTGCATTTTTTTTGAGTTTTCATACACTTTACTAAATCTTCATATTTATCTTCTATGTTATGAAGTTTTAAAACAGGTATATAGTTTCCAAAATAGATATAATCAATTTGAGTTTTAAGTTTTTCGATTTGTGAGTTAAACATAAAGCTTGATGTTATAAGTGAGGCGATAATAATAATACTTAATACGGCTAATTTAAAGCTAACACTTTTATAGAACTCTTTTTTCATAAATGGGAGTATACCTAAATAGTATTTAAAATGGTTATAAAAATACCTTAACTTCATCTTAAAGTTGTTTAGATATAATCGCGATTTTAAATAAGAAGGAATAGTATTGTTAAATTTTAAAGAGACATTTATAGGTAATAGTGCAAAAAGTGATATCCTCTCAGGGATAGTTGTTGCAATAGCATTGGTTCCAGAAGCTATTGCATTTTCAATTATAGCTGGAGTTTCACCATTAGTTGGTTTATATACAGCATTTATATTAGGATTTATTACCGCTTTAGTTGGTGGAAAAGCTGGGATGATTAGTGGAGCAACGGGTGCGGTTGCTGTTGTTTTAGTTGGCTTAGGAGTAAAAGTAAAAGAAGCAATTCCAGAGGATTTATTACAACAACTAACACAAAATGATCAACTATCTACATATATCTTACAATATATTTTACTTGCAACTGTTTTAGCAGGGATTATTCAAGTTTTAATTGGAGTATTTAAACTTGGAAAATTGATTAGGTTAGTTCCACAACCTGCAATGTATGGGTTTGTAAATGGTTTAGCAATTGTTATTGCAATGGCTCAGTTTCCACTTTTTAAAGGTGAAAATTGGATAATGTATCTACTTGTATTAGCAACAATGCTTATTGTGAAATTCTTCCCAAAAATCTCTACAGCGATCCCTTCTGGGCTTCTTGCAATTGTTGTAATCTCAACTATTGTAATAACTTTAGATTTAGATACAAAAAGAGTTGGGGACTTAGCAGATATTAGTGGAAACTTACCCTCTTTTGGTATCCCTGATGTTCATATCACTTTTGAATCAATATTAACTGTTTTACCCTACTCTATTCTTGTAGCTTTAGTTGGGTTAATTGAGTCTTTATTAACTCTTTCTGTTTTAGATGAAATGGGTGGAAAAAGAGGAAGTGGAAACCAAGAGTGTATTGCACAAGGTTCTGGTAATATTGTTTGTGGATTTTTTGGTGGTATGGCAGGTTGTGCAATGATTGGACAATCAATAATCAACTTTAGTAATGGTGGTTGGGGAAGATTATCTGCCTTAACTGCTTCACTTTTACTTATCTCTTTTGTTGTATCTTTATCGGGCTTTATTGCGATGATCCCTGTTGCTGTGTTGGTTGGGATTATGTTTATGGTTTCAATTGGTACTTTTGAGTGGGAGAGTGCAAATAGATTAAAATATATGCCAAATCATGATAGATTTGTTTTAGTTGCCGTTACTATTATAACTATTTTTGCAGACTTAGCAATTGCTGTTATTACTGGTATTATTATCTCTGCACTTGTATTTGCTTGGAATCATAGTAAAGTTAGAAGTAGAACCCACAGAGAAGATGAAAATACAAAAGTATATGAGTTTGATGGTCCTTTATTTTTTGGATCAACAACTTCATTCTTTGAACTTTTTGATACAAAACATGACCCAGAAAATATTATATTAGACTTTAAAGATGCAAGGGTTATGGATATATCGGGTGTTGAAGCAATTGATACCATTACAAAACGATATGCACAAGCTGGTAAAAAGCTTACAATTAGACATTTAAGTGAAGATTGTAAAAAGATATTAAAAGATGCAGGTCCATTTTGTACTTATGAAGAGAATGACCCTAAATATAAGGTAGCAATTAATTATTAGAAATTAATTTTCCTATCTAATTTTAGTTTATTTTTTTGTGTGATATAATTTAATAGATTTAAGAGATTAGGGTTTGTTATGGAGATAAATCAAGTAAGCCAAAGTATCTCTTCTGTTTATGAAGAGTTGGCTAAAAAACGTGGACAGTTAGATACTCTCGATAAGAAAGATGAAGAGAAATCTTCTTATGAGAGATATGATAATGTTGATATCTCTAATAACAAATATGATGAGGATGATTACCAAAGAGTATTAGATAAGTTTAAACAGCTTGATCAAAATACAAAAATACATGAGCAAAGCCATGCTTCAAATGCTCCCACTGCTTCAGCTATTCAATATAGCTATCAAGTAGGACCAGATGGGAAATTGTATGCAAATGGTGGCTCTGTAAGGTTTGACACCTCTATGCCTAAAGATGAAGGTGGTGCAGCTGTAAAGCTTGAAGAGTTAAAAGATGCATCAAACTCAGTTGATGAATTAAGTTCTGCTGACGCACAAATTGCACGAACAGCAAATTTAAATAAACTGTTATTACAGTCACAAGGAGTTAGTGATGACAATTGATAATAATTTAAATTCAATGATGATTTCAGAGATGAATCTTAATGGGATGGCATCTAATATTGCCCAAATGGGTACACAAGAAGCCGTAACTAGAAAACCAGAAAACAAAGAAGTAACACAAGATTTAATAGATTCTATAGTTGGACAGATTCCTGAAGTTGTTTCTTATCAAGCAAATGGGAAAGGGATTGAAACTCAACAAGAGGTTTCTGATATGTTATTAAATATCAAGGCTTAAAATGGATAAAATCAATGTTGTATGTCCCCATTGTCAAAAAGTAAATAGTATACCCAAAAAGGACTCTTATAATAAAGCTAATTGTGGTAATTGTAAAAATTCACTTTTAGATACAACACCAATAAATCTAGATGATTCTACATTTGATCATGTAATTGTAAACTCAGATATACCAGTAATTGTTGATTTTTGGGCACCTTGGTGTGGCCCTTGCAAAATGATGGCACCGGTTTACAATGAGGTTTCTCAAAAATATCCACTAAAAGCACTCTTTACTAAAGTTGATACACAAGAGCATCAAAATCTTGGAAGTAAATATAATATACGTTCTATTCCTACAATTGTAGTATATAAAAATGGTTCAGAGGTGAAAAGAGTAAGTGGTGCATTAGACCCTATTAGACTCTCTTCTTTGGTTAATGATTATATATAGCCTTAGAATCTATAAATAGCTCTTAAAGCTACAAAGTCTAAACCAGAGTTTTCATTATCTATATCTGAATTTGAATAGTGATTGTATTTTAAAGTTGCTTCAAAGTTATCAGTAAATCTATACCCAAAACCTACACTCTCTTTAAACTGAAAATGTATACCAAACTTTTTCTTATCTAAATTAGTTTCACTAAATTGGGCAATACCTAAACCAACTTCACCATAAAAACTATCTGTAAAGTTGTAACTTAGTAGAGGTTGTATACTTAAGATATATAAATCATCTTTTTTACCATTTGCATATTCTGCTGAAAACTCAAGACTTATATCTGTTTTATCAATTAATCTATAATCAATATCTTTTATTATAGAGATACCTGTTATATCAATATTATCTTTATATCCATAACTTAATGCAACTTTGTCAAAGCTATATAAAGATGTTGATATAAAAAATATTGAGATTAAATAAAATAAGGTTTTTTTCATACTTTTCTCCTAAAAACTTATTATATTAATTATTTTGTTAAAAAAAAGTAAATACCTTATTTTGATATAAAAAAAATTATTTTTTGTTTATTATCTTTGCAAGTTGAGATATTTGAAGTTCGTTAAATACTTTTATTCCATTTTCCAAAAGAAGTTTTGCAGTTAATCCCTGCCCTTTTATTAAGGTTTGAGAAAATGTACCATCATAAACTTCTTCATTTCCACATGAGGGTGATTTTGATTTTAATAAGGCAACTTCTATACCCTCTTTTTGACATATCTCAAGGGCATTTTTTGCACCTAATAAGAAGTTTATAGTTACATTCTCTTTATCTTTTGTTTCAACTTTAAATGGTTTTTCAATACTAACAATCTCTGCAGGCTCTCTTGGGATACTTAAACCTCCCGAAACCTCTGGACAAAAAGAAAAAATCTCATTTTCACTTAATATATCCATAAATAACTCTTTTTGTGAAAAGGTAAAAGAGGGAGTATACAAAATAGCAGAGTTTCCACCATCATATCTGACATCTTCACCTAATAGGCAGGCTGATATTAGTATCTTCATTAATCTCTATCCAAAAACTCTTTTGTAAAAAAAGTAGAGGTTTGAATATTGTTAAAGGCTGCTTTCATTGAAATAAACATTTGTGGATTTTCATCTTCCATTTGAGCTAATAGTTTTTTTGTAGTTTCTCTTGCATGTGGCATTTTAATATCAAATCTCATAGCTGGACATGCTTCATCACCTATAACACTAATCTCATTAGTTTGTGCAAATGCTCTTAATTGTCTCTCTCTACAAAAAATAAGTGGTCTAATAACCTCTAATCCATTTTCAGCTTTATAGATTGGTGGCATTGATCTTAAAGCACCATTATATAAAAAGTTCATAAAAAATGATTCCATCGCATCATCAAGATGATGACCAAGAGCTAGTTTGTTAAACCCTTGTTCTTGTGCAGTTGAATAAAGGTACCCTCTTCTCATTCTTGAAAAGAATGAACAAAATGATGAGTTTTTTCTAATCTTTTCACCAGCTAATTCAAAAATCTCTGTATCAACTATTTCGTGTTCTATTCCATGCTCTTTACAGTGATCTGCTAAAAACTGAACCTGCTCTCCCATTCCATAAGTTACAGTTACTGCTTTAAACTCAAAGTTATATGGTGCAACTCTTTTTAGGTGGTTTAGTGCATGGATTAGTGTAGTAGAGTCTTTTCCCCCTGAGAAACCAACTAATACTCTATCACCCTCTTTAATAAGTTCATAATCAGCATTTGTTTTACCAACAAGTTTAGAAATTTTTTTACTTAATTCTACCAAAATAAAATACCCTCTTTAGTTTTTCGCGGATTATACCATAAATTAATAAATAACTTGTTATAGAGAGATTTACCCTTTTAAATATAGAAAAAATTAATTGTAGTTTTATTTAAATAGAATATAATTTCATACTAATTTACAAAAAAGATTTTTGATGACAAAAGAAGAGATAGAAAGTTTTAAAATAAATATTGCAGAAAATATTTTACCCCTAGTTAAAAACATGAATGATAATAGAATTAAAGAGATTATAAATCATGTAGAGAAGTCAAACCCCCAGTTACCTGAAGGTTTTGGAAATATGTTGTTTGAACAACTTAAAATGATGAAAAGTTCAAGTAAATATTTACATTATCTTAATAATTAACTTTTTCTCTTTATCTTCCATAAGAACTATACCCATTTGACAAAAGAAGGTTTCTATAAAAAAAGATAATTTTTTATAGATATTTAGATTTATAAATCCATCTGGATAAACCTCTTTCATTGAGTTTAATTCAAACTTCATAACCTCCCAGATATCTTTAAAATAAGATATCTCTAAGGCGTAATCAACTTCATAATCTAGTTCTTCTAGAGTTATACCCAAGCCATCTAAGTAACCTAAAAGATATGAAGCTTGTTTTAAAAGTTGTTCTAGTTTGGTTATACAATCAACTAATAGATCCTCTCTGTCTTTATTTATTTTATATGCCATTAGTTGAGTATTTATATTAATGCTAGTATCTTCTAACATTTTTAAAAAGTTTTGTGCAATCAATTTTGGATATTGTGTATCTTTTGCACTAGTTGATGAGATCATGTTTGCAATATACTCACTCCAACATTTTTCAGCTATTGGATATGTTACTGAGTCTACACCCTTATAGCTATTTTTCTTCATAAACTTTTCAAAGTTATCGATTTTTTTATTATTATCATGAATATGAGCAAGTTCATGGTTTAATATGTGCAAAGCCTCTTTATATTCTATATCCTGGGGTCTTTTTAATATATTTTTTATAAACTCATTTTTCATAACTAAAACAAGTTCAAATCCATCATCTTTTGGTAGAGTTAATACTAATGCAAAAGTATTGCTATTTGCTTTATATCTATTTTTAAATACACTGTTTTTTTGAGTTGTTAAAACTTCAATATCTCTATCAAAGTATGAGGTAATAATTATTTTAGAAAATCTTCTTAAATCCAAATATGAAAAAGTTGAGATTAGTGATTTCATTTTTTCTACAACTTGTAGGGAAATTTCGTCTGATAGACCATTTATTTTAATCATTAAATCATTTTTCATAGTTCATCCTTTATGGATAAATTATAGTTATTTCTAAATATTATTTCATTAATTATTATTATTTATATGTAAAATTTAAGCTATTTTATATTTTATGGAAATATCTTTTTAAAATCTTCTACTATTGCTTTGTCAACTTTTCCTTCAGAAGCTAAAGTATCTAAAATCTTAAAGCTTTCATCATTGCTTAGTTTATTTCTATATATTTTTGAACTTGTTAATGAGTTGTAGATATTTAAAATAGATATTAACCTATCTTTTAAGCTCAAATCTTTCCCCTCTAGGCTATATGGGTATCCACTACCATCTATAAACTCTTGAGCCTTGCTAGCCCAATTAGATATATCTGAAAACCCCATTATATTAGATAATGTTTTCTTTGTGTAATAGGGATATGCTTTAATTGTTTCATACTCCTCTTTATCTAGTTTCTCTTTTTTTGTAAGTATAGTTGATGGAATAAAAAACTTACCAATAGTTATTAATGATGAAGCTATTAAGAAGGTTTGTGTATCTTTATGGTCAAAATTATAATATTTAACTACCTTTTGTGCTTTTTTAAATATTGAATTGTTTTTTTCTAAGATATTTGAAAAGATTGATGTTATCTTTAAAATCTCTTCAAAGTCCATTGCTTGTGAAAAATCTTCTAGGTTTGAGAATATATATGTTAGAAGCTCGTGTTGATTTTGTAAATCTAGCCAAAAGCTTTGGGTTTGAGAGAATTCACAAAAACATTCAACTATATCTGTTGAGAAAAGTATATTTTCATTTTGTTTTACAAACTCTAAGATATTTGTTCTATTTTCAATGGAGCTATCAGAAAGATTAAATTTTGTATCGATGGTATCAGCAAAACTAATAAATTGTGAGAAAAGTGGTATTTGCTCCCCTTTTAAACCAAAAAAACCACTTCCATTATAGTATTCACAAGAGTATTTAATTATGTTCTCTTCCTCTGTTAAAAATGGCATTTTTTTCGAATAAGCTTCACCTAAAATACAATAGTTTTTATTTTTCTCTTTTGTCTCAAAAAGTGCGATATTATGTAAAAGTGCATAGGAACATATATCACTCAAACCTGCAGATTTATAATTAAACTCTTTTGCAAGTTTTAAAGCAATAAAAGCTATCTTTTTAGAGTGTGTTGAAGTTGTTTTATAGTTTTGACTTTCTACACTATCTAAAGCATATGAGATCGATATTAAAAAATTGTTTAGATTAAATACAAGTTGTTTCTTTTTATCCATTTTTTTCCCTAAATTATTTTAAAAGTATACTACTATACACTAACTAAAAATAATGTAAACAAATCTAATAGTATAAGTTTTTTTAATGATAAAAGTTATATAATAATATTATTAAATATTTAAGTGGAGTCCTCTTGAGCTATATACATAAAAGTAAACTTTTTAAAATTGCCCTACTTGCAGTTTGCTTATATTTTTTTGTTATATTCTTTATCTATAAAGATAATCTTACAAGTGAAATAAACAATGAAAGGATACAAATAGAGGATGTATTGACTCAAATAAAATCAATGCGAAAATATGTAAGTGATGATCAAAAAAAGGAGATATATAAATTACAAGAAAAAGGTATTTTATCCCATCACTATTTTACCTCTCCCTTATTGTCTTCAACCTATAGTGTAAATAAGGTTAATGACTATTATAATGAGTTTAAAAAAGAGAAAAATCAACCAACTGTAGATATAAGATTTGCTTCACCAAATCCAAGAAATCCCAATAATTTAGCAACAAAAAATGAGATAGAGATATTAAAAAAGTTTGATAAAAATGAGATTAATAGATATGAAGAGATAAGAAAAGATAAAAAAGGGGATATTTTATATATTGCATTGCCCACTGGAAGATTGGAAGATAGATGTATGAGATGTCACTCAACTCCTGAAGCAGCTCCATCACAGATGGTGGAAAAATATGGTTCAAAAGCTGGTTTTGGTGAAGAGTTGGGAAATATGAAAGCTATTATGTCCATAGAAAAGCCTCTTAACAGTGCATATGAAAGAGCATATATCAAAACTTTTAAAATAGCAGTTTATATATTTATTGCTACATTAATTTTTATCTACTTTTATTACAGATACAATAAGAAAATCTATCAAAAAAATGAGGAGTTGGAGCTTTTAAATAAACAGCTTGATAAAAAAGTTAGAGAAAGAACATTAGAGTTAAATAATTCAAAAATGCAACTTCTAAATGTAATAAGTAGCAGTGAGTTAGGGTATTGGGATTGGTATATTGATACTGATGAATTTCATGTAAATAATCTTTGGTTATCAATGATTGGTTTAGGTAAAGATGAGTTTAATAATAAAGTTGATCAGTGGTTAGATAAAATCCATCCAGATGATGTACAAAAGGTGATGCCTAAAATATATGAATCTTTTGAAAAAGATAGTTCTTTTTCTATAGAGTATAGAATTAAAAATAAAAATGAAAAATATATTTGGGTTGAAGTTGTTGGTGGAGTTGTTCAACGAAACAAAGAGGGAAAAGCCTTAAGAGCTTGTGGAATACATAGAAATATAAATCAGAAAAAACTAAATGAGAAAAAAGTTCAAGAGCAAGAGAGTATAATCCAACACCAAACAAAGCTAGCAGCAGTTGGTGAGATGTTAAAGAATATTTCTCACCAATGGAAACAACCCTTATCTGTCATAACTACAATTGCAAGTACAATTAAACTATCATATGAGTTTAAAGAGAAATATAGTGATGAACAATTGATTAATTATTGTGATAATATTCTTGCTAATGGAAACTATTTAGCAAAAACAATAAATGATTTCTCTTCATATTTCAATAATAATAAACAAACAAAAGAGAATATTGATATCTCTAAAACTTTTGAAAGAATAATCTCCTTAATTAAAGAGTCTTATGATTTTGATTATATAAAGATAGAATCAAATATAGAAAATGATTTAATGGTAAATTTAAATGAAAATATATTTATACAAGCTTTATTAAATATATTTAATAACTCTCATGATGCCTTTAAAGAGGGTGAGATTGATAAAGATTCAAGATATCTATTTTTAGATGTTAAGAAAAAAGATGAAAATATTATTATCAAGATAAAAGATAGTGCTGGTGGGATAAAGGAAGAGATTATAGATAAAATATTTGAGCCTTATTTTACCACAAAACATCAAAGCCTTGGGACAGGAATTGGATTATATATGACAAGTCAAATAATCAATAAACACCTAAAGGGTAATATAAGTGCTAAAAATATTACATATGGATACGAAAATAAGAGGTTTAAAGGTTGTGAGTTTTTAATCACTATTCCATCAGATTCAACTTCTTTTGATGAAATAATATAAGAAAAGATTTAAGAGTTTTTAGGTTATTCCCCTAAAAACTCAACTATTGCTTCAACAGAAGTATTTGTCATCTCTAAATCAATATGGGGTGCACCTTGAACTTTTACAAGTTTAGCATCAAACCCTTTATCTTTTACAATTTTATAAAATGAAGTAGTTACTTCAGGTTTTGAGATTTTGTCTTCTGTACCATAAATAAATAGATATTTTGTATTTTCCTTATCTATTTTATCAAGTACATCAACCATAGAGATTAGGTTTTCACCTTTTTCACTCTTGTGGATATCATATCTTCCACCTGCTAAAACAATATTTTGAACTAATTGAGGCTTTATCCCTGTTAGAGTTGCTCCCATCATTGCTCCAGCACTGTGACCAATATAATTAACCTTTTTTGCATCATATTTATTTTTTAGACCCTCTATAAGTTCAGCTAAAAAATCTATATATTCTGGCTTAGCTGCAAGATTTTTTACACCTTCGTGAGCCAAAGCATCAAAATTATTAGTTGAAGAACCTGAATATCCTGGTAAGGCAACGGCAATTATCGTTAAGTCTGTATTGAAATTTAAAATTTCTGCAAAGGGACCATATCTTCCTAATGTATTTGTTCCTGCATCCCATGTACCATGAACAAGAACTGTGATTGTATCATTTGAATCACCCTCAAAGGCCTTATATTCTATACATTCACCACCTGCAAAAATAAAGTTATCACCTTTTTTTACACACTCATCTTGAGTGATTTTTGCACCATAAAGAGTAGAAACTAAAGCTAGTGTTGAAATAGTTCCTATAAGTAATCTCTTAAACATATCTAACTCCTTTTTAATAAGCTATAATTCCAATGTATCCTTCAACTTGTTTTTCTATAAGTTCTACAATTCCAGCTTGTACGTACGATACATCATCTATAAAATCATCTTCAGTCCATTTCATTGTTTCCATAGTGTTTTTACAAACAACAAACTCTACATCATATTCCATAAGTGACTTTATTCTAGTCAATGCTTTTTGATCATAATCTTTTTTTAAAGCTCTTACACCATTTCCATATGCTACAACTACAACTTTTAAAGATTCATTAGGATACTCTTTTAAAATATTATATAAGGTACTAAGATTATGATTCACCTTTGCTAATTCTGAATCATATAGTTGTACTACTATCTTTCTTGGGTTTTCAAAAGTTGGTTGTGGATCACTAAATGTTGATTTTGCAAATACAAATGTAACACTTAATAGTATTAATAATAATTTTTTCATAAATCTCCTTTAAGCAATTTTCTCATTGCTTTGATTGTTATTTAAAACTATTATAGATGAATTTTTCTTTATTTCTCCACCTTTAATTATTTTACAATACAATCCTCTACAATCTTTAACTAATCTTGGTAGCTTTTTATCAAATACCACTAAATGGTTGCATATAGTGCATTTTTCAGTTATCTGAATTATTGTTTCAGCTATTTTAAATTGTGTCCCAATAGGAAAGTTATGAGGGTCAAAGTCAAATAAAATATTTTCCCCTAAGCTTCCATATTTTAACTCAATACCATTTTGTTTTGATAGCTCATATGAATCAATACCTACAATCATTACAGACTTCTCTTCATCTTTTCCTGCAAACTTATCATTTTTGATGCCATATGCTTCTATAAGTTCAAGATTAGATACAATAGGTCTTGGTAAGCCACTTTGAGCTTTATTAGCACTAAAAATCTCAATAACCTTACCTTTTGTTGTTATCATAAGTTTTCCTTTAATATCTCTAAAAAGTCCTTTTCAACCCAAGCTCCAGGGTATATATTTTTAACCTTCCCAGCTTTATCTAAAATAAAAAATGTTGGAGTCATCCCTTTAAATCTTTTTTTTAAATCAAAAGGTAGTTTTACAAAATCAACATCAACTTTTAAAAATAGATACTCCTCATTTATCGCTTCTTGAACATTATCTAAGCTAAGAACTTCATTTTCCATTTTTTTACAAAAATAACATGATTGTGAAGTTGCATAAACAATTATTTGTTTATTCTCTTTTTTAGCTTCATCTATTATCTCTTTTTCATTATAGTTATTATCAGACAATATCTTTGTAGAGGTTTTAGTTATCCCTTTTAGTCTATTTGCCTTATATCCCATAAAGTAATGAGCCAATAAAGTTGCTTCTTCATCTGTTATCTTCATAGCCTTTTTTTCATCATAATATTTTAAGACATTTTGATCGCAGATACTATTATTTAAATCAGGATTTGATAGATAGTTTTTTAGATACTCCTCTATTTCGATAACCCTCATCTCTGGGTCACTTGGATCCCCAATTTTTTTACTACTATCAGTGATCGCCCATGCTAACATATTTTCTGTTGGAATAGTTAGATTTAAAAGTGTATTGTTTCTTTCAAAAAAATTCTCTTTTAGTTTTTTAAAAGAGATATACTCCTTATGACATGAAGCACATTTTTGTTCAAAAACTTTTTTACCCTCTTGGAAGTTAGCATATACAGAGATAGAAAAGAGTAAAAAGAATAGGAATAACCCTTTTTTCATAAAAAAAACCTTTATTATCAACTTAATAAATATTTTAAATAAAATATCTATTAAATTGAAGAGAGTAAAGTTAAAACTTTACTTCTTCTATTTAGTTAAATGATACCAGGATTACCTTTTACACCTACAATATCAGGTGTATCAACTTTTAAGTTAGCGATATGTTTAACATTTTTTAGGTATGTCTCAACAGTTTCCCATACAGGTTCACCAGGAGATTTTGCTCCAACTGTTGACCAACCAGCAACTTTATACATTTTACTTGCATCAAGTTTTTTACCATTTTTAGAAAGAGTAATATCTGAGATTCTATTACCCATTTTTGCAGTGGGATTGATTCTATATGAAATACCACCAGTTCTTACCATATCACCACCTTGTTGGTAGAATGGGTCAGCATTAAATAAGTTATCTGCAACATCTTCTAAAATTAGTTTTATATCTTTACCAGATATATCCCTTGCATATGTTTCAGGATATGTCATAGCTGTTTGAGTCATCAAATCATCAAAAGTTATGGCTTGTCCAGGAATAACAGATGTTCCCCATCTAAATCCAGGAGATAAAGAGATATCCGCACCTTTAACATCAATCAAAGCATCACATATGATTTGATCCCAAGAACCATTAAAATTCCCTCTTCTAAATAGAGTTTGCTCAGTTGTAGCAATCTCTCTAGTTAACTCTTTTAAGTAAGGAGCTCTAACCTCTTGGATATATTTTTTCATATCTGGATCTTCAGGAATTAAATCTGAGAAAATTGGAAGTAGTGTAAATTTATGGTCAACCACTTTCCCATTTTTAATTTGTAGGTCTAATACATTTAAGAATTTACCATTAGAACCAGCATTGCAAACGTAAGTAACACCTTCGTCATTTTTAACTGGAACTGCTTCTGGAACACCATCGTGAGTGTGTCCACCCATGATAAAATCTATCCCTGTACAAACTTCTGCCATTTTCTTATCTGTATCAAATCCATTATGAGAAAGAACAATTACCGCATCTGGTTTTTCATCTTCTCTAATCTCATCAACAAGCTCTTGCATCCCTTCATCATTGATTGAAAAAGACCAATCAGGGATAAATCTTTGTGGATTTGCAATAGTTGTATATGGGAAAGCTTGACCAATTATAGCTACTCTTGCATCACCAAGTTTTTTGATTGTATATGGTTTAAAAGCATGTCCAGTATCTTCATCATAAGCTTCAGCAGTACCTTCAAATAAAGATTGCTCTTTTACTTTAACATTTTGTGCAATAAACTCAGCATCTAGTAGTTTAACATTTTCTAAAACCTCTTCAGCTTTATATGTAAACTCCCAGTGCCCTACTGCCACATCAACACCTAGTTTGTTCATAGCACCAACCATATCTTTACCTCTTGTGTAAAGTGCAGTTGCACTACCTTGCCAAGTGTCTCCACCATCAAGTAAAAGTGTTTTCTCTTTTCCAAAACTATTTTTAAGGAAATCTACTACAGTTTTGATTTGAGAGAAACCACCTGTTCTACCCATAGCTTTTGCATGTTTTTCAAAGTCTACACATGAATATGCATATTCAAGTCTTTTATTACCTTTGATACCATAATAATCTAATAACTTCTCACCAACAATATGTGGCGGTTTACCAAAGTTTTCATAAAAACCAAGATTTACACTTGGTTCTCTAAAATAAACTGGTAAAAGTTGTGCATGAGAATCTGTCATATGTAATAATCTTGCATTACCAAATGGTTTTAACTTGTAATAATCTTCAAGTTTATTTGTATTTGTCATTCTTGTGTGTGAATTAGCAAATACAGGGGCAGCACCAAGTACTGCCATCATATATACAAACTCTCTTCTACTTAATTTACTCATTTATTTAATCCCTTCATTTCAATTTAGAAATATCCTAAATTATTTACCAGAACCTGCTACAGTAAATCCTAAAGAGGTCCATGCTTGCATTCCACCTCTATAGTATTTGATTTTCTCTGCAGGGAATCCCATATTTAATAGAGAATATTTAGCATTTTTAACCATTCCTGGAGTTTGTCCACACCAGTAACCGTTACAATATAATGCTACAGTTTTAGCTTTTGAGAAATCTAATGTTCCATCATCTTTTTGAACAACTCCCATCTCATCTTCCATCATCTCTATAGATGTATCTTTTTCTTTAAAGTTAGTAAAAGGAACATTTATAGCACCAGGAATTCTAAGTTTTGCAAACCAACCTGGCTTTCTACTATCAATGATTGCAATTGAATCATCTGTTTGAGCTTTTTTCATATATTCAATAAACTCTAATTCTCCAATTGTTTCAACACCTGGAGCTATAATCATAGGTTGAGGTACACCTCTATTTGTTGTATCATATAATGGTGAGATTTTATTACCTGCAGTTTGATTTCTCATCAAAGTAAATTTCTCACCATTAAGGTTCATCTCAATAGATTTAATACCTTTTGAAATAGCAACATATTTCTCTCCACCCTCAGCTAAAGCACCAACTGAACAAACACCTGCAATTGCAGTAGCTGCAAGCAGTTTTTTTAGAATCATCATTGTCTTCTCCCCTTTTAATCTCATCTCTATAGTTTTATTTTAATAGTTTAGAAACTATTAGTATTTATATCCATCCCCTGGAACAGCTAGTCTCCAAGTTGATTCTGCTTCAACAGATTGTGTTAATGCAGTAATTGCAAATCTACAAGCTCTTTCTGCACCAAACTCTGTTGGAAGTACAGTTTTTGAAGTTTTTCCTTTAAAATCTTTAGGATTAACCTCTTTTGCACCTGTTTTAATAGCTTCTTCAACTGATTCAATAAGTGCTGAGTTATTAACCCCTAGTCTTCTAAACTCTAAACCCTCTTCTTGTGCAATTGCGTTATACTCTTTTGCAGTATTTAATACTGATTCGATACCACTTTTTTCTACACTACAAACTTTATTTAAATCGATTTTTGTAGCAGTCTCAATACTTGGTTGAGAAGAAGCAGTACACCCTGTTAATAAACCTACTAATCCAGTAGTTACCATTAAAGTAGTTAATCTTTTCATTTCTTTCTCCTTCTCAACTATTTTCTAAAATCAGGACCATCTATTTTCATACCATTATTCATATATGCCATAAAAAATAGAAGTTCTCTCATCTCTTGATCTTCAGCTTTTGGTGGTACTTGACCTTGATCTTTAATACAACCAGACATTCTTCTTTCTAAAGTTCCTAAACCATTAGCAGGGTTTTTAGCTCCCCATTTAAGTCTATAAACTGGGAAATGTGATGTTTGCCCTAAAAGTTGAGAAAGTGACTCATTTCTTACTCTTTGAGCTGCACCTTGTACGTGACACTCTGCACAATTAAGTTTTAAGTAACCTCTTTGTGTATAGTAGTACTTTTTCCCTCTTTCATAAGCAGATGCTGCATCAGCACTTTCAATTTTTACATCGATAATTTTTTCTTCGTTTTGTGCTTCATTTACAAAATAAGCTTGTAGATAAGCCATTTTACCTTTAGAAGTTCCCCATTTCTCTTCACCATTTGCTTCTAAACACTCATTTATAGCAACTGTTAAAGTCATAACCTCTTTTTTCTCTTCATCAAAGTATGGATACATTGCACCAGTTTCTGATGGTTCGGCAAAACAATCTTTAAATGATTTACCATTTGCAAATGGTTTTTCATAAAGTTCTTCACCAACTTCTACCCACTCTTCAGTAGGTGGAAACTCTTTGATTGCATCATAAGAAACTCTACCATTTTTTGAAAAGGCATAGTTTCCTTTAGAAAACTCTTGAAATTTAATTCCACCCATGATGTTGTTTTTTAATTCATCATCAGTTGAGTAAGGGAAAAAAGTGTTTCTATTTTTTAATGGATCTTCGAATTTAGCTTCAAAGTAGTTTACTAAAGCTATTCTATCTTTCTCAGCTTGAGCATTATATTCACTTGCATTTAATGCACATGTAGCTAATGCAGCTAGTGCTGTTGTTTTAACAATTTTTAAAATCATACATATCTCCTTAAGTTTTATTAATTACTCTAAAAAGAGTAATTAATTATCTAATTTTTGTTGTGTCTGTTTGAGTAGTACCTTTTAAATCTACCCAAGTGAACTCTAACTCATCACCTGATTTTCCAGGGAATTCAAATTTTACATAAGGGTTTTTAGATAAAAATTGACTTGAAGATAGTTCCCATACAATTTTTCCATTAACTTTTGCAACCATATAAGTAATAAAGTTAACCTCTTTTTTAGCTCTTTCAGCCTCTTGGTAACTTAACATTGGGTGGTTTGCAAGTGCTTTAACAGTAACAATACCTTTTTTTTCTTTTGCTTTTATTCTAGTTTTTTTAGCCATTATAATTTCCTTTATTTATTCTATATTTTATTAATTCTTAAATAGTTGTTGAAATTAAATCAACCACCACATCCACCAATAGTAACTTTTATAGCTTTGCTAGCAGAGTATAACTTACCACCAGATTCAACAACAGCAGTAACATTTCCTGTTTTTGCCATTTTAATTCTTATAGAATAATCGATAATTCCACCTTCTGGTACAGTAAATACTGCAACAGTAGCCTCAGGGTTTGCATCTTGGAATACTGCAACTTTTGAACCTTTTAGTTTTGAAGAGATAGTTAATGGAATAACTGCACCATTCTCAGCGATATCTGGAGCTTTTAATTTAACTTTACTCTCTGTTGTACTAGAAGTTCCAAACAACTCTTGCATTGCAACATCAACTTTTGTAGCAGTCCAAGCTTTTGGTTTTGTCTCTCTAAAGTTAACTGCACTTAATGTAGATGGTGCCATAGAAGCTGCTAAAGCACCTAATCCTAATCCTAAAAAATTTCTTCTATTTATCATTTATAATCCTTTCTAATTTTATTCAACTGTTTTTAAATAAGCAACTAAAGCTTTGATTTGAGCATCACTTAACCAACCATTTTTACCAAATGCAGGCATTTGAGAAATTGGGTTAGTTGTATACGGGTCATAAATCTTCGCATACAATGCATCATCTGGCCAATATTTTAATGCAACAAGTTTTGGTCCCATACTTCCTGGACCATCAATTTGTTTACCATTAACATCATGACATGCTAAACAGTTACCTAAGTTTTTAGTATTGAATATTTTTTCACCTTTTTTTATAAGGTCTGCATCACTAGCGAAAAGACCAGTAAGTGCGAAACTACTAATTGCCGAAGCAACAAGTAAATTTTTGATTAATTTCATAGCTTTCTCCTTTATTTACTAGAATTAATGATATAGTCTACTACTTTTTTAAACTCATCATCTGGTAATGTACTTGTCCCCTTAGGAGGCATAGCATTGATACCATTGATTGCGTTTTCATAAACTTCATCAATACCTTTTTCTAAAACACTTTCCCATGCTGCTTTATCACCAATTACTGGTGCTCCAATTGCTTTATTAGAGTGACAAGCTGAACAATAGGTATTATAGTTTTCAACAACAACTGGGTCTACATTGTCATTACACTCTTCTTTCTTAGGCTCTTTCCATGTTCTTTCTGTAGAGATTGGCTGATTAACATTTGGTGCTAAGTCAACTTTAATTCTCATTAATAAATCATCTACAGTTTTTCCATCACCATATTGTTTTTCAATACAATCTTTCATACATCTTGTACCTTTTCCATAAATTGTTGGATCAGATAAAAGTTTTTGCATGTTTTTTGGACCTTGGTGTGGATCTTTTGTATCAACTTCTGGATAAAACCCATCAACATTTGGCATCTTAATTTTACTAAAATTTTCTTTATTTAGTACAGTATCATAATCCATCTCTTCACCATCAAGCTTTATACCATTTGAATAAAGTAAAAATGCACTTAAGGCATAAGCTTCACTATTGCTAAGTGTTTTAGGAGCTGTAAATGGCATTGAATCTTGAATATACCAAAAAAGAGTACTTGCATATGGCCAATAAGAACCAACTGTTTTAAGTGCAACAGAAGGGTTTGGATGTTTATCTGCTGGATTAAGTCTTTGGATTACTAAATCTTTAGTACTTCCCCCAACTAGTGTTGGATAACCTTTTCCACCTGCACCAAATTCACCATGACACATAGCACATTGAGCGTCATAAAGTTCTTCACCCCATTCAACAGAACCCTCTGCAATTTTAGGATTACCATCCTCGTCAAGCACAGGTTTACCATGTTTCATATCGTATTTAGGAAGACCCTCACCATCTGGTCTAACATCAACATCCCACACTTTTTCCTCTAAAGATGTTACTGCTCTACCATTATTGTATTTAACATCTTGTGTATTTACATGGTATGGACCATATTTACCATCTTTTATTGGATATTTTACTGCTCCATCAACTGACATCTCTTTACTTGCATATAAAGATGTTGCAAGAAGAGTTGATAAACCAAGAGTAAGAAGAGTTTTCTTAAGCTTTATTGTGTTTTCTAATTTGAACATTATTACACTCTCCTTTCTTAGTGATTTCCCAAGTTACGATAGCATTTCTGTGGTAAACTGATTCAACACCAACAGCTGATGTTTCTTGATCAATTGTAGGTTGGATATTACCAAAGTCATCTCTAGATCTACTTGCAAGAAGTAAAGGTTTCCCATCCCATTTCATCACATATGAGAATCTTGTCCATGATTTTGGAAGAACTAGTCCTTTAAGTTTCGCTTCTGTCCAGTTGTCTCCCCCATCAAAAGAGATATCAACACCAGTAATAGTACCATGACCAGACCAAGCTATACCTTCAATCTCTACCATATCACCTTTTTTTAAGTGTGTCCATGGTTTTTCTGGACATGGGCTTGTGATAACTGAATTTACTTCATTTACCCAGAAGAATCTTATCGCTTTTCCACCTGGTTGTACCATTGTATATTTAGATGTCTCCTCTTTCGAGTGCCAAGGCTTACTAGATATCTCAAGTCTTCTTAACCATTTTGTGTTTAAGTTTCCTTCCCATCCTGGAACAATAAGTCTTACAGGGTATCCTTGTTCAGGTCTTAAGGCTTCACCATTTTGTCCCCAAACAACCATAACATCGTCTAAAGCTTTTTCAACAGGGATTGATCTAGGGTTTGATGCGTTATCACTACCCTCAGCTAACATCCAAACTGCATCTTTTTTTAGACCAACATCTTCAAGAATTGTTTTTAACATAACTCCTGTCCATTCAGCTGCACTCATAAGTCCTTTCATAAACTGTAATGAGTTAAACTGTGGTCCTCTCCATTCAGGTGCACCATTTGCAGGACATTCAATAAAGTAGATTCTTGATTCACTAGGATATTTTTTAAGATCATCTAATGTTAAGACAATCTCTCTTTCAACCTGATCACCATGTATCATAAGTCTCCACTCTTTTGGATCAACATGTGCCGTACCACCATGGTCTCTTACAAAGAATAAACCATTTGGAGTTACAATACCTTGTGATTCATGAATAGGACACATTGCAACTGATGCATAGTAGTCTCCAGATGAAAATAGTGAGTGTGTTCTTCTTATATTGTTATGTTCATAAGGTGATGGTAGTCCATATAGATGTTTATCTACAGGGTCTCCAAGTTTTTGTCCCCAAGGGGCATCTTTGATGATTGCAGGGTCATCAGCTTTTACTTTTACTGGTGTTAAAACATTTGCAGCTGCAATAGCACCAGCCGAATATATAGCAGTTTTTTTGAAAAAGTTTCTTCGACTTAACTTCTGGTTGGAAGCTAGTTCTAGTTCTTTCTCAGAACTGTTACTTGAGTTCGTCATTTATCCTCCTTAAAATTACTACTATCTATACTTAAAATCATAGAATAAAATAAACTTATAAATATTATAAATTATATTTAATTCTATAAATTAACTTTTTCTTATAGATAATATAACGCCCAATTATATAAGTATTTCTTATATAACATTGCGAATATTATTACCTCTTTTTTTATTTATGTCAATAATTTTTTATAATTTTTTTCAATAATAGATAGAAAGTTATACAAGATGCCACTTTTTGCTATTTTATTGCTACTAATACCTAAAAATGCTATGTTTTTGTTACTTTTATTTTAGTTTTTTGTTCATTATGTTAATATCCTTTTCCAAATTTTATGGAGAAAATATGAGAAATTTTATCACTTATGAACAATCATTAAAATTAATAAATAACTTCAATTTTAAAGCAAGAACTAAGAAAAAAGTTTTTTTAATGGAAGCTTTGGGCAAAACCCTTGCTGAAAACATTATTTCTAAAGAGAATTCACCAAAATATCCAACCTCTTCTATGGATGGTTATGCAATAAGGTACGAAGATCAAGAATTAAATAAAACAATTAAAGTAATAGATAAAAATCCTGCAGGTAGTGTTGTTGACTCAGAAGTTTCTAGTGGAACAGCTATTAAAACCTTTACTGGATCTTTAATTCCAAAAGGTAGTGACACTTTAATTCCTATAGAAAAAGTTGAAGCTACTAAAGATGGAATAACAATAAAGGAGATTGTACCTAAAGGTTTTGCTATTAGAGAGGTTGGTGAAAACTTTAAAGAGGGTGAGATACTTATAAAAAAAGATACAAAGGTAGATTTTGCACAAATTGGTGTTTTAGCTTCATTAAATATACCTCAAGTTTTTGTATATACTCAACCAACAGTTGCCGTAGCTAGTACTGGAACAGAAATTTTAGATTTAGGAGAGATTCAAACAAATGAATCACAAATAAGAAGTTCTAATCATCTAACAATAGAAGCTCTTTGTACAAAAGCAGGAGCAGAGGTTTTTCAAATGGGTGTTGTTGATGATGATATCAACTCAATTACACAACTTATAGAAGAATCCCTATACAAAGCAGATATAGTTGTAACTACTGGTGGCGTATCGGTTGGTGATTATGATTTTGTACAAGATGTTGTAAAAGAGAAGTTAGGTGCAGAGGTTTTATTTCATGGGGTATTGATAAAACCTGGAATGCATCTATTAGCAGCAAAAAAAGGTGAAAAGTTTATTTTAGCACTACCAGGGTTTGCTTACTCATCAACAGTTTGTGCAATCCTTTATCTTTTACCATTAATATATAAGTATACAAATAATAAACAACTTCCTATTGTAAAAGCAATATTAGAAGCTGATTTTGAGAATAAAGGTGAAAAAACAGTTTTTACTGCATGTAATTTAAAAAAAGAGAATGGGGTTTATAAAGTTGACTTTGAGGGTAAAAAACAAGGTTCAAGTGGAATTTTGACCAATCTTTTAGGAGATAGTGGTTTATTGATAACTGATTCATTTAAAAAGTATAAAAAAGGTGAGTTGGTTGATGTGTTAGTTTTAGAACAGTTGTAATATGACAAACAGTTTTATAAAAGTATATATTCTTTTAGCACTATGTGTATTGTTTTGGTCTGGCAATTTTATTATTGGAAGATATATAGGCTATAGCGTAGAGCCTATAGAGTTGGCTTTTTTTAGATGGCTTTTGGTTTGTATCTTTTTATTGCCTATAGTTTTTTTCTTAGATATAAAAAGGTTATTACATTTTGTAAAACAGAAGTTTTTATATTTTATTTTTATATCACTACTTGGGATAACTTTATTTAATACAATTGTATATATAGCTTTACAAACTACAAAAGCAACCAATGCCTTGCTTATTAACTCTATTGTTCCAATATTGATACTTGTTTTGTCTTTTTTTATATTAAAAGCAAAGATTAGTAAGCTTCAAGTTTTTGGGATAGTTTTATCAACAATTGGGGTTATATATCTAGTACTTAAAGGTGATTTTCTTAGTATTATTAATATTGAGTTTACTCACGGAGATTTTTGGATACTTCTTAGTTCCCTAGTTTGGGCTTTATATTCAGTTTTAATAAGGTTTAAACCCCAAGGGATAAAACATATAGAGTTATTTGTAATAATAGTTTATTTAGGGTTTATCTTACTTATTCCCCTATTTTTATGGCAAGGGTATAGTTTCTCAAGAGAGATTGTGGTTTTTAAACAAAACTGGCCCTTCTTTTTATATGTTTCTTTTTTTGCTTCCTTTTTATCTTTTTATTTTTGGCATACTGGAATTGACACAATTGGTGCAGAAAAAACTGGACAGTTTACCCACTTGATGCCTATTTTTGGATCGATTTTAGCATTTATATTTTTAAAAGAGAAACTGGAGTATTATCATATCATTGGAGCTATACTTATAGGAATAGGTATCTATCTTTCCTTATTTGTAAAAAAGTAGAGGGGATGAACAAAAATATTTTTTATTTTTTAATAGTTATCTCAATGATATTTTGGGGTATCTCTTGGGTTAATGTAAAAGTTTTAAGTAGTTATATAAATCAATATGAAATTGTATTTTTACGAATGGGAATCTCTGCACTTGCTATGGTTCCTATTTTAAAATTTTTAAACCTAAGTTTTAAAATAAGCTATAAAACTCTATTTTTGATATTAGTTGCTTCTATTATATTGGTATTATATTCTATATATTTCTTTTTAGGTGTTAAGTATGGTACAGCTGGACTTGGTGGAGCTTTAGTTACGACACTAATTCCAATTAATACTTTTATTATCTTAGCTTTTTTACATAAAAAAACAATCTCTTTAAAACACTCTTTTGCTTTGGTTTTAGGTGGCTTTGGAGTATTGACAATGTTAGATATTTGGGAGTTTAATATTCAACAAATATTTGCAATACAAAATATATATTTTATTGCTGCATCTATTTTATGGCCTGCGTTGACAATTGTAAGTTCAAAATCAACAAACACTAACCCTTTGATATTTACTTTTTATGTGTATCTTATTTCAACTATTTTTGTATATATCTTTTTTATAGATGGGAAGTTATTTAATCAATTGCTTATAAGTTTTGACTATATTTTTTGGATAAATATGTTAGTAATTACACTTCTTAGTACAGTTGTTGCAACTTCTGTTTATTTTATAGGAATAGAAAAAATTGGGGCTAAAGAGGTTAGCTCTTTTATTTTTTTAGTGCCCTGCTCTGCTTTGGTTTTTAGTGCTATCTTTTTGGGTGAGAAAATCTCTTACAATACAGTTTTAGGAACTATTTGTACTGTTATTGCTATTTATATTTTAAACAATATTAAATTATCTTTTTTATTAAAAAGATAATTTAATCTCCACAACAAGAGCTTGAGCTAGAGCAACAGCTCTTAGACTCTTTTTTTAAATATGGTTTAATAAGATAATAAAAGATTAGAGCTATTAAAATATATGAAAATATTCTATATATAAAAGAGCTCTCTTCTTGTTGTGCATTTAAAGATAAAATCTCTAAATTACCCAAAAATATATCAAAACCAAAACCAAAAATAAGAGAAAGAGTAGCTATAGTTGAAACATAGATGATAAGAGAAGTTCTACCCAACATCTTATAAACAACACTCATAGTAACAGCACTAGTTGCAGGTCCTGCTGTTAAAAATATAAATGCCGCCCCTGCACTCATACCTTGAAGCATAAATGCAGCTGCAATAGGAAGTGAAGCAGTTGCACATGTATATAAAGGTATAGCAACTAACAAAATTACAAAATATGTTAAGAGTTGGTTTTCAAATAGTATTGAAGAGTATTCTTTAGGTACAAAAGTGGTAAATAATGCACCTAAAACAAGCCCTACAGCTAAAGCTTTCACCATATCAGAGAAAAGTGTTACATAGGCATAGGTAAATACACCCTTTATAGAAAATCCAGCTTTTTTTGTTGAACTACAACAACTTGAACTCTCTTCTGTACCACTACAACAACTTGATTGTTTAGTCTCTTGTGGTTTAGTTGTAAAAAATTGTGGCTTAATCTCTTCTTTAGAAGAGCAACAACTAGAGCCTGAACTACAACAAGAACTCTCTTGTGTTTGAATTAGCTCTTCATTGTTTTTATTCTCTACAAAATTTTGAATAAGTCCAACAATTATAGCAATAATCACTGAACTAATTATTCTAAAAATAGTAAAAACTAAACCAAAAAAAGAAAACGTTGCTAAAATAGAATCTACACCAGTAATTGGTGTTGAGATAAGAAAACTTTGTACAGCACCCTTACTTGCACCCTCTTTTTTTAACCCTTGGGCAATAGGTATAACAGAACAAGAGCAAACAGGAAGTGGTATTCCAAAGATTGTTGCTTTTATTACAGAAGTAGTTGAGTCTTTTCCAAGATTTTTAGAGATAAAATCCTCTGGAATTAGTTGTTTTAGCACTCCTGCGAAAAATAGTCCTATTATTATATAAATAGACATTGCATCTGTTAACAAAAAGAAATTTACTGTGAATTCTTCTAAATAGTTCATAATTTACTCTTCTAAATATTTTTTGTTATCTATTCTTTTTTTTGCTTTAACTCCAAGCTCTATAAACTCTTCACTTCTTCTTAAAAGATTACCTCTTCCTGTAGAGAGTTTGTTCATTGCTTCCTCGTATGACTTTTGAGTTCTTGCAATATTTGTACCAATGTTTTCAATATCTGTTACAAAGCTAGCAAACTTATCATATAAATCTGCAGCTTTTTTAGAGATAAGAAGAGCATTCTCATTTTGGTGTTCATATCTCCAAATATTTTCTATGGTTCTAAGTGTTGCAAAAAGTGTTGAAGGGGAAACAAGCATAATATTACTTTCAAAGGCTGTTTTAAATAGGTTGTTGTCTTTTGAAGCTGCAAGCATAAAGGCACCCTCAATTGGTATAAACATAATCACAAAATCTAAAGTTTTTACAGCTTCAATATTTTCATAACTTTTTTGGCTTAATTGTTTTATATGAGTATATATTGATTTTATTAACTCTTTTTGAGCCTGATCTTTTTCTATCTCTGTTTCAGATTCATTATATTTTACATATGCAGTTAATGAAACCTTTGAGTCTATAACTATATCTTTTTCTTGTGGAAGGTGAACTATCACATCAGGTCTTAATCTTCTTCCATTTTCATCTGTATAAGAACCTTGTGTTGAGTACTCAACACCCTCTCTTAGACCTGTTTGTTCTAAAATCTTAGAAAGAATCAATTCTCCCCAGTCACCTTGGGTTTTATTCTCACCTTTTAGGGCTTTCGTTAGGTTTATAGCATCTTGTGAGATTTGTTGATTTAGTGATTTAAGGTTTTTAATCTCTGTTAATAGTGAAACTCTTTGTTTAGTCTCTTCATTATAAATATCATCAACTCTCTTACCAAAACTTGATAATTGCTCTTTAAAGGGGGTTAAAAGTTGTGTCAGGTTGTTTGTTGATTTTTTTGCATTCTCTTCAAATAGTTTATTTGCAAGGTTCTCAAACTCCACTTTTAGTCTATCTTTAGAGGTTTCAAGAAGCTCTATTTTCTCTTTTAGGTTTTCCTCTTTTATTGAAAACTCATTTTCAAGTTGCTCTTGTTTTAATAAAGCACTATTCTTTTCATGAGCTAGAGTCTCTTCAAATTTTGATTGGAGAATCTCTATTTTTTCTTTATAATAAGAATCTTGAACCTCTAACTCTTTTTGTGTTTTTGTTATCAACTCTTTATAGTTTGAAACTATTGCCTCATATGAGTTTGTAGTAAAGGCTATTTTATTTTCTAATAAAACAATTTTTTGCCTAAAGATTAGCCATAAAACTAAAGCCCCTACAATAATCCCTATAAGTAAAGCTATTATTGCAATTAGTTCAGAATTAACCATCTATTCTCTACTAAAGATTGAATCTTTTAAAGCTTCTTCACTCTTTTCATTTACATCAAAACCTAACTCTTTAAATCTCTCAACTAAAGGTGGGTGAGAGTAATAAAAGAAGATATAAATAGGGTGTGATAAAGGAAATGATTTGTTTTCATTAGCAAGCTTTAATAAAGCATTTACCAAATCTTGTTTTGATTGCATATTTGAACCAAATTCATCAGCAGCGTATTCATTATGTCTTGAGATTAATGAGATCAAAGGCATTAAGAAAAATGATAAAATAGGTGAAAAAATCAAAAATAGTGTGATGATTGCATATGGCTCATTATTTAGGCTTAATCCTAAGAAAATCTCATCACTTAAATTTCCAAAAATTGCAAAAAATACAAACATTACAACACCCATGATACCAATATTTTTTAAGATATCTCCATTTTTAAAGTGCCCAAGTTCATGCCCTAGTACTGCAAGAAGCTCATTATGAGATAGTTTTTCCACTAATGTATCAAATAAAACCACCCTTTTAGTACTTCCAAGACCTCCAAAGTATGCATTTAGTCTATTATCTCTTTTACTAGCATCTACAGAAAATACCCCTGAACTTTTAAATCCAACTTGAGAAAGTAGATTGTTTATCTTCTGCTCTAACTCTTTATCTTTTAAAGGCTCAAACTTATCAAACATCTTATCTCTAATAACAGGATAAAGCATATTGATTAAAATAATAACTGCAAAAATAAAAACAAAGCCCCAAATCCACCAGTTATTAAAGCTTGTAATGATAAAAGAAACTATACCAATAACAGCTGAACCAAAAACTAGAAATAAAATACCACTTTTTATAGTATCTTTTACATATAAGCTTGGTGTCATATTTGAAAATCCATATTTCTTATCTAGTTTAAAAGTGGCATATAGCTCAAATGGAAGTCCTAAAAGCCAGTTTACTATTATAAAGGTATCAACATACACTATAGCTTTTAGCCAACTAGATTCAATAGCAATAATAGAATCTAAAAAAGATAAACCAAAACTAATCCAAAAGAAAAAGATGATGAAATTGTAAAAGTTAGTAACTATAGCTAATTTCTCTTTTTCTACTGAATAATCAGCTGCTTCTATATATTTTGAACTATCTAAAATAATAGCTTGTAAACCTCTAGCGTTTTTAACGTATCCTATTTGCATAAATGAAGTGTATAAACTTACTGCAAAATATAAACAATATCCTAATACAAAAATCTCTAACAAATTATTAGTCCTTTAATTTATCAATAAAATGGTTTAATCTCTCAACAATCTCATCTTTTGAAGTAATATACAATATCTCATAGTTTTCATCAAAAGACTCTTTAGTCCAGTTTAAACTCCCAAATAAGGCAGTTTTCTTATCAAAAATAGCTAGTTTAGTGTGAAGTTTAGCCTTAGATATAACAATACACTCAATGCCACTTTTTTTAAGTAGTTTATATTCACTACTTTTATTTTTTATCTTTTCACTATCAAAAAAGACTCTTACTTTAATACCTTTTTTGTGCTTTTTTATAAGCTCTTCTGCTAAGCTTTTTTTTGAAAAGTTATACATTGCAACATCAATTTGACTTTTTGAAGAATCAATAAGCTTTTCTATTTGCTTATAAGCTTGTTTTGTCTCTTTTGGTAATAGATATATTTTATCATCTGCAAAACTAAATAGTGATAATAAAACAATTATAAATAAAAATTTAAATCTCATTTTAGCTTACTCAAAAAGGGAATATAATTCTTGTGGGATACGAGAAGGTTTCATATCCTTTAAAAAAGCAACCAAAACAGTAGCTTTAAACAGTACTTCATCACCTCTTAATATCTCTTGAGAGATTAAAAGTGAAGTGTTCTTTTTCTTGATAAGGTTTGTAGTAACTTCTAACTCATCACCAAATAAAGCAGGTTTGATATAATCAGCTTCGATTTTTTTCACTACAAAAAATTCGTTTTGTTTATGGGGACTTAAACCCTTTTGAAAAAAGAGTTCAGAACGTGCTCTTTCACAATAGTTTAAATATATAGAGTGGTAAACAACCCCACCACAATCGGTATCTTCATAATAAACTCGTATCTTCAATTTTAAACCCCTTAATTAAGCATTTATTATACCTAATATTTATAAAGGTTTATTTTATACCTCTTGTTCTTCTAATTGCTCTTCTAAATCATCTTTAGATAAAACTACTTTGTTTCTTCCTTGTCTTTTTGCCTCATAAAGTGCTGAATCTGCACGATGTAGGATTGTATCAAGGTTTGGGTCATCTGAATGAAGCATTGTAACTCCAATACTTACAGTAAAACTTATCTTTTCATTTTCTAAAGTTTCTATCTCTAAGATTTCTATTTCAGACCTGATATTCTCAGCAGCTTTTAAAGCTCCTCTTTCTGAAGTGTTTGGAAGTATGGCGGCAAACTCTTCTCCCCCTAGTCTTCCGAATATATCTGATTTGCGTAAGGTTTCTTTTACTTTATTTGCCATAGCTTTGATAGCTTTATCTCCCGCTGCATGACCATGTAAGTCATTTATCATTTTAAACTTATCAATATCTATCATCAAAAGAGCTAGTTTTTTATTTTCTCTTCTTGAGTATTGTATCATTGGAGCTGTAGATTCATAGAAGCTTCTTCTGTTATTTACTCCGGTTAAGGAATCAGTTGTTGCAAGTATTTCTAGTTTTACATTTATATCATTTAACTCTTTAGTTCTTTTCTCAACGGCACTTTCTAAAACTCTTTGATACTCTTTTAGTCTCCTATCTTGTGCATTTTGTTTTATGGCTTCTAAAATTATTAATTCAAAATCTACCCTATCAAACCTTCTTGGTATAACTTGGTAAATAGAGGCATTATTTATTATTTTTGCTAATGATTCAACTGTGGCTACATCTTCAAATAGTATATTTCTTGTTGTTGCTGAGTTTTTTTGTAGTTCTATAATAAAATCTTCACATGATAATTCAGAATTATCTTTTCCTATTATTGCAATTAGTATCTCATTTCCCGCAATAATATAGTTGTAACACCCTATTAATGCCTGTTCTGCATTTATATAACTCTCTACTATATAATCAGAATCAACAATTCTAGAAATCTTTGTATATAAAGAATCCAAAACCTCAATATCGTTATCAATACATGCAATAATATGTTTACCCATTCACTCAACTCTCCAATAAAATATCGATTTTAAAAAGTCAAATAATATCAAAATATATATAAAATATAAGTATATATAAAAAGATTATTTTATTGTGAAATATTATTAATTAAAAGTTAAAATAATTAAAAACTATATTAAAGCCAATAAAAGGTAGATTTAAAGAATTATATATTTATTATATTAAGTAAAAAAAATTAGGAAATTTTAATATTAGTGTCAATAAGTTTAGGCATAATTTCACCAATTTCTTTAAAATTGTACTCAAAACTTGCTATTACAGTTGAATATAATTGGTGGTTTTTGTATTTTTCATGCCATTTATTTTCTTTATCTTCATAGAAGTTATAATACTCATATCTTAGTTTATATGCTTCTTTTAGTAATCGTTCACTATCCAAAATTAGACCTTTTAGTTTTTTTGATTATACAATAAAAAGACTATTATATAAATAACTTTATACTATTCTAAAAATAAGGTGTTATAATTAATAATAATGGGAGTTTAAATGAAAAAAGCTTTAATTGATCAAATACTTCTAGGTGGAATGTTATTAGTGATAGTGATAGTATTTGCTGCAACAGTCTCGGATGAGAAAGCTGCAAGGGAAAAAGTATATCAACTTAAAAATATAACTGATACCTCTGCTTTGGCTGCAGGGAAATATTTTATGGATGTTAATGAAAGCCAGGAGGAAGCTGAAGGGATATCTGATGGGATATTGGATAGAACAACCTTAGGAAGAGAAGTAAAACCTTTACACACTTATACTTGGGATGATATCTCATCTCCAAGAAGATTGACTACAAGTATAACTGGATATCAACAAAGCAACTTTTGGTATAGGTTATTAGATTTAGATAATTTTACTCTAGAAGCCTCTTCTACTGCTATTTTAGATAATGGTGAGACTACCTCCTTTGTACCAATTATTGTAAATGGTTGTACAAAAACCTTTAATGAAGGTGATGAGTTTGATTATCTTTTAAGGTCTTATAACATGTATGATGATGAGGATAATGTAGGGTTTTATGGTGTATATGAAAGTAGTGGTGGACAATCATCATTTGCACATTTAAAAAATGTTATTACAAGTTTTATGAATGGAAATGATAGTTTATATGATTTTGATGAAAACCTATCTGTTTCTTCTGTTGATTCAGGTGGTATCGCTAATGATGTAAAACAAATCTCACAAGCCTTTGCTATTTCAAGTTTTACAGAAACTAAGATGACCATTGTAGAAGCAAAATGTGGAAGTACAGCAGATAACTTAACTGTTGAAAGGGTTTTTGAAGTAAGTATGCAAGGGGTTTATTGTGGTGATGGTTGTGATAATCCAGGAATAAACAACTGTCTTTTAACAGATCCTGATGGGGATATTTTTACTGATATGGATTGGGATACTTCTGTTAGTTCTTGTAATAATGAAGACTTTTTTAGAATCAATTTTAGAATTGATAAAATACGAGAGAGAGGAGCTTATCTTTTAGGAGACGAATAAGCTCCTTTTTAAACTAATTATTACAGTTTAACTCTCTAATTTCATCCAACTTATTAAATACAATTGAGATATTTTTCTCAATATCCTCTGTTGTACTAAATACTTTATTATTATCTGCATTATCACAATATAGGTTTATAGTATTTTGTACTAAACCATGTACATTTTTATGTGCCTCTTTTAACTCTTGCCATTGTTTAGATTTTGCAAAAGGTTTCTCTTCGTTGGCATCTATCCATTTACCAAGATTACACTCATGGTGTGTTTTTACAGTTGTTGTAAACCCCTCTTTACATTGGATAAGGTTTGTGTTTTTAAAATTGATATGGTCAGATTTTAATCTATTTATATCGATAATCATACTTGTGTCACATACTCTTTTTCTTGCATTTTTATCATATGTTGTTTGGTCTATAATATGTTGAAGTCTTGTTGCTAAATCTGAAGTATTTGAAGCCATTTCACTGATTGTTGAAGCTAACATTGCATTTTGTTGAGTAGCTTGGTCTAGATTATTAACTGTATCGGAGATTTGAGTCATAGCACTTTCTTGCTCTTTTGCAGCTTTTGCCACATCTTCAATAAGCTCAATAGTCATATCAATATTTTTATCTAAGTCATTATACCCTTCAATCATTTGAGTAGATACATTTTTACCCTCTTTTGCTTTAGTTGTAGCACTTTCAACTAGATTTTTAATCTCATTTGCTGCTTCAGCACTTCTACTTGCAAGGTTTCTAACCTCTTGGGCAACAACGGCAAAACCTTTTCCAGCTTCACCAGCAGTAGCTGCTTCAACAGCAGCATTTAAAGATAGAATATTTGTTTGGAAAGCTATTTGGTCAATTACTGTGATAGCTTCTGAAATAGCATCAACCTCTTGGTTTAACTTATCCATTGATTGTGAAGTTTTATGAGCTAACTCTTTTCCTTGTTTATTTGATTTAGTTACATTTTGTGCATATGATGACATTTTATTAGCTGTTTCACTACTTTGGACAATTGTTGCTGATATCTCTTCAATAGCTGCTGCTGTTTCTTCTAATGATGCAGCTTGAGAAGTTGAAGAGTTATTTAAATCTTTTGATGCATTTGATAACTCTTGGGCACTATGAGATAACTCTCTATTTGAGCTATCAATTAAACAGATGATTTCATTGATTGATGATCTTGTTACATTTACCCCTGAGAATAATGAAGCAATCATTCCACTTAGACCTTTTATTACAGGAACCTCTTTATCATATTTAGCATTTGACATAGATACCAATACCTCACTTAATTGGTTTAGGTTTGATTGTAATCTATCAAGCATATTGTTTATCTCTGTAACTAAAAGATTAACTTGTTCTGAGTTTGCTGTTTGTTTGATTCTATCGTTTAATAAACCTTTATTTACTCTTTCTATGACATTTCTAGTTTCACTAATAACCATCTTATCTTGTTTTAAACCCTCATCAATAGAGTCTAAGTATTGATTAAAACTCTCAACCACATCTCCTATCTCATCTTTTGAGTAAACATCTATTCTTGTTGTTTCAGAAGAGGTGTTGTTTTTGATATTATCAATTGAGTTTTTAAGGTTTAGAATTGGTTTTAAGATTGTATTTTTTAGATTAAATAGTGTGATTAACATACTTAAGATTAAAGCTACAACTAAGATAATCAAGGCAATCCATACAATATAAGTACTATGTTCTAAGGCATCTTGAACATGTGACATTGGTCTACCTGTAATTGCAATACCTAAATCTTTTCCATCAAAATCTTTTATTTGAATATATGAATAAAAATATTTATCAGAAAAAAGATATTTATCTGCTAATAGTTTTTTGAAATCAATTTTCTGTGCATCTTCAAGAAAATCTTTATTTATAAACTTTTGAGAGATAACATAGTTGTTTAACATCTGTTTTTTATCAAACTGTTTAACTAGAACAGAACTATCCATCAAAAGTATAAACCCATCCCCTGCTTCATCAAACGATTTTGCAACTGAGTTTATCCCTTGCATAAACTCTAAAGAACCAAGATGAGTACCATCATTGGCAAAAATTGGTACAACTGAACGTATACTAAGTCCAGCTTTACCAACTTCAAAAGTATTTACAGCCTCTTGGGTCTTATTTACTTTTACAACACTTGCTCTAAATGAGTTTAAATCATCACCAAATTTTTCTGGTTTCCATGAACGTAAAAATGAGTGTGAGTCTTTTGTATGAATATGAACTTTAATATTTTTAAAGGGAGTTGACTTCTTCATATTTTCAGAGAGTTTTGAAAGTGCTTGGATAGCCAAATCTCTATTATTTGTAGCTAAAGCTTCTTTTATCATATTATCATTTGCAATAGAGATTGCATTTGATATCCCTACATCTAGTTTCCCTTGTATCTTTACTGTACTAAATTGATCTAGTTCATTTTTCAAATCACCAAATAATTCATTTTTTAAGTTGTTCTTTTGAACATTTAAAACAATATAACCAAGTATTAACATTAAAGCTGTAACCCCTACAGTTATAAATGTAAACTTCTTGGCAATTCCCAATTTTTGCATACCTATCTCCAGTTTTTTGCGGATATTATATCAAAAAAAAATTAAAATATATTGTAATTTATTATTTAATTTGCTTATGTATAGTATAAGTAATACTTATTTGAAATTGTTTTGATTATTCAAGAAATAATATTTTATATAATATTTTGTAGAAGGATAAGAAGTAAACCTCTTATCCCATTGGGTATAGAATATCTTTTTGTATCTTTTCTATTTCACTCATCAATTGTGCATCAATTTTAAAATCTAGAGCTGCAAATGATTCATCTAGTTGTGAGAGTTTTCTTGCTCCTATAATTGTTGAAGCAATAAAATCAAAATGTTTAGAGTAAGCTACTGCTAAAGTAACAGGTGAGATACCATACTCTTTTGCAAGTTGCATATATCTATTTGTTGCTTCAATAGTTTTGTCATTTACAAATCTATCAGCCATAGCTTGCACTCTTTTACTTTTGTTGTTTTTATAAATACCAAATCTACAATCTTCTGGATAAAAATCACCATTGTATTTCCCTGATAAAACACCTCCTGCTATGGGAGAATATGGAAGAAGTGAGATATTCTCTTTTCTACACACATTTGCTAATTCATCATGAAATCTTGGGTTTAGTAGTGAAAAATTGTTTTGAATTGATTCAAATCTAGCTAAACCTTTATTTTTTGAGGTTTCATTTGCTTTTGTTAAACCATAAGCACTATCGTTAGAAGTTCCAATATATCTAACTTTTCCCTCTCTTACTAATTCATCAAAAGCTTTTAAACTCTCTTCAATAGGTACAACTGTATCTGGCCAATGCATTTGATAAAGATCAATATAATCTGTTTGAAGTTTTTTTAAACTACCCTCAACTGCTTTTTTAATATGAAATGAATCGATTGCAGTAAGTCCATGTCTCATTGGTGGTACAAACCATCCTGAAGCAGCTCCTGCAACTTTTGTTGCTAAGATTATTGATTCTCTTGGTTTTGTTTTTAACCACTCTCCAACAATCTCTTCTGTTAAACCCGCTTTTTGTGCAGTTGGTGGCACTGGATAAAGTTCAGCTGTATCAAAAAAGTTTATTCCTCTATCATAAGCTTTATCCATTATTTGGAAGGCTTCCTCTTTTGAAGTTGTTGTTCCAAATGTCATAGTTCCTAAACAAATTGATGTTACTCTTAGTCCACTTTTTCCTATATATCTATATTCCATTTGAATTCCTTTAAAAAGAAAAAATTATAACTAGTTAAATAAAAATTAATCTTAAAGATTATTCCATTATACAAATCTCTTTTTTCATCATATGTATTATTGTTTGTTTTGCAACTAAATATACTACATAGGTTGTAATTGCACTAAAGATATATCCTAAAAGTGCATAAAACCAATAGTCGCTTAGTTCATACATCAATAAAGTTGCTAGGGTAATTGCTGCCATGGGAAAGGTAAATGCCCACCAAGAGATAAAGAATTTAATATTGATATAATTTTTATACATTACAAAAACAAGTATAGTAAAAAATAGTGCCAAACTATAAAGCATATGTGCAAAAAAGTCTAAGGATTCAGTCATTTTTATATATGAAATAAAACCAACAGCTGGTGGAGCTATCAATATAAACAATGTTGGCATAAATTTTGGTGCAAATTGCTTATGGAAAATTATTCTATTTAGGATGATAGCAAAAAGTATAATCCAGAAAAATATCCCAATTGAGTAATAAAAGTATAAAATTGAATCATTTATATACCCTTTACCAGCAATTGGAACAATGATATTACCAACTATTGGTATAAACCAAGCTGGATTTGAGTGTTGCATCTCAAGGTTATTGTTTATCCAATATTTGATTGTATAAAAGGTAAAAAAGATATGTAAACATGCCCCAAATATAAAGAAAATATGTGATAACTCAGGGATAAATGACTTATAATAAATAGATAGTAATAACATTGAAATAGAGGTCGCAGCAAAGAAGTTAACTCTAATTGGGTGATTAAACTCAGCTTTAACCTCCTCTTTGTATTGGATAAGTTTTTTTACATAAAAAAAGCTAATAATAAAGAAAAGTATTGTTGAAGTTATACCTAAGACATATGGGAATATTGATGGTAAATATAAAAATTTATGAAGTTTTTGGAAAACTAAAGACAAACCTGTAAGTCCCATGATAACAGCAAACATCATAATTGGGAAAAATTGAAGTCTATTGGATGGTATTGAGGTTATTTGTTCTTCTTTCATGATAAGGCAACCTTTAAGTTAATTTATTTATAATCGGTTAAAAAAGGGATAATTTGGCAAAGAAAACAACAATTGATTTAAGCTCTTTAAATATTAGTTATAAAGATGAACACAATCAAACCATAAAACTCTTATCTTTTAAAAAGTCAAATATGACTTTAGATATAGCAATTTATGAAAATGATAAGTTTATCAAAAACTCTAATATTGTTTTTGCTCATTTACCTAAAAGAGTAAAATCTTTAATTAAACCCCTTTAATAAATCAAATTATAATAAAAAAAACTTTAGATTATTATAAAACTATTTTATAATAATATTATAAGTTTGTGTTATATCTTAAGGCTTCAAGGTAATCAATTTTAAAGTAGAAAAAGTCAAACTCTTTTTGGGATAAAAGAGCATGAAACATTCTAATAGTACCCCCATGTGTACAGATTAGGATTTTTTTATTTTTTGGTAAACTATTTAGAAACTCCTCTACCCTTAATTTAAATTCCTTAAGTGATTCTTCACAAATATAATTGAACCAACTCATTACACTATCAAGATGTTCTATTTTATAGTTATCATTTTTTTCAATCTCTTCAAAAGTTTTACCCTCTATATAATCTTTAAACTTCATTTCCCTTAGTCTTTTGTCACAAATAAAATCATCTGTTATGTATTGTGTTGTCTTTACACATCTTGTAAGATCAGAACTATAAACTAGATCAAAATTATAATTTGACTTTAGCTCTTCAATTAAATCAAAATCGATTAGGGAAGAATCTATATCAATATCAGAATGACCTATATATCTTTGTTGATAATCAATTGGTAAAGGTGCATGCCTTAAAAGTGTAATCAAAGCCATAAAAAACATACTCCTAAAGCTAATAAAATCTCAATACTCTCTAATAAAAAACCTAAAACATCACCATTTAAAAAACCTAAGGCTTTTTTGATAAAAGAAGTGATAATTAAAGTAAATAAAAAGGCAATAGGGATAAATATTAAAAAGTTAAAATTAGTTAATAAAAACACTATAAAAGAGAAGATTATAATTGAACTTAAAAAAACTTTTGGTGTGAAACTATCTGACATCATAGTTAAGAATGAAGATTTAAACTTAGAAAAATAGATGGTAAATTGAACACACAATCTAGCAATGATAATTATAGATAAGAATTCAAATAGATATCCATGATAAAGTAGAAAAGAAAACCCAGCTATTTTTAAAACTACAAAGATAACAGAATATAAAACCCCTATAGCTCCAACTGTTGGCTCTTTTATAATCTTATAGGGATCTTTTCCACTATGTTTTGCATAGATTGCATCAACCACATCAAGTATCGCTTCTGTATGTAAAAAGCCATAAAGGATAAAATAGACACAACTAGCAATAATAGCTGCTAATGAAGGGATTGAATCAAGCAAAGAAAAAATAGATATACTTATTGTTCCTAAAACCAAACCAACTAAGGGCAAGAAAAAAACAGTATAGTTTAGAACCTCTTTTTTTGTTACATCATCATCTTTTTTAAAACTAACTGGCAAGATAGAAAAGTAGCTAAATACAAATTTTAGTGCAAGGGTTATATTACTCATAAATACTCTTTTTTATTGTGTCAACATCAATTTTTTCTTTTAGTTGCGAGATAAAACTATCTATTGTATTTTGTTTATATTTTTCAAAATCAAAATCTTGATACTCGCTATTTATGGCTTTAAATAGTTTTCCTCTTAAGTTATCATTATCAAATATAGCGTGTGCAAAAGTTCCTTTGATATGCTCTTTTTCAAAGTATATTGGATATTTTGAACTACTTCCATGGTGTATCTCAAAGCCTGAAACTTTACAATCAAAAATCTCATATACTTTTTTCTCTAAGATTTTCTGTTTTTCAAAAACTATAACATCATCTATAAAACCAAAGCCCTCTTCTATGGTAGCTATTTCATTCTCTAGGGCATATTTATCATCAAGAGTGTTAAACATCATCTCATAGCCACCACAAATACCAAAAATCTCTTTTTTAAACTCTTTTATTTTTTCAAATAGTCCAGTCTTTTTTAACCATTGTAAATCTTTGATAACTAGTTTAGACCCAGGAAGGATTATCATCTCGTATTTATCTAAAGGGATATTTGCCTCTATAAACTCCAAGTTTATATAATCATCTGAAACCAAAGGCTCAAAATCATTAAAATTACTCATATATGGATATGAGATAACTCCCACATTTATGAGAGCTTTTTCTTTGTTTTGAATATAGTTTTTCAAGCTTTGTGAGTCTTCAAAACCAAAATTAAAAGGTGTATAGGGTAAAACTCCTAAAACAGGTATTTTAAACTCCTCTTCTATAATCCTAACACCCTCATCAAAAAGTGTTAAATCCCCACGAAACTTGTTTATTATGACCCCTATTACATTCTCTCTTAACTTTTTAGGAAGTAGATTATATACTCCATAAATAGAAGCGAAAACTCCACCTTTTTCTATATCTGCAATAAGTATGATTTTTGTATTGTATTCATTTGCTATAAAGATATTTGAAAGGTCTTTGTCCATAAGATTAAGCTCAACAGGACTTCCAGCTCCCTCACAAACAATAACATCATATTTTGAATTTAGATAATCAAAACATCTTTTAACTGCTGGTTTTAGTAAGTCTAAGTCTTTATAGTATTCTCTAACATCCTTATTGGTTACAACTTTTCCCTCAACTATAAGTGAAGCTGCACTTCCACGCCCTGATTTTAGTAAAACAGGATTTAGATGGTATGAGGTTTTAACTTTTAAAACCTCTGCTTGAAAGTATTGAGCAACTGCAATCTCACTTTTATCATCACACACAAAGGCATTGTTTGAAACATTTTGTGCTTTAAAAGGAGCCACACTTAGACTCATATCTTGGATGATTTTTGCTATTACAAAAGTTAGAGTTGATTTTCCTGCATCAGAACTAGTTCCAAATATTGAGATATTGTTCATTTACTATACTTCCTATTTATTTCATAATTGATTTAATATTTTCTTGAATAATAGTTCTACTACTTAAAGCGATTTTCTTAAACTCTTTACTTTGAGGTTCTATTTTTTTTAACTCTAAAATATATTTTTTTTCATCAAGTTTATTTAGTGAATCATTTAAAACCTCTAAATCTTCAAATGTAATAAATCTAGAAAAAATGAGTTTTTCTATAATACTTTTATCAAAAGATATAGCAATAGCTATATCAAAAATATCCCTTGTGAGATTATCTTGTTTTCTGTATTTTATCTTTTTGGCAATTATATCTTCCACAGACTCATAAAAAAGTTCATAATCAATATCTAGTTTTGTATCTTTTATAGGTTTATTTATAATTGATTCATTAAGTAAAAAATCAACTTTTATGTCATCTTTCGTTCTAAGCTGTATATGATGATTCATCCCATCAAATCGATACTCATTATTGTCAAATAGTTTTGTTTCATCAATGTACCATTTTGGATTTAAAAAATCAAAAAGTTGAGATTCTGTTATAAATATATCTATATCAAAAGATTTTCTATGATTAAAATGAAACATAGCCAAGGCTGTCCCTCCACCAAACACCCACCAGTTTTTTATAGGTGATTGCTTTTCGATAGGAGCTAATAATTCATAATAAACACTATTTAATGTATTTATTTGCTGTCTAAAATTATTTAAGTAGCCATTCATATTGTGAACTTACCTTTGTATTGTATTGATTTATATAATACTCATAAAGTTTTTTTAGATTTGATTTATCTATGTCATAAACTTCACAATACTTAATAACATCCTCATAACTTACTTCATTAAAAAGTGTTGTAATAGCATATTGGTATTTCATATCTGTGTTTGCTGTTGAAAAAATCGTATATAAATCATCTAAATTATAATGAAGTCTCTTATCGCTTATTGAGTTGTTTATTGTTGATAAAATCCATTTTGCAGTAGATATTTTTTTCTCTTCTTTGAAAAGTTGATTATAAGGTTTTATAAAATTATACTCTTCCTTATCCAAGGATAAATCATATTCAACTTGTTTCATCAATATAAATTCAGGTTTTAATCCAAAAAATTTAGCAAACTTTTTTGCCGTATGTATTGTAAAACCTCTTTTCTTTTGATAAAGTTCACTTATTGTTTTTTTACCTATTTGTAAAGCTTCACAAAGCTTATCTTGAGTTATTTTATTCGGTTCTATATATTTTTCTTTTAAAAAATCTATTGGAGCTAACATTTTATTATCCTAGTATGATAATTTTTATTTAAATAATATTATCGTAATAGGATAATATTGTCAATGATGATTTTACTATTTCTACTTCAATCTATTTGTAAGTCCAAATTTAACTTCATATACTTCATCACAAATTTTAGTAAGTTTTTGACCTATAATTCCAGTTAGGTCAACAAATCTTCTGCTATCTTTATCTAAAGGGATTACACCTTTGGTTACTTCATTTAGTACAAAAACTATATTTGTATCACAGTTTTCTAAAACTTCAAGTTGTTTAATCAACTCTTCCTCATTTTTATATAGGTTATTGAAAATCCACATTGAGATACAATCTATTAGGTATGTTTCTTTTTCTTTTATAACCTTTGATAACTCTTTTGTCTCTTCTATTGTAGTAAACTTATCTTTTCTACTATTTTGGTGTTTATCTATCCTTGTTTTCATCTCTATATCTTGAAAACTGTTGTCATAGGTTGCTATATAAAAAGGTTTTTTATTTTTTGATAGTTCTAAGGCCTTTTTTTCTGCAAGATTGCTTTTTCCTGATTTTTGTCCACCAAAATATAGTATTTTCATCTATTATCCTAAAAAGCTTTCTATTTTTTTAGTGATTTGCTTCTTTTTTAAACCATTTAAAAAGCCAAAGGCTAAAGCTGCCCCTGCTCCAACCCCCTCTTTTGCTTCCCCATTATCATAAAGTTTAAGTGCAGGATGTGTTGATAAGGCAAAATCAAAATCTGCATAATAGGTATTTACCTTTAGTTCAGAGATCTCTACAAGAGCTTTTATATCACTATTTTCATCATCATTTACCCATTTTGTAGTACATAAAGCTAGATTTGAAGTTTCAAGTGTACCTTGCATGGTTTTAAGTATTGAGTTTACTATTAAAAGTACGCAAGCCATTTGTGTTCCACCTGCAAGGATGATTTTTTGAGAGTTATTAAAACCTAAAACTACACCGGCACAAAAAACCAACATATTATCAGCTACTTTAGAAAGAATAGTAAAAATATCATCATTTTCATCTATATTTTCCAAGGCTTTATTTATGGTTTGTTCTCTTATACTATTTGGTACCTCTTTAAAAGAGCTACTAAACATACCTTTACAATCATATCCCAATGCTAAGGCAGTTGCAGTTGCTGTAGTTGTTCCACTTGGAACTGATTCACCTAAAATTAAATAATCATCTTTTAACTCATAACTTTGAGCAAAAGCTAGACCTTTTTGGAAAATCTCTAAGGCTTCTATATTTGCACCTTTATCGATAGACTTTGATGGTTTTATATCTAGTTCGTGAAGTTTAAAATACTCTAGTTTTGGTTTTACTTCTATCCCTAAATCTAAAAGTTCAATATTTTTAAAAGGGTGTAAAAGGTGAATAGCTCTTGTGATAAGTGCAGGTGTTGGTACACCTTTTGGTGTTTTTGCTATATCTTCTAAACTCCTAACCTCCCCTGTACATAAAAACTCACTATCAAGTGTTGGTGTTAGGTATATTTGTCCAGGAATTCCAGCTTGAGTGATACCCTCTATATTTGCAGTATCTGTATTACTCATAGCTAAAAGATATGTGGCAGTTTTCCCTCTAAGGTTTTCTATAAAATCGTTTTTACCTAATATTGTTTTTATCATTTTCTATCCTAAATTGTTTGTATTTCATCTAATGTTTTTCTTTTTTCCCAGTTTAGTTTTAAAAGCTCTGGTTCATCTAAAAACTCATCCACATAACCTATTGCTAGGTATGCTATAAGTTTGTAGTTTTTATCTATGTTTAGTATTTTTTTTACTTTTTTTGGTTTTAGAATACTAATCCATCCAACACCTATATTATAAGCTCTTGCCATAAGCCATAGGTTTTGGATGGCACAAACTACGCTGTATTCACCAACTTTTTTTTGGCTTGTTTGTCCCAAAATCGATTTCTTTGGTTTTTCGTATAATACTGCAAGGTTTATATAAGACTCTTTTATCCCCTCAAGTTTTAGGTTTGGGTATAGTTTATTCTCTTTAAATACCTTTTTTGCTTTTTTATTCTCTTTTAAAAACTCTTGATAGATTTTATCCCTTTTGGTTTCATCTTTTATCAAAACAAACTTCCAAGGTTGAGAAAAACCTACAGAGGGAGCGCAGTTTGCAGCGTTTAATATCTCATTTAGTATCTCATCATCTATTGGAGTTTTTAAAAATCTATTACCACGCACATCACGTCTTTGAAGCATGATGTTTTTTAAAACTTCTATATCAACACTTGTAAATTCTTTTGTCATAAAAGCTCTTTTAATATATCAAATTTTCTTAAGAATTCGTTGTAATCTTTTTTAGGGTTTTTTCTATTTGCCCTTTGTAGGGTATAGTATAAACAAGCATAAAGTAAATACGGTTTTATGGTTTTAATATCAAGGTTTTTATCATAACTTTCTAGGGCATTTTGTAAAAAAGAGGTTTTAAAGTTATACTCTTCAAAACACCAACTTACTATAAACACTGCAAAATCAAAGTAGCTGTTTCCATAACAAGATTGGGCAAAATCATATACTCCACTTAGCTTATCATCTAAAAATTTAGCATTATCAGGAAACAAATCCCCATGAATCAAACTATTGTTTGGTAAATTTATATCTTTTATAACATCAAATTTTGTTTGCAAAAGTTGTTTTAGAGTCTCATCATCTACTTTTTCAAGCATCTTTTTCATAAACTCAAGAGTATAGATGTTTTCATTTTTAGCTTCTATATCTTTTATACTGTGAAGCTTAGCCATAAACTTAGCTAACTCTTCAACTTTTTTGATATCTATTTGTTTAGGGATTTTCCCTTCAATAAAAGAAAAAAGAATGGTTGGTTTATTTTGATACATAACTATTTTTTTAGAAAGTACCTTTGGTACCTTTAACTCTTTTATTGTTTTTAAAATATATATTTCATTTTTTATATCTTCAAGTGTAGAATTTTCTAATACCTTGAAAATATATCTAGTATTATCTTGTGAAGTTCCTATATAAGTGGAGTCTGTAACTCCATTTTGTGTTTCTTGAAAAGATTTAAAAACTATATTTGTATCTTTTATCAATTCATTTATCTCTTCAAGAGTAAGTTTTGTAAATACACCCAAGTATTTGTTCCTTTATTTTATCTCATGGAAGTCTATAAAAAGTGTCATGTATTTATCGACACTTTGTTTTTTATAATTCAATATTTGTTCCTCTTGAAAATTTAAATTCTCAAAGGTATATATAGAATTTTTTTCTTTTATATTTTTTGTATCCATTCCAATTTTTGGTCTCATATAAACAGTTGTAAATGGAACTTTACTCTTATGTAAAGGTCTTATTAGAAAACTACTATCTCCCACACATAAAGGTTTTTTCACCTTTGCAGATGCATGGGAAAATGATGTTACACCAGGTATAACTTCACAGTTTTCATAAATATCTATTTTCTGATCTCTAATTATATCTAGTAGATAATAAACAGTACTATAAACGGCACTATCTCCTAAAGTAACAAATGATAAGTTTTGGTATGTTTTAAAAGAGTCCAATATAATATCAACTTGTCTTTGCCAATCTTCTTGTTTAAATTTCATGGGTGTATATACAGGAATAATTGGTTTTTCAAATTCACATTCATTCATTAGTTGTTTTACAATTTTATAAGTCATTGACCTTTTAAAACTATTATCAGAACTTTTTGTAGGTATGCAAATAGCATCAGAATCTTTTAATGCCTTTAATGCTTTTAAAGTAATTAGTTCATAATCACCAGGGCCAAGTGAAACCATATATAATTTTGTCAATACCCTCTCCTAATAAGTCATAGTCTTATGACTAATACCAAGCATTTTAAATGATTCTTTAATGTTTTTGATAATAATCTCATTTGTTTTAGGAAGCTCTAAAAGATTGAAGTTCTCACTATCTGTAAGTGATTCTACAATTGAAGACTCAAAACAATCTTCTAAATCCTCTTTTATCTCAAACATATCTTTTATAAAGTGATTTCCACTAACTAAAAGTAAAGGCACAACTTGAACTTTTTTATAACCCTTCTCTTTTATTTTTCTTTTAATAGCTTCATTTATAGAAAAATATGGAAATGCTCCCTCTAAAGAACATGAAAAGTTTCTTTCATCTAACATCTCTAAAAGTGAACTTGTATAAGAAATAGAATCAATACCAACTGTATTTAACTTTGGAGTTCCATGGATAATATATAAGTTTGCAGTATCTTCTTTGCTAACTTGCTCATTTAACTCTTTTAAATACGCTGTTGTATCTTTTGTAGTTGTTAGAATTGGATTTGTAATACCTAAGTTAGCCATAGAGAAGTGTTTAAACCCATCTACTATTTTCTTTAAAAACTCATGTTCATCTGTTGGATAGATATTTACAGATACTACAACTACATGCTTGTATCCATGCATATCAACATCAGCTAAAGTTTGAGGAAGATTTTTATAAATCTCTTTTTTCTTTTTCTTTAAAAGCTTAATAACCATTCTTGAAGAAAAAGAGGTGAATACCTCACAGTCAGGGTATTCCTCTTTTACTTTCTCTTCTAAATCTAGATACTTTTGTTGCTCTATTACAGAACCAAAACAAGCAAGAATGATAGCTCTTTTTCTGTTATAGTGTCTATATCTTTTCATTATTTTGCACTGTTATAAAGTCTTGGTTCTACAAATGAACTTGATTTTAAACTATTTAATGTTTTAGCCCCTGCAAGTACTGCAATATCAATAACTGGTTCTAAAATAACAACACTCATATAAGCTGCCCCAAAACTAAATACTGCACTTATGTTTTCAGCACCAAAACCTTGTCCGTATAATGCCCAGAATGCAACCCAAGTAACAATTCCACCTTGATACATTAAAGATAATTTTAATGCAGTTGCATATTTGATATCTTTGTATGGTGTAGCTTTTGGAATGATTTTAGCTGCTACATAACTCATAGCAAATAAAGGCATTAAAAGAGTAGTTACATTTATACCATATTGTGGTAAATCAAACTGTGCAAAAAATAAACCTTGAAGAAGTAAACCAATTGCTAATCCAAAGGCTGCAGCCCCTGCACCAAATATTAAAAATAGTGTTGAACCTAAGATTAAATGAACCTCAGAAACTCCAATTGGATGATGAGGTAAAACCTCAAAAAACATAAATACTAAAATAGTACTAATAATTGTTTTTACTGCAAATGGTAAAACACCTGCGTCTTTGATATTTTCATAAGCCATTTTAACGGCAACCGAGAATGAAACTGCGGCAGTTCCATAACTTAAAACCATTTTTGCGCCTTGCACAACACCTGCTTCTATATGCATTAGTAGTCCTTTATTATGTAATAAATTAAAAATTAAAAAAATTGTGTGTTAAATTGTGATTATTTTGTTAAAAAATGTAAAAATTGAGAATTTAGTGGGGGATCTAGAGAATGTATCTCGTTTTCATAAGCTGTCTTATGGTATAAATTGCTATTAGTTTCACTAGTGCATAACTTATTTATTGTCGAGAACATCGCAATTGTTGACAATTTAAAATAGCGTTTATTATAACCTCTAAGATTTTTCATGGCGAAAGTTTAGCCAGAAAAAAATAATAAAGAGGTAAAAGTGAAAGCATTACTAATATCTTCAATAGCTTCAAATCAAGGTAAAACCCTATTAACTACGGCACTTTTGTATTATTTTAAAAATAATGTAAGACCATTTAAAATAGGTCCAGATTTCATTGACCCACAATTTCATCACAAAATTTGCAATACAAAATCTATAAACTTAGATACATTTATTATGAATGAAAATCAAGTTAAATGGATATTTGATAAATACTCAAACAAAGATATCTCTATCTTAGAAGGTGTAATGGGATTTTATGATGGTATGGATAAAGGTTGTTCTGCTTATGATGTTGGGAAGCTATTAAATATCCCTTCAGTTTTACTTCTTGATGCAAGTGGTTCTTATATAACTATAAGTGCTGTTTTAAAAGGTCTTAAAACTTATAAAGATGACAATACTATAAAAGCTGTAGTATTAAACAAAGTATCTTCAAAGATCCATTTTGAACTAATCAAAAAACAAATACAAAGTGATTTTGATGATATAGAAGTTTTAGGCTGGATAAAAAAAGACTTGGAAACAATAACTAGTACCCATCTTGGATTAGATTTAACTAAAACAAACCATGAAAAATTACAAAAGCTTACAAATGAGGTTTTAGAAAATATAGATTTAGAAAAACTAGAAACTGTAGCAAGTTTTCAAAAAGAAAAGATAACAAACTACCCTTTTGAAAAAATTGAAAAGGTAGACAAAAAACTTTCTATAGTTTATGATGAGAACTTCTCTTTTCTTTATGAAGACAATCTAGTATTTTTAAAAGAACTATTTTCAAAAGTTGAACTTGTAAACCCTACAAAAGATGAAACGATTTCAAAAGATACACATTTTGTTTTTATACCTGGAGGCTATGTGGAAACTAATGAGAGTTACAACAATATAAAAGATTCAAACAATTTTAAAAACTCTTTACTAGACCACGCAAACAAAAACAAACATATATATGCAGAGTGTGCAGGACTTTTATATTTAGCCAAATGTGTTGATGAAAAAGAGATGAGTGGAATTTTGGATGTTGAATTTACTCTTACACCAAAAAGAGTAAGGCTTGGCTACTACTATAGTCAAAATGGACTAAAAGGTCATGCTTTTCATTATACAAAACCACTTGATACAAAAGATGCAATAGATATATTAAGCAAAAAAGAAAAATCAAAAGGTGAGTTAGCAGCTTGGAAGAAGAACAATGTTTATGGAACTTATTTACATACAATGTTTAGAAACAATATAAAAATATTAAAGGATTACTTTGGAATTTAAAATAGAACAACCACCACTAAATATAGGTGCAGATATCTCAAACAGATCTTTTGAGATGATTAATAATGAGTTAAAAGAGTATGAAAAGATAAATGAGTTTGATGAGGAACAAAAAGAGGTAATAAGTAGACTTATACACACAACTACTTGTTTTGATGAAGTATTAAACAATATTTACTTTTCAGACAATGCAATTAAAAAGGTTCAAAACCTACTTATAAACAAAGCAAAAATCATAGTTGATGTAAATATGATAAAAGTTGGACTTAGTGATTTTTATCTAAAACAATACGACAATGAAGTGGTTTGTTATATAAATGAACCTTTTACATATGAAATGGCAGAAAAAAACAAAACAACTAGAAGTTATGCAGCTGTAGTTGAAGCAATCAAAAGACACAAAGATGAACCTTTGGTTTTAGCGTGTGGAAATGCCCCTACTTTTATATATGCAGCAATCAACACTTTACTTGAACAAAAAGTTGACTTGAACAATGTAGCATTTTTACTTTTCCCTGTAGGATTTGTAAATGTTGTTGAATCAAAAGCTTATGGAAGAAAGTTTTGTGATACTTTTGATGTTGCAGGAATTATCATGGAGGGAAGATTTGGAAGCTCTACTATGACAGTTGCTACACTTCATGCCATTTATAAACTAATCAAAGATTATGATAAAGATGAGAAATACAATGGAAAATAAAAAAGAAGTACTTTACAACACAATGGGAAGTGAGGTTGCAGAGGGTTTTACTTGTAAACCAAAAAACTTTGATGCAAATAAACCAATAATGCACCTAAAAACACAACTTTTTGTATGTACAGATGAAAGATGTGGTAAAGCACACAAAGATAAAGATATAGCTGCAACTTTAAGAGAAGCTATAAAAGAAGTAAGTCTTTCAAAAGGTGAAGATAGAATAAAAGTTGTAAGAACTGGATGTTTTGGAGCTTGTAGATTTAGAAGTGTTGCAAATATCTATGAAAATACAAAAGCAAATGGGAACTCTCAAAACAACGGAGTTTGGCTTAAAAATGTACACAGATATGACAAAGAAAAATGGAAAAAACTATTTATAGCTTTAAAAGACAATATAAGTATTGACTCTTTAGAAGAGTTTGAACAAGTACCAATGAGTGAGCCAAGTTTTTATAAATAATGGAAAAAAAAGTTTTAAGAAAAGGATACACAACAGGAACACATACTGTTGCATCTTTTAGGTCAGCTCTTGATACGCTATTAGCTACAAATGAGCCATGTTTAACAAAAACAAATAAAATAGACAATGATGATTTAGATGTAACAAAAGGTTGTGAGATAGTTGTATCTTTAGACTTTTGCCAAAAAGAGTTTCAACTAAACCCTACATTTCAAAAACCACACTATTTTGAGTGTGGAACAAACAGTATTGAAATATATGCAGGTATTGGAGTTGGAGTGGTTACAAAAAAAGGTTTAAAAATACAACCACCCTATCCTGCTATAAATCCTGCACCTTTAAATGCTATAAAAGAGTATTTTGAGATAAAAACAAAACATAGAGAAAACTTACACCTAAAATGTTGTGTAAGTGTTACAAATGGTCAAGAGATAGCTAAACAAACAGCTAACTCTAAAGTTGGAGTATTAGAAGGTATCTCTATACTTGGAACTACTGGTGTTGTAAAACCTGTATCAAGTTCAGCTTATATAGACTCTGTAAACACAGAAATAGAGTTTGCCATACAAAATGGCTACGAAACTATATATTTTACACTTGGAAACTCAGCTTTTAAAGTAGCTTGTAGCAAAGCAGACGAAGAGGCAATTGTAGAAATAGGAAACTTTGTATATGACTCAATAGAACTTGCAACTAAACTAAATGCAAAAGAGGTAATCTTCTTATGTGGAATAGGAAAGATGACAAAGGTTTACCAAGGGTTTAAAAACACCCACAATAGATTTGGAGTGATTGATTTTACACAACTACAACTGGATATAAAAGAGAAACTAAACTATGAGGTTGATATAGAAACAACACTTACTGTAAAAGGGATATCTCAAGAGCTTGAAAAAGTTGGATTATTAGATGAGTTTTACGAAATGATTACACTAAAAGCAAACGAACAAATAAAACAATGGTTTAAAACTTCAAAAGTAAAAGCCATAATATTAGAACAAAAGGAGGTTTTAGGATGGTAACTATTGCCGGAAATGGAATGGGAGATTATGATTTTTCAAATCTAAATATTGATATTTCAAAATTTGACAAAATCATTTGTGACCCAAACTTCAAAGAAGAAGCAAAAAATATATTAAAACTAAAATACAAAGATGCAAAACAATATATCATAGATAACTACGAAAAAGAGGAACTTTTATATGTAGTAACTGGTTCACCTTTGTTTTTTAGTGCAGGAACAATTATCGCTAGAAACTTACCAAATGAAAAAGTAAAGATTATAAATAATACCTCTTCTAAAACCTATATGTTAGAAAAACTATTTATCAATGAAACAGATGTTGATACTATATCTTTACATGGAAGAGTTGATATTGATTTAGAAAATTTTTTACAAAACAAATACACTTTTGTACTTTGTGATAAATATACAATCAAAAGATTAAAAGAGGCACTTTTTTATTTTGAAAAAGAGTCTATAAAAACTGCACTTGGTTATAAACTAGGCTTCGAAGATGAACTTATAAAAGAGATTGATTTATTTGATTTTGATGAGAGTTCAATCGATATAGAACAACCCTATGTATTACTTATAAAAAAAGAGTTTGAATCTAAAAACATCATAAGTGAAGATATAGAGTTTGAGACTGAACGAGGAATGATTACTAAAAAGTATAAAAGACAATTAAGTCTTCAAAACCTTGATTTAGAGCCAAACAACCTTTTATGGGATATTGGAGCAGGAAGTGGCTCTTGTGCAATAGAAGCATATAAAAGATACAAAGTAAAAACTACACTTTTTGAGAAAAATGAAACTAGAATAGAGTTTATAAAACAAAACTTGAAAAATCATTTTGTAGTTGAAACAAAATTATTAGAGGGTGAAGCCCAAGAGTATTTTGAAGAGTTAAAAGAGACTCCACAAAGAATCTTTGTAGGTGGTGGTGGAGTTGAGGTTATAAAACAACTTCCAAAACTATATGAGATTTTAAACACAAATGGAATCTTACTTATAAATGCAATAACACTAAAACATCTAAACTTGATGTTAACTACATTAAACGAAGCAAATATTGAGTATGAGATACATTCAATATCTCTTACAACATACAAAGGCAAACTAGATTTAGTAGAGCCTGAAAGACAACTATTTCAAATAAAAATAAAAAAAGAGGAAAAATAACTTATGGTTTATTTTATAGGAGCGGGTCCTGGAGACCCTGATTTAGTAACAGTAAAAGCACAAAAGATACTTCAAAAAGCTGATGTAGTTTTATATACTGGTTCATTGGTTCCAAAAGAGGTACTTTCTTGGTGCAAAGATGAAGCTATCATAGAGGATTCACAAGGGATGAAATACCCTGAGATATTTGCCTTTATAGAAAAATATAAAGACAAAGTAATAGCAAGAGTACATACAGGAGATCCATCTATTTACTCAACTATTGCAAAACAAATAGAGTTTTTACAAAAACAAAATATCAAATATGAAGTTATACCAGGTATCACAGCAGTATTTGGAGCAGCAGCTAGTTTAGGTATTGAATATACTATTCCAGGTGTTTCACAAACTATGATTCTTACACGTGTAGAAGGTAAAACTCCCAATCCTGAAAAGTTAGAGAATATACTTGCTTGTAAAAACTCATCTTTAGTATTTTATTTATCAATCTTACTTCTTAAAAAGCTAAAGAAAAAAGCAATTGATATGGGATATTCTCCTGATACACCTTGTTGGGTAGTTGAAAAAGCTACATGGAAAGAAGAAGAGATATATAAAGGAACAATTTCAGATATAGAGAATCAAGTTTCTCATATCAAAGGTGTTGCTTTGATTTTATTTGGAGACTTCCTAAAACAAGAAGAAACTGAAGAATCTCACCTTTATGTAAAACCACTTGTAAAAGAGCTAGAGAAACAAAAGGGTAAAAATGAGTAAGTTAAAAATAGCCCTAGTTTCAATAAACCAACCAAGTCTAAACTCTGCTTGTAAACTTTTAGAGTATCTAGAAGATTTTGAAGTTAATGTTTATGGGAAGAAGGACTTAGAACACAATCTTGAAAACTTAAAGACGTACGAAAAAATTGATACAGTTTTACAAAATGGTTGGAAAAAGTATGATGCGATTATTTGTATCTTAGCTATGGGAATAGTGGTTAGAAAAGTTGCACCACTGCTTGAAAGTAAAGCAACTGACCCAGCTATAATAGTTATGAGTATGGATTTAACAAAGGTTATACCACTTTTAAGTGGACATATTGGTGGAGCAAATGAGTTAAGTGATTTATTAGCATCTAGACTTCCAAACTGTATGAACTTTGTATCAACAGCAACAGACCAAACAAAAACTTTTGCTTTTGATATGTTTGCAAAGAAAAACAATCTAGAGATAGAAAACCTAAAATGCTTAGCAAAAATCTCTAACTCACTTCTTAATAAAAAAGAAGTAGAAGTAAAAACCTATGAGAGTATCTTTGAAACAATACCAAATAAAACAAATCTAAAAAGAGTAGATGAGCAAAGTTCTGAACTATGCGTAAATATAACTCCATTTTCTGATGAGAATCTAACTTTAAAACCAAAAGTATATTTAGGTATTGGATGCAATAGAGATACATCGTTTGAAGATATTGAAACATCATTTTTTTGGTTTTTAGAAAAACACAATCTAAAAAAAGAACAAATAGAAAATATAGCTTCATTTGAAGCAAAAGCTGATGAGAAAGGACTTTTGGAGTTTGCCTCAAAATACAATTTTGATATAAAGTTTTATAATGAAGCAGAGATAAACTCACTTCAAGGTGAATTTAGCCCTTCTCAAGCAACAAAGTTTTTTGGACTTAAAGGTGTTAGTGAACCTTCATCTATGTTAGTTTCAAAATACAACGAACTTATCATAGCTAAAAATGTGTATGAGAAAAAAATCACAATAGCAGCTGCAGTATAAAAGGAAAAATAAAATGGCAAAAAAATTATATATAGTTAGTTCAGGTGCTGGTGGAACATCATATATCACTCCAGAAGCTAGAAATGCACTTGAAGAGTGTGAAGTAGTAGTTTCATATAGTAAATACGCTAGAGAGCTAAAAGAGCTAATAGAGGGTAAAGAGATATTTACATCAGGAATGACACACGAGATAGAAAGATGTAATCAAGCTATTCAATACGCAAAATCAGGAAAAACAACTTGTATCGTATCAAATGGAGATGCAAATGTATATGGAATGGCAACTCTTATAGTTGAGATTATGGATGAAAAAGATTTATGGGATGAGGTAGATCTTATCTCTCTTCCTGGTGTTACTTCATTTTTAGCAGCAGCTAGTAAAGTTGGAGCTCCTGTATCACAAGACTTTTCTATCATCTCACTATCAGATAGACTAACAGATATAAACCTAATAGACAAAAGAGTTAAAGCAGCCCTAGATTGTGACTTTGTTTTAGGTATTTATAATCCAAAATCTAAAAAAAGAATCCTTCCATATCAAAACTTCTTAAGAGCCTTAGAAGATGGATACCAAGATAGAATTGCAATCATTGCTTCAAATGTAGGACGAGAAGAAAAAGAGAAAATCACAATAACAACAGCCCAAGATTTAATACATCAAGATATAGAGCATGAAGCAGTATCTATGTCAACATTAATTATAATTTGTAATTCAAATACAAAACTAACAAAAAACGGAAAAGTTTTAACACCTAGAGGATATTTAAACAAATATGAACTAAGTGGAGAACTTAAATAAAAGGGAATTAATGCAAATAGCGATTTTATCTGATATACATTCAAATGTTTATGCGCTACAAGAGATTATAAAAGATATTAGAAATAGAAATATTGAAGTGGTTTTAAACCTTGGAGATATGTTTTATGGACCAATTGAACCAAGAGCAACCTATGAACTAATAAGAGACAATAAGTTTATAAATATTTGTGGAAATCAAGATAGAGAGATACTTGAGGCCTCGCTAGCTCAACTTCAAGAAAACCCTACTTTAAAGTATGTTTATGAAGATTTAGGGGAAGAGGTTTTGTATTGGATACAAGAGTTGCAATTTGAAAAGATAATTGGTGGAACTTATTATATGATTCATGGAACTTATTTTGATGATTCTCAGTACCTTCTTGAAGATGTTTCAGAAGGTACTGTAAAATTAAGAAGTGATGAAGAGATTATAAAACTAACTGATAATATAGAAACACCATTTATCTTTTGTGGACACTCTTATTTACCAAGAATACATAAACTAAATTCAGGACAAATAGTTATAAACCCAGGTTCAGTTGGACTTCAAGCATATGAAGATGAACTTCCTATACAACACAAAATGGAAAATAATACTCCTGATGCAGCTTATACTATTTTGACAATTGAAGATAACCAATATAGTATTGAGCAATTAAGAGTTGCTTATGACTTTGAAAAAGCAGCTTTAAGAGCAGTTGAAAATGGAAGAGAAGACTGGGCTTATGCTCTTAGAACTGGTAAGGTGTTAGAAAGTTAATGAAAGAGTTTCAGCACGGTGGAGATATTGAAAGTTTTGCTAAAAAAGCAAACTGTAAAGTAAAAGATGTAATCGATTTATCCTCAAATATAAACTTTCTAAAACCAAAACTTGATATAGATTTTAATACTTTAGATATCTCTTCATACCCAAATTATGACAAGCTTTATAAAGCTATTTCAAAACATTACAACGTTTTGAAATCTGAAATAGAATTATACAATGGAGGAAGCTCTGCTATTTTTAAATTGTTTGAAAATTTGAGACTAAAACATTGTACTATTTATTCTCCTGCATACCTAGAATACAAGAAAGCAGCACAAAACTTTGGCTATGAGATTGATTTGATAAATAGATTTTCTGATATAAAAAAAGAGGTAAAAAAAGGCTCATTTGTAATATTTGTAAATCCTTCAACACCTGATGCAAAATGTTATAACATAAAAAAACTACTAAAATCATGGATAGAAAAAGGGTGCACAATTCTTATAGATGAAAGCTTTTTAGAGTTTACTGATTTAGAGTCTATAACAAAGTATATAAAAAAGTATGACAAGCTTTATATACTAAAATCAATGACAAAGTTCTATTCTAGTGCTGGTATTAGAGTTGGTACAATTGTTTCATCAAAAGAAAATATAAAAAGACTAAAACAAAAAGAGCCTATGTGGAAGATATCAACTTTTGATATGAACTATCTAATTGAGGTTTTAAAATACAAAGAGTTTTATAAAAAAGCAAAGAGAAAAAACATAGAAAATAAAGAGCTTTTAATCTCTATTTTAAAAGGGTATTCTTTTATAAAAAAAGTTCATAAAGCTGAAGCAAATTATGTACTTATAAAGCTTAAAAATATAGATGCAAAACAACTTCAAAAAAAACTAATTCCTTACAAAATCATGATTCGAGATTGTTCAAATTTTGACTTTTTAGACTCATCATATGTAAGAATTGCAGTTAAAAACAAAGCCTCAATCAAAGCTTTAAAAACTGCTTTTGATAGGATATAAATTGTATTTTTCAATTGCTTTAATTGCGTATATTATTGACTACTTTTTTGCAGAATTTGAAAAAATTAAGTTTTTAAAACACCCAATAATTTTCATGGGAAATTATATAAAATGGTTTGAAAATAAATTTTATTTGGATAATATTTATAGAGGTATTATACTTACACTAAGTTTGATTTGTATAGTATTTACTATAACTTACATTTTAACATTTGTAGATAATCTATTTTTCCAAGCTTTCCTTTGTTCATTTGCAATCTCATCAAAAATGCTTTTTGAAAGTGTACAAAATGTAATAGTATCTGATAATCCAAAATATGCAATTTCAATGCTTGTTAGCAGAGATACAAATGAGATGAGTGAGAGTGATATAAACAAAGCAGCAATAGAAACTTATGCAGAAAATTTAAGTGATGGAGTGATTGCTCCACTTTTTTATATGCTTTGTTTTGGACTAGTTGGAGCATACATTTATAAAGCAATAAATACACTTGATTCTATGGTTGGATATAGAAATGAAAGGTATGAAAAATTTGGTAAATTTTCAGCCAAACTTGATGATGTAGCAAACTACATTCCAGCTAGAATAACAGCTCTTTTAATAGCCCTACTTTTCTTTTCAAAAAAAGCTTTTTTAGGGTTTCAAAAATATGGTAAAAAACACGAAAGTATAAATGCTGGACTTCCCATCTCAGCTATGGCTTTAGCTTTAGATATAAAACTTGGTGGTCCAAGCTCTTATTTTGGAAAAATAAAACAAAAGCCCTATTTTGGGGATGGTAAAGAAAATATTGAAAAAAAAGATGTAAAAAAAGCCTTAGCTATAAAACCAAGGCTTGATATATTTATTTTATTAGTTTTGCTTTTGTTTACTATTTTTTCTTATTAGAAGGTAAACAAAGACAGGAGCTCCAATAAATGAGGTTACAACCCCAATAGGTAAAGTTGAAGCTGTATTTAGGTTTCTAGCTATTAAATCAGCTACTACAAGAAATACCCCTCCATAAAAAAACACAGGAAAAATCAACTTCTCTGCACTTTTTTTATATATTATTCTCATTGTATGGGGAATAATAAGCCCTATAAAGCCAATAGGTCCCACAAAACTAATACTAATACCAACAGCAATTGAAACAAAGATAAGTAGCGTTAGATTGGTTTTATTTACATTTAGACCTTTTAAAAATGCCATATCGTTTGAGATTAAAAGTAGTTTTATATTTTGTTTGTTTTTTAGTACTACAAATAAAAAGATTAGAGCAGTTATAAAAACAATTAGAGGTGTGCTAAACCCCACAATATCTAAACTTCCAAGGGTAAATCTAATAATTGAATAGTTCTCTTGTAGGTTACTTAGATAAAAAACCAACATCAAAGCAGAGGAATAAAAAAACGACAAGGCGATACCTATAAGTAAAATAGAGTTTGTAGAGTTTAATATTTGGTTTTTATTTATTATTCTTGAGATAAGATATAAAATCATAATTGTAAAAAAAGAGCCTAAAATACCAGAGATATATAAAGCAACAGTAGGTAAAAATACTATTGAGATAGCTGTAAAAAGTGTAGTACCACTAGCAATTCCTAGTGTATAAGGGGTTATTAGGATATTTTTAAAAATTGTTTGAAAGATTAAACCACTTAGACTTAAAATACCACCCACAAAAAAAGCCAAGATGATCCTAGGAACTCTTAAATCCCAAAATATCATATGTGAGGTTGTAGAACTATCAAATATATGGGGGATTTGGATAGAGTTTTCCCCTATAAAGGGTGAAATTACAATAATAGATAAAAATAAAAGATAAGCTATATAATTCATAGTTTTACCACCAAGTGTCCATCTACTATTTGTAAAGAGTCATTATATCTTTTATCTAGGTTCTCTTTTTCAAAAAACTCTTCGCACTCACCAAAAAACTCAATCTTTCCATCTTGCAGATATAAGATTTTGTATTTTAGATGATATGCCAAATCTAGGTTATGGGTTATGATAATCTTTTGTTGTAAAAGGTTTGATTTAAAAAGCTCATAAACCTCTTTTACCCTTGAGATATCCATATTTGCTGTAAGTTCATCAAAGATTGTGATTTTTGCATTGTGTATCATACTAGAAGCAAGTAGTAAGAGTTGTTTCTCTCCACTACTTAGGTTTAAACAACTTCTATTTTTAAGATGTTCTATTTTTGTATGTTTTATAACTTCATCTATTTTTTTATAATTGATTGGTTCTATAAATGAAAGCTCTAAAAACTCATATACAGTAAGATACTCATCAAAAACTTCAAGTTTTGGAGGGATATAGTTTATATAGTTTACCCTTTGTTGGTTTTCAAGCTCAGAGATATTTTTATCAAATAAAAAAACCTCTTTATTGGGAAGAAGGTTTGATAAAACCTTTGCAAGAGTTGATTTTCCTGCACCATTTGAGCCTAAGACTATTAGGTTCTCATCCTTTTTTAGATGGAAGCTGATATCTTTAAGGATTAGATTTGAGTAGTTAGTTATTTTTAACATCTATTAATATCTTTTTAAAATCGTTAATAAAGTTTACCACTCTATTGCTTGGAATCCCTGCATACTCTTTATCTATTATGTAGATATCTTTATTTTTGCTGGCAGTTATGGGTAGTTTATACCAGATATCTTTTAATTGCTCTTTTGAGATATTTTCTTTGTTTATATATGGAGCTAATAAAACTATAACATCTGGGTTCATATTTATGATTTTTTCTACATTTACCACAGGTTGTGCAAAATTATTAGCTTTATAAGCGTTTGTATTGCCTGAGAACTTAATAATATCATTAAAGTAAAGATTATTGCCTGCAATATAAATTGTTGAGTTTAGATCAAGTTTAGGGCTTATTACAACCATAAACTTCTTACTGTTTATAATACCTTTTAATCCGTTTAGGGAATTATCTATTTGATTTATTAGTTCAGAGGCTTTCTTTTCATTTTTTAAGATATCACCAATTTTTTTAATAGTTGTTTTTATAGAGTTTAGGTTATCTGTCTTAAAACTGTAATATTTTAGATTTAGTTTTTTTAAATTTTTAAGTATCTGCTCATCATAGTTTTGGGTTAAAACAATTGTTGGTTTAGCTAAAACTATCTTTTCTAGTGAGATTGTAGAATATCCACCTATTTTAGGGATTGCTTTTGATTCTTCAGGGAAATTGCTATACATAGTATTGGCAACTATATCTTTACCACTTCCTAAAGCAAATACTATCTCATTTAGTGAAGGGGAAAGAGTAACTATCTTCTCCCCTGCATAAAGATTAAAACTAAAAAAAGATATAACTAATACTAAAAACTTTTTCATTAGAATTTAACTTTTACTCCTGCGTAATATGTTCTTTCAAAATTTACTGGATATATTGCATCATCTCTTACCCATAAACCATTTGTTTTATCAAAAAGATTTTGAACTTTAGCAAAAAACTCTATGTTTTTATAAGCATAGCTTAGATTTACATCAGTTGAGTTATAAGCCTCTTGTTTTTGGGCAAAGTTATTTGCAAAATCGTTTGCAGCATAGGCACTACTTCTATAAGTATGAGACAATACTGTTTCAAACTTTTTGTATTTGTATCCAAGGTTTAGTGTAACATTATGTTTTGATACTCCAGGTAAATCTTTACCATTATATGCTCCAGCTCCATCATTTTCATTATCAATTTTTGAGATGATATATGAATAGTTTAATGAAGTATATAGGTTTTTATTAAATAGATACTTGTCGTATAACTCTATTCCATATTTATGCGATTTGTCTATATTTGTATTATATGATGTTAACCAGTTACCTGTACTGTAGTAATATATCTCATTTTTTAAATTAGTTCTAAAAATAGTTATTTTTAATTTGTTTGAATCTTGGATATTCATATATCCAATATTATAATTATCCACCTTTGCAGGTTTTATAAAGCCATTAAAGGTTCCATTACTAAAAAATCTATCTATATCTGGTGCTTGAAAAGATTTGTTAAAGTTAGCAAAGATTGAGCTTGTATCATTAATCTCATAGTTTACACCAATATCGTATGCATTTAAAGAGATTTTATCTTTTAAACCTGCACCCGCATTAGGTTGATATTCGTATTCAACTCTTTCTTTTCTTACTCCTGCTGAAATTGTTGTTTTATCATTAAGGTAGTATTCAAGTGAAGTAAAAAGTGCTTTGTTGTTTTTTGAAGTAGTGTTTGTTGAACCTATTCTATCCCCATTGAAACTATCTAGACCTATTACAGCGTTGTAGTCATCTTTTTTTATATTGAATTTTGTTCTGATTGATCTATAATCATAGTCTGAACTAAAACCAGTAGAGTAACTACTTAGTTTATCCTCATCACTTAGATTAAAATCAAAAGAGTAATTATTGTTTATATCGTATGTTAAACCAGTAGTTGTAACATATGATCTAAAATATTGTTCTGTAAAAGAGCTTGCAAAGTTAGGGTTTTGATTATATTGAGCTTGTGTTAAAGAACCACCATATTTGATATTCATATTTGAATAACTTCTTCCTGCTCTTAGCTCTAATTTGCTTGTTGGAAAATATTTTACATTAAAGTTTTTGTTTCTATTGTAATTATCACTTTTTTCACCTGTATTTAGAACTCTAGAACCATCTGTTGAGGTGTAATCTATATAAGCATTTAAAATAAGATTATTGTAGTTATATCCTAAACTTAAAGTGGAATTTCTTGTTCCATTATTACCAAAATATGTTTTAATAAAGTTTTGGTTTTTACCATTTGTTGTAATATTTATCGCACCAGCATTTGCTCCATCACCATACTGAACTGAACCACTACCTTTTAAAATCTCAATTTTTTCAATTGATTCTAAAGATATTGCAGATAATAGTTGTGTTTGCATATCGATATTATTAAGTTTTCTACCATCAACAGTTATCACTACATTTTGGTATCCATCACCAATACCATAACCTCTTAAATCTATTTTTTGAGAGAAGGTATTACCAAAACTAGGTGCAATATTTAAAGAGGTTTGAGAGTTTAAAAAGTCGTATAAATCAGCAGATTTTGTACTTTGTATATCCTCTTTTGTATATATTTCTGTTGAGTATGTTGAGTCTTTTTCATCTGTTTGGATTAAAGAAGAGCTTACTGTTACTGAGGCTAACTCGTATGAGTATAGGTTTGTTGCTAGAAGAAGTGAAGCAACCACACTTGAGTATATTACTTTTTTGTTCATTTATTTAGTTTCCTTGTTTATATATTATTTGTTGAATAAAGTTTGATTGGTTTTAATTGTTTTGCATGAAGTGTTTTCATGATTTTTGGTAAAATTTGTCTAATAATAGATGAAATACTACTATGAATAGAGTCAATTTTTCTGCTAACAGTAGCAGCTAAAATACCAAAAAATGAGAAATATTTTTTCTTGTTTTTAATCATATCTATATACCTCCTTTAAAAATTTTTCGTATTATAGTAAAAAAGGTATAAATTTATAGAAAAGAGTGTTTTAGATGTGGCAGCTTAAAATTGATTTATCAGGGTTTGTTAAATACTCATACCCATTATACATTATATAGACACCAAAAAGTATAACCAATATAGCAGCTATATTGATAAACAGATTTCTAAGGCTAGTTTGTTTAAAGATACCTACAAAAAACCCTAGAGAAAACATTGCAGGAAGTGTACTAAGTCCAAATATAAGCATAACAAAGGCACCCCAAATTGGACTACCTGTACTTGCTGCTGTTATTGCAAATACATAAACAAAACCACATGGTAAAAGTCCATTTAACATCCCCAATAGATAAAAGCTAGTTAGTGAATCAGAACCAATAAGTGATCTGAAAGTTTGTTGATAAATTTTTGATTTTGATACAGAGTGTTCTAAAGATGTTAAAAATTTTAGTTTCCCACTTAATGAAAGACCAACTAAAATCATTAAAACACCAGTAGTTATAAGCATAATTCCACTTGTGGTATTATCGAAAGTTACAACCCCACCTACAAAACCAAATATAAAACCTAAGATTACATATGTTGTAACTCTTCCCATCGAATAAAGAATATGTGAGATTGATTGTTTTGTTTTGTTCCAACTTGTGTCTATTTTAGTACTTGAATATGCTACAACAATCCCACCACACATACCAATACAGTGCCCAAAAGAGCCAAGAAATGCTATTGTGATGATTGTTATGATACTAATATTTTCCATTATTCACCCAATAGCTTTTTTCTTACATCTGGATTTGCTAAATGCTCACCTTGATACATTTTTACAAGCATCTCATCAAAAGTTATCATATTTGCTTTTTTGTTCTCATAGGTACCAAATCCATACCCCATTGTGGTCTCTTCTGTTTTGTTATACCAAGCTTTTTTTGCATCGATATATTTTTTAGTATCATTTGAGTATGCAAATATAGTTAAATCATCTTTGTTTTTAAACTCTTTAAACCATAAAGCAAAACACCCTGGATCGTCAAAAAACCATGTTTTACCATTTTGTGAGATAGCTTGTACTGTGTGTTCTTTGTGTCTTATAGTCATACCACATTGTGCACCTTGAAAATGGTTAAGTTGCACTTCTACGGGTTTTTTCTCATTATTACCCTCATGTATTACAACCATCTTCTTTTCCTTTGACATTGATAAAAAAATTGTGATTATGATGATTATTAAAGCAAGTATTGTAAAAATTGGGAATAGTTTCTTCATATTTATAGTGTTCCTAAAAAATTTAGTAATAATATATTAACTTGGTTGATATCTTTATAAAATAAAAAAGCTCCACTTTTAAAAGTGAAGCTGAGTTAAAATATATTCAATTATGAAAATTATGTTATAAGTAGTAGGAGAAACTTAATTTTCTTATTACTGAAATTTTATATTAGTAGTGTTAATTATTTGTTAAGTCCCCTAAATAGTAGGTAGAGTAATGATAAATGTTGCACCTTTATACTCTTTATTATTTTTCATAAAACTTTTATTTTTAACCTCTATTTGACCATTTAGATGTTTCTCAATTATAACTTTTGTCATATACAATCCAATCCCCGTTCCATTTTTACCTTTAGTAGTAAAATAGATATCAAAAACATTATTTATAATATTTTCATCTATCCCTCCGCCATTATCTGTAATCTCTATTTTTATACTCTCATTATCTTTTGATGCTTCTATTAAAATCAATCTTTGATGCTCTTTAGGTAAAGTTTGCAATTGATCTTTTGCGTTAGATAGGATATTCATTAAACATTGAATTAATTGATTTTGATATCCATTGATCTCAATATCAGTGTTTTGTGTTTCAACTGTAATATCTCTACTATTGAATTTAGAACTTAAAAGAAAAATAGTTTTATCTAAAACTGCAGATATTTTGAATTTTTCTATTTTTTTATGCTGATTAAAAAAATCTCTAAAATCATCTATAGTATTTGAAAGGTGTTGTGTAGCATCAAGTATTGAGTTAAATACTTCATCAATAGTAGTGTCATCTAAGATATTGTGTTCTTTTTGTACTTGTAAACCACTAACATTTGTTGAAATCATTGAAAGAGGTTGTCTCCATTGGTGAGCAATATTTTCTAACATCTCACCCATTGCAGCCATTTTAGATTGATGCATAATAAGTTGTTCTTTTGATTTTAGTTCATCTTCTTTTTCTTTTAATGAAGTGATATCTCTGGCAACTGCTAAAATCTCTTGATTGTTTGGCATAAGTACAAGGGAGATTGATAGTGTCAAAAGTTCTGAGTCTTTAGATATAAATGTAAGTTCAAAATTTTTTATCTCTTTATTATTAATCAAATCTTTTGTAAGATTTAGAAAATCATCTTTGTGTTTTTTATCTATTAAAGAGGAAAACTCTTTATCAAGTAACTCATCTTTTGTATATTTTGTCATTTTAGAAGTTGAATCATTTACAAACTTTATTTTTGTATCTTTATCAAGTAAGCAAATACTATCTTTAGTTGTATTTAATATTGCATTTAATCTATGGTTTAGGTTATTTAGTTTTTGGTTTAAGTTTTTATAGATATCCAAATCACTTATAAGCACCTCTACAACTTTTGATATAAAATATATTGCTATTTGTACTAAAATTAGTACAATTAAGGCGATTGAGATATATTGTAAATTATTCTCTTCTATAACTTTTTCTATATATTCATCTTTTACTTGTAAGATTAAAATAGGTTTATTTTTTATGGGTGAAGAGAGTTTTGCTGAAACATAATTTTTTGTAGATAATTTTTTTGTAGATAAAATTTTTTCAAAATCATTAAACTCTTGTGATATATTGTATCTCTCTTTTTTATACTTTCCCCAATCTTTTTCTTTATTGTAATGCTTTATAATAAAACCTTCTGAATCTATTAGTATAATTTTGTGTAAAGAGGAAAAGGATAGTTGTTCTAAAAACTCTTTCATAAAATAGTTTATAATAATTATACCTTCAAATTGACCATCTGTTCTAATAGGTAGAATAGCTCTTAAAGTGGGGTTGTATGGCTTTTCAATATGGTTGTTTTCTACATTTAAGTCTAAGTTACTAAACCAAATATTTTCTGATGTTTTAGTTTTTGAGTCGATAAAGTAATCTCTTGATGATTTATCTTGTAGGTTTATCTCTTTTTTTATTATAGGTGTATCATTGTGTTTGTTTCTTTCTACTCTGATAATCTCTTTACCATTTTTATCAATATATCGTAGCTGCATAAAATTTATATTGTTTTTAGTAATAATATAAAAAAGCTTTTCTAAATGTTTTCTATGCTCTTTTTGTTTAGTTTTTAAGTATAAATTGAAAATATCAGATTCTCTTATGTTGCTTAAAACATTCTCAGAATTATTAATAAAAGAGCTAGTTTGTTTCTCTTTTTCAATTATTTTACTTGAAGCATCTTCTAGGATAAAATTTTTTGTATAGTTGTAGAAAAATATTTTATCTACAAATATAAAAGAGAGTAAAATGATAAGTGAAAAAAGTAATAAAATACCTCGAAGTTTTGTCATATCATTTGAAAATAATAGTTTCATTTATATATACCTAAATAGCGATAGAAATTATCATATAAAATGAAACTTTATGAGAGATTAAAATTTCTATTTATTTTAATCTACTCATCTATTCTTGGGTCTAGTGCAGGTAACTCTTGACCTGAGGTAACAGGAATATTAACAAAGGTACTTAAATCATCATCAGCAATTCTTTTCTTAGACAATGAGTAAAATGTTAAGTATACTCCCAATATTAAAAATATCAAGAATATAACGGCATCATTATATTTTGATAAAACTCCAATTAGCAAAGGTGCAGTAAAAGATCCCACTCCATACATAAATAGAAGTGTTCTACTTATCTCAATAACATCTTTATGTTCATCGATAACATCATTGGCTCTTGCAACACCTAGTGGATAGATTGAAAATATTGTTAGTCCTAATAAAAAACCACAAATATAAAGATGATTTATTTCATTACCATTTAATAAAAACAATCCTGATACTATTGCTGTGATAAAAGATACAAAGGAGATAACTTTACGTCTCCCTAATTTATCCGATACAATACCTATTGGCCACTGGGAAATAAGTCCTGCGATTAAAGTTATAAGCATAAAATATGAAACAACTTCAACTGAATTAAATTTACTTAAGATATATATTGGGATCATAGTAAAAAAACCACCCACATAGAAACCACCAATAAAGCTTGAAGTGGCTGCAAGAGGTACGATTGAATAGATTTTAGGTAAACTATATCTTTCAAAAGGTTTGATAGTTGGCTCTTTTATTTTTGTTAAAGAGATTGATAATACTGAAAATAGTATTAAAACAGATCCAATGGCAAAAATTGAGTGTTTAAAATCCTCATCTATATTTAAAAATAGTTGTCCTATTGCCGTAGATAGGTAGAAGATAATAGTATAAATTGCTAACATCTTCCCTCTATTTTCGTGTGTACTTTTCTCATTTAGCCAACTTTCTAAAACAATAAGTAATGCATAAAATGAAAACCCCGAAATAAATCTAAGCATAGACCATACATATACATCAAATATAATAGAATGAACTAAAAAGGAGATAACCATCAAAGATGCAAATGTTGCAAAACTTCTAATATGTCCAACTGTCGAAATAATGCTTTGACTAAAGATTGAAGAGGCAATAGCACCCATAAAAAATGCAGCATTAATTATCCCAATGAAGGTGTTGCTAATCCCCTGCTCTTTTAAATAAACACCAACAAAAGTTAAAATCATCCCATAGCCTATAGCTAAAAAGGTGATTGCAACAAATAGTGATGTAATCTTTATATTGCTTGTCGTTTCTTTTGAAATCATTCTTGTCCTCTATTTCATAACAAAAGTTGTATATAAAACTTTTTTAATACTGTTATCTACTATTTCATCATTTTGTTCTGAAACTTTTTCAATAACTTCATTGAAATTTTGCAATAATTCTTCTTTTAATAAACTTTTACCACCTAAACTTAATAACTCTTCACTACTTCTAGAGCTAACTAATCTTATTACTCTATCCAAAAATTCTGCTTCATAATCTTCAACTACAGTTTCAATATTTGGGTCAATACTTTTTAAAGTTAAAGATAACTTCATAAGTTTTATTCTTCCCCTACTTGTGGTGATATTTAAAACAATATTATTGATATCAGCTCTATAGGTTTCCCCAATAGGTTTTGATTTCTCAAGCTCTTGGGTATTTGAAGTATCTTCTGTTAACATATCTTTTGTATAAAGAATATACCCCAAAAAACCAAAGGCTGAAAATAAAATCAATATAACAACAATTAAAACTATTAATACTGGTTTTTTCATGAAGTTTCTAATAGATTCTTATATAAAGTTTTTAATGCAATATCTGCAATATTTTGTGTTACCCCAATATGAAATGAGATTTTAGAAGGACTCATATCAAACATCTCGAAGAAAATATTCTCCTCTTTTAACGCAGTTATAGCATCAACTATTGTAAAAGTATTCTCTTTTAGACCAATGCCCACTAAAGTGATGATTGATAGGTTATATGTAATAAAGATATTATCAGTGTTTAATCTTTTTTCTATCTCTCTTCTTAGGTTATTTATCTTACCTTTTAAATCTTCTTGCTCAACTAAAATAGCAATATCATCTTTATCTGTTGGATAATGATAAGTGTTTATTCCAACCTCACTAAATATTTTAAGTAGCTCTGCTGTAAAACCTATCTCATCAGCTAACATATCCTTTTGAAGATGGATTGAAGCCATATTATCAAGTTTAGCAATCCCTACTAAATCCTCCATAGGTACTCTTTCACTTAAGATAATTGTACCATCATGTTTAGGGTTGTTAGTATTTCTAATATTGATAGGGATTTTACCTTTTTTACAGTTTAACATTGCATTAAAGTGGAAAACATTAAAACCTTTAGAACTTAAAAGTCTTAACTCTTTAAAGGTTAACCTTGGTATAACTTTTGAGTTTGATATAATTCTTGGGTCTACTTCATAAACACCATTTGTATCTGTCCAGTTTTCATAGATATCTGCATCAATTGCATATGATAATTCCCCACCTGTAAGGTCAGAACCACCTCTACTCATCACTACAATATCTTTATTTTTTGAGATACCATAAAACCCTGGAACTAAATATATCTCATCATTTTCAAAACAAAAACTCTTTTTGATATTTTTATAGGTTTCATATTTTACTTTACCATCACAGAACTCTTCATTTAAGATAAAACCAAAATCTTCTGGAAGCATTAGGTTTATGTTTAGCCCCTCATTTTTAAAAAATTTGAAAATAAGTTTTGCATTGTAATGTTCCCCTCTTGAAAGGAAAAATGCTTTTTTCTTCTCTTGATCATCAAAGTTTTTAGTTAAATCTTTTTTTAGACTATCAACTATTCCAGTTTTTTCAACTTTTAAATCTTCACATAATTTATCAAATTTTTTAAGAATGGCATCTAGACTATTTTTTGTACTAATCTCGATTTTCTGTTCATCAAAGTGTTTACCATCAGTAGCTAAATTTAATAGATGATCTGTAATCTTTTCATTAAAATCATCATCTCTACCAGGAGCAGATACAACTACAACTCTTCTATCTTTATCATCTTTTATAATACTTAAAACTTTTTTTATTTGTATGGAGTTTTTTACTGAACTTCCACCAAATTTACATACTTTTATACTCATTTATATTCCCTATTTGTTTTTTACAGGTGTAAAATCTTTTAGACATAAGAAGCTAGCTCTATTTTTAGGAGCACCATAAGGTTCTTCAGGTTTATTTTCAATTGAATTAAATACAAAAAATGCATTTGTTCTTGACTCAGGAGAGATGTTATCGCAACTTCCATGTAAAACATTTCCATCATGAATAACTAAAGTACCAGCTTTACCAGCTGCGGCAACAAGTTCAGTGTTTTTTGTAAGTTTTTTTATAGCTTTTTTACTTGGAACCCCATATTCTTGTTTTTTCAAAGACTTTTTATAATTATCTTCGGGTGTAAAACCTTTACAAGATATATATTTTTTATGGCTTCCTGGGATTAAATATAATGGACCATTAAACTGAGTATTATCAGTTAACATAATCCAGGCAGTTAAACATCTACATCTTGGAAGACCATCTTCACAATGCCATGTTTCAAAATCACTATGCCAAGGGAAAGATTTACCTTTATATGCAGGTTTTATATTTATTCTACTATGGTGAATATATACATCTCCACCTAAAAGTTGTTTAACTTTATCTAAAATTCTAGGATCTTTAGAAACCTTATCAAATAATGAACTAAAAAGGTGTTGGTTAAAAATAGTTCTTAATTCATTACTTTCTGGTTCTTTTATAAACTCTTCATTTTTTTTTAAATCTTCATTTGATGCCATATAGTCTAACTCTTTTAGCATCTCACTTACCTCTTCCTCACTGAAAACGTTGGGAAAAACAATATATCCATTCTCTTCATAATCTTTTCTTGTTATATTATCCATAGAGTATGGGCCTACTGAGATATTGCTATAAACTGTAGGGTCTACTCTTTCTATTATTCTTTCTTCGTCCAATCTTGATGGATATAAGTCATTCATACTTTTTCTCCTTTATATTGAATTTACTTTGTAACCTCTATGTCTCACAGTTTCAATGAAATTTTCATTGAACTGCTTTTTTAAATTATTTCTTATGTTATTGATATTTACTTCAATTACATTATCTGAAACCATCTCTGGTTCATCCCAAATTACATGTAGCAGTTCATCTTTTGAAATGGGTGGTCTATGTTTGTTTTTAATAAGATAACTTAATATGGCAAATGATTTACCTTTTAATACAACCTTTGAGTCTTTATCTTTTATAGATTTCTCTTCAATATTGATTTTATATCTATCTTTAAAAGGGATAACTTTTTGAAAGTTCTCCCTATGTATAGACTCAATTTTTGCTAAAAGTAACTCATTTGTAATTGGTGTTTTTATTACACTGATAGCACCCAACTTAAGAAGTTCTAGTTCAAACTCCTTAGAGGTTTTGTCTGTAATAAATACTACAGCTGTATTTTGACTATTTACCTTTCTAAGGATATCTTTACAAGAGTAAAAATTATTCTCTTTTATTAAAATTAGATTGTAATATCTTACCTCACTGTGGTAAACAGCATCCTCTAAGTCATCTGCTACGTCAGTTATGTATATATCTTCCATATATTCAACAAGTTTTTTATCTATATTAAAAGTAAGTAATCTCATCTATATAGCAACCCTATTTACAATTTGTTCTTCATGTAAAATTATCAATTCATTCTCTTCAAATATCAATTTATCAACAAATATACTTTTTATCTCATCTTCATTTTCAAAAAATTTGTCGATAGCTTTTTTAGCAGTATCCATTGAAGAATCTTCACTCAATTCTAGAATTAAGGAGTTATCATTTAATACAATCTTTTGATTGTTTACTTTAAACTTATCAAAAGAATAAATATATTTTATAAATTGAAACTTCTTTGCTCTACTTGTATTGAGATAGTTCTTGATATAAATAAATTTCATTTTTAATCCTCTAGCGGATATACTCCATTTTCATCATGGTTTTCAGTCCCTTTTAATGGTGGATTGAACACACAAATCATTCTCATATCTTCTGTTCCACCATATAAATAATGCTCATCATGCTCATTTAATGCATACATAACACCATCATATAATTCATGAACTTCACCAGTTTTTAAATCTTCAATTTTTCCATTTCCACCAGTACAATAAACAGCTTCTAGATGGTTTTGATAATGTATATGTGTTTTTGTATTTGCTCTAATAATTGTTTCGTGAAATGAAAACCCCATAGCATCATCTTTTAGTAACATTCTTCTACTTGTCCACTGACCATCTTTTGCATGAACCTCTTTATCAGTTCCGATTATATTTTTTATATCTCTTACTATCATTATTAAAATTCTCCTGTTAATCTTTCTTTTTTCTCTTTAAATAGTTTATCTACTGCTGTTTCAAATCTTTTTAGACCCTCTTTTAAAGTCTCTTCATCAATAACTAATGGTGGTAAGAACTTAACAACTTGGCTATCACTACCACAAGTTTCACAAATAAGTTCCTCTTTAAAACAATATTCTGAGATCTCTCCAGCAATTGATTTGTCATTTTTAACTTCGAAACCGTATGCTAAACCTCTACCTCTAACTTCGATATCATAAAGCTCACTATGTTTTTTAGCAATTTTTTCTAAACTCTCTTTTAAAAGTTTCTCTTTATATGCAACTGCATTACTTAAATCATCATTTTGCCAGTAGTTCTCAAGTGATACTTTTGAAGCAACGAATGCTAAGTTGTTCCCTCTAAATGTACCAGTGTGCTCACCTGGTTTCCATTGGTCTAAATCTGGTTTAAATAATAATACAGCCATTGGTAAACCACCACCAATAGATTTAGATAGTGTTACAATATCAGGATTGATTCCAGCAAACTCAAAAGAGAAGAAATCTCCACTTCTACCATTACCAACTTGAATATCATCAACAATAAGCAAGATATCAAACTCTCTACAAATAGATTCTAACTCTTGAAGCCACTCTTTAGAAGCAACATTGATACCACCCTCACCTTGGATAGTTTCTAAGATAACTGCAGCTGGTAAATCCACACCACTACTTCCATCTTCAATAAATTTTCTAAAATACTCTAAAGTGTTCATATCTCCAAAATATCCATCATAAGGCATAAATGTAGCATTGATTCTACTAATATAGCTTTCATCTCTGTATTCATTATTACCAGTAACTGCTAATGAACCTTGTGATAAACCATGATATCCATTTGTAAAAGCAACAATATTACTTCTACCTTTTACAAGTCTTGCAAGTTTTAGTGCAGTTTCAACTGCATTTGTACCTGTAGGTCCTGTAAATTGAACCTTATATTCAAGGTTTCTAGGTTTTAAGATAACATCTTGAAAGGTTTGTAGAAACTCTTTTTTTGCAGTAGTAGCCATATCAAGACCATGAACAACACCATCTTTTTTAAGGTATTCAATTAGTGCTTCACTAATCGCTTCATTATTGTGTCCATAGTTTAATGTTCCTGCTCCTGCAAAAAAGTCAATATAATCAACCCCTTGCTCATCAGTTAAAATAGCGCCTTTAGCTTTTGTAAAAATTGTAGGGAAACTTCTAATATAACCCCTAACCTCAGACTCTAAATTTTCAAATATTCTCATTGTTTTTCCTTTAATTTAAATGGCCCAATCTCATATAAGACCTCTTCTTCATGTGCATCAGTAAAGTCTTCTTTCTCAAAAAAACTTTTATTAACTATCTTAGTTTTTAACTCTTTTGTTAGTTTTTCAAAAACCCTAATAGAAGAGCTATTACTTGGAGAAACTGTAGTATTTATATATTGTAAGTTCAGATTCTCTTTTCGTTTTATTATATTCATTAAAAGTTTTTTTGCTAAATCATTACCTCTAAATCTTCCATCAACGGCAACTTGCCAGATAAAAAGTGTATCATCTCTTTGAGGTAAAATATATCCAGAAACAAAACCAATAACTTCATCATTATGTATTGCAACTGAACAAGTGTTCTCAAAATGAGTTGTTTGTAATAGATACAGATATTCTGAGTTTAAATCTAAAACTTTACTCTCTTCAACAAGTTTGTAGATTTTTTTCCCATCCTCTTTCTTCGGACTACGTATAAGTATATCAATTTTTGACAACTTTTACTCCTTTTAGATTTTAATTGAATGTTAACTATTTACATCTAAAATGTTAAAAATTAACATAAAATTTGTAAAAATATAACATATAAAACTGATATAAAGCTTAAAAAGTTTATATTTTTAAATAAAAAGTTAGTAATTTAATGGTATAATTAAATAAAAAAGGATTATTTTGGCTCTTTTAGATAATAATAAAGATGTATTACCTTTAAGTAGTATTGCTGAATTGTTAACAGCAAAAGTTAGAACTTTAAAAATGTATGAAGATAAAGGTTTGTTACCACACAAAAAAGAGATTAAGAAGCTTTACTCTATAAATGATGTAAAGATTATCTCTTTTGTACACTATTTAGCTAGTGTAAAAAAGATAAATGCAAACGGTATCAAATATATTATAGAGATGTTAGAAAACAATATGGGCGAAGAGAATAAATTAGAATTTCTAGACCTTGTAGAATCAAAAATGGAAAAACTATCAGGTATAGATGTAAAAGATGTGGAGATAATCTAGTGAAACTTTTAATGTTTGATATGGATGGAACTTTAATAGATAGTGGAACTTCCATATCAAATACAATTAATCATGTGAGAGAAAACCTAGGTTTTAAAAAGTTAGAAAAAAGCTTTATTTTAGAAAAAGTAAATGACCCTAATGTAAATGCAGCCCAATTTTTTTATGGAACTACTGATTTTACACAAGAACAAAAAGTGTTATTTGAAGAACATTATAATGCAAACTGTTTAAATGAATTGGTTTTATATGATGGAATCGAAAAACTAATTGATGATCTAAAATCTGAATTTGTTTTAACAGTTGCTACAAATGCAAACTCTTTTTTTGCAAAAAAGATGTTAGATCACGTAGGTATTGGTAAACACTTTCAAACCATACTTGGTTATGATAGTGTTAAAAAGGCAAAACCACATCCAGAGATGATACATAAGATCTTATCAAAGCATGAGATAAAAAACACCAATGCACAATTTATTGGAGACTCACATAAAGATATCTTAGCTGCAAAAAATGCAGAAGTTGATTGGGTTTTAGTAAATTGGGGGTTTTCAAATCATGATAAGGATGCTATTGAGGATGTTCTTGAACTAGAAGAGAGAATATCTCAAAAGTTTAGTAATGTTAGAAAAGATTAAAAAACTATTTAACAAAGAGGAAAAGTTTCCTTGTATTGTGTGGGATGGAAAAACTATGAGTTATCCCCACCTTACACAAAAACAAATTGATGAGATAAAAACTTTGCCAAAATATAAAAATTGGCATGTTACTTTAAAAGAGTAGTTTTTTATACCAATTTATAAAAGATTGGTACCTTTATTTTTATATCTTTAGTAACCTTTGGAAACTCCTTTGAGGCTTTTTCTATAGCTTTGATTGAGGATTTTATTAGAAATTTATGCCCTTTTAGTGGAACAATATCTATTACAGTTCCAGTTTTCAATAATCTAAATTCAACTATTACCTTACCTTCAATATTTAAAGCTTTTGCTCTTCGTGGATATTTTATATTTTGTTGTATTAGTTTTACAATTTTTATTAGATGTTGCTCTATGAAGTTCTCTTCATAGGTTTTTTTAGCTACTTTTTTTTCTATGTTTTTTATACTTTTTTTAGGCTCTTGTATTTTTTCTGGTTTTTCTGTAAGCTTTTGCTCTTTTGGTTTTTCTTGTTTTTTAACTTGTTTTTGTTTAACTATTTTTTCTATTCTCTTTTTTTCTTTTTTAATTACCTTTTTCTCTTTTTTTACAAGCTTTTCAATTTTCTTCTTTTTAACCACTTTTTTTTCATCAAGTTTTTTATTGTTTTCTATTTTTTTCTCTTCATTAACTAAAAAAACTTGATTTAAAGAGATTTGTTTTTCATCTACTTTAGGTTTGATAGTTTTAATGGAATCAAAACTAAAAAATATAGAGACAATAACTATTAAGTAGATAGATAAGGTTAAAATAAAAGAGTTAAGGTATCGTTTTGTCATACTATTTTTTTGTAATTATTGAGATATTGTTGAATTGGTTTGATTTTAAGATATCTAAGATAGTTACAAATATTTCAAAATCAGCCTTTTTATCACTTTTTATATAGATATGGGAATCCTTGTCTAAATCTTTTATCTTCTCCACTAATATCTCATCTGTAATATTTGTATTCTTATAGATGATACTATTGTCCTCTTTTATAGTTATGGTATGCTCTTTTAACTCTTTAAAGCTTTTTGCAGTTTGAGCCTTTGCTAAAGAGACAGGTATTTGCCCTTTTGTTATAAAAGTAGTTGTTAGTAATACAATAGCTAAAAGTACTAATAGCACATCAATAAAAGGTATTACATTTATAGAGTTAAACTTCTGTAGCTTCATCATAACTACTTTCTACAACTTCAATATATCTAGCTAAGGTGTTATAAAATATTTGAGAGATAATTGCTACAACCAAACCAGCAGCTGTTGCTTTTAAAGCTAAAGCTAAAGAAGCCATTATCTTAGTTGCTACAATATCTGCATTACTCATTGTCATAAAAGTAAGCATAATAGCAAGTACAGTTCCAAGCAGTCCTATATAAGGAGCATTTGAAGCAATAGTACCAATGATTGACATATGTTTTGTAATAGCAATATCTAAAGACTTTTTTGACTTGAAATCTTCTACATTTAAACTTTTTAGATAAATCAATCTCTCTATAAAAAACCATACAGAGATAAAACTCATAAATACAAGTAAAGCGATAACTCCATAATCAATTGTTGTTTTCAAAAGTTCTATATCCATTTTAATCCTTTTTTACCATTGTTTGGTGGTTGTGTCCACCTCTTTTTTGCATCCCATACTCTTTAAAAACATAGATTTTATATAGGTTTAACCATAAATAAAAGATTATTAATGAAGAGGCAAAAATAAAAGCTATTGTTTTTCTTAATTTAGTTGATTCAATTAATCTTATCCTTGCACCCATAATCACAAAGGCCCAAATAATTGCAATATAGTTAAAAACTGTAAAGATATGAACCCAAGAGTCTCTTCTTGTTGCTAGGGGTTTAATATACTCCATATTTAAACCAAAAGCTTGAATAAATCCATTTGTTATATCACTTGCATAATGGCAAAAGAAAAACTCCCAAAGATGAGATAAGCCACCAACAATAAATAAAGGTACAAAGGCAAAACCAAGTGAATAAAAAGTGCTTTTAAAATCAGAATTCAAGATTTTAGAAGCTACAAAAATACCACCAAGGGCCAAAAAGATTGTGATAAGATTTGCATATAAAAAGGCAAATAATCCAACTGTGTCTATTGAGCCAAAATCTAAAAAAGACTCAAAATATCTAGCTGTTTTTGTCCAGATAAAATCCTCAACAATTGCACTTCTTCCTAAAGCATGATGAAAACTCATAGTTATAGTAATTGCAGCAGTTATAAGTAGTATTATCCATACTTCAGATTTAAAAGATTTAAACTTTTTAAATAAAGAGGATGAGGGTTTTTTAACCTTGAAACTTATAGCTTCGCACGAGTTTGCACAATCCATACATAAAGTACAATCCTCCATAGAGTTTTTCTTATCAAAAGTAAAGGGTTTTAGATTGTAACTACAGGCTTTTGCACAATCAAAGGTCCTACACTCACTACAACTATCTTTATAAGTTCCAAGCCAAGTAAAACTAACTTTTGAGAAAGCTTTTGCCACTGTTCCAATAGGACATAAACTTTTACAATAAGCCATATCCTTAAATAAGAAGAAAAAACTAAAGGCATAAACCGTAAGTACCAGAAAAAATATTGCAGTTGCAAGGGGTGTTTTGTATATATTTGGATACATATAATAAACTAACCACCATCCAATAATCAACAGCATTCCACCAATCATCGGGTTTTGTAAAAATTTTGGAATCTGTTTTTTTAGTCCAAATTTAGTTATATATTTACCTAAAAATCCATGTGGACATATTCCACAAAAGATTCTACCAAATGAGCTAAGAGTAACAACCATAAAAAAAGGCCAAAATAAACCCCAAAATAAAGCTTTTGTAAATAAGTTTTCATTTGATTGGTTATAAAACCCATAACTAATCGCATATACAAATAAAAACACAACAAAAACTTTTAGTAGTAATAAAAATGTTGGGTTTTTAAATAAGAACTTTAAAACAGGCATTTTAAAGATATCGTTATTATCTCTTTTAATCATTTTTTCCATTTTATTTCCTAAAATTTATAAGCATAAGTTAACATAAAACTTCTAGGACTAGCGGCTTTATAAGTCTCATTTCCATAAACATCTTTTGTAGCTTCCATAGCATAGTGCTTATCAAAGATATTGTTTAGATTTAGTTGTATTGAGTGATTGTTTTTTTCATACCCAAGCATTAAATCAGTTACAAACTTATATCCATCATATTTTTGTGTATTGGCATTATCCATATAATAACTTCCATAGGTTTTTGTTGTTACTCTTGATTTAAAACCATTTGCTAAAACATATGAAGCATATAATGAATATTGAGTTTTTGGGATATATGGTAAGTAGTTTCCATCCCTTGAAACTAAAGCACCTCGAACTGATTCGTTGAATTTGTCAAATTTGAAATTGCTGTAGGCGTATGCTCCACCAATTTGTAGGTTTTTATCCACATTATAGGCGATATTTAACTCCAAACCTCTTTTGGTAGTTTTCCCTGCATTGTCATAGATTGAATTACCATTTGCATCTTTTATTTGAATGATCTCATCTTCAACATTGTTTTGAAATAGTGCGATATCATAAGAGATTGAATTTGATCTAGATTTTAATCCAATCTCATAGTTGTAACTTTTTGATTTATCTAAAGCTTGATTATCACCAAGCTCACTTGTTGTAGGAGCCTGATTTGCATAAGCTATGGCAGAATAAAGGTTTGTAAACTCTGTTAACTCATAAGTTGCACCAACTTTAAAAGAAAAAAGAGTAAAAGATTTATCTATATCATAAAGACCAATTCCATTAGTATAACTACTTGTGCTATAGTTGTATGTAGTTATCTCATTTCCACTTATATCAAAGCTTAGTTTATCTATTCTAGAACTTACATCAAGTGTAAGTTTATCTGTAGGGGAGAAACTCTCCATTATATACCCACCATATAAGGTAGTAGCTGTATCTTCTATATTTGCTAAAGCACCTTTTTCATTTGATAAGGTTTGAACAATTTGTACTGTAGGAACTGGCGGAAAACCTACATTTGCAACATTTGTAACTAAATCTCTATATAAATATTTCTTAGAATCATTGGTTTTATCTTGTTTTAGTGTTAATCCAGCAACAAGTGTTGCCTCATTTGAGAATAGTTTATGTGTATAGTTTAACTCTAAATCTGTACCAAATACTTTGTTATCATCACTATCATTTATCATACCTGTTACTGGATGATAGTGTTCCCAGCTGTTAAAATAGATTCGGGGTTTTAAAGTTATATCTCCAATCTCTTTTTCAAACTTTGAGTTAAAAGATAAGATTTTTGAATCTCTTGCACTATGTTGCCATTGATATGAGGTGTTGTGTTGTTCCCCTGTTGCTTTGAAAATCTCAAACTCTGCTCTTGTCATAGATGAGGGAAGATTCATATTTGATTCGGTATAAGCTAATTCACTCTCAATAATTGAGTCATCATCAAATATATGTCCATGTTTTAAACTTAATTGTGTAGAGTCAAACTCATTGTTATCTCTCCATGAGTTATCAATATTTCTAGTACTAAAAGTGATAGAGGCAAAATCGTTATCATCTATTGCCGTTCTAAGTTTTAAGTTTAGATTTCTTTGATTATCATCCCCTATTCCTAGTTTTATTCTATTATTATCTGTATCAAAAACAGATTTTGTTATTAGTTGAATAACACCACCTGTAGTATTTACCGCATTTATAGATCCTGGCCCTTTTTGTACCTCAATACTTTTTACATCTTGCATATCAATATAATCAAATCTTGTAAAAGAATCAGGATCTGTCATAGGAACCCCATCTTTCATAACCATAATCTCTCTTACCCCATATCTAGCTTTTAATCCTGCTCCTCTTATGATAAGCCTTGGACTAGGAGAGTTTGAAGAGGATTCTGCAATAACACCAGGGATATTTTCTATTGCTTGTTGGATATTTAAGATATTTTTATCTTCTATAGTTTTTTCATCAACTACAGCTATACTTTGACTTATCTCTTTAGTGCTTTTTTGAATTTTTGTTGCAGTTACTGACATCTGATCTAAAATAATTGTATCTTCGCCATTTAGGTTTGTAATTAATAGTGCTGCAACAAGAAGGGATAATCTAGAGTTCATTTTAATCCTTAAACTTTTTTTAGGATTCTAAACTAGATTTGTTAATTTATAATTAATTATTTGTTAAGTTATTGTTAAGTTGTGATATTTTTTAGGTTTAGTATGAAAGTATTCCCTTGTTTAGAGGGTTCAATCTTAATAGCAATATTGTTTTTATCACAAAACTCTTTTACAATATTAAGACCTAATCCAAAACCATCATTGCTACTTTTTTCTTGAAAGTATTCTTCAAATACAATAAAAAGGTTTTTTGTATCTATCTCTTTTCCTGTATTAAATATATGAAGTTTATTATCTTTGAAATCTATTTTTATTTTTCCATTTTGTGGCAAGTTATATTTTAGAGCATTGGAGATTAGGTTATCTAGAACTTTTTCAAAACCATTTATATCTGTTTTTATATAGATATCTTCCATCTTAAACTCTATATCTATACCATTTTTTAAATCTTCAAATTTATCTAAACTTTTGATTATCAACTCTTTTAGATTGAACTCTACTACATCTATTTTATCAATCTCTTTTTTGATTTGGTATTCCATATTTTCATATAGTTTTAAAAGCTCATTGGATGCTAGTTTTATTCTATTTAATCTTTTTAATATCTTCTCATCATCTATATTTTTTTCCAACATTTGAGTATTTAGATTTATTGTTGATATTGGAATATTTAGCTCATGTAGGGTTTCTTTTACTGTTTTTTGAAGGTTTTCATCACTTTTAAAAAGTGGTTCAAAAATAGATTTACTCAATAATAAGTAAAATAACAAGCCAAAAACTAAAACTGTAATAGTAATAACGATAAAAGTATCTTGATTGAAACCAAAAAGTGAAGTTAGAAAGTAATTAACAAGCAATGAGAGTAATAAAACGAAAACTATAATTATAGAGTTAGTTATAAGAAAGTTTGTTTTTTTATAGTTCAAGTTTATACCCAATACCTTTTATATTTTTTATAGAGTCTTTTCCAAGTAGCTTTTTTAAGTTATTTATATAAACCCTTATAGCTCCCTCACTATACTCTTCATTAAATTCCCAAAGTTTATTTATAATCATCTCTTTTGATATTATTGTATCTTTATTTTGTAAAAACAGTTCTAGTAAATCTATTATTTTACTAGCAAGATTCAAATCTTCATCATGTTTTAAAACTCTTCTTGTTTGTGGATTGAAGCTAAGTTCATTATTTAGTTGGATTATATCAAAAACCTTTCCACTTCTTTTTAATAAAGAGTTTATCCTAAGAAGTAACTCATCTAGGTCAACAGGCTTTTTTAGATAATCATCACATCCTGTTAAAAACCCTTTGGTTAACATCTCTTTATCTTTATATGAGGTTAGGTAGATTGTTGCAGTATTGTCATTTTGTTTTCTTAATTGTTTTAAAAGATTGATACCGTTTATTTTAGGTACATTTATATCAAAAAGATATAAGTCGTATTTCTTTTCATAACATAACTCTAATACCTCTTCACCATCTTTAGCAATATCTACTATAAACCCTTCCTCTGTTAAGAAGTCTTCAAGGGTTTCTAAAAAAAGTTCATCATCTTCTAAAACTAAAATTTTAAACAAAAATAATCCTAAGTGCTATTATTAGATAATATTATAGTAATCAATAGTTAAAAAAATGTTAAATTCTTTTTTTCTCCTAAAATAATAAATATAGTTTTATTTAATCAGTTACACTACGGTAACACTTAAAAAGGTTTAAATGGGGCATTTTTTGATAAAATTTTGTTATAATCTTTTATGAGAAAAATTGAAAAAGATACAAAAATAATAAAATGGATTGTACTTCTACCAATAATTGCAGTACTACTAACCTCTTTTTTATTAACAAATTTATTTATTAACTCAAAATTAAATAGCTATGAAAAAGATATAAAAAGACTTGAACAAAACCATATTTCACATATCAAAGGGAAAATAAAATCTAGAGTCCTTAATATCTCTAATCTTTTAGATAACACATATAAAAATCAAATCGATGAAGCAAAGAATAATATAAAAAACTTTATCTATCTTGGATATTCAATTTTAAGTACGATATATGAAGAGAATAAATCTAAACCCAAAGAGGAGATCTTCAAAATCATAAACGAAAGAATGAAGAATATTAGGTTTTTTGAAAACAATAGTGGCTATTTTTTTATATATGATTTAGATAGTGCTATATCTATTAGTCTTCCATCTAGCCCCTCTTTTGTAGGTAAGTCTGTAAGAAACCTCACTGATAAAAATGGTAAAAACCTTTATGATAGTTATGCAAAAATTATAAAGAAAAACAATGAAGGGTTTGATACTTGGTTATGGAATAAACCAAATAGTGATAAAAAAACTGAAAAACTAGGTTTTATAAAAAGGTTTGAACCTCTAAATATTGTAATTGGTACAGCAGTTTATATGGATGATATTAAAAAGTACACGGGGAAAGAGGTGATTCAAACTGTAGAAAACTTAAAGTTTGAAGATGATAGCTATATCTTTATCTCTGATATGAAAGGTACCTCCTTAAGTCATAAGAGTAAGTCGATTATTAATCTTCCTTTAGAAGAGTTATCAAAAAAGGTTCAAAATACAGTTAGAGCAATTTTAGAGAAAATAAAAACAGAAAATGAGGGGTTTATTGAGTATATTCAAGATGAGAAGCTTTTTGAGGGTTTTATCCCCTCTAAAAAGATATCATATGTAAAACACAATAAAACCTTAAATTGGATCATTGGTAATGGTTTATATACAAATGATTTAAATAAAGAGATTAAGATAAAAAGAGATCAACTTGAAGAGAAACTATATGATGATATTGAGTTGATTATTATAATCTCATTTATTGTTTCTGTTGTGATTATTATATTGTTGTTGTTGCTTTCAAAAAAAATCAAACAAACACTGCTTTTTTATTCAAACTCGCTAGAAGAGAAAAATCTTGAATTGGAACAATTAAACCTAAATCTTGAAAAGAAAGTAAATAATCAAGTTGATGAGATGAGAAAAAAAGATTTAATCTTAAACCAACAATCAAAACTGGCTGCTTTAGGTGAAGTTTTAGGGAATATTGCGCACCAATGGAGGCAACCTTTATCAGCAATAAGTACACTAGCAAGTGGTATTAGAATCCAAAAAGAGTTAGGCTTGATAGATGATAAAAAGTTAGATGATGATCTTGTAAATATAGTTTCAACCACAAAAATGTTATCAAATACAATTGATGATTTTAGAAACTTTTACTCAGTAGAAAAAGAAAAAAGTGACTTTGAAGTGGAAACAGTAATCAAACAAGCTATTGGTTTAGTAATGGCAAATCTAAAAAATCTTGATATAAACATAATTGAAAAAATTGAAAAAACAAAAATACACTCTTATCCAAATGAACTTATTCAAGTTATTTTGAATCTTATAAACAATTCAAAAGATGTATTAAAAGATAAAAAAGACAAATATATATTTATAAACTCTTTTAGTAATTCAAAAGATATAGTTATTGAGATATTAGATAATGGAGATGGTATAAAAGATGATATCTTAACTAGAGTTTTTGAACCATATTTTACTACTAAGTTTAAATCTCAAGGTACAGGGATTGGCTTATACATGAGTAAAAATATTGTTGAAAATAGTTTAAATGGAAGTATAGAAGTTGAAAACTATGTTTATGAATATGAAAATAAAAAATTCAAGGGAGCTAAGTTTATATTAAAACTACCAAAAGTAAAATAGATTGTTAATCATCTAAATTAGGTATCTCTAAAGTAAATAAGGCTCCATCATCTATATTTACTACACTTATTTTACCTTTTAAACTTTTTGTTAAAAGCTTGTGTGCCATATAGAGTCCTAGACCAGTCCCTTGAGATTTAAATTTGGTAGTAAAGTATTGTTCAAATATGTTATCAATAATCTCTTCAGGGATTCCTCCACCATTATCTTCTATTAATATTTTTGCACCATCTTCCAATCTTTCTACAGTGATAGAGACTTTACCATTTTTTATATTATTTTGAATAATTGCATCTTTTGCATTGTTTATTATGTTGATTATCACCTCTAGAAGTTCATTAGGGATTGTTCTTACTAATATATTTTTTGTTTTGTCTAAATTGTGTTCCAATTTAATATTTGAATCATCAAGTGGAATTTTTATTATATTTATTGCTGTTCTTATACTATCCGTAATATCCGCTCTTTCAAGTATTTTTTCACCTCTTAAATAGTTTCTAAAGGTATCAATTGTAGTAGAAAGATATTCTGTAAGGTTAGTTATTGTATCAAGATTATTAAAAAGCTCTTTTTGCTCTATTAGGTCAAACTCTGTTTTTATTTTTATACCAGAGCTAACAGTTGCAATAGTATTTAAAGGTTGTCTCCATTGATGTGCAATACTTCCAATCATCTCTCCCATTGCAGCATTTTTTGATTGAGAGATTATAGCTTTTTCTTGTTTTAGTTGTTTTTGAACCTCTTTTTGAACTCTTATTTTCAATTCTTTATTTAGTTTTTCATACTCTTTATACCTTCTATAGCCATACCAAATTAAAGGGAAAGGTAAAAATAAAAAAGCTAAGATTAGTTCATCTAGTTCGTACTCTTCATGTTCTCTTGTATATGCAACAAGTAAATCAAATAGGTCAAGTTTTAAAGTTAAAACTAAAAAAAATAATGTGATAACTATTATAATAATTATATCAATGACATATTTAGGAAAGCCATTTTTGTTGTTCATCGTAGACTCAATACAATATATTAATTTATTAAATGATATTATTAAAATAATTAATATTCAATATAATATGTAATTTTTAAGTAATTATTTTCTAATTTATAAATATATTTTATTTAAAAAGTTTTTTATAAAATTAAGTATTATTAAACTACAATAGTTTGAAACTATAGATAAAAGTTGGTAGATATAATGATTAAAAAGTTTTTAATAATTGCCACACTACTTATATTGGCATTTTTTGTTATCAGTAATGAAAATTTTAAAATAATAGCATCTGGTATTGCAATATTTTTGATAGGTATGCATTTTATGGAAGATGGGTTTAAACTTTTCTCCGGTGGAACCCTAGAAAAGGTTTTAGAGAAGTTTACAAATACTGCATTTAAATCTTTAATTACAGGATTTATTACAACTTCAATTGTACAAAGCTCCTCTTTAATCTCAGTTATTGTAATCTCTTTCTTATCTGTAGAGTTAATCTCACTAGCACAAGGTATGGCAATAGTATTTGGGGCAAATTTAGGTAGTACAACAACTGCTTGGATAGTTTCAGCCTTAGGTCTTAAGATAAAAATCTCACTTTATGCAATGCCAATGATTATATTTGGTGTGTTGTTTAGATTCTCATCAAATAGAACATATATAGGTCTTGGGAATATTTTATTGGGACTTGGTTTTATTTTTCTTGGTATTTCGTATATGAAAGATGGTTTTGATACCTTAAAAGATTCTATAGATTTAGCAGCTTACTCTGTTGGTGGTTATTTAGGTATTTTAATATATATAGTTATTGGTGCAATAGCAACAGTTGTAATCCAATCAAGTAGTGCAACTATGGCTATTATTATCACTGCCCTTGCAGGTGCAAATATTTTATATATAGATGCTTTAGCACTTGCTATTGGGGCAAATGTAGGTACAACAGTTACAGCAGTGATTGGTTCTTTAACCTCTAATGAAAATGGAAAAAGACTTGCCTTTGGGCATTTTGTTTTTAATATTACAACTGGATTAGTTGCAGTTGCTTTAATATATATTTTAAAAGATATAGTTGATATCCTTGCACCAATTGTTGGAATAGAAGATGATAATTATTCTATGAAACTGGCACTTTTCCATACAATCTTCAATCTCTTAGGTATTGCTGTTTTATATCCATTTATCGGTGTAATAGTAAATTTAGCAAATAAAATTATCTCAGATAAAGCAAAAAAATACTCAAAACCAAAATATCTAGATAAAGCAAACATAAAAATCCCTTACAATGCAATGGTATCTATCCAAAAAGAGGTTATACACCTTTATGAAAATGCACAAAAAGCGATTTTACACTCTTTATCTATGCATACAACAAATCTAAAAAGTGAGAAAGATATAGAGTATGCCATAAATAATCCAGCAAAAATTGATACAAACCTTGATGATATCTATCAAAACGATTTAAAATCACTTTATAGTGATATTATAGAGTTTGCACTTATCTCTCAACAAAATATGAATCAAGAACAAAATAAATATGTGTCTGATTTAAAACTCTCATCAAATATAATAGTAAAAATATTAAAAGATACAAGAGATATCCAAAAAAATATGAACTTTTATCTAAGTAGTAAAAATGAGTTTATAAAACAAGAGTATATCGATTTGAAAAAAGAGTTAGCTAGAATCATTTTGATAGTAAATGATTTAAAAGATAAAGATTTAGATGATGTTGAGACATCAACACAAATCCAAATGGAAAAAGACAATCTTGCAAAATTTGATTTTATTAGTAATGGAAGAATTGATGAATTGATTAGAAATGAAAAAATCACCTCAAAGATGGCCACTTCTTTGATAAATGATTCTACAAGTATCTGTAATATTTGTATAAATCTTCTTAGAATAGCAAATATACTTTTTGTAAAAGATGAGAAATTAAGATCATTAGGAGAGATAAATGAAACTAAGTAAGTTAAAAGAGGAACTTGAAGATTTATTCTCTTTAAGTAAAAAGAAAATAGAGAAAAAAAGTGATGAGATAGATGAAGTTGTAGATAAACTTATCGAAAAAAGAAACAATATAGAAATAGAACTAAGATCTTGTAAAGATTGTGAGAAAGATGAGTTAAAAAAGAAATTAACAGCTATAAATAAACTTATCCAAAAGGCTTTGAAAAATTTATATTAAATAAATTTATCAAAGTTTTGTCTTAAAGCTTCATAAGCCACAATCGATACAGAGTTTGCAATGTTTAAACTTCTAGCATCATTTGTCATAGGGATTGTTATACACCCTTTTTCATTTTGTGCAAGTAGAGATTCTGGAAGTCCTGCATCTTCCCTTCCAAAGTAGAAATAATCATCAGGCTTGTACTCTACATCAAAATACACCTGAGTTGTTTTAGTGGTAGCGAAAAAGTGTCTGTCACTAAATGGATTTTTTGACCAAAAATCTTCTATATTTTCATACTCATATACTTCTAAGTCTTGCCAATAATCAAGCCCTGCTCTTCTTAATGCTTTTTCATTTATCTCGAAACCATAAGGTTTGATAAGATGAAGTTTACAGTTTAAAGCAAAGGCTAATCTACCTATTGTTCCTGTATTTTGTGGAATTCTTGGTTCTAATAAAACTATATTAAACATATTATAAAATTACTGTTTTGTTTCCAAATACGAAAACTTTATCTTCTAATAAAAGTTGTAAAGCGTTTGATAATACAACTTTCTCAACATTTCGCCCTGCTCTTCTCATATCTTGCCAAGAGTATGTATGGTCAACTCTTACTACGTCTTGAGCAATAATTGGCCCCTCATCTAAATCATCTGTTACATAGTGAGCAGTTGCACCAATAATCTTTACACCTCTATGATGCGCTTGTTTATATGGGTTTGCTCCAATAAATGCAGGTAAAAATGAGTGGTGGATATTTAAAACCTGTTGTGGGAATGTATTTACAAATTTTGGTGTAAGTATTCTCATATATTTTGCTAAAACAATCAATTCTGGATCATACTCTTTGATTTGTTCAATTACCAAATCTTCATGAGCTTCTCTCTCCATATCTTCTGCACTTATACAGTGAAAAGGGATATCAAACTTCTCAACTAAATCTTTAAGATAATCGTGGTTTGCTATAACAGCTTTAATATTTGCATCAAGTTCCCCATCTATATATCTGATTAATAAATCACCCAATACATGAGACTCTTTAGTTGCAAGTATCACGATATCTTTTTTACTTTTTTTATTTAATTTAATTGTTGAGTTCTCAGGTAAAACCTCTTTTAACTCTTTTAGTAACATATTTGGATTTACATCACCAGAGATAACACTTCTCATAAAAAACTTTTTTGAGTCGCTATCTACGTATTCTGCATTTTGTTCTATATTTAAGTGGTTTGCAAAAAGAACTTTTGAGATGTTATATACAAGTCCTTTAGCATCAGTAGTATCAATTAAAAGTATATATTCTTTCATTTTTTTCCTAAACTAATAGTATTATTTCGATTAAACTCGAAATAATACCATTAATTAGATTTAAATCATTTTAGATAGTTCTTCTCTATATTTCTCAACATCAAAATTTTTCACTCTTGCTACACCAGATTCTACAGCTGCAAGGGCTACTGCACTTGATACTTCTACTATAAGTCTTTTATCAAATGGTTTTGGAATAATATATTGTTTTGAATAAGCTAAATCATCACCAAATATCTCTTTTACCTCTTTAGGTACAGGCTTTTTAGCCAAATCAGCAATAGCATAAGCTGCAGCTTTTTTCATTTGCATATTGATCTTCTTTGCTTGTACATCTAAAGCACCTCTAAAGATAAAAGGGAAACCAAGTACATTATTTACTTGATTGTCAAAGTCACTTCTTCCTGTTCCTACAATCGCCTTATCTCTAATAGCAAAAATCTCTTCAGGAAATAGTTCAGGAGTTGGATTTGCAAGTGCAAATACAATTGGTTCATTTGCCATAACAGCAATATGTTTTTGTGTAAATGTTCCAGGTCTAGAAAGTCCTAAAACTACATCTGCATCTCTAAATGCATCTAAAACAGTTGTTGGTTTTTCGATTGAGAACTCTTTTTTAAATTTGTTTAAATCATCTCTTTTATCGTGAATAACACCTTTAGAGTCAACCATAATAATATTTTGTACACCAACAGCTTTGTACATTCTAGAGCATGAAATAGCAGCAGCTCCTGCTCCAACAACAACTACTTTTAAATCCTCTAAGTTTTTACCTATAATATCGCAAGCATTGATAAGTCCAGCAGTAGTAATAATTGCAGTTCCATGCTGGTCATCGTGCATTACAGGGATGTCTAACTCCTCTATAAGTCTTCTTTCTATTTCAAAACATTCAGGAGATTTGATATCCTCTAAGTTAATACCACCAAAAGTTGGTGCTATAGCTTTACAAACATCAATAAATTTTTGTGGATCCTCTTCTGCAATTTCGATATCAAATGAATCAACTGCAGAGAATTTTTTAAATAATACAGCCTTCCCTTCCATAACTGGTTTAGATGCAAGTGCACCAATATTTCCCAGTCCTAATACTGCTGTACCGTTTGAGATAACTGCAACAAGATTTCTTTTTGCAGTGTATCTATAAGCATCATCAGGGTTTGCTTCAATCTCCAAGCATGGATGTGCAACACCTGGTGTATATGCCATTGATAAATCTTTTTGTGATTTTAATTCTGTAGTAGTTGCAATAGATATCTTTCCAGATTTTGGGAACTCATGATAATCTAATGCTTCTTGTTTTGTAACGTTTTTACTCATAATAATTGCCTTGAATAAGATTTGTAAGTATTTAACGTCAAAATTGTAACCAAATGGAACTTAAAATTTAAAATTTATAAAAAAAATTAATAAATTTTATTATTTAAGCTAGATTTTACATTTTTATTACATAAAAAGTACATAACTTTTACATAACTTTGATAATCCCTGCAAATCTACCACAAGATTTATCTTCTCTATATGAGTAATATTGTTCACCTGAACACTTTGTACAGATATCTGAGATAGTGGTTTTTTTTACCCCTTTTTGAGTTAGAAGCTTTTTATTTATACCTTGCAAATCTATATATCTTTTTTCTACAAACTCTAAACCAAAGTTTTTAATAACTATATCAACTAACTCTTGACTTACTTCATAGCAACATTTTTGAATAGATGGTCCTAAAACTACCTCTATATCTTTTGCCTCACAATTAAACTCTTTTATCATCTTTTCTATTGTAAGTGGTGTAATTTTTAGAAAAGTTGAATTTCTACCTGCATGAACTGCTGCAACCACACCCTTTGTTTTATCATACATCAAAATAGGGATACAATCTGCAACCATAACCATAAGTGTAAAACCTTTTTGATTTGTGATAATTGCATCACAGTCATCAATTAGATTCTCACTTTGTTCAGTTATAATCTCTATATTATTTCCATGGGTTTGATTCATATAAAAAAGCTTTTTTATATCAAAGTTATACTTTTTTGCTAGTTTTTCTCTATTTGTATCAACCTTATCTTTTTTGTCATTTACATGATAGGCTAAATTCCCATCATCAATAGTTGTAAACTCATAAAATATATCAAACATAGTAAATCCTTATTAAAATAGATTTTACTATCCTCTTATTGATTTTTTGGTAAAATCTTTGTTTTTAAAAGGATGGATATGAAAAAAGAGTTTGTTATTTTTGGAAATCCAGTAGAACACTCAAAATCTCCACAAATGCATAATGCGGGTTTCAAAGCCTTAGAGTTTGAGGGAGAGTATAAAAAACATCTTCTAGAAGATGGTGAAACAATCAAAAAAGTATTTTTAGAAAATGGATATGCCGGAGCAAATATTACAGTTCCCCATAAAGAGGTTGCCTTTAGAAATGCAGATGAAGTTATTGGTCTAGCAAATGAGATAAAAGCTGTAAACACATATATCAATAAAGATGGAAAAATCATCGCTTATAATACAGATGCACCAGGTTTTTTATATGCAATTGAAAGTTTTGGTGAGATTAAATCGGTATTGATTTTAGGTGCTGGTGGAACTGCAAAAGCTGTATCTTTAGCCCTACAACAAAGTGATGTAGATGTTACAGTTTTAAATAGAAGTGAGACAAAACTTTCATTTTTTAAAGAGCATCAAATAAAAGCTTTCTCATGGGATAAATTTAATCCTGAAAAGTATGATTTGATAGTAAATACTACAAGTGCAGGACTTAAAGATGATTCTTACCCTTGTGACAAAGAGCTTTTAGAGGGCTTACTAAAAGAAGCAAATGGTGCCTTTGATTGCATCTATGGAAAAATAACTCCATTTTTAGCTTTAGCACAAAAGATAGGGATACCTACAAAAGATGGGGAAGATATGCTTTTATTTCAGGGCTTACTTGCATTTGAGCTATTTACTAATACAAAAGCTGATAATTCAGTAATTGAAGCAATGAGAAGAGGATTAAGAGGAGAATAAAATTCTCTTCTTAGCTACCCTATAGCTACCTATATATAGAAAATAGTAGCTTTATAAAACTATTTTTTTATATAAATGTCTTTTTCTTTTTCAAAATATTCTTCAAAAAAGTATATGTAATCTTCTAATGATAGATTGAATTCAGTATTACCACTTTTAAATTTTTTAAACTTAAAATTCTCAAATTGTTCTTCATATGTTTTAAAAGCAAGAATAACTCTTATCATCTCTTGCATATTATTTGCAAAGAATATATTCTTTTTATATCTAATATAATCAGCTTTAAGATGAGTCTTTAAATACTTTAAATATGTTTTTTCAGAAACACTGCAGTTTTTAGGTAAAGTCTTATTTATAATTCTAAGTTGTTCTGAGAGTGGATATAAATGGTTTAAAAGTAATATTATAGAATCACTAATACTAACTAAAAGTTCTTCTTTAGGCTTTCTCTTATTTCTTTTTTGTTGCATAATTATCTTCCTTAAAAATATTAAAATTAAGTAGTAAATATTATAAATTTTTAGAAGATAAATAAAGGGTATTTTTTATGAAATAAAATATAGTCATAAAAGATACTATAAAAAAGAGTAAGCGAGTTTGTCAAAAGTGGTCACAAATTTCTAACGCAATTTATACCCAATTTGACACCTCTTTTTGCACCCAAATTATCACTGTAATTTGTACCGCAATATTTTATAAAATTTTGAAAATCTATATATATGTTTTCAATAATTTTTATTAATAAAAAGAGTTAATTTGAGGTTTAATTTTAGTAAATTATTTAAAGTGATTTTTGTTACTCAAAAAGTCCTAAGGGTTTGAGAGAATCTATAAATTCTACTTCTTGAACACTTTTGGGAACAAATTATATCTTTAAATAAAGGTTATGAAGCCAATATGAGATTTTTTAATTTTATTCCACATTTTAGAGGTTTTGCAACTTAACGCTTGAAGTGAGCCAATAAATTTCCCGCAGGGTAATTTATTGGCTCCTCTGATTTGTTAGGCTTTAGTTTGAATTAAATGAATCTTCTATTTTTTCTTAGATAGTTTTTCTTTAATTTCTTTAGCTTGTCTATACATTTCATCATAATAAGGACGATTTTCTTTTTCAACCTCTTTAACATAAATTAGATATTTAGCCTGAGATTCTTTTGATAAGCTACTTAGCCCATTTTGTTTACAAAATTCATTGTATTCCATTACTTCTTTCAATATATACCTCCTAAATTATAAATATAAAAGCTCTTAATTTTTAATTATGTGTAATTTATTAGCTCCACTGATTTGTTAGCAATTTTACTTTTATTTTTCATCAGCTAACTTATTTTAATCTTATTGATATAGTCTGTCATATGTTTAAATTTTTTAAAATCTTCTATATCATTTCTTGATAATATATATGTTTCTAAATCTGATTTCCTACTTTGATCAAACTCTATTTTTATATCACCATTTGAGAATTCGATTTTTTTAGTATAACTACTAAATAGGTTTTCTTCAAACATGTTTTCTATTCCTTTCTTAGCGATATTATTTTCATTATTGTTTTCAAATTTATATGCATAGGTGTTATTTTCATCACTTGGAATTTTACTTATATCACAATCCCAAATAAACAAAACTTTTTGTGTATGTGTTATCTTAGAAAAAAATCTAAAATAAGTTTTTAACTGTGTCTCTCCTGTAATATCTTCTAAGTTATCTAATACTGTTACATGCTTACAATCAAAAAGCTCTAATGCTTTTTTTATATAGTTTGTATTTCTTCCTTCAGTTATAATAGTTAATTCACTTTGTGACAATTCATCTAATAAACCAAATCCACTTTCTAATGTTGGTAATCCTTCTGTCAAAATACTTAAAGCTTCATTTTTAGGTTTTTTCTCTAATCTATTCTCACTAACTTTATTCATAATATATATTGACTCTTCAGGTGCTAATGCAACCATTGTTGGAGAATGAGTTACCATAATAACTTTTGTCCCATTTTTAAGTAATGTTTCATCAATAACTTTTAACAAAATTTTTATCATTGTTGGATGTAAATTTGAATCTACTTCGTCAAATAAAATAATTTTTGGTAAGTTATTGTTGTACTTTAACTTGAATACCATACTTGCAAGTCCCATTAAAAGTTTCTCGCCTGATGATAGTGAGTTAAAATGAATAATAGTGTCTTCAGCTATAGTACTTTTTAATTGACATTGAAATGTATCTATTAGTATTTTATCTGGTTTTGTTACAGTATATTCTATTTCACTAAACCCCTCTAAAATTGAATTTAACTTATCCCAAGGAGCAGTACCATAGACATTTAAAAATTCTTCTTCTGTTAATCCTATACCCTCATCAAAATATTGTTCTGATTCATTGTAAAATAAAAGCTCCTTATTTCTTCTAAGTTTATTGTGATAATCTAAAAAAATATTACTTAAATCTTTAATCACTAGTGGTGAAGATTGACTTGTAGAGACTACTTCTGCATAGTTAGCTATTTGTACATCGTCTAATTCGTGTATAGAGTATTCATACTTTTTTAAAAGAGAAATAATAGGTTTTAAGCTATAGGTTACAGACTTTTTAGAATATTGAGTTTCGTCATATGTATAAGAGAACTGATATTCACCTATAAATTTCAGATATTCAGTAATAATACTTTTGTAATTAATATAGTCTTCACCTATTAATGAAAAGTCTTCCACCTCTAAAAAGGTAAAAGGTTTATTTTCTTTAATACAATAACTTTTAATAGCATCATAGTTATTCAAGCCTGAAATTTTCCCAATTATATGCTTTTTAAAATGACCTAGTTGTTTTGAAATAATATCAACTTTAATTGTATTCGCACTAGGGTTAAAATAACCTCCATCAATACCAAAATCACTTACAGGACCATAAATATCTTTTTTATCAATTATATTCTCATCAATTGATACATTGATATAATCAGTTGGAGGTTTCTGATAATTAATACGATTAGTACCTATAATAGCTTTTAGTAATTGACTTTTACCAGAGCCATTCTTACCTGTTATAATAGTAAGTTCAGGAAGCTCTATATCATCAAATGCATTTATTGAAGCATATTTTGACACAAAAGATAGTTTCATTTATTGATTCCTTTATTGTATTGGCTCATTTGATTTGTTATATGCTTTTTTCCTCAAGTTTCTGTGCCAACTCTTCGGGTGAAATGATCTGAAAGTTGTAATCTTTTTTTAACCATTGAAGATTACACTCACTGAAAATTGATTTGTCGCCAGCTTTTTGGGCGCTATCTCTAGTGCAGAAGTAGTCGCCTCCAACTGCAATGTGACAAGCAACAGAATCACCATCTGCCCATTCAGCTATTGCTTTAGCAATATTACCTGTTTCTCTTTCTGGAGCTTGTTCAATCCCAGTCATCCAATGGGTGTCATATTTTTCACCCAACTCTTTAACCTGAAATATTCCTGCTTGTTTTAACTCGATTTTCCTACCTATTTCAAATACCTTGTCATGATATGCACTTAAATTATCGTGTGTGTAAAAGAGTGCTTCGATGTCAGGGTTGACTACTCCAGCAATTCTGGGAAGTTTAATAATTTGAAAGCCTATCTTTATTGCGTCATTTAGATGGGCTTCTAAATAGCTATTGTTTCCTGGATGGGCAGCTTTGTTGGGCTCCATAGAAAATGACGACATTAATCTCCCATTATCTCCTTCTTCAATAGTACTGTTGATATTAGCTTTGTAATCAGAAATGAACTCTTTTCTATCTTTGCGTTTGATTGCCTCAAGGGTGAAAATTGTTTCACAAAGGAATGGAATTACTTCTTTGTTTTCGATTGCTTTTCGAATGGCTTGAAAAGCATCAATAGATGGCTCATTAGGAAATTTTTCTGGGGAAGAGATTATCCGCCATACATTTGAATCAAAAGTAATCGTCATAGGTTTCCTCTTTTTTGCATATAACTATTTATTACACATACATTATATATAAAATACACTGAAGATAAAAATAATATATTTACAAAGAAGTTATAAATAAATTCCACAACCTGTACTTTTTAGCACAAATTTGGCTAAGTAAAATTAACTATACTAAAACTCTAGAAATCAGTTGTAGATACAAGACTCTTAAAATCTCAGTTAAAATAAAAGAGATATTAAAAAATCTCTTTTATATTTCTAATAATGTCTTTTAGAACTTTAGTTTTTAGTTCTTTATCTTTTTGTGGTAAATCAGATTTTTGAACTTCAATAAGCATTTTATTTGCATCATGAAGATCTTTCTCTTTATTACAAGATACTTCTTTTAGTAAATCTAAATTTTTAATCATAAAAGGTCCTTTTAAAAATTTGAATCAAGAGACATTTCATAAGCTCTATCGCTTTGAAGTTCTCCACAATATTCTACTACAAAATCATAAGAAGAAGTTGAGAAAGAGCTTTTAAAATGCTCAATGCCTTCACTTAACGCAGTAGTTTCATTATCACTATAAGTATAGTAACTATCTATACAATAGTGCTCACCTTTTTTGAATACTTGGACTTCATAGTTTGGTTCTAACTCTTCCATATCTTAGCCTTTTTAATTTTATAGATTATAACATCAATCTTTCTTTTTTATAAAAAAGATTGCATTTTGAAATAAAAAAACAACATCAACATACAGGTAATTTTTTACCTGGTACTATTTAAACCTCAATTTGTCTAATATTAACCCATACACCAAATCCACTTTCATTAGGATATCCAAATGGACTACAGATACATTTAACATTATGTTCTTCATACTCAAGTTCTTCATGAGTATGGCCAAATATCCAATATTTCATAGAACCATTTTTTAAATACACTTCTCCCTCAAAAGTAAAGAATGTATTTGTTTGATTATTTTGATATCTTCCACTTATATTTTCATCTTTGCATGATGGATTTATATGAGTTATCATTACATCACAATTTTTATAAACTGCTTCAATTTTAGGTTTCTCAATTTCAAATATATCATTAAAATTTTCTATACCAAATATAAAGTTATAATCATTCATGCAATTATGCCACATTTGATTAGTTGATTTAACTGGAAAATCTCCATTTGGAAATTTTCTTTTTAAATAACCATCGTTATACCAAGAATCACAACCACCAAATTTAATTCCCTCTATTTCTATTACATTTCCATCAAGGCAATATAAGTTTTCTTCAGTATTGATTTTTAGTCTCATATCTTCAGCTCTTGCAAATGAATCTTTAAATTGAAGCTTTGAATCTTTACCAACTAAATAATAATCATGGTTTCCAAGAATACAGATTATATATATATAATAGTGTTCTTTGAAATACTTTAAGATTTTTATATTTTGATGATTATAATGTCCTATATCTCCAGGAATAATAAGAACATCACCAATTTCTCTATTATCTTTTTTAATAATAGGATCATATAGTTTTTTTATTTGTTCATCTTCTATTTTCTCTTTATGATTAAAATAAAAATCTATATGTAAATCACTTAATATGTCTATTTTCATTTATAGTTCCTATTTTTTATAAATTCGATTATATCAGTTATACCATCTTCTTTATCTAGCCATAACCATTCTTTTACATTATTAGTAAACCAATCATGTTTTTTTAAATTAGCCCATGCAAAACAACCTAATTCACTGGGTGAATCATTTTTAGAAATATAGTTATATTTATCTATCTTTTTCATTCCTGCAAATTCTGCAAGTCTATCTATCTCTTTATATACCAAATCCAAATCATATTTATTATCATTTATGATTTTTTCTTCATCCATGATAATTTTAATTCCAAAATCTTTAATCACTATACTTTACCCCTAACTTATCCAAGTTCTTTTTCATAGTGTCAGATAACTTTATTTTCTTTATTGGATAATCTTTATTTATTATCTCTTGTAATTTATTAAAAGCTAAATTACATTTTTTTAATAAAAAATTTTTTGCAAATTTAATATCTTTTTGCATGACTTCACTTTTGTTAATAACTTCATCTAAACTATTAATATCTTTCAAAACTAACACATGATGAAGATCATAAAAATTTACTCTTATATTTGAGTGTTTTTCTTTTATTTTATTTACAGCATTTATAGACTTTATGAACTCACTATAAACAGTATTTTCAAGTATTTCTATACTATTTATTACAATATCTAAAGGCCTATACACAAAATTTATTTCAATCTCATAATTCTTTTCTAAAGCACTATCTATAAACTCAAAAAATCTACCATCTAAAATAAAAGAGTATCTTTTATTTAAAACAGTATCTATAAGAATATTAACAGCCTCTAAACTTGCTTTTTCAAATAAATTTGAATTTGTACCATTATAATATTTGCAATATTTTTTTATTTCAGTATGTTCTATAAAATCAATTTGATAAAGTTCATTTAATGCACTTGCAAACTCTTTTTTACCTGAACCATATCCACCAAATATGAAAAATGCTTTTTTGTCTTTATTTTTATTTCTAAGAAAGACATCTTCTAAAAGTGCTTTCTTTGATTTAGTTTCTTCATATGCAAGTTCACTTATAGTTTTTTCATCAAGTGTTAGAGTATTGTTTAATAAGGTTTTAGCGTAGTTGATTAAATCTTTTTCTTTCATTTTATTCCTTAGTGCTAATTAGTGAAAAATTGCACTTGTTTAAGTTTTATTTAACACTAACTATTTCTAGCAGAAACTAACAAACTTACTTTTAGTCGCTTATTCTCTTCTTTTAAAAGCTTGTTTTCATCCTCTAAAGAACTTAATTTATCTTCAAGTGCAAATTTTTCATATAATAACTCTTCATAGTTTTTTACTAAGTCTTCTTTACTAAATTTATCTAACATAGATTGATATTTGTCTTGTTTCTGTTCTTTTTTATAATCTGAAACCCAACTTGACATAAAACTTGATGCTTCTTTTAGTGATACTTCTTCTTGCATTTTGACTCCTTTGATTTTATAAATCAATTTTACACTAATTTTTTAAATCATTTTAAAATCATTGCATATTGCAAGATAAATATCGCTATATGACGATTGCAATAAAAAACATTATAAGTTATGATTTTTATCAAAACTTTGGAGAATATTGATGTTTGAAGATATAGAGCCTATTTTACGAAATTTTTTATTATGTGAATTAGATAAGTATGAAGTATTTCAAAATGAAAAAGATTCACTTGCTATCGATTTATATTGGGATAGTTTAGAACATCAGAAAAAAGTTAACTTTTTAACAAACTTTTTAAAATCTAACTTTTATTATCGTACTGATTATATTTCATATTTTAATAAACCTATATCAATCAAGCACTCTGAATTAAAAAAGATTTTACTAACTTTTGAAGAATTTAGAATTATTATACAACTAATTTTAGATAATAATTTAACAGGTACAAATATAGAAGAAGTGCTTCTTTCAACAAGAAAAGAAGGTTTTGACGATGAATTTAAAAATGAAATAGAACAGTACCCTAGGATTCCTACATTTATGACTAAATTCTTTTGTACGCAACTTATTAATGGTAACAGTAAAAATATAGATGAGAAAATACAAAAAGAAGTAGTTTTTTATCCAAAACTTTTGAATACAGTTAAATCTTATGATGAACTAATTGAAAAAGTAGAATATTATATTTATATAGCTTATTATCACTTTATTGGAAAATACTCAAACACTCAAATCACAAAGACTATTAATAAGAATATTGTATCTACTGTATTTAAATACAATTCTGATATAAAAAGAACCCTTCAAGAAAAAGACAAGAAAACCTTTTTTAGACAGCTTACAGAAAAGCCCCAAATTGAATTAGATAAAAATTTATAAAAAATCCCCTATTTTTATTTCTTCTAATTTATTAAACTTCCCTCATCCATAAATATTTAGAGCTCGGCAAGCGAATAAAGGCTCTTATAACGATATCGCCTGATATTGTGGAGCTCTAAGTATTTATTAAATTGAATTATGAGTTTGCCGACTTACTTTCAATCTCAAAACTTAATTTCATTTTTATGTATAAGGTAATGTTTTGAATATTTCTCATGAAATCATTTTTACATCAATGCTACAAGCTTTAATCTCCAAATATGGAGTTATGCTTAGATCAAAAGATTGTGCTGAAGCTTTAGGAATAAGCACAAGAACTCTTGATGAAAGAAGAAAAGCAGCACTTGACTGTCCAGAATTCATTGAAGCAAAAAAAGGAATTATGTTTCCTGTTCAAAATGTAGTGAAGTATCAACTTGAGAAAAGTAAACAATGTATAAAAGTGGACTATTAATATCTCAATACAAGGAGGTTCTAGCAATTCTTCTTGTTAGTTTGGCGACTAAAAAATTGCTAAAAAAGTATAACATCTTAACAAATATCTAAATAAATTTCAAGCTTTTAGTCCAAAAAATTTTCAAAAAAATCAACTTGAGTGTTGAGGATAAAGCAATGTTCATAAAAACTATATAAACGGTAGAATGTAAGGACTGTACAGTAAGCGAAATCTTACAATAAAACAAAAACTTGCATAAGGTGAGAATGAACTCACCGAAAATAATCACAGCCAAATAAATAAGAGACCAAATCAGCAAGGTGTGAGGAAGTGTATGTGGTACGATTCACCTTGGAGATGCCCGCTCATCTGCGAAAGCAGTAGCAAGAACATTCCTATATATTTACTAGTTAATATATAAAACAGAGGTTTTTAAAGAAGTAATGAAATTTTTACTAGACTTTTTAAATATATAGGTTATTAGATAAGGGGAGCCGTCTAGTGTAATTATGTTGTAGATTAAGAGCTGAACAATAATCTACTTAAGTCGTAGCGTAGTGTCCTGCAAAAGCCGAGTCATTTGCACATTATAGACTAACTTGACCTATACTATTTTGTTAAATCCAAAGTAGTATAAGGGCAAGTTGTCTTCACTTCGGAGCCATTCCCTACCAAATCATTTTGACATAGCCAAAGGCAAATGGCAAGATTAAATCAAAAAAGAAGAGACAACTGAGACAAAAAAGGTGGAAAAATTAACTTACCTATGCTTGTAAACTTGTTACTTACTATCTAAAAATTCTTATTTTTTAAACGAACTAACTATATCTGCTACTGTTACACTAGTTTCATCTTTTATAATACCATGGTTTGTTTGTCTAAATATATTATCAAGAATTACTTTTCTATCTTTCTCTTCAAATCCATTTCCATCTTCAAGAAGAACTAAATATGTATTTAACATAATTACTCTCTCATTTGCATCAACTTTTAAATGATAATTACTTAACATAATTTTCACAAGTATTTTCATTATCCAAATAACTATAGTTGTATACAAAATAAATAACACATAATTAAAAAATGGAGCACTATGAACTAATACTTTTAAAGAATCTATTGTTCCATTTGAATTTTTATCTAAAGGAGGGTTTTGTATAAATAATCCTGAATAATTTATTAAAATAAAAGTAGAAATTAATAATACCACAGCTATTGCAATATTAATCCAAAAATATACTTTATAGGTACTATTATATTTATCAGCCTGTTCTTTCCAGTAACTTGTAGCTTGTTTTAATTCAATATTTTTAAGTACTGCATCTTTTGCATTATTAAAATCTTCTTCTAATGTTGAAGCTTTTGTTAATAACGTCTGGAGTTGAGTAAAATCATTTTCTCTTTTTGATAATTTGTCTTCTAAGTCTTTTATTAAACCACTATTTTTAAGTCTGTCTTCTTCAAGTTTTTGTATTCTAGCTTCAGGCATATGCGAAAAATCTAATGTCTTAGAATCAATTTTGATCTCATCAAATACACTATTATCTAGCAGTTTTTCTATAAAAACATCTACATATGATTTATGATAAGTTGATTCTTGATTTCTATAAATAATATTACCCACTCTTTCTTTCGTAAGTGAAATATTACTACCCATTCCTATAGCTGCAGATATGGAATTATTACTATTTCTAAAGAGTTTAAATGGTTGTTTATCTGTTTTTGTATATAAAATTAAATTACTTTTTTCAGCTGAATCATTTAATAAGGTTACCAAGTGATCATATCTATTAATAAACTCTTCCTCTGAAACCTCTTCATCATTTTCTTTTTTATTAAGTAGTTCATCACAGGCACTTATCAATTGATTTGCATATTGTATTACTTGTACATTATGAACAGAGGTTGAAGATGCATCTCTTGTAAGTTTATTTAACACTCTAAATATATTATTAACTGTATCAATGTTATAAGATAATTCTGAAGAATCTTTAATATCTCGATTATTATAAAAAGTGTGAAGTGCATTTATGAATTTATCATAAACATCATCATTATTAAATCGTTTTTTTATTTCTTCATTATTTTGAAATCTAAAATATAAATCATTTATTAATTGAATATACTCTTGTTTCTTTTTGTCATCCATTGTTAACCTTTTCTATAACTTTCCACCCACACCTTTAAACTTCTCAACAAATAAAGCTATTTTTTGAAATACACTTTGCTTTTTAGTTAAATACTGAGGATTTAATGGACTCATTTTAGGCAATATTGAATTTAACTCTGTTCCATTCTCACTTGCATATTCACGCTTAAGTGATGTCATCATATATCGTTTAGTAGCTTCTTCATTTAAGTTTTCTTCGACTATTAATTCATTAGCTTCTTTTTTTTGTTCTGTTTGTGCAAATTTATAAAATCCATCAATAATACTTGCTTTATCTCCAATATTGTCTAAATTTGTTTGATTAATAAAATCAACAATTAAACTTTCTTTTGCACGATTTCCTAGACTTGCTCTAATTACTCTTCTTACTTCTTCTACTAAGGCTACTTTATCTTTAACTTTCTTGTTATGTTCAAAAATTAACTCTAAAATATAATCAAGATTTATCTCTTGAGATTTTAATAAATCAACTTCAAATACAATATCGTTCCAATCAATACTAGAACTTTCTTTTTCATTAGAAGCTTTTTGAGTTCTTATCCATTCTCTAATATCATTATAGGTTGATTTATAATCTTGAATTAAACGCTCTGATGGTATTTTCTCATTTTTCAAATTTTCAAATTTTTCATCATCTAAATAGTGTTTAGATTTAAATTCTTCAACTGCTTGATTATCATCTACATTTAAATCTTGTAATGCTTTTAATGCCGAAAACTCATCATAGTTTTGAAGTACACTCTCAGCTCTTAAATATTCACCAAAAAGTTTAGCAAACTCTTTTTTATCTTTTTCTCTTTCTATTTCATCAGGATTAGGAAACTTCTGTTCTAATTCTTTAGTGATTTCTAAATACCCTCGTCTAGCTTCTCCCGATGTTGGATCGGTGAATCCATCCATATATTCATCATAACTTTTCTCTAAAACAACATTTTTAGTATTGTTATCACCAAAAAGAGTAATTGCTTCAACTGTTGCATCTTCTAAGTTTCTAAAAGTTACTATATTTCCAAAGGTTTTTGTAGCATCATATATTCTATTGGTTCTTGAATATGCTTGCATCAACCCATGATATCTAAGATTTTTATCTACAAATAAAGTGTTTAATGTAGGTGCATCAAAACCTGTTAAAAACATCCCTACAACAATTAGTAAGTCAACTTTTTCTTCTTTTTTAAGGGCAACTCCATTGTTATCTTTACCCCTTACTCTTTTAGCAAGGTCTTTATAATAGTTTTGGAACTCTTTACTTTCAACTCCATAAGTTGTTCCAAACATTTTATTATAGTCATCAATAGCCATACTTAAAAATTCTTTTGCACTTGCATCCATTGCAGATGGTTCAAAGTTCTCATCTTCAATTTCTCCAATAGCATTTTGTTCTTCATTTGCAGAATATGAAAATATAGTAGCGATTTTTAAAGGTCTTTCACTTTTCTTTTGTAAGTTTTTAAAAGCTTCATAATATAGCATTGCAGCTGCTTTACTACTTACTGCAAACATGGCATTAAAACCATTTGCTCCTACTTGTAGTCGGTGTGTTTTTTGATTAAAGTTATTTAAAATATACTGAGTTATTTCATTTATTCTTACAGGATGTAAAAAAGCTTGTTTTGTTTCATAAGCAGTAAGCTTTTTCTCATCTGTTTCATTTTCAAGAGTTTTAAATTGTGGTCTTACATCATTATAATCTACTTTAAACTTTAAAACTTTTTCATCTCGTATAGCATCAGTAATTACATACGAATGTAACTCATCTCCAAATACACTTGCTGTACTTTCACTTCCTAAAGCATTTTTCCCTGCAATAATAGGTGTTCCTGTAAATCCAAATTGATAAAACTTTTTAAATTTCTTTTTTAAGTTCTTTTGAGCCTCACCAAATTGACTTCTGTGAGCTTCATCAAAAATAAATATAACTTGCTTATTATAAATCTCCAAATCACTTTCACTCTTCATAAGATTATTAAGTTTTTGAATAGTTGTTACAATTATTTTATTATCTTCTTTATCTATATTTCTTTTTAATCCTGCTGTATTCTCACTTCCGTTTACACTATCAGGTGAAAATCTTTGGTACTCTTTCATTGTTTGATAATCAAGGTCTTTTCTATCTACTACAAAAAACACTTTCTCTATAAAGTCAAGCTGTGTTGCTAATCTTGCAGATTTAAAGCTTGTAAGAGTTTTTCCACTTCCTGTAGTGTGCCAGATATAACCAAACCCCTCCAAAGAACTCCATTTTTTAGCTTCATAAGCACCTTTGATTTTCCATATTATTCTCTCACTTGCTGCAATTTGATAAGGTCTCATTATAAGTAGTGTATCACTTACATCAAATACACAATAATTAATAAGCACATCAAGTAAAGTCTTTTTTTGTAAGAAAGTTGCAGTAAAATCTTTTAAATCTTTGATAAGTTTATTATCTTTTTTTGCCCAATTCATAGTAAAATCAAAACTATTTTTATCTCTTTTAGTTGTATTTGCAAAATACCTACTATCTGTACCATTTGAAATAACAAAAATTTGTAAATATTTAAAAAGTGAATTATCACTATTAAAACTCTCTTTTGAGTATCTATGTACTTGATTGAAAGCTTCTCGTATAGCTACCCCTCTTTTTTTAAGTTCTATTTGAACTAAAGGCAATCCATTTACTAAAATAGTTACATCATATCTATTCGCTTGAGTTCCTTTTTGAGAAAATTGTTTTATTACTTGAACTTTATTTCTTGTAATATTTGACTTATCTAATAAATATATATTTTTAATACGCCCATCATCAAATACAAAATCATAAATATAATCATCATGTATCTTTCTAGTTTTTTCTATGATATTATCGCTAGGCTTATCCAAGTATTCTTCTAAAAATCTATTCCATTCACTATCTTTAAATTCTACTTTATTTAGCTCTTGAAGTTGTACTCTTATATTTGCTAAGAGTGTATCAGGATTATTTATATCATCTCGATACTCATACCCTTGATTTGCTAAATCTTTGATAAGCTCTTTTTCCAAGTCAGCTTCACTTTGGTAGCTACTTCCTTCTTGGTCAATTTTAGTGTATTTATCTAAAACAATAAAATTCTTAGATTCGGCAATAGGTTTAATTTGTTGACTCATTAGTAAGCTCTCCTGTAGTATCATCAGTTAAATCTGGATTATAAAGTTTATTAAGGTGCTGAACCAAATGTATAAAAAGATTTTTATGGCTTTCTTGTATATCATTTACTTCTTCACTAGAAAGTTTTGAATGACTGTAATGATTAATAATTCTTGCATACAAATTATTTCCATTTTCATCCAAACTTTGAGGTAGTAAGTTGCTCCACCGGGATTGTCCATAAAAACTTGCAGTTTTTTCTAAAATGTTCCTAAGATAATTGAAATGATATTTATTTATTTCTTTTGTACTTGCAGCATTTTCAAGTTCTTGTTTAAGAAAAAGATGATAAGTAAAAGGAGAATCATTTTGTCCTTCTATTAAATCATAACTACTATTCTCTTTTTTCATTAACTTATATTTTTCTATTTTAGGCTTATATTCTAAATCAATATCTTTACTATTCAACTCATTAAATAATACATTATAAAATAATGGACTATGAGTGGTAATAATAAATTTAACATCTGATTTATTTATTTTAATTAGATAAGCTAAATTTACAGCCAATTCAATTAAGTGGTTTTCATCAAGTGAACTTACAGGATCATCTATAAATATATATTCTAAGTTATGAAAGGGATTAGTATCATCATATTCTAACTCTGGCTTATTAAGTTCACTTATCACCTCTTCAATTAATATATAAAAAATACTCCAAATAAAGTTACTCTCTTCTCCTTTAGATATTTTTATTTTGTTTGTATTCATATCATCATTATTTGAAAATTCAATATCTTCACTATTTAAAAACTCAATATTAGAAAACCTTTTACTTTCAGATGCTTGACCATTTGGTAATATTATATTTTCCTCATTAAATTTAGGTATTATCTTACTATCGCTAAATTTTTGAAAACTAGTACTAATATTATGATCTTGTCCTTGTTCTTTAAGTATCCATTGAATAAAAGAATTAGGTTTTATTAATAATTTCAATTCCTCATTATCCCATGAAAATAGATCTTCTGTAAAAGCATTATAATAAAGAATTTTAGTTTTAGTTTCTTCACTCTCTTCATTTTCAGAAGTAACTAACTTTTTAAACTCTTTTGAAAGTCTTGTTTTTCCCGTACCGTTAAAAGCATAAATAAGCTGTACTTTTTTTTGACTATCTTTTAACTTTTTTGCAATATCTTCAAGGGTAAATGCCATTCTATTCTACCTCTTTATCTTTTGGAAAAGTGAGTAATAAATCTCGATAATATTCATATTGTTGCTCTCTTAATTTTATCTCTTTTGGCAATCCTTCACTTATTGAGTTTGTAAGAGTATCAAACTTATCTAATATATCTACTATTCTTTGTTGCTCTTGTAATGATTTATCTTGGTCTTTGGGATAAGGGATTGGAATTTGAGCTTTACTTAATCCATTTGAATTAATAGCTGATATTTTTCCTGATGAAATATGTTTTTTAATTTGGTCATGAAAAGATCTAGTTCTTGTAAAATAAGCTACATATTTTGGATTTAGACTACTTTTAAAAAAGAAACAAGCATCATGTATTACTACTCCTGTATCACTTAACCAAGCAGTACCTCTACCTATATCTTCAATAGTTTCTCCAGCAGCTACTATAACAACATCTCCATATTCTGCCGTTCTTAATTTTTTAGTTTCTATAAGCTCTTGACTTACAAATGATTTTGATTCTTCTGCCCAAATATTATAGTATGTATACATTTCACCATAGTGAATACAGGGGAAACCTTCATCTTTCATATCTGTTCTTACAAATCTTTTTCCTCTTATAAATTCACCCAATTCACCCAAAGGTTTAAACTCTATTTGAGTATTTTCAAATGCAAATAATTTATCAAGATAATAACTATATTGTTTTTTACGAGCTGTAAGCTCTGCTGTAAGCTCTGCTGTAAGCTCTGCTGTAAGCTCTGTGAAATTGTCCAAAATTTGGACAATTTCATTTTGCACCTCTAAAGGTGGAATTGGAATTGGAATTTTGGAAACTTGATGACTCATTAACTTAGGGTTTCCCATTCCTGAATAAACATGCTTTTTAGCTTCAATAGATAGCCAATAAAATAAAAATTTATAATTTAGTTCTGTTTCATTGTTAATTTTTATAAGTCCACATACATTAGTAATAGAAAATTTACCAGTTCTATAAAAAACGGTTCCAGCATTTGCTCCATCTGTTGTCCAACTAACAAATTCTCCATCAAAATCAAATGTATCTATTTTTCCAATTTCTCCGTTATTTGCAGTTTGTGAACTATATACAGGATAATTACCAGCATTATCAGCAAAGTAAGTTTTAGACATTACTCTACCACGCCTTAATTCTGCTACTGGATTATCTTCACCTGATAGTAACTTCCACTTAACCTCTACACCCTTAAGCAGTTCTTTAATAGAGATTTTCTCACTCACGCTTCAATCTCCGCTACTATTTTGTCTATCTCACCTCTTAAAGTATCTATTTTTTCAACTGTATTTTTTAGCTCTTTATTTAGTACATTTATATCTATTTTTTCTCTTGTATCTTTTGCTTCAACATACGAACTAACTGAAAGGTTATAGCCATTTTTAGCTATTTCTTCATTATCAACATTTTTAGTAAAATGTTCAATATCTTCTTTACTACCAAATACTTTAAGTATTTGCTCTATATGATTATTTTCACCCTCATAGGTTAAGACATTGTTATTCGTTTGTTTTTTAAAAAGTCCACTTGCATCGATAAACTGCGTTTTAGTATCTTTTTTATTTTTTGCTAAAACTAAGATATTAACTGCTATAGAAGTACCAAAAAATAGATTTGGAGCAAGAGATATAACACTTTCTACATAATTTCCATCTACTAAGTATTTTCTTATCTTTTGTTCAGCTCCACCTCTATAAAAAATACCAGGAAAACAAACTATCGCTGCTTTTCCTTTAGGTGAAAGATAACTTAGACAATGCAATACAAAAGCAAAATCAGCTTTTGACTTAGGAGCTAATACTCCTGCAGGTGCATATCTATCATCATTAATCAATGTTGGGTCTTCACTTCCTATCCATTTTACAGAGTATGGTGGATTTGATACGATGGCATCAAATGGTTTATCATCCATAAAATATGGGTTTGTTAGTGTATTTCCTAATGCTATATTAAACTTATCATAGTTAATATTATGTAAAAACATATTCATACGAGCAAGGTTAAAGGTAGTATGGTTTATCTCTTGTCCAAAAAAACCATCTTCTACAATATGCTCTTCAAACTGCTTTTTAGCTTGAAGTAGCAGTGAACCAGAACCAGCAGCAGGATCATAGATTTTATTGATAGTTTCTTGTCCATGCATTGCAAGTTTCGCTAAAAGTTTTGATACACTTTGAGGAGTAAAAAACTCTCCACCTGATTTACCAGCATTAGCTGCATAATTTGAGATAAGATACTCATATGCATCACCAAAAAGATCTATATGATTCTCTTCAAATTTGCCAAAGTTTAATTTGTTTACCCCTTTAAGTACAGAACATAGTCTTTCATTTTTATCTTTTACTGTATTACCAAGTCTATTACTTGTCGTATCAAAATCAGCAAATAAACCTTTGATATCATTTTCAGAATCATATCCATTAGCAGAACTTTCTATATCTGAAAATATAGCTTTTAATTTAGTATTTAAATCAGAATTTTCATGACAATTTTTTACAATATTCGCAAAAAGTTGACTTGGATATATAAAATACCCTTTTGTTTTAATAGCATCATCTTTGATACTTTCTAATCTTTCATCAGTATCTTCTAGTGCTTCATAAATTGAAGCATCTCCACCACCCATATAATTTGCAAAATTTTCACTAATAAATCGATAAAACAAAGTACCTAAAATATATTGTTTAAAATCCCAGCCATCTACTGAACCTCTTACTTCATTTGCTATTTGCCATATTTGGCGTTGAAGTTCAGCTCGCTGTTGCGTACTTGTCATTATATATTTTCCTTTTAATTTTTTAATATTTATTTAGATTTTTAAGTAATTAGTATATCATTTCAAGTTATAATTTTTGGTAAAAGTGATTTATGATAATTTAATAAAAACAATACTAAATTTTTTGAATATTATGTTTTACTAATGGTGTATAATCAAATAGACTATTCTTCATAGTACTTAATTCTTTTTCTTTAATAGTCCTTTCAGCACCATTATAAGTGTCAGGCATTACAGTTTTGATAGTAAAAGATAATGAAAATCTTTTATTTCTATTTAAACCCACTTCTAAAACAATTGGCATAAATAACCCATTATATAAAACATAAGATTCTTCTTTTTTTAACATTTCATCTGCAAATAAAGATTTATCCATGTTATATTTTTCACTTGCTTTTAAAAATTTTTCTTCATACATTGATAAACACCTAAATAATATGGGTTTTATCATTAAAGATAAGAATTGTTTTATTTTTTCTGGCGTTGACAATTCTTTCATATCACATCTTTCAATAATTCTTTCTACTGCATGGTAAGAAAATTGAATAAATATTGTTTTATAAACTATTCCCTCTACTAAAAAGAAATGGATATCAAAACCTACATATTTATATTCATTCTCATCGTAGCTTTTTTCATCATTTTTATTATTGTAATCTTTTTTAATTGTCGTGACATCAGCATATATAAGTTCCCATTTTTGAGTTTCTATTTTACTTTGTTCTAATAAAATTAAATATGGCGTTTTTAAGATATCCTTAATATGACGTCTTACCATTATTTTTCTTGAATTACCTTTTAAATTAAATTTTGATGTTCTAACATCACCTTTAAAGTTATCAATAATTTCATTTATAATTTGTTTAGTTGATTTATTTTCAAATGTATTCATACTTAATATTATAATATATTATTAATAAAATTATTTACATGCTTCTCTCCACTACTCTTACTTAACTTTGCATATCTCATCGTTGCATTTATATCATTATGGTTCATGAGTTTTTTGATTGTAAGGATTGGGGTTTCATTTATAGCCAGCTGGCTTGCAAATGTATGTCTAAGAGTATGTATTGTTACTTTGTTTAGTGGCTCAGTTCCCTCTGGATTGAAAAGAATATCAAATATAGGTTGTAGTTTTCTATAATAGTACTGATTTGTATAATTTTGATTCTTTGTAGTTTTAAATAGATAGTCATCTTTTTTTATATTTAGTTCTGATATAAACTGCTCTATTTCATTTCTAAGTTCTTCATTTAAAAATCCATAGTACTCACTATTATTTTTAAAGTCGTATAGTTTTATTGTTCCATTTTCTTTTATATCAGATGGTTTTATATGACATATCGTTTGTAGTCTTCCACCTGTAGCTAAACTTAGCATTACAAAGTAGTATGCAATCTTATCATTTTTAAGAGTTTGTGTAAGTTTTTTGATTTCCTCTATTTCAAGATATCTAAGTCTTGAATTATTTACTTTTAGTTTCTTTATTCCTTTACAAGGATTTTTATCAAGTACTTCATTTTCTATTGCCCAAATAAATATACCACCAACTTGTTGCATTATAAAATTAACTGTTGCAGGCATAAGATCTTTTTGTATCTCTATTTGAAAGTTTTCCATGTCAGCTTTTGTTATTGTTTTTACAGCCTTAGTGCCAATTAAGTGTTCATTTAATCTATTTTCTACTCTTGACCTAGTTTTTTTATTTTGTTTGTTATAAAGTTCTTTATAGTCATAAAACTCTTTTGCAAGTTCTAATAGTGTTTTAGAAGTCTTTTTAGATGCTACATGAGGTAGTTCTTCTCCCAATCTTTGCTTAGTTACTATTTCATTCCTTTTTTGATGGCAGAATGCTTCTCTAATACCCTCACTATGTAAGCCTATTTTTAGCCAAACTTTTTTATTATCAACTTTATAAGTTATGTCGTACGACTTATCACCATTACTTAGCTCTCTATAATAAACACCAGGGTACTTTTTAGATTTTATTCTTTGTGCCATAATTTTACCTACTTTTTCATGCTACCCTAATAAGATATTTTAGCTACCTTATAGCTACCCTAAAAGTGTAGAAATATGTTTTTAAATGTATTTATTTGTAAAATCATAACTAAAGAAAGCTTATATAAAGCCCTATTTTGTAGGCTTTTGTATCTAAATGTATTTTTATGTAAAATATATAGTATAGATGATATGCTTCTTTATCAAGGTGTTTTAGCTTTTGAATACTTCACTGAAGAAAATGCAGATGAAGAGATAATTGAAGCTATGAGAGAGGGATTAAAACAATAATAGAGTTATTTTTATAACTCTATTTCTACTCTGTTTCTTCCATTGTTTTTAGCTTTATAAACTGCTTCGTCTGCTCTTTTTATTGTATGGTTTATATCTTCATCTTTTATATATATAGAAGCTCCAATTGAACAAGTTATATGCCCTACTGCTTCAAACTCTTCAATCTCGATAGTATTTCTTATATGATCTAAGGCTCTTTTTAAACTCTCATCAGATTGAACTTTTAAAAATAGTATAAACTCTTCCCCACCCCATCTAATCAAAATATCTGATTCTCTTGAGTATTTTAAAATAGTTTTTACAAAGTTTTTAAGAATCTCATCGCCAATATCATGCCCATAGGTATCATTTACACTTTTAAAGTGGTCAATATCTAAAAAGGCTACGCCTAATATATTACCATTGCTACTAAATTCACTGATAATACTTTTGTAGTTTTGTTCAAAATACTCTCTATTGTAAGCATTTGTAAGTTTGTCATGGATAGTTTTATCTTCAAGTTGAATATGGTTTAACATAGTTTGTGTAATATCTGTAAAGCTTAAAATAAAATAGTTATCTTCAAACCTATTAATTGTTACTGCAAAGGCGTGAATATTGTAATCATGCATAAGCATTCCCACTATTCTTTTTGAGTGAGGAAGTTTTTGTAGATGTTCTATCCAATTTTCATCTTCTTTTAGTTTACCAAAATGGAAAAATCTATCGTTTTCAACAAAGAGATTACTTATTGAATCAAATACAGAGTTAAACTGTTCAATATTTTTAAACCCTGTAAACTCAAAAAATCTTTTATTGGCAAAGTTTAATTTTTCTGAATCTAAAACTATTACAATATTATCTTGTAGATCAATAAACTTTTCTAATTTTTTGAACTCATTTTTTTGTTCTGTTATATCCCTTGAAACACAATATAGATAGTCTATATCGTTTATTGTTACCCCTTTTGCACTAATTTGAGCATCAAAAACAGTTCCATCTTTTCTTTTATGTTTTGTATCAAATACTTTAGGGGTTTCCATAAGCTCTTTTATGTTTTTAGTAATCTCTTCTTTTGAAAATTTACTATCAAAATCCCTTACATTTAGTTTTAATATCTCTTCTTCATGATAGTTTAACATCTTTGCAAAAGCTTTATTTGCTTCATAGATATTACCTTGTGTATCAATAATATGTATTCCATCATTTGCTAAACTTATTAAGTCTTTATATTTTTTTTGCTCTTTCTCTATAGCTTTTTTAGCTTTTAGAACTATTTCCCTATTTCTCATAAGTAAAAGAAACAATAAAAAAGTACCAATTAGGATTATTGAAAATACTATTTTTTTATTGAATTCATGAGACTCAAAGAGTTTTAGTTTCTCATTTTCTTTATAAAATACAAAATACATAGTGTCATTGTTTTGAATATTACTTATAGGTAAAAAGCTTACTATGTAGTGTTTGTGGATATTGTTACTATTTGAATCGCTTTCAATCTTTTATTCAAAATTAAAAGTTTCATTTGCTTTTGTTTTTGTATCTATAAGTTTATTTGTTGCCTCATCAAATTTTATATATTGAAATAGTGGATCTTCATTTTTTCTTATTAGTTCAACATACTTTTTATTCTCTAAACTCTCTTTATAGTGGATTCTATCCTCTTTAAAAACTACACCATCAAATTTTTCTTTATTTATTAAAAAGTGTGTAGATAGATTGTATATATCTTCTATATTTCTTTCTAAAAACTCAATTCCAAAAGATATCTCAACACTTCCAAGGTATTCTTCACCTATAAAAAGTGGGTAGACATTTCTAAGTCCTGGTAGAACCTTTCCAGTTTCAAAACCTGATATTTTTTTATGGTATTTATTTACATAGGCTACTGAGTATCTTATCTTACTAAGATCATCACCATATTTTTCCGTTTTATGAAGTCTTAAAAAAGAGCTATTATCTGGCAGGTGAAAATGTAGTTGTTTTACACCTGAAGTTTTAAGGTACTGATAATCTATTGATAAAAGTTCAAGTAAACCTTTTCTATCTTTGTTTTTGAAACTCTCTTTAATAGTATCTCTATCAATATAACCTTTAAATATAGTATCTGCAAGGTTTTCAAGGGCATTATTTATGGTATCAAATTGAATATGTACATGTTGTGAGTTTTGTTCAAGTATTTTCTTTCTTTCATTGTCATAGTAATTTTTAATAAATAAGATAAGAATAATTTCCAAAAAAATAAAAAATAATATAAGTAGAGTTTTATTAAGTAAATAGGGCTTTTTCAAGCTTTGTCCTTCATTGATAGTTAGATAATTTTAACATCAAGATGGTAAATAGAATATAAATATAACTAGTTTAAATAATAAAATAATATTATAAAATATTAAAATAATTAGGCTAAAACTAGATAAAATCCTTTCTTTGAGGATTGTAGTATTTTATTTATGATTTATAAAAAGAGATCCCCTCTTCTAGTAGTCTTTTTACAACTTTTTGACTCAATTGAGATTTTAGTTCCATAATTTGATGATATGGTGTAACATACCAAATTCTTAGTACAAAAAATGGCTCTTTGGGATCAGGGATTAGGTGTATTCTTGGTCTAAAATCCCTTGAACGCATATCATATCTTTTTTTCATACTTAAAAACTGTTTTGAGGCTACTTCCATGTATTTTTCAGTAAGTTCATAGGCAACTTCATTTACTACCTCTTCAACTTTTTTTGTATCTTCACCAAAAGGTATACTAAGCTCAACCAAGTCATAAACTGTTTTCATCTTATCATGGGTATAGTTGTATATGCAGTTTGTTACAAAGATATTATTAGGGATAAAAACAATTCTTCCTGCGATTTTTATTTTTGAAGAGGTTGTGTTATTGATACTCTCATAAAGACTTACTTTAAACAATGAGATAGAAACCACCTCTCCAATTACAGGGTTTCCCTCTACATTTACTAAAACCCTATCCCCTATTTGGATGTGGTTTCCAAAAACAAGTTGAAACCATGAAGCAGTAGCCAAAACATACTCTTTCATAGCTATAGTAATACCAGCAGCAATAACCCCTATCAAGGTAGCTGCATAGATGATATTTCCAATATTAAAGATAACTATTACAAAAAGCATAACTATCAAAAAGGTGATATTTAAAAGCTTCTTTCTTTTGAAAAGCTTCTCTTCATTTTCAATATTTTTTGTAAGTATATTTTTAAGGATATAAAAAACAATAAAGATGATAAACACAATAGCAAGGTTTATCATATGGTTTATAAAGATTGTATCCCCATACTCTTTTAAGGAGCTTGCATATTGCTCTTTTGTTCTATTTAAAACCTCTTCCTTACTCTCTATAAGTCCTCGTGCATTTCTAAAGTATACTATAGCTTGTTTTAATTGAGCCTCTTTTTTAGGGTTTTTAATCTCTAAATTAACTGTTTTTTCAAACTCACTATTTAGATAGTATAAAGCCTCTTGGTATTGTGTTTTTAATAGTTCTAGTTTTTGTGTTTGTATGGCGAATTTATCTTTTTGGTTTGTAAAAAGATATTCGATAAGGTTTATCTCTTTTATTTTTATATCTGAAGTTACTTTTTCTAACATCTCTTCAAAGGATTTTGGAAGTTCATTTAAAATCTTTTTTTTGCTTGAAGATAAAGTTAGTAATTGTCTTAGTTCAGACTTTTTTTGCCCTTTTGAGTGTTTTATTTGTTTTTCTAAATCCCTAATCTCATCATCTAACTCTTGGGTTTTTAGAATATTGTTGTAAACTTGAAGCCAAGTGTTGTTGTTTTGCTCTAAAAAATCAAGGCTTTGAGCAAATACTATTTTGACAAAAAGAAGGGATACAAATAAAATTTTTAATATATTTTTCACAAATTCTCCATAATTATTCTAAAAGAAACAATAGCAAAAAACTATTTAAAAGTTTTAATTGGTGTTGAGTGTTTCATACACCGTAAAATCTCATATGTCTTGCTTACATCATAGGTGGCACTATGGTAAGAAAGAGGATCAAAATCTATCCCATAAAAAATACAAGTCTCATCTAATTTTGGGTTTTTGATATTTCCATTTTTGTTTAAAGCTTTTACTATATGCTTGTTCTCTTTCATAGTACAAAAATGGTTTTCAAATTTTACAAGTCTATCAAGATGCCTTAGTTCAAAGTTTATATTGTGAGCAATCAAAGTTTTTGCACTAGAGCAAAACTCAATAAACTCTTCATCTTCGTTAAAATAAGAGCTATAACTAGCTCCATTTCTATGGGCAATAATCTTTTCAGGGGTGAGTCTATGAACCTCATAAGAGTAAGGGTTTACAGGATATCTAGAGAGATAGTATCTATGGAACTTATCTGTAACTTTATATTCCCCATTCACAAACTCTAACTTTACAGCTGCTGCTTCAATTACATCTTGTGGGTTCATTGTGTTTGTTTCAAAATCTAATATAATCATGATTTGATAAATCTTTTTTCAATCTCTTCATCTGATAATTCAATATTTTCTTCATTTAAGAAACCAAACCAATAAGTATCTTCACTATCTTGAACCTCAATAACTAAAATATTCTCTTCTTTGTGATTTTCAACAAACTTTTCAATAGCTTCAAAAGCAGAGTTTTTCCAATAGTTATCTATCTCTTCGTTGTTTCCAGCATCAACAAAAAGACAATCCTCACACATAGAGAAAAGATAGTTTCCAGCACCTTCATAGATTTCAAATGAATTATTATCATTGAATAGTTTTTCGTTTGTAAAGGGGCAATATAAGCTAAACTTTTTTTGACTTTTTGGTTTTAGAACTATTTTATTCATAATTATCCTAGTTGATTAAATTTTTGGAATTATAGTTAAGTTTTTCTAAAATCTTAACTATGTATCAATACCTAGCCAAAATCTCAATAAGATGAAAACCAAACTCAGTTCTAATAGGTCCATGAACTCTATGTAGATCCTCTTTAAACACAATATCATCAAACTCTTTTACCATCTCACCTTTTGAAAAGGTACCTAAGTTCCCTCCACTTTTTTTAGAAGGACATTTTGAAAACTTTTTAGCAGCTTTTTCAAAAGTGATTTCGTTTTTGATAATCTCTTTCTTTAGTTTTCTAGCTAATTTTTCGTTGTTTACTAAGATATGTCTAGCTGTAGCTTTTGCCATTTGGTTCCTTTTTATATAATGGGAATTATATCGATTCTAATCTTTTTAATACATCAAAACTTTTTATATCCATCTTTGAAAAAGCAAACCATTTTTTACCCAAATCCTTCAAACTAGCTCCTAGATGATATATCTCTTTATCATCAAGTATCAAAAATCTATCGTGTGAGTTATCAAACTTTTTTATCTCTATTTTTTTATATTGTGAATTGTATTTTTTAAGATCAAGATTTAGTTGTTTTGAGATGCTTTTTGTATATATGATCACTTCTATATTTTGATTTTTTGAAAATAGAGTTAATACACTATCATCCACATAGTTATCTATAAGTATTATTTTAATTTTAGCACTTCTTATTAAATCAGATACAAAAGTGTAGGCATCAAACATCTGCCCATCGTAAAATATTCCTTGTTTTGGTTTGATTGTTTTATCTTCTAAGGCATTAAATAGCTTTTCAAATTTTTCATCTGTTTTTATCTCATAAGATATTTGTCTTTTTTCAACTAAATCAAGTCGTTTAAATATATCAGCATTATAGGACAAGAACTGTCTCATCTTTACGAAACTATTTATAATATGGATACTTGTATGGATAGCTTTATCACTTTTAAGCACTGCTGAAAGCATTGAAACACCCTGTTCTGTAAATACATATGGTAAATATTTTCTATGTTTTCCCCTTTTATTTTCTAAGGTCGCAATTTGCGACCTTAAAGAATCATTTGAATTTAAGGTCACAATTTGTGACCTTAAGTTTTGATATTCTTCTTCAGTAAGTTGAAAACGAAACTGTTGGGGAAATCGTGCAATATTTCTTTTTACTTGTTCATTAAGTCTTTTAGATTCCACATCATAAAGTTTTGCTAAATCACTATCAAGCATTACTTGCATATCTCTTATAGTATAAATTTTACTTTTTATATCTTCATTAATTACTAATTCATTCATATTACAGCCCTTATTTGACTTATTCTAATGATTTTAATATAATTTTGTCACGACGCCCAGTAAGACTTAAACCTTTGAGTTTAAGCTTGGGTTTTTTTATGCCAAAAAAATCATTAAAAATAATAACATTAAAAAATATATTTATTTAAATATATTGCAGATTGTAATACTAGGAAATATTTCTCAAAACTTCCAATATCTTCACCATAGCCAAAGTATCAAGTTTACAATACTCTAAAAGTGAAGTTCTCATCTTCTCTTTTTCTTCCTCTTTTAGCTTTGATAGATTTGCAAAGGCATTCATAGCTTGGCTTCCATTTTGAACTCCATCTAACTCTTTGTAAGCTTTTTCAAACTCTGGAACTAAGGCAGGCAAAACATACTTGATAGAGTAACTTCCTTGCATACTTGGTGTTACATACCATTTCTTTTGGAAAGGTATCATTAGGTCTTGCATATTTTCATTTATGGATAATAAGTGTTGGCTAAGTTCTGGGAAAAGGTTTGCTAGTCTTTTTATCACACCTTTTTCAAAACTCATATTGTAAGCCAATACTGTAACATCACTTGGGATATCTTCACATAGCTTTTGTGCTAACTCATATCTGCTATCTATACTATCTTGACTCAAATACTCTTTATGGATTAGCGTTCCATCTTCATACTCTATATGAAGTGAGTATTGAAAAGGGATTTGCTCGAAGGGTTTTATGCCTTTGTACTCTGGTATTGCTTGTTGGTAGGTTTCAAAGTCTAAGTGATAGATTGGGTATGTGAGATTTTCTAAAAAGGCTTTGATATTTTCTTTGTCTATATTGCTTGCTTTTGATTTGTAATTTTCTACTGCTTGAGCTTGATTTGCAGTCATATCAAAATCCTCTGGTATATCTTCTATATTTATGATACCTTGATTGTACAGTTCAACTTGCTTTTTACTTCCTAGATTGAAAATATTAAATATAGAATAATCAGGAATTTGTCTTTGAACTTTCCAACAATAGTTTTTAGCATCACACTCATAAGGTTTGTTACAATGTTTTCCTATATCTATATCTGGCTCATTTACTTTATCATCAAGATAAGTTTCAAACTCTTTTAATATGCTTGGGATATTTGACTGTAGGTTTTGTACAACACTAGTGACATCAACTGTTTTAAATAGTTTGTCTAGATCTAAACTCTCACCTCTTACATACTCATTGTTTATATGTACTACACTTGCACTTTTTATACTAAAGCCTAAGTTTTGAAGTACATAATACTGAATAGATACATCATGAAGATAGATATCTTTTACCTCAGTTGAGCTTTTAACCTCATAGATAGATACAGCATCATCTTCTACTTTTAAAATATCTACCATGATAAGTATACCCTTATAGTTAAAAGTAGCTTCGTAGATATTTGATAAACTATCTTTTAGCCACTCTTTTGTAGTAGATATCATCTCATCATAGTTCGTAGTGTATGGAACTTCTTTTCCATCAAGGAAAAGTTCACAAGCTAAGTCTCCTACTATATTTCCTGTTTCAAATATAGCTTGGGCTTGTTCATCTGGTGGTGTTAAGACACTTGGGCTATATTTTTTAAGCCAAAGTGCCTTGGGGCATTGAATGCCTTTTGTGTAGAGGGATTTAGATAGGTTCATTGTCTTTTACCTTTGTTTGTTGTTGCATTTATATATAATTTGTGTTATAATCATATTCTAAATTCCTACGGGACGACCCATCTTTTTGATGGGGTTAATCAATCAATTCTTTAAATTTATTTTTCATATTTTTAAAATCATGAATATTCATCATACCTATTTTATTTAAAAGTCTTTTTGTACTGAAAAGTCTCATTTGAGATAACAAAGCAATATTTTCTACTTCTTTATCTTTTTTATAAAATGAAAACTTATAATAAAATTTACCCTCTTTTATTTTTGTAGATAAGGGAATACCAAAAAACATATTTTTATTGAACCCTTTTACAATAACTACAGGACGAACGAAATTACCACCTTTGCCATCTTGTTCAAAACCAATATTTTTGCCCATATTCATATAAAAAATATCTCTATTTTTAAATCCTACAGATATATTTTCTTTTGCAATTTCTTTTTTGATATTGTTCCAGTGGTTATACTCTTCTTCCAAAATAAAACCTTTTATTGGATTTGATAACCATGTTCCTGAGGTCAGGAAAATGGTTTGTAAAACTTTTGGAACATAATAACATTAAAAAATATTTTTACTTTTAAATATTGCATTTTGTAATTATCTTTCTATCTATGTTCATAATAAGTTAAAAAATAAAAAGGTGCCTGTCCCCTTTATCTTTTATTAACTGTCATATCCAGGATTAAACAAAAGATAATTATTTTCATCATCTTGTAATTCAACTTCTGAGATTATCAATTCTTTCAATTCCTCTATTCTTTTCATCATTAAGAAGTTATTCTCATTTTTTTCTTTTTTCAATTTTTCAATTTTTGCTAAAACTTCATCTGACTTACTATTGGTTACTTTTAAAAAATCTTGTAATTCATTTCGATTAGAAAATGAATTAATTTTATCTTTTTCAAATGATTCAATTAGTTTCACAATATCTTTTCTTAACGATTTATTTGAGCTTGAGTTTCGTTTTAATTCTTTTTCTACTTGTTTTACCTTCATCTCAACATAAGACATTTTAGTTTTTTTGACTTTTAGTGGTTCAAGTGTTTTATTCACATTAAAAAATGTAATGCTTTTACTTTTTAATATTTTAAAAAATAAATGATTATCAATAATATTAGAAGACATACCATTAATTAAGTCGTGATATATAGATTCATAGACAAGAATCCAATTTTCACTATTTAAATTTTCCGTAACTATTTGTTCTTTTATTTCATCATAATTAAAATTTTTTATTCTATTATTTTCTTTAAGTAGATATAACCCTAAAACTATTGCTAGTGTACTATTACTTCTAAAAATTTTTTGGAAAACTTCTTTTTTTATTTGAATTTTAAACTGATGAAGTAACCACAAAGACCACACAAGTTCATAATCATGATTATTTTCGTAATGCCTTTCTATCAATTCATAACAAAAGTCTTTTAATTTATTTTTATTAAGCAATGACTCATATGTAACCAATATTTTTGCTACTTTTTGTAAAGATGCAGTTTCAGATAATGCTAATCGAAATAATAAAGATTCAAATATATTCCAATTATTTTTTTCAATTCTTACAAAATTAAATTTATTTAATGCAAATTTAATGACACTATCATTAGGAAAAGATTCTTTAAGTTTAAATATTATTGAGAAAAAATTCCATAGATCATGTTTTTGGTCTTCTTCTCTTTCTCTAAATAAAAAAGATTTAATTTGAACAACCCAATCTTTTTCTAATTCATTTGAATTAGAAAGGATTTTAGTTTTTTCATCATTAATACTTAACTCAAATTCTTTTAAATTAAATCTTAAATCTTTTAAAGCAATTTGTAAATCTAACTCTGAATTAAAAAATAAAATTAAATCATCATAATATCGATATCCTAACCAGTCAATTTTTCTAGTCTTTAATTTATCTTGTAGTAATTTATCTAAATGACAAGATATGATTTCTGCAATAATTAATGAAGTATCAGGACCAATAGGAATACCTTTTGTTTGTTGATTTTGGCACCATGTAATTCTGTCATCTATTTCATCTCCAAATATGTTATTGTTTCTAGATGGATGATTTTTTGCTAAATTTCTATTCCTTTTATAAGCTTCTTTTCCAAATGTCGCCCATGGAATACTGTGAGTATAAATCGAAGAATAAAACTTTGAAATATCAGTTTTTAGCTGGTATTTATATTTATATGATTCTAAAAGAAAATCTTCTTTAAACTCTCCATAAGATTTATGTCTAATACTTCTTTTATTTTCTCCCTCTTCCATCTCAATATCTGGGCTACTATAAGATATTTTAGAATTACTAAAAATCTGTTCAATACTTACATAATTATCACATATTTTTTTAGATAATAGACCTTGATGATAAGGATTTGGAATTTTTATAATATTACGTGAAATGCCTAATTTAGGAATTGAAAAACAAGTTGAATTAGAAAACTTAAGTTTATTATTAAATATTGTTTTTTCTTCTATTCTTTTATCACTTTTTTGATTATTATCAAGACTATTATCTGAATTTATATTATTTAAAATACGACTAAGAATCCCATCTTTTGTTGTATCAATTTCATCAGAGATTGCATTAAATTTATCACCAAAGCCTTCACTTAAAAAACAAGGAGGTAATTCTTTAGGAAAATATCCTTTATTTAATAGTTTTTCAAGATTCACATTCACTCCTTAATCAAAAATCTTTCAAATCCAAACCACTCGTCCCATCACCCTTAGGCTCAACCTTTATCTGCAATGGAATTCGTTCTTTTAGTGCTTCCACATGGGAAATCACACCTACCATTTTTCCTGAACTTTGTAGTTGATTTAGTGCATTTAGTGCTAGTTCTAGGCTATCGCTATCTAGTGTTCCAAACCCTTCATCTAGGAAAAGTGAATCTATACTTATCTTTTGGCTAGCTAGACTTGAAAGTCCTAAGGCTAAAGATAGACTTACTATGAAGCTTTCTCCTCCTGAGAGTGTATTTACACCTCTTACTACATCTCCTTGGAAGCCATCTATTATCTCTATATCTAAAAGCTTGCTTGAGTCTGTGGCTCTTTGTAGTTCATATCTTGGGCTTAGTATTTCTAGGTGTTTGTTTGCTAAGTAGATTAGTTGGTCTAGGGTTATACCTTGGGCAAATTTGGCAAATTTGTCTCCACTTGATGAACCTATCATATCATTTAGTTTTACCCATACTTTTGAAGCTTCTTTCTTCTTTTCTAGTTCTTTGATTTTATCTTCTGATTTTTTCATATTTGAAGCGTTTATCTCTAACTCTTTTGAAAGACTTCCTATACTTTCTTGAAGTTTGTCTATCGTGTTTTGTAATTCTTGTAGCTCTTTGTTTATATCTTCTAAAGTTCTGTTATCTAAAGATAGTTCTTTTTCTTGCTCTTTATGCTCTTTTAGTTTTTTGGCTGTGTCTGTTTTGAGTGTTTGTATTTGTGAGTATTTATCTTCTATATTTTTACATAGCTTTGATAGACTTTCAAACTGCTCTTTTTCTAGCTTTGCTTTTTCAAACTCTTCAATTGAGCTAAAACCATACTCTTCTAGGGCTTTGTTAAACTTCAGAGTTAAAAGTTCTACTGTTTGTTTATCTTCTGTTTGTTTTTGCACTAGTTGTTCTATTTGTTTTGTAGTTGATTCATCTTTTGATTTTAGGCTTGAAAGATATGTTTGTAAATCGTTATAATGTTTTGAAACACTATCAAGACTTTTTTGAATAGTTTGTTCAAACTCATCTAGATTTGGTACATCTAAGATAGATTTGCTTTTTGTTTGTAACTCTTGAAGCTCAGAGTTTAAAGCTTTTTGTTCTTGTTTTAACTCTTCTATTGCTTTGATGTTTGATTTTATCTGTTGTTCTTTTTGAACATGGTTGTTTACTACTGTTTGTTGGTTTTCTTTTTGTGTTTGTAGTTTCTCTTTTTGTTCTCTTAAAAGTACATACTCTTTTAGCTTGGCTTCATTTATTTGGTTTTGTTCTTGTAGGTTTGCTTTTAAGTCTTGTTCTATTTTGAAACTATTTGATTGGAAGAACTCTTCTATTTGGGCTTTTGTTGTTTGTTGTTTTTGTAAGTTTAGGTTTGAAGATTCTAGTTTTGTACTTAATTTACCTAGATTTATTTGTGCTTGGTTTAGTTCTTTGTTTTGCTCTTGTAGATAATTTTCTTGCTCATTTATTTTCTGTGTTGTTTTATCTATGTCGATACTTATACTATGATTGATATATGGATGCTCTTTTGAACCACATAAGAAACACTCTTCGCCATCTTTTAGTTTGGCTCTGTCTTGTTCGTAGTTTTTGATTAGAAGCTCTTTTTCTCTTGTTTGTTTTAGAGTTGATAGAGTCTCTTGTATTTGGTTTATTAGTTTTGTTTTTTCGTTGTTTAGGTTTGTTTGAACTTCTATTTGTGAGTTGTACTCTTTTATGTTTGTTTGTTCTTGGCTTAGTTCTTGGTTTATTTTTTCATAATCATCTAGTGCTTTTAGAAGTGCTTCTATCTCTTTTAGTTTGGCTCTGGTGTTGTTTTCTTTTGTGTTTATATCTTTTGTTTGTTCTTCCAAAGCTTTGTATTCTTCTAAGAGTTTATTTAGTTGCTCTTTTGAAGTGTTTAATGTATTTGAAAAGTTTTCATAGTAGCTTTGCAGTTGTGATTCGTCATTTAGCAGTGTTTCAAAATCTACTTCAAAAAGTTTTGATAACTCTTGCAGATAGCTTGATATCTTTTTGCTTTTTTCTATGTTTAGGGCGTGTTTATTCTCAACTTGTGTTTGTAGAACTCTTACCTCTTTTAGTTTGTTGTAGTTTTGGGTGTATGAGAGTTTCTCTTTTTCTAGAGTTTCTTTTGAAGAGTCTAGTTCTTTTGATTTAGTTGTTATCTCTTTTGTTAGGGTTTCTTTCTCTTGTCTTAGTGATTCTAATCTTTGTTTCTCATTTGCTATCGTTGTTGAGAGTTGGTTTTTCTCTTGGTTTATTGGCTGTATTCTTAGAGCCTTGTTTGCAAGTTCTAGTTTTAGGAAATCTTCTTTTTTGTCCTCTTTTTCTTTTGAGATTTGTTCAAACTGGGTTGTGTATTTGATATTGTCATTTTCTAGATTTTTTAAAGTATCTAACCAAGTTGATATTTTCTTTAGTTCACTCTCTTTTTTATCTAGTTCTTGCTTTTGTTTTTTGTTTTCTTCTAGTTGTTTTGTTTTCTCTTGTACTATCTCATTATCTAGTAGTTCTATACTTCCTAGTGCTATTTGGGCTGTTTCTATCTCTTTTTTCTTTTGAGAATATGTATCATAGATAGCTTGTGATATTTGTTTGTAGATATATGTTCCCGTGATTTTTTCTAGTAGGTTTGAACGCTCATTTTCTTTGGCTTTTAAAAAGGCATCAAATGAACCTTGGGCTAACATCATAGATTGAACAAACCTATCAAAATCTAGTCCAGTGATTTGCTCTATTAGTTTTGGCACTTCTCTTACTTTTGATTCAAGTATTTTGTTTGTACCTAAATCTACTATCTCCATCTTTGCAGTTTGGAAGTTTCCATCTGGATTTTTTCTTGCTCTTTTTTGGCTCCAAGAACTTCTATAAGTATTGCCTTTGATTTCAAACTCTACTTCACAAAGAGATTCTCCTGTGTGTCTACTCATAAGGTCGTTTGGGTTTGTAAGTCTTGCTGTTCTTCCATATAGTGAGCAAGTTATTACATCTAGGATTGTACTTTTTCCTGCTCCTGTTGGTCCTGTTATTGCAAAAAGTGATTCATCTTTTAAAAACTTTTGAAAGTCTATTTCAAACTCCCCTTTTAGAGAGTTTATGTTTAGTAGTTTTACTTTTAGTATTTTCATTAGATTTGTTCCTCACTTTCGTGAAGGTTATTTACTACTTGAGAAAAACTAAGAGTTAGTTGCTCTTTGAACTCTTTGTCTTCTATGTTTTCTTGCTCTAATCTTTTTTCAAATACATCATTTACACTTAGTTCATCTAGACTTATAGCTTTTAGCTCTTTTGCTCGCAGTTGCTTTTCACTTTTTTCTATTTTTACTGCTAGGATTGTGAGGTCTAGTTTTGTGGCTTCTTCTCTTATCTGTGTATTTGCAAACATTGGGTTATCATCTTTGATATGAACTTCTATCCAAGTTGTTTTATCTTCTACTTTTTTTAGTTCATCTATTATAGTTTCCAAGTTGCCTTTGATAACTTGTAGTTTTCTTTTTTGTGGGATTTCTAACTCTTCCACTTCTAAACTTTCTTTTATGGTTACTAGGTTTACTTTTTGAGTGTTTTTTGATTCTGAGAAACTTAGAGGTATTGGAGAACCTGAGTATCGAACATGATTTGAAGAAACCTTTTGATTGATATGCAAGTGTCCTAAAGCTACATAGTCAAATAGACTTCCAAGATAATCTCCACCAATATCAAGTGTTCCACCTATGTAAATATCTCTTTCACTTTCACTTGTTCTACTTCCTACAGTTGTAAGGTGTCCCATAGCTATGATTGGTACATTTGAGTCTAGCTCTTTTGCTTTTTTGTATGCGCTTTCATAGTAGCTTTTGATACCCTCATTTGTTAGTTTTTCTTTGTCACTTACAGTTTCTGCTCCAAGTGATTGCCTTATGACACTATCTCTCAAGAAAGGAACTGCGCAAACTATTGCTTTAATCGTATCGCCCTCATTTATAGGTATGATTATGTTTTCCTCTTCATCACCATTTACTACTACATGTATATTTAGTGCTTCAAGTAGTTGTTTTGGTGCTTTTAATGTAGAAACTGAGTCGTGGTTTCCTGCTGTGATGATTGTAGTTTTTAAACTCTTTTTTGATGATAACTGTTTTAAAAAGTTGTAGTAAAGTTCTAGTGCGTAGTTTGGTGGTGTTCCTGTATCAAAAATATCTCCTGATACTAGTAAAAGTTCTATTTGTTTTTCTTCTATTGTATCTATTAGCCAAGATAAAAAAGCTTTGTGCTCTTCTACTCTGCTTTTGTTCATAAAGTTTTGTCCTAAATGCCAGTCCGATGTGTGTAAAATCCTCAAAAATTGCCCTATTTATTTGTTTTATAATTATTATATAATTAGTAGTATTAAATATTATAAGATGCCTTATGAATTATATAATTTTTCGCTAAACTGGCATAATCTTAACAGCTTTACGTCACAACAGATTAAATTTTGTGACTTATCTTTCTTATAGTAACTTTTTAGTAGTATATCTTTTTTTAAAGTACTGATAATTATTATTGAAAGGATAAAAGATTGGATAATAGAAATAAACATATTAAAAAATATTCAAATTATGCTATGGTTGGTGGATTGGCAACTTTATTGGCTACTGGTTTAACGGGATGTTTTGATTCTGGATCAAACAACCAACAACAAGGACAAGGTGATGCCTTTACTCAAGCAAATCAAAAACAAAATGCTTTTGTAGTTATAGAGGAGAATGCACAAGGTCAATATAGAATTGCTGATGAGTTTCCAGCTTCTAAAACAACAGTTGTATTAAGAAAACCTGATGGAAGTGAGAGAATTCTTACTCAAGATGAGATTGATGCCCTTATAAAAAAAGAAGCAGCTAGAATCGATGCGGGAACTTCACCTTTAACAAACCCTGAGATGTCAAATGGTGGTATGGGTCTTGGTGGTGTTTTATTATCTTCTATTGCTGGAGCTATGCTTGGGTCTTGGATTGGGAATAAACTTTTCAATAACCAAAACTACCAAAACCAAAGAGCAGCACAATACAAATCACCTCAAACTTATAGTAGATCTCAAAGTTCATTTAAAAAAGCTGCTTCAAGTACACCAACTAAAAAAAGTGGATTTTTTGGAAACAAATCAGGAAGCACTTCAAAATCTAGCTCATTCTTTGGAAGTAAATCAAGTGGATTTGGTGGATAAATATATGAAATTACATAAAATAGAAGCTTTAAGTGATGAATACTTAGAATCTATTGGTTTCCTTTGGCATACAGATGAAGATAATACCTCTTATGTAGCTGATGAACTTGTAGAGATTAGTGAAGAGGAAGCAAATGGATATTATGAAGCTTGTAATGAGTTATACGATATGTTTTGTGAAGCTGGTGAATATGTTATAGAGAATGATCTTTTTCATGAGATAAATATCCCTTTCAATCTAGTTGAGCTTATAAAAGAATCTTGGGAAAATGATGTGCATTGGCACTTGTATTCAAGGTTTGATTTAGCTGGTGGTGTTGATGGAAAACCAATAAAACTTATAGAGTTTAACGCAGATACTCCAACCTCTTTATTTGAGACAGCTATTATCCAATGGGCAATGCTAAAACTAAACAAAATGGAAGATGTAAGTCAGTTTAATAACCTTTATGAAGCATTAATTGATAACTTCAAAAGAATCATCACTTTAGATACAGAAATAGTGAATTTTGAAGAGTATTATTCAAAACTTGGATGGAAAATATTGTTTTCATCTATATCTAGTTCTAGTGAAGATATAAATACAACTAAACTATTACAACATATAGCAAACGAAGCTGGGTTTAATACAGACTTTGAGTATATTGAAAATGTACAGTTTAGTGATGAAGGGATTTTCAAAGAGCAAGAGAGTTTTGAGTTTTGGTTTAAACTTATCCCTTGGGAAGATATAGCTATCCAAGAGAGTGAACTTGCCCTACTTTTAAGTGAGATTATAAAAGAGAAAAAAGCTATAGTTTTCAACCCTGCATATACACTTATGTTCCAATCAAAAGGGTTTATGAAAATACTTTGGGATCTATATCCAAATCATCCTTTACTTTTAGAGACTTCATTTGAGCCACTTAAGGGTAAAAAACAAGTTGAGAAAAGATGTTTTGGTAGAGAGGGTGCAAATACAAAAATCATAAATAGTGATGGGAGTATTGATGTAGAAACTCCAGGTGAATATGAAGGTCACAAAGCCATCTATCAAGAGTATGTAGAACTACCTACAGATGCACAAGGAAACTCTTATCAAGCGGGTGTTTTTTATGCTTATGAAGCTTGCGCCTTAGGGTTTAGAAAAGGTGGAAAAATCCTTAACAATATGTCAAAATTTGTGGGGCATATTATTCAATAAAAATATCTAATTTTTTTTATCAAAAACGGTAATTTTGTAGTATACTTCGAAAAATATATCACTACAAGATTACCTAAATGGCATATAGAAATTATGTATCTATTTTCAAAGAATTAAAAAAGAGCAGTTTTTTAAAAATCCAAGCTTTGACTTTGTTTCTTACTACTTATATAGATTGGACACTAATCCCCTTTGTTACCAAGCTTGAAGGAACTTATTTACCTGTATTTATGATAAGTTTTTTTATGCTACTTGGAGCTTTAGATGGGTTTATTCAACCCTTGTTTAAAAATATAAAAATCTACAATATCTATTTATTTACAATTGTTTTAGATGTTATTCAAATTTTTAGTTACTTTTACCTTGAGTATTCTATTTTGTTTTTTACCTATTTTATTTTGACTGTTTTTACTATACAAGCGATTACTTTTGAGATAGCTAGGGTTCATACGGTTGATTTTATGCAAGATGAGAGTATTGAGTTAAAAGATTATTTGATGGTGCGCTCTTTTATGATATCTCTTGCTATTGTAACAGGGAGTTTAACAGCTATGTATTTTGACTACATTAGCAAGGATTTAAAACAGTTACTTATCTATTTGGGGATTTTAGGGGTTATTGGGATATTGCTTCAATATAAGCTTTATTTGAAGTTCAAAAAAAGAGTATTGATAAATGAGATTGAGATACAAAAAGACAAAAAAGAGCTTTATGAAAAGTTCAAGATATAAACTAGATTGTGTAGTTTATTCCTAAGTCTTTATTTATTGGTAGTTGAATTATAAAGTTTGCACCTGTGTAGGTTTTATTTTCATGTTGGAATGGCGAGTTATATACATCTATAACTCCTCCCATGCTCTCAGTTATAATTTGATAAGTCATATAAAGTCCAAGTCCTGTACCTTGTGATTTATCTTTTGTTGTAAAATATGGCTCAAAAACTTTATCAATGATTTGTGTTGGGATTCCCCCTGCACTATCTTGTATACTGATTATTGCATTGTTATCTTTTTTATAGGTTTTAAGTATCATAATTCTATCATCTTCATCTTCTATATTTTTCAATGCATCTTTTGCATTATTTAAGATGTTAACTAAAGCTTGTATAAGTTCATTTAAAAAATTTTCTAAGAAAATATCATTCTCAAACTCTCTAAAAACTTTTATTTTATGATTATAAACTGAAGATTCAAAGATACTAAAAGCTTTTTGAACAGAAGTATTTATATCAAATTTAACAAACTCTTTCTCACCCTTTATATAGTTTCTAAAGTCATCAATCACTTGTGATAAGTAGTTTGTGTTTTTTACTATACTATCTGTTGTTGAGATTAACTCTTTTTCATCTAATAGTTGAAGTTCATTTTTTAGTTTTATTCCACTTGCTGCTATTGAAATAGCATTTAATGGTTGTCTCCATTGGTGGGCAATATTTCCTATCATCTCCCCTAAAGCAACCATTTTTGATTGTTGTTCAAGAGTTCTATCTCTGTGGTTTAGCTCCTCTATCCCCTCTTGGATTTTGATTTCAAGCTCTTCGTTAAGCACTCTTAACTCTTTTGTCTTCTCTTCAACTTTTTCTTCAAGTTTTGTATTTATATCTTTTAGATTTGTTTCATATTCTATAAAACTTCTGTTGATCTTTTTAGAGATAAGGTAAGTGATTATTGTAACTATTAATAAAACAATTGTAGAGATACGGCTACATTTACATAAAGGTACTAAAAGCGACACACGTCTTAAAGATTACTTAATCTAAAGTATCAAAGGTTTTAAAATAGCCCTATAAATCTATTAATTCTCGTTGAAATATAAACTTAGCCTCTTATAATTCTAAAAGTGCTACCATTACGAAATCTAAACAAAGATAGATTTTTATAATAAATAGGGTACTTCTGCATAAAGGTACGAAAAGTTCCAAGTTGCTTAAATATGGAGTATAGCCCTACAAAGGTATTTTTTTACTAACAATATTTAAACTAAGCTTAATATATTTTTTCTCAAAAAAGAAAAATACCAAAATAGATTGGATAAAGTTATTCAAATCAAGTTTTTGTAAAATTCATTAATAATTCGTTAAATAAATTTTGATATAATTGCACTTGAACTTACGAAAGGAATTTATGAAAAAAAATATCGTTTTATCTATTGTTTTTTTTTCTATCTTATTTTCTTCTGTACACTCGTTTGCTTTTGAGTTTTTCAATGATGAAAAAAACTGTGTTATAACTTCCAAACAGTGTGCAACAGAGTTTAATACATCTTCAGTAGATACTGAAGTTTGTGAAAAGCATCATAATTGCCACCACTCTTATGTCCTTAACCAAAATGATTATATTTCAAAATTTGAATTTAGAAATATCAATGAAACTTTAAAAGCAACAAACTATATCTTTCAATTCTCCACATTTCTACTCAAACCACCTATTATTTAATTTACTTTCATTCATTCTATCTCTATATTTATAGAGCAAACTTATACTAAGGAAAGTAAATGATAAAAAATAGATTAATTTCTATGTTTATCTTGTTTTCTTGCAGTAGTGGAGTACTTTTTGCAGATGATTTTAATCAATTTTTAAATAAAGCAATTGAAACAAGTCCTTATTTGCAATCTTCAGCTATTGGAGTTGAACAAGCTAAACAAGAAAGTTATAAACAATTACGATATGAAAACCCCACTTTAAGTGGAGAGTTTTTAAAATATAAACCCAATGATGGTTCTAATGATAGTGGTTATAATATTAGCCTTACCCAACCATTTAGATTATGGGGCGTATCAGGTGATAAAGAGCGTTTTTCACAAGCAATTGTAAAAGGTGCTAACAGTGAATATATGTTAAATACATCCGATTTTATTCGAAATATCTCTTTATATTTTACTGTTTATGCACAAGAAAAAATGCTTCTTGACTTAATGCTAGATGCGACGAACATTGCAAAGACCATTTATGATATTTCTCAAGAACGTCATGCTGTTGGTTCAATTTCACGAGCAGATATGCTTCAAGCCAAAGCTATATTTTTGGAACAACAAACACAATATGATAGTTTAAATATATCTTCGATTGAAAGCTATTATGAGTTATTGAAACTTGCAGGTATCAAAGAAAAAATTGAGATAAACACGAATCATACTTTTGAAGTTAAGAAATCAGATATCTCTGAAAACCCTGAGTTAAACCTTCTGATTCATAAAAAAGATATTGCACAAGCTGAAGCTGAATTAACTTCCAATATTCTTGAAACAGTTGATGTGACTGCTTCATACAGTAAAGAACCTGACCAAATTGTCAATGGTGTTGCTCTAAGTTTTCCTTTTCCTCTTTTTAATACAAAGTATGAAGAAAAAAGAATAGCACAATTAGAAGCAAAAAAAATGAATTTTTTAATTGAGAATGAAAAAAACTCCATACAGACAGAACACTCTAAACTTTTAATACAAAGAGAGTTACTGGAAAAGTTAAAATTAAAAAATGAGAATGTATTAAAATTAAAAATGGAAGTTCTTGAAATGTTTTTAGAAAAATATAAAGTTTCTCAAACAACCCTAATGGAGCTTTTAAATATAAAAAACCAAGTGATTCAAACAAAAGAGAATCTTATTAAAATCAATATTGCATTAAATCAAAATGCAATTAACATAAATTACATCCAAGGAGATATCAATGCACAAAATCTTATTAATTAGTTTATCTTTTATTATTGGACTTTATGCGATTGAAATACCCATAGAAAAAGTTCAAATTCATGAATTTGGGAAATCGATTGAATTAAATTCAAAAATTGTTCAGCTCTCTTCGGCAAAACAATCCATCATGACTTTGTTGGATGGTCAAATTACAGAGTACTATGTTAAAGAAGGAGAAACAGTTAACAAAGGTCAAAAAATAGCTTTGATTGAATCAATTGAACTGTCAAAAATGAGTGCTGAATATCTCTCTTTAAAAAATCAATATTTGAGTATGAATAAAACGTATGAAGCCAACAAACAGCTTTATGATAAAGGCATCATATCTTTAGAAGCATTAAATCGTATCAATATTGAAAACAATGAAATGTTAGCCAAACTTGAGACCTTAACATCACAGTTAGAGACCTTAGGAATAGAAACAAAAAATATAAGTAATACTACATCAAAATATATTTTAAGAGCACACAATGCAGGACGTATTGGAACATTGTTAAAGGGAAAACATGCAACTGTTTCAAAAGATACAGAAATTGCTACAGTTATAAAGGAGCAAGCTTTTTATCTTAAATCTTATATTCCTTTATCCTATGCAAATGATTTAAAAGTGGGACAAAAAATTACTATTACACATAACAACAAAACCTTTGCCACTTATATAGACAAAATCTTGCCTGAATTGGATGAAACCACTCAAAGAATTGTTGTATTATCAAGTATAAATGAACCTATTGATGGATTATTTATCAATTCATATATTAACTCTACTTTATATATCAATACTGATAAAAAATATTTGGCAGTTAAAAAAACCGCACTGACTTTTTTAAATAATGAATGGGTTGTTTTTGTACCAAAACAGGAAGTTCATGAAGAGAAAGCAAAAAGCAGTAAAGAACACAATGATGAGCATGATAAAGAAGATAAGCATGAAGATAAAGATGGGCATAAAGATGAACATAATGACAAAGATGAACATAATGATGAACATAAAAAAGAGGGTGATTCTCATGAAGAAGAACCTCAATATGAAGCAAGAGATGTAAAAATTGTTAATCAAGATGACTCTTATGTTGCCATTGAAGGTTTAAATATTAATGAAGAGTATGTCAGCGATAAAACATATTATGTGAAGTCATTGGTATTAAAATCATCAATGGGTGACGGACATGGGCACTAGGGGGTATTATGTTAAATAAACTTATTGACCTATCTTTAAAATACAGACTTTTAGTCATTGTTCTTTTTATATCCATTTGTGCATTGGGATTTAGAGCCTATAAAAATATCCCTGTTGATGCATTTCCTGATATTACGCCTAAGCAAGTAGTGATTTATACAGAAAGCCCAGGGAATTCTGCAGAAGATATTGAAAAGTTAATTACTTATCCGATTGAATCAGCAATGTCTGGTATGGCAGGCGTTGAAATGATAACGTCCAATTCTATATTTGGATTATCGTATGTCTCTATATTTTTTGAAGATGATATGGATATAAACTTTCTAAGACAACTTGTAAGTGAGCGATTAAATACAGTTGACCTTCCAAATGGTTGGGGAAAACCTACACTTGGACCCAATACAACAGGTTTAGGACAAGTATTTTGGTATGAGATAAAAGATAAAAACAATCAATACTCTTTGCAAGAGTTAAGAGAAATGCAAGAGTATATTGTAAGTCCTTTGTTTAAAAGTGTAAAAGGTGTTGAAGAAGTCATTGGATGGGGAGGAAAAGAAAAACAATATGATGTCTTAATTGATACTAAAAAGCTACAAAGCTTAAATATTACTTATGATGATGTCGTTCAAGCACTACAACGAAGTAATATAGCAGCAGGTGGACAATATTTAGAGTTTAATAAAGAACAGTATCTTATTCGAGGTGCTGGTTTATATAAAAATATTGATGATATAAAAAATAGTGTGATTAAATCACAAAATGGACAAGCAATCGTTATTCAAGATGTTGCAAAAGTACAAATAGGTTCGATGCCAAGATTTGGAGCCATCTCTATTGATGGAAAAGAAGCTGTTATTGGAATGGTATTACAAAGAACAGAAACAAATGCGGCAAAAGTAGTTGAATTATTAAAAGAAAAAATTTTAACAGTTAACTCAACATTGCCAGATGGTGTAGAAATAAACCCAATTTATGACCGTTCAGAAATCACATTAAAAGCAGTGAATACTATGACATCTGCATTAACTTCAGGAGTTGTTTTAGTTGCAATTGTACTGTTTTTATTCTTATTTGAACTTCGTTCCGCATTTATTGTTATATTATCATTACCTGTATCTTTACTTATTGCCTTTTTACTTATGGAGTATTTTGGATTAAGTGCAAACTTGATGAGTCTAAGTGGTTTAGCAATTGCAGTTGGTATGATTGTTGATGGTACCATTGTAATTGTTGAAAATACTTTTAGAAAACTTCATGATGAAAAAGATAAAAGTAAATTTGAAATTGTCGCAGAATCCACAAAAGAAGTAGCTACTCCTGTAACATTTGCTATTTTAGTTATTGCAGCAGTATTTATACCATTGTTAAGTTTAGGTGGTTTAGCAGGAAAACTCTACAGTCCTATGGCGATTAATATTGTATTTGTTATGTTGGGTTCATTAGCTGTTGCTTTAATCTTAGTTCCTGTATTAACTTACTTATTGCTAAAACCAGCAAAGAGTTCTGATAACTCAATTATGAAAAAGATTAAACATGGATACAGTCCAATATTGGTTTTTGCTTTAAATAATGCAAAAAAGCTTTTTATAGGTATATCTGCTTTGTTTTTTATCAGCGTAGCATTATTGTCTTTTCAAGGACGAGAGTTTATGCCAACTTTAAATGAAGAATCAATCATGTACAGAGTAGTAGCAATTCCTGGAACAAGTCTTAGTCAATCAGTTGAAATGGCACAAGAAGTTGAGAAGTATATCTTAAAAGAGTATCCCAAAGAGGTTCTTTCTGTTTTATCAATGATGGGAAGAAGTGAAAAAGGTGAAACTGCTCAACCAAACTATATGGAAGTCTTATTAACGCTTAGTAATGATATTGAAGATTTAGAACAATTGACAAATGAACTTAATGAAAAACTTGAGAAAAAGTTTGAATATGTACAATTTGTTCCTACACAACCTATTGCTATGAGAGTTGAAGAGTTATTAGCAGGTGTTAAAGCTGAATTAGCCATAAAAGTATTTGGAAATGACCAAAAAGTACTTAATGATATTGCCACAAAAATACAGCAAAACATTAGTGATATTGATGGTGCAAAACAATTGAGTCTTGAATCACAATTGGGACAATCTCAAATTAAAATTGAACCTGATTATTTGGCACTTGCTCGATATGGAATTAATGTTGATGAAGTAATGAGTGTGATTCGAAATGGTATAGGAGAAGAAGAAGTTACAGAAAAAATTGAAGGTGTAAAACGATTTGGTATTGTCGCAAAAATAGAAAATGCTAAAGAGGATATTCAAAGTATTAAAGAATTAACCTTGCGTTCTTCTTCAGGAGCTGTTGTAACATTAGAACAAATCAGTAAAATATCGATTGTTCAAGGTCCCTCATTTATTAAAAGAGAGAATTTAAATCGTTATATGGTACTTTCTATAGAAGTTGATGGAAGAGATATTGCATCATTTGTTAAAGAAGCAAATGAGATAATACAAGAAAAAGTGGATATGCCAACGGGTTATTTTATAGAATGGGTAGGTGAGTTTAAAAATATGCAGGAAGCTACGCAAAAGCTTATGATACTAGTACCTTTATCAGTATTTCTTGTAATATTGCTATTATATACTGCCTTTAATTCATTAAAAAAAGCCTTATTGATTTTATTGAATGTTCCATTTGGTTTAATTGGTGCTATTTTAGCGTTGGTAGCAAGTGGTGTATATTTATCGGTATCTGCTATTGTAGGATTTATTGCAATTTTTGCTATTGCTATACTCAATGGAATCGTACTTGTTAGTTTTATCGATGAATTAAGAGAAAAATTTCCCCATGTGGATTTAAAAACTCTTCTAAAAGATGCAACACTATTGCGACTCAGACCTGTTTTAATGACAGCATTTACAACACTTTTTGGTATTTTACCTTTGTTGTTTGCTACAGGAGTAGGAAGTGAAATACAATATCCCTTATCCGTCGTTGTAATTGGAGGAATAATAAGTTCAACACTATTAACCCTTCTGATTTTACCTTCAACATATTATTTGTTTTATAAAAATGACCATCATGTAGAAGAAAAAGTCACAGTTAGCTTAAAAGCTCAATAATATAATTTAAATCAAACAAAAGGAAAAAAAATGAAAAATTTACTCAGAATATTACTTGTATCAGGAATTTTATTAAGTGGGACTACTTCTTTAAATGCAAAAGAGATATATTTATCACATCAAACTACTAAAGACTATAGCGTTTTAGTAAAAGTGTACGATGAATTAAAATTAGGAGATAATGAATTTAATGTAAAAATTCTTTATCAAAATAAGCCATTGGATAAAGTAAATGTAAATTTAAAAGTATATAAACCAAATGGTGAAGAAGTTAAGTATAACAGCAATAGTGTCAATGATAAAAAAAACTATTCATTTAATGTTACGCTTTCAGAAAAGGGTGAATATGGATACGTTATCACATATAATATAATGACAGGAGGAGTTACTCGAACTTCAAAAGGTTCTTTTGCATTTAATTAACGAAAAATAAGTAAGATAAGAGATATTTAACATCTCTTATCTTTTACTTTAAAGGAAAAATATCAATGACAACAGTAAAACTTCAAAATCTTGATTGTGCAAATTGTGCGGGAAAAATCGAAAAAAGATTAAATGAACTCGATGAACTTAGTAATGTAAAATTAAATTTTGCTACTTCGACTTTGAGTTTTGAACAAAAAAGTGAAAAAAATTTATTAGACAAAATTGAAAATGAGATTCAAAAAATCGAGAAACAAGTCCTAATTATAAAAGATGAAACAAAAAAACAGAGAACTTTTTGGGAACTTCTTAATAAAAAACTTTTATTAATTACAATTATTTCTATTATTTTAACATTTATATCTTACAACTATGTAAGCAATAAAAACCTTCAACTCATTTTATATGTAACTGCTTATTTGTTAGTTGGTCGGGATGTAATATTTCAAGCTATTAAAAATATAAAAAATGGTAAAGTATTTGATGAACATTTTTTAATGAGCATTGCAACTATTGGAGCCTTTGCATTGGGTGAATATGTTGAGGGGATTGCTGTTATGCTATTTTATCAAATAGGAGAGATGTTCCAAGCAGTTGCTGTTAATAATTCAAGAGATAATATTAATGCACTTATAGATATTAAACCTGAATTTGCAAATGTTAAAGAGGGTGAAAATATTATTCAAAAAACACCTGAAAATGTAAAAATCGGCGATACTATTTTAGTTAAAGTAGGAGAAAAAGTACCTGTAGATGGGATACTTCTTTCAAAAAAATGTTCTTTTGATACAAGTACAATTACAGGTGAATTTAAACCTAAAACCATCAATGAAAATGAAGAACTTATCAGTGGTTATATCAATATATCAAATGCTTCATATATAAAAGTAAAATCCCTTTATAAAGATTCAACTATTGCTAAAATTGTAGAACTCATTGAAAATGCAGCTTCAAAAAAAGCATCTGCTGAGAAATTTATCTCGAAGTTCGCTGCTGTATATACACCCATTGTAGTTATTTTTGCTGTTTTATTAAGTACACTTCCCCCATTATTTATCCAAGGAGCAGTGTTTACAGATTGGATAGAAAGAGGATTAATTTTTTTAGTAATTTCTTGCCCTTGTGCTTTAGTGGTTTCTGTTCCATTATCTTTTTTTAGTGCCATTGGTGCTATATCTAAAAGAGGTGTATTGGTAAAAGGTGCAAACTATGTAGAAAAACTAACAGAAATAAGAAATATTGTATTTGATAAAACAGGTACACTTACCCATGGAGTATTTGAAGTCACAGATATTAAGAGCAAACTATTGCCAGAAGATGAACTTTTAAAACTTGCAGCCTATTCAGAGAGTTTTTCAACGCATCCTATTGCACTGTCTATTGTAAAGGCTTATGGTAAAGAAATTGACTTAAAACATATAATAACTCATGAAGAGTTTGGTGGCATGGGAATAAAAGCAATTGTAGATAACAAAGAAGTTTTAATAGGAAATACAAAACTTCTTACAAAATTTAATATACAACATGATGATGTAAAAGAGAATTTAAGTGCAATCTTAATCGCCATTGATAATGTATTTGCAGGTTATATTGTAGTAGATGATATTATCAAAACTGAAGCAAAAAGCATCATTAGTGAACTCAAAAAACTCAATATCAATAAAACGTATATGTTAACAGGAGATAAAAAGGAAGTTGCTTTAAATGTAGCTACTGCATTGGGCATAGATGAAGTAAAATATGAACTTTTACCTCAAGAAAAATTGACTTATTTTGAGAAGATAAAAAAACAGACCAATCAACCTACGGCTTTTGTAGGTGATGGAATAAATGATGCTCCAACTTTAGCAAACGCAGATCTTGGAATTGCTATGGGTGGAATTGGTAGTGATTTAGCTGTAAAATCTGCTGATATTATTCTTTTAAATGATAATATCCAATCGATAGTAGATGCCATCAAAATATCTAAAAAAACCAAAACAATTGTTTATCAAAATATAGCTTTTATTATGATAGTTAAAATTGGTTTTCTTTTCCTTGGTGCAGGAGCAATCATTGGGATGAAAGAGGCTATTTTTGCAGATGTTGGTGTGGCTTTACTTGCCATTTTTAACTCTATGAGAATTTTAAGAATGATAAAAGAAAAATAAAATAAATGATAGGTAATTTAGGGATATTCTTTTTAGCAGCTTTTTTTGAAATATTTGGCTGTTTTGCTTTTTGGTTGTATTTTAGACTTGGAAAAACTCCTTGGTGGATAGTGTTAGGGGTTATTTCTTTAATTCTTTTTGCTTATGTTTTAACCAAAATTGATGTGGAAAATGCAGGAAGAATTTATGCTATATATGGTGGGATTTATATAATAGCTTCTTTAATTTGGCTTGTTTTAGTTGAAAGAGAGAGTTTTAATAGATGGGATATTATAGGTGCAAGTTTAGCAATGATTGGAGCATTTATTATATTTATTGGAAATAAAGCAAACTAATTGGGAATGTCAAGATAAATTTTGATAGGAGTACACTAAGCTCCTTCATTTTTGAATGTATTACATTATAAAAGTTTTAATTTCTGCTATTTTAATTGTGGGTATATCAGAACTTTCAAAAAGAAGTTCATTCGTTGGAGCTATCTTAGCATCTATACCTTTTGTATCCGTGTTGGCTTTTATTTGGATATATGTTGATACAAAAAATGTAGAAACTATCTCAAAACTTTCATATTCAATTTTTTGGTTAGTTATTCCCTCTTTAGTATTATTTGTTACTTTGCCTATTTTTCTCAAATATTTTAACTTCTATATCTCATTATTGGGTTCAATATTTATTACAATTATTAGTTATTATATAATGATTTCTTTACTTCAAAAATTTAATATTAGTTTGTGATTCGTAAAATAAACAACAGAGAAAAACAAATTTTATTTTTTTATGTTGCAGGAATCCATCTATAAAGTGTAGCTAAAGATACACCTAAATCTTTTGCTACATCTTTTGGTGAAATACCAGATTCTAAGAGTTTTTTTGCACTTGCTAGTTTACTATCGGTCATAGTTCTTTTTCTTCCACCAACACGTCCTAGTTTTTTAGCAGATTCTAGTCCAGCTTTTGTTCTTTCAACTATTAATTCTCTTTCCATTTGGGCTAAACTTGCCATTACATGAAAAAAGAATCTTCCGCTTGGTGTTGAAGTATCTATTGAATCAGTTAAACTTTTAAAATGAATATTTTTAGAATTAAGTTCACTCACAAGTTCAATTAGACTTTTTACACTTCTTCCTAATCTATCAAGTTTCCATACAACTAAAGTATCATTTTCTCTTAGCATTTCAAGAGCTTTTAAAAGACCTGGGCGATTATCTTTTGTACCACTTAGTTCATCTTAGGGGAGTAATAAATTTTGGGAAAGTTCAAAAATTATAATACTAATATCTATTCATATAAAATAAATAACAAAAACTAATAATATTAGATTGTATAAAAAATATACACATATGTGTTTACAAAGAATATATTAATTGCTATACTTTTACTGTTCTTAAAATATGTTAATTTACAATATAAATAAATACGAAGGAAAAATAATGAAAAAAAGTTTAAGTTTAGCAGTATTGTTATCTTTGTCAACTGTAGGTAGTGTACATTCATTAAGCGCTAATGAATTAGAAATCTCTGGTAATGTTGGAGTTGCATCGAACTATATTTGGAGAGGGATGACTCAAACAAAAGATGATTCTCAAGTAAGTGGTGGAGTAGACTTAGGATTACAAGGTTTTTATTTAGGTACATGGGCCTCAAATATTGACTTTGGAGATGATGCTGATGCAGAAATAGATTTCTATGCAGGATATGGAAATTCAATTGAAAACTTTTCATATGACCTATCGTATATTTATTATATGTATCCAAGCTCAGATGCAGAACTTGACTTTCAAGAAATTGCATTATCTTTAGGTTATGAAATTGATGCATTATCTTTAGGAGCATCATATAGTTTTGGTATTGATACAGAGGACAATAGTGCAAAAACATTAGACTATGCTGAAGCAACAGCATCTTATGATTTCGGTTTTGCAAGCTTTAATTTAAGTTATGGAGATTATGAAGATACCGGAGATAATTATACTGTTGGATTCAGTAAAACTATTGATTTAAATGGAAACTCATTAGATTTAGCGATATCTTATGCTGACTTTGATCATGAAACAGATGCTACTAGTGATGAAGAAAATGTGTATGCATCTATTACATATTCATTTTAATATAAGCGAGTAAGTACATAAAAAGCTATCAAGATTGTCTTGATAGCTTTTTTTATCTATTGATACAAATATATTAAAGAGTACATTTTTTTCTATTTTTAAGATTGTCATGATAATCTACCTCAATAGTGATATGATTAAATCCAATTGTTTCCAGTTGTTTTTTAATATGATTAATCAATTGCGTAACCTCTTTTAAAGGCGTTATTTGATTATTTAAAATGAGACAAAAAGAGATAAAATTATATTTTGAACTTGGTTTATAAATATGTAAATCATCATAATCTATAACTGTCGAACTTTGTTTAATTATTGCATCTAACTTTTCTTGACTTATATTTGTAATATTCATGTCCATTAAAGATAAAAAACTCTTTTTCAAAAGTCCATAAGAGTGAAATAGGATAAAAATTGAAAACAGTATGGTTAAAATAGAATCAATAGAGTAAATTTTAAAATAATAGATAAATATACCTGCAATAACAACCGACATAGAAATCAAAGTATCACTTAACATATGTAAATAGGCAGATTTTATATTTGCATCGCCATCATCGTGGGAATGGACATGTCCATGGTCATGAGAAGAACAAGAAGAAACTTCCAGTTTTTTTAGTACGTAAGCACTTATTCCATTAGCAATTACAGCAATAAGTCCAACAATTATCATATAAATAGGTTCAATAACTTCTGGATTAAAAAATCTGTTTATTGATTCATATATCATATATATCATGGTGGTATATAAAAAGAGTGTATTCACAAATGCAGCCATCATTTCTGCCCGAATATAACCAAATGTTTTTTTAAATGTTGCTGTTTTGGTTCCTAGAATAAGAGCAATATAAGTAACAATTATTGAAAGAACATCTCCTGCATTATGTAAAGCATCTGCAATCAGTGCAAAAGAGTTAGAAATATAGCCAAATATAATTTGAGAAATAATTATTATGAGATTAACAAGGATTACCAAAAAGATTTTTTTTATTTTTGACATTATGATAACTTCTCTCTAAATAAAAAGTGGACATAGAAAAAAGTTTGCGAAACAAAATAAAGGGCTTACAATGAAAAAGTTTAAGTACTTATCTTGTGTTGTTTTCTATATCTAAACAAAACTATACAGATACTTCATTAACAGTTTGTTAATGAAGTATCGATAATGTCGAATTATATCAAGTTTTATTTAAGTGAAACTTAGTTGCATTTAAAATTCTGTTAGTATAAATAGTGTGTCTTTTCGCCTAAAAATCTTCCTTTAAACTCTCTATAATCTTTGTTTTTTGGTTTTTGTGTAGATACTGTTTTTGATGGCTGATTTTTATCAATAAAATGTGAACTGTGTAGATAATATTTATCGACGATACTGTTGTGTTGATACTTTCTAAAAATTTCAATGCCTCTGTTCGTTATAATAGTGGTATTTTGTTGTTGTATTACGTTTAAAATATTTTCCAGTGGGGATGTTTTTTCATTGGAATTTAAATAAAAAGAGAGATTGAAAAATATAATAGGGATAAGAAATAGTTTATTATACTGTGAAAGTATAGGGGATAATAAAATATTTGCAAAAAATACTACTGGTATTAGATGTCTTAAATTATCTGGATTTTGTGCAACTAAAATCCAAACTAGATATGAAATAAATAACTCAACTTTCGCACATAGAAAATCATAAATTTCCTATCTTCAAAAGCTTTATTAAATCCCATAAATAGGCACTTTTAGATATAATATCATTACCACAATCAACTATATAAAGGGCTTTTTTATGGG